>Ga0116151_10003389_pt1 | contig 14299 bp, 10 predicted proteins | sample AD_UKC117_MetaG_FD_89893 | JGI IMG/M metagenome (GOLD analysis project Ga0116151, IMG submission 89893) | Active sludge microbial communities of municipal wastewater-treating anaerobic digesters from Hong Kong - AD_UKC117_MetaG | ecosystem: Engineered > Bioreactor > Anaerobic > Digestate...
GGGAAATGGCCTGCGCAACGTTCAACACCGCTGCGGTCTGATCGGCTACCTGGCACAATTGAACACCAGTCCCGGCAAGGGCACCACCTGGACCTTCACCCCCAATGGAAACACCTGAAAAGCATCGCGTGGCACTGGTGGATGACCACCACCTGATGCGTGATGGCCTGGCCGCCACCATCAACAGCTACCCGGAATACGAAGTGGTGCTGCAGGCGGCACATGGCGGGGAGTTGATCACAGCCTTGAGGGACCTGGAGCCCCCCACGATCGCCGTGGTGGACCTGCACATGCCGGTCATGGACGGCTTCGCCACCATTGCCTGGTTGAAGGAACACCGGCCGGAGGTGATGCCCCTGGCATTGACCTTCGACCCCGACGACGACGCCTTGGTACGGGCCGTGCGGGCCGGTGCGCGCGGCTTTCTCAGGAAGAACGCCCGCAGTGCCCTGCTGAAGCATGCCCTGGACAGCCTGGTGCTTACCGGTTGGTTCCAGACCAACGCCACCCAACAGGACCTGATCGAGCGCGAGGGCCTTCGCACGCGCCAGGAACGCGAACGCGAGCGGATCCTGGAACAGATCACCCCCCGCGAAATGGAATTCCTGTTGCTCGTATGCGATCCGGAGGAGTACACCTACGAGCAGATAGCGGATAAAATGGACATCACCCGGCGGACCTTGGAGAACCACCGTGTGGCCTTGTTCGAGAAGTTCGCGCTCAAGAGCAAGACCGGGCTGGTGCTTTTCGCTGTACGGTGGGGGTTGTTGGGCGGACCTGGGATGGAAGGCTGGCAATGAGGGCTTGACAGGAGCGGTCGAAAGCACAGCTCCGAACATCCGCAGTTCACATTCCCGTGAACATGGCGTCACAAGCACGCATCCCTGTGGAAAACCCCTCGGAATGCACTTGCCCTCCGCCCCATACCGGGGTACTTTCGCACGACTTCCGCCGAAAATGCGTGTGCACCACGGTATCCTGCTGTCGATCATGGCCTTTGTGGCCACGGAGGCGCATGCGCAATGCACGGCGGACGCTGGGCCGAACGTGACCATCTGCTCCAACGAAAGCGCCACGCTGGGCGGTTCCCCCAGCGCCAGCGGCGGGCAGGGGCCCTATACCTACACCTGGACGCCGGGCACCGGATTGAACGATCCGAACGTGCCGGCACCCGTGACCACGGTGAACGGCACCACCACCTACACACTGACCATTGAGGACAGCAATGGTTGTACCGACACCGACCAGGTGACCGTGACCGTGCAGCCTGCTCCGAACCTGGCACTGAACGCGGCAGCACCGGTGTTGACCACCACGTTCAATGGCCTTTCCACCTACTTCGTGTGCGGGGTCGCCAACTTCACCTTCAACTTCGCGGATGCCAGCTCGGCAGCACCGGGCAGCACCTTCTCCGTGGATTGGGGCAACGGGAACAGCCTGAACCCGGGAGCCACCGGCTGGAGCGACCAGCAGACCTACGGCATCGGTCTATACACCGGCACATACACCATTACGCCTCCGAACGGCTGCGTGGAGGAATTGGACTTCAACGTGTTCGTGGGCGATGTGCCGGACGGCGGCGCGGTGGCCAACGGCAACACCACCATCTGCGTGGGCGACGACATCACGCTCTCCTGGACCAACATCAACAACAACCCCCCGGGTACCAATTACATCGTTGACTGGGGTGACGGGAACGTGGAGACCTTCACGCACCCACCACCGGCCGTGGTGCCGCACACCTACACGGTGAGCAGCTGTTCCCAGGGGAACGGGGAATACTCGGTGAACTACGAGATCGAGAACCCCTGCGACACGCGTACCGGCGGTTTCGACCAGGTGAGGGTGTCCGAAACGCCCGTGGCCGACTTCACCCTGAGCACCGACACCGTGTGCGTGAACACGCCGCTGACCGCTACGGACAATAGTGTGGGGGCCCAGGCTCCGCAGTGCAACACACCCAACCACGTATGGTCCATTACGCCGGGCACCTATACGCTGCAGTCCGGCACCTTGGGGAATACCAATGGATTCCCAGGCACCCCCGCCCTATGGACCACCGGGTCCGCGAGCATCTCGGTGAGCTTCACGGCACCCGGCACCTACACCATCACGGATGAAGTGGGCAACAACATCTGCGGCACGGACCAACTCGTGCGCACCGTGTGCGTGGAGGAACCGCCGGTGCCGGCCTTCACGCTGACACCTGACCAGAGCTGTGCGCCCCTGCTGAGCAATACGGACAACCTGACCACGACCGCCAACAGCTGCCTGGTGACCTACGCATGGAGCGTGGCCCATACCCCGCCCCCCTGCGGCTCGGCCGGCAACTACACCTACCTGGGTGGTACCAACAGCACCTCCTTCGAGCCACAGTTCAGCTTCAACGACCCCGGCCTTTACGACGTGACGCTGACTGCCATGAACAGCTGCGGGAACTTCCCCGTGACACTGCCGGCCACGGTACTGGCACCACCCCAGGTGACCCTGGACCCGCTGGCGGCGATCTGCGAAGGCGACTGCGTGGCCCCCTCGGCCGTGTTCGAGGACTGCGACAACCCGATCACCGGCTACAGCTGGGACTTCCAGAACGGTACGCCAGGCTCGGCGAACACCGCCGTGCCGGGCACCATCTGCTTCAACACGGCCGGCACACAGGATGTGGAGGTGACCGTGACGAACAGCTGCGGGCAGGCCACGGACCTGGTGCAGTTGACGGTGCTCGCACCACCTCCGCCTCCCACCATCACCGGTGCCACGCAGGTGTGCGAAGGAGAGCCGCTCTTGTTGAGCGGCCCGCCGGGCACCACGTGGAACTGGACCACGCCACAGGGTACGGTGAGCACCCAGAACGTGAGCATCCCCGCGGCGACGCTGGCCGCTGCAGGTACCTACACCCTGACGATCGGAGCGGGCGGTTGCAGCGCGAGCAACAGCGTGCAGGTGACGGTGGACCCCCTTCCGGTGGTGGATGCCGGGGCGACCTTCAACATCTGCCTGAACGCGAACGCGGCGCCATTGAACGGCAGCCCTGCCGGTGGAAGCTGGTCCGGGACCGGAGTGACGGGGCCACCGTGGACCTTCGATCCCGCTGCGGCAGGCACCGGACCGCATGCACTGCTTTACAGCTTCACGGACGCACAGGGCTGTGCCGGAACCGACATCCTGAACGTGACCGTGGACCCACTGCCGGTGGCCAATGCCGGACCGGACGTGACGCTCTGCAACGAGCCCGTACCCCATACCCTGACCGGCCTTCCAGGACCGGGCACTTGGAGCTTCGACAGCCAGACCACCGGCGCCACCCTGGCCGGGAACACCTACACCCCCAACGGCACGGGCACGGACGTGATCCTGTTCAGCTATGTGGACGCGTTCGGCTGCGATGCCACGGACCTGGTGAGCATTACCGTGCTGGAGCCCGTGGTGCCCGTGGCCGGGCCGAACGATACGCTGTGCCTGAGCGCACCCGCTCTGCAACTGAGCGCGAACCCGGCGACGAGCACCTGGACCTTGACCGGGGGAAGCGCGGGCAGCGTGACCCCGGGCGGGCTTTTCACCCCGGCGGCGGCCGGCACTGACACCGCAGTGGCCTGCCTGACCACCGCGAACTGCGAGCGCTGCGACACCGTGCTGCTGACCGTACTGACCTTGCCGACGGTGGACGCCGGTGCGGACTTCAACGTGTGCGTGGACGGGAGCGCCACCAACCTGTTGGGGAGCCCGGCCGGCGGCGCATGGAGCGGAACGGGAGTGAACGGGACACCACCCTACACCTTTGACCCCGGTCTGGCCGGCGTTGGTGCATGGGTGCTGACCTACACCTGGACCGATGCATCGGGCTGCTCGAACAGCGACGTGCTGACCGTGACCGTAGATCCGCTACCCACCGCCGATGCCGGGCCGGACACGACCCTGTGCGACGAGCCGGTACCCTACGCGCTGGGCGGGTTGCCGGCACCGGGGGTGTGGACCTTCGACCAGCAGGGCACGGGGGCCACACTTGCCGGCACGCAGTACACGCCGAACGGTACGGGTACCGATGTCCTGGTCTACACCTACACCGATGCATCGGGCTGCACCGCCACCGACCTGGTGAGCATTGCCGTGGTGGCGCCGGTGGTGCCCAATGCCGGTCCCGACGACTCGCTTTGCGTGAGCGCGAACCGGCAGTTCCCGACGAACCCGAACGCGCAGTGGAGCTTGAGCGCCGGCAGCCAGGGAACCATGACCCCCGGCGGGGCCTACACCCCGGGTGGTGTGGGTGTGGACACGCTCGTTCTCTGCCAGATCACGGCCAATTGCGTACGCTGTGACAGCCTGCTGCTGACGGTGCTGCCCCTGCCCGTGGTGAACGCGGGTGCGGACCTGAGCAGTTGCGTGGATGGTGCTGCCCTGCCCCTGACCGGCAACCCGGCGGGAGGCAGCTGGACGGGACCCGGCACCAGCGCCGGTGCACCTTGGACCTTCGACCCCGGTGTGGCCGGAGTGGGATTGCACGAACTGGTCTACCTCTGGACCGATGCCTTCGGGTGCGCGAACACGGACACGCTCTTCGCCACCGTGGACCCGCTGCCTGTGGCCGATGCAGGTCCGGACACCACGCTGTGCGACGAGCCCCTTCCCTTCCTGTTCACCCCCAGCCCGGGCAGCGGCTCCTGGAGCTTTGTGACACAGGCGACAGCGGCCGTGCTTACGAACACGAACTACACCCCGGGCGGCCCCGGTACGGACAGCCTGCTGTTCACTTACGTGGACGCCAGTGGCTGCACCGCCACCGATACGCTGGCCATCACCGTGGTGACCCCGGTGGTACCCGACGCGGGTCCGGACGATTCGCTGTGTGTGAGCGTGCCGAACCAACTGTTCACGGCCGTACCGGCCACCAGCACCTGGACGCTGACGCCAGGCAGCACGGGAAGCATCACCCCGGGCGGCACCTACACCCCGGGTGCGGTGGGCACTGACACCCTGGTGGCCTGCCAGACGACCGCGAACTGCGTACGCTGCGATTCGCTGCTGCTCACCGTGCTGCCCCTGCCCGTGGTGGACGCTGGTGTGGACTACAGCATCTGCCAGGACGCCTCGGTGCAGCAGCTGAGCGCCACGCCGGTGGGCGGGAACTGGGACCAGCCGAACCTCTTCGATCCCGACACGCTGGCCCCCGGGCCCAACACCTGGTGCTACAGCTACACCGATCCGGGCACCGGCTGCCTGAACACCGACTGCATCGTGGTGACCATCGACAGCGTACCGCAGCCGTTGTTCAGCATCCCCGACACGGCGTGCGTGAACAGCCCCGTGTTCTTCGACAACCTGACGGTGTGCAACTGCACATACGCCTGGGACCTGGGCGACGGCACCACGAGCACAGCGGTGGACACCTCCCATGCCTATGCGTCCACCGGCACGTACACGGTGACGTTGATCGCCACTTCAGGACCCGGCTGCACCGACACACTGAGCAGCACGATCACCGTGATCGAGCCGCCCACGGTGGGCTTCACCTTCGGGCCCGGCCAGGGCTGCGGTCCGCTGACGGTGAACCTGACCAACACCAGCCAGGGATCGCCCATCTCCTACGCCTGGGACATCGAGACCTTCGGACCCAGCAGCCAGGCGCAGCCCGGTCCGGTGGTGTTCCCGACCGCGCCCTGCGACTCCATCTACTACACCATCGAGCTGACGGCGAGCAACCAGTGCGGCGGGCAGACGCAGACGGATTCCGTACTGGTGTTCGCACCACCCCAACCCACTTTCCTGGTGAACACGAACACGGTGTGCTCTCCGGACACCATCCAGTTCCTGAACACCACCACCTGTGCATGGAACACCACCTACAGCTGGTCCTTCGGGGATGGTGACAGCAGCTTCACCCAGGCACCCTCCCTGCAGCACCTGTACACCACCGACAGCCTGATCGTGCAGTACCCGGTGGTGCTTTCGGCCACGAACACCTGCGGGTCCGCCACGGCCCTGGACACCATCACCGTGCTGCCGAACACCGTGGACGCCTTCTTCAGCGCCAACCCGCTGGTGGGCTGCCCGCCGCTGCCGGTGCAGTTCATCCAGAGCACCGTGGGCATCACCCAGTGGACCTGGGAGTTCGGTGACGGTACGCAGAGCACTGCACTGGACCCTCAGCACATCTACTTCAACGCAGGCACGTTCCAGGTGGAGTTCTGGGCCACGAACGGTTGCGCCTCTGACACGATGGTGCAGCAGGTGGTGGTGCTGCCCCCGCCGGTCTTCGACTTCACGGCCACGCCGGACAGTGTGTGCGTGGGCGAGGAGGTGGCCTTCAGTCCCAGCGGCCAGAACATCTCCGGGCTGGCGTGGGACCTGGGCGACGGTACCGCCAGCAACCAGACCGCCCCGGTGCACAGCTACGCGGCGCAGGGCACGTACGACGTGGCGCTGTCGGCCATCTCCACCCTGAACGGCTGCATCGACACGGTGATGCATCCGGTGGTGGTGCTGCCAACGCCGGACGCCTCCTTCACGCTCTCCCCCTTGGAGGGTTGCACGCCGCTGTTCGTGGAGTTCACGGACACGAGCACTGACACGGACTTTACCTCGTGGACCTTCGGTGATGGCAACACGGCGGCCGGCAACGGCGTGTTCCATACCTACGACTCGGCAGCCACCTACCCCGTGCAGATGATGGCCATGAACCTGAACGGCTGCGTGGATTCCGCACAAGCCAGCGTGGTGGTGCATCCGGTACCCACCGCGGCCTTCACCTATTCCATCACCGAACTGCCGGACGCCGTGCTGCCGGTGGAGTTCGACGACCTGAGCAGTGGTGGGGTGAACTACACCTGGACATTCGGTGACGGCGAAGGCAGCACCTACAATGCGCCAGGGCACTTGTACCAACTGGGCCCGCTGTGCAGCTTCAGCCCCATGCTGGTGGTGACGAACGAATTCGGTTGTAGCGACACGGCCGTGCGCGTGATCACCGTGCCTCGCGACATGCGGGTATGGGCGCCGAACGCCTTCACCCCCACCGGTGATGGACTGAACGAGGAGTTCGTGGTGCAAGGGGCGGACATCGACCTGGGCAGTGTACAGCTGACCATCTTCGACCGCTGGGGCAACCTCGTGCACGAGGTGAAGGGAGCAACCCCCTCCTGGGATGGCACGATGAACGGGGAATTGTGCAAGAACGACGTGTACGTGTGGCGATTGAAGGCGCGCCTGCAATGCGGCTACGACGAGGAGGAGCACTTCGGGCACGTGACGCTGGTGCGGTGAGCATCCTGGCGCACCGGCTCCCCCATTCCCCCCTCCACCCCATCTTTGCACCATGGCCACGGCCAAACCTTCCATGGACAAGGTGTTCGCGCAGCTTTTGAGCGCGGACGACCAGCAGGTGCTGGACGCGTTGGTGACGGTGCAGGCGCAGGGTGATGCGCGTGCCATCCGGCCGATGCTCCATGCCCTGGCCGGCTCGGAGGACGAGGAGGTGCGGCGCAAGGTGACGGCCATGCTGTACCAGGTGAAGGTGCCGGGCGCCGTGCCCGAACTGCTGGCCGCGCTGGACGAGGAGGCGCTCCGCAACGAACGGCGCACCATCCTGAGCGCCTTCTGGAACGCGGGACTGGACGTGCGGGAGCACCTGGAGGAGTTCGTGAGCTGCGCCATTGAAGGCGATGCCGCGGAATGCCTTGAGTGCCTGACGGTGATCGAGAACCAGGAGATCTGGCCGGAGAAGGCCGTGCGCACGAGCGTGCTGCGCGTGGGCAAGGCCAGCGAACGGGAGGATGACCCGTACAAGGCCGGCCTGCTGGCCGAATTGCGCGAACACCTGAACGAACGACTGGGAAAATGAGCCGGAACGTGCGCGTGCTGCTGGTGGTGATCGGTGTGTTGGGCACGCTGGCTGCCGGCTACGGCATGTGGCAGGACGGCTTCAGCGGCATGCGGCTGATCGAGCTGGTGGTGGCGATCTCCCTGGTGTTCGCACCGCGTCTGTTGGCGGCCGGCGAACGGGAGGCCGACTGAGCACGCCAAGGCGGCGGTTATCTTGCCCGCCGCGCCTGCGCGACGGTCCATGCTGTTCAACTCCATCGAGTTCTGCGTTTTCCTGCCGGTGGTGTTCGCCCTGTACTGGCTGCTGCGCGAACGGCGGGCCCAGAACCTGTTGTTGCTGGTGGCCAGCTACGTGTTCTACGGCTGGTGGGACTGGCGCTTCACCTCCCTCCTCGCCTTGAGCACCGTGGTGGACCTGGCCCTGGGACCACGGATGGAGCAGGCCACCTCGAAGGCCCGGCGCCGCGCCTACCTGGGCGTGAGCCTGGCGGTGAACCTGGGGGTGCTGGCCTACTTCAAGTACGCCAACTTCTTCATCGACAGCTTTGTGCAGGCCTTCACCTTCCTGGGCCAGCACCCGGACCCGGCTCACCTGGACATCGTGCTGCCGGTGGGCATCAGCTTCTACACCTTCCAGACGCTGAGCTACTCGATCGATGTGTACCGCGGCGAGCTGCGCGCCACGCGTGAGGTGGTGGCCTTCGGGGCCTTCGTGAGCTTCTTCCCGCAACTGGTGGCGGGGCCCATTGAGCGTGCGCGGCACCTGCTGCCCCAGTTCCAGCAGGCGCGCACCTTCGACCGCGGGATGGCGGTGGACGGGCTGCGGCAGGTGCTGTGGGGGGCCATGAAGAAGATGGTGATCGCCGACAACTGCGCCATGCAGGCCGACGCGATCTTCGCCCAGGCGGGCGAGCTGCCGGGCAGCACCCTGTTCCTGGGCGCCATCTTCTTCGCGTTCCAGATCTACGGCGACTTCTCGGGCTACTCGGACATGGCCATCGGCATCGCGCGGCTCTTCGGGTTCGACCTGATGCGCAACTTCGCCCACCCCTACTTCTCGCGCGACATCGCCGAGTTCTGGCGGCGCTGGCACATTTCGCTGAGCACCTGGTTCCGGGACTACCTCTACATCCCCCTGGGCGGCAGCCGGGTGGACATGGGCCGCCGGATCCGCAACACGGCCATCATTTTCCTGGTGAGCGGCCTCTGGCACGGGGCCAACTGGACCTTCGTGGTGTGGGGCGCCCTCAACGCCCTGTACTTCCTGCCCATCATGCTGCGCCACCGGAACCGGGTGAACCTGGGCACCGTGGCCGCAGGCCGCACCTGGCCCACCCTGCGGGAACTGACCTCCATGCTGCTCACCTTCACCCTGGTGACGCTGGCCTGGGTGTTCTTCCGCGCCGAGAGCATCGGCCATGCCATGGACTACCTGGCTGGCATCGCCTCGCCCTCCCTGTTCACACCGCCCGTGCCACCGCGACCCTACCATGCGGCCCGGACCCTGGCCATCCTGTTCATCTTCGTGCTGATGGAATGGCGCGGAAGGGAGAGCGCCTACGCGATCCAATGCACCGGCCTGACCTGGAGCAGGGGCTGGCGCCACCTGTTCTACTACGTGTTGACCCTGTTGCTGCTGCTGTTCCGCGGCCAGGGTCAACAGTTCATCTACTTCCAGTTCTGATCATGGGCATGAAGCGCTTCCTCCGGGACATCCTGCTCTTCCTGCTGCCCATGGTGCTGTACGCGCTGCTCTCCGCCTACCTGCTGCCCAGGATGTTGAGCCAGGTGCTGGGTCCGGGCACCCAGGAACAGGTGGACCGCCAGTTCACCCAGCTGGAGCGCCAGGAGCCGGAGCTGTTGGTGCTGGGCAACAGCCGCATGTACGTGGGGGTGGACCCGGATGAACTGGCGTGGCCCGCCTTCAACTTCGCCCATGACAACGATGCCTATGACCAGGCCTACTACAAGCTGAAGCATGCCCTGGAGCAGGGCGGCCGGATCCGGTACGTGGTCCTGGGTACGGACGTGTTCCAATTCAGCTTCGTTTCCGACAAAAGGGACCATGCCTACGCGGACCACCTGGGACGGGAGTACCTGCACCGGAACGGCCCGGCGAGCCGCCTCTGGCTGAAGACCCGCCGGCACCTGGCCAACATGGACCCCAGGCGGCTCCGGATGCTCTGGTCACACGACCCACCGCAGCGGTTGAAGGAGAACGGCCAGTTGGTGAAGCAGGGCCAGGCCCGGGAAACGGACCGGGTGGTGCGCGACGTGGCCCGGCTGCAAACCCAGGTGACGTATTTCGAGCGGATCCTGGATCTATGCCGCACGCACGACATCCGCGTGGCGATCGTGATGCCGCCGGTGCGCCGCAACGAAATGGACAACTACAGCACCGAAGCGGTGGCGGCGTTCGATGCCTTCATCCAAGGATATGTGGTACCAGGCCGGGTGGACTACCTCTGCTATCGCGACAGCCCCGCGTTCTTGCTGACGGACTACGTGGACATCACGCACCTTTCCGCGGAGGGCGCCCGCAAGTTCAGCCGGATGCTGAACGAGGACCTCAAGAGCATCTGGCCGGAAGCGGACCCGATGGGTCCTGGGCCCTCATCGCCTGCACCTGACGCTCATTCCTGACCTGTCAGGAGACCCGCCAAGGCCTGCTGGATGCGTGCCTGGATGTCACCCGTATCGGAAGGCAGGAAGCGCTGGCCGGTGAGCTGCTCGTACAGCCCGATGTAGCGCTCACTGACACGCTGGACGAAGGCATCGTCCATCTCCGGTACGGCCTGCCCCTCCTTCCCCATGAAGCCATGCTCCATGAGCCATTCGCGCACGAACTCCTTGCTGAGCTGCTGCTGGGGCTCGCCCCGCTCCTGGCGTTCGGAGTAGCCCTCCAGGTGGAAGTAGCGGGAGCTGTCCGGGGTGTGCACCTCGTCGATGAGCAGGATGCGGCCTTCATGCCGCCCGAACTCGTACTTGGTGTCCACCAGGATCAGGCCCCGTTCCCGGGCCAACTGCCGGCCGCGGGCGAACAATGCCAGGGCGTAGCGGGAGAGCGTGTCCCATTCCTCCGCCGTGCACAGCCCGCGCGCCAGGATCTCGTCGGGCGTGATGTCCTCGTCGTGCCCTTCGTCAGCCTTGGTGCTGGGGGTGATGATGGGCTCCGGCAGCTCATCGTGCTCGCGCAGGCCCTCCGGCAAGGGTGCGCCGCAGAGGGTGCGGTGGCCGGCCCTGTAGGTGCGCCAGGCATGCCCGGTCAGGTGGCCGCGCACCACCATCTCGATCTTGATGGGTTCGCAGGCGCGGCCCACGATCACCTGGGGATCGGGCATGGCCTCGGCCCAGTTGGGCACCACGTCCTTGGTGGCCTGCAGCATGTGCCAGCTGAGCTGGGTGAGCACCTGGCCCTTGAAGGGAATGCCGCGCGGCAGGATGACGTCGAAGGCACTGATGCGGTCGGTGGCCACCAGCACCAGGCGGCCGTCGGCCAGGGTGTAGACGTCGCGCACCTTGCCGTGGTACACGTTGGTGGTGCCGGGCAGCTGGAGCGCGGTGCGGGTGAGGGTGCCGGGGAGGCTCATTTCCGGGACTTGCTTCGGGGTTCGGGGGCTTCGGCGTGCTTGTCAAAGACCTCCAGCACACGGGTCACCAGCTCGTGGCGGATGATGTCGCGCTGATCGAGGTCGATCACGGAGATGCCCTCCACTTCCCGCAGCCAGTCGATGGCCTTGACCAGGCCCGAGGGCTGGTTGTGTGGCAGGTCCACCTGCGTGAGGTCGCCGGTGATGACGAACTTGGCGGAGCGCCCCATGCGGGTGAGGAACATCTTGAGCTGGGCGAGCGTGGCGTTCTGCGCCTCGTCCAGGATCACGAAGGCGTGGTCCAGCGTGCGGCCGCGCATGAAGGCCAGCGGAGCGATCTGGATCACGCCGGTCTCCAGGTGCTCGGCCAGCCGGGCGGCCGGGATCATGTCCTTGAGCGCATCGTAGAGCGGCTGCAGGTAGGGGTCGAGCTTCTCGCGCAGGTCGCCGGGCAGGAAGCCGAGGCTCTCGCCCGCCTCCACCGCGGGGCGTGTGAGGATGATGCGCCTGACCTGCCGCTCCTTCAAGGCCTTCACGGCCAGGGCCACGGCGGTGTAGGTCTTGCCGGTCCCGGCCGGGCCGATGGCGAACACCATGTCGTGCGACCGCACGGCCTCCACCAGGCGCTGCTGGTTGGGGGTGCGGGCCTTCACCCGCAGTCCGGCATTGCCATGCACGATTACGCCGCTCTCCTCGCCCTCGTCCTGCATGGCAGCACCATCGCTCATGAGGTCGTCCAACACCTTGCGGGGCAGTTCGTGGTAGCGCTCCACGTGCTGCAGCAGCTGTTCGAAGCGCTCGGCGAAGACCACGATGTCCTCCTCGGCACCGATCACCTTCACCATGTGCCCGCGGGCCACGATGCTGAGCTTCGGGAAAAAGCCGCGGATGATCCGCAGGTTCTGGTCGTTGGCGCCGAGCACCTCCATGGGCTCGACGGTGGTGACGTGGATCGTCCGTTCGCTCAACGTTGGTCGGTTGAAAACTGGGCCGGGAAGGGCTTTCCGGGCGGGTTACTTTTACCGGCCGAAGGTAACCCAAAGGCCCTTCCGAAGGGCGTTCCCGGCACGCGATGGCCATCATCACCCTCACCTCCGACATGGGTCTGCGGGACCACTATGTGGCCGTGGTCAAGGGGGCCATCATCTCCCAGCTTCCCGAGGCGCGCATCGTGGACATCAGCCACGGGATCATGCCCTTCGACAATGCCCAGGCCGCCTTCGTGCTGCGCAACGCCTACCCCGCCTTTCCTCGGGGAACGGTGCACCTGATCGGTGTGAACCCCGAAGTGAGCGCGGACACCCCGCACCTGGTCGTGCGGCACGACGGGCACTACTTCATCGGGGCCGACAACGGCATCTTCTGGCTGCTGTTCGATGGCAAGCCCCAGGAGGCCTTCGAGCTCACCATGAAGCTGGACACCGACAACCTCACCTTCCCCACGCGCGACGTGTTCGTGCCGGCGGCCTGCCACATCGCCCGCGGCGGCACACCCGATGTGATCGGCCGCAAGACGGTGACCATCCGCGAACAGATCGGGTTCCGGCCCGCAGCCGATGGCAACACCATCCGGGGCGCGGTGCTGTACGTGGACGGCTACGGCAACGTGGTCACCAACATCCGCCGCGACCTGTTCCAGGAGGTCGGTCGTGGCCGGACCTTCACGATCAGCTTCGGGCCGCACCGGCATGACATCAAGACCTTGGCCAAGACCTACGGCGACGTGAACCCGGGAGACCGCGTGGCCTTCTTCGGATCCAACGGGTTTCTGGAGGTGGCGGTGAACAAGGGCGTGGAAGGCTCCGGCGGAGGTGCCGCCCGGCTGCTCGGACTGGGGCCCCAGGACCCCGTGCGGGTGGAATTCGACGAACGCTCACGACCCACCGCATGATCGTCCGCCTGGTACGCATGGCCTTCCGACCCGGTGAAGGGGAGCGCTTCCTGGAGCTGTTCGAAGGCTGGCGGCACCGCATCCGGTCGTTCCCGGGGTGCCACCACCTGGCGCTGTGGCGGGATACGGCGGATCCCGATGTGTTCTTCACGCACAGCCTGTGGGAGGGTGAGGCCGATCTGGAGCGGTACCGGACTTCCGACGTGTTCGCCGAGGTGTGGCCCACCGTGAAGGCGCTCTTCCGCGAACCTGCGGCCGCCTGGAGCGTACACGAGGAGGTGCGCATGCCGTGACCCGTGGCGCGGTACGGTCTTTGTGCGACCTTTGGAACGATGCATCGGTCCCTCCTTCTCCCCTGTTCCCTGCTGGTGTTGGGGCTCCAGGCCCAGACACCCGGCGAGGCTGAACTGGCCCTGGCCCTGGCCGCCTACGAGCAGGGCACCTACGACAAGGCACGCCAGCATGCCGATTCGGCCCTGGCCCTGAACGACACGCTGTACCGAGCCTGGAAACTGCGTGGTGACATCCGCCAGCGCCTGCAGGACCTGGACGGGGCGCTGGACGATTACGGACGGGCCATGAAATTGCGGGATGATGATGCCCGCCTGTTCGTGAGCCGGGGTGCGGCCCGCATCACCATGGGGAACATCAAGGGCGCCATGAAGGACCTGGACCGCGCGCTGGAACTGGACCCGGACGATCCGGACATCTGGTACAACCGCGCCTGTGCCAACTACATGGGCCAGGACGTGGACCGTGCCATGAAGGATGCCCAGCGGGCCTTGAAGCTGCGCCCTGAATTCCCCGAGGCACTGTTCCTGAGCGGTGTGGTGAAAGGGGAACGCTACCGCGAGGAGGCCGGCATCGCGGAGATCGAAGAGGCCCTGCGCCTGCGGCCGGACATTCCCGGCGGCACCATGAGCCTGGCCATGCTCTACTATGAGACCGGGCGCTACACCGAGGCCATCGACCTGTACACCCGGGTGATCGACAGCGGTGCCGA
>Ga0116151_10003390_pt1 | contig 14296 bp, 10 predicted proteins | sample AD_UKC117_MetaG_FD_89893 | JGI IMG/M metagenome (GOLD analysis project Ga0116151, IMG submission 89893) | Active sludge microbial communities of municipal wastewater-treating anaerobic digesters from Hong Kong - AD_UKC117_MetaG | ecosystem: Engineered > Bioreactor > Anaerobic > Digestate...
CCTGCCGACCATGATGTCGTACAAGGTGTTCAAGGAGAAATTCTCCATGCACAACACCCCGCCCTGCTTCTCCATCTACATCCTGAACCTGGTGATGAAGTGGCTCAAGAAGAACGGCGGCCTCGAGGCGATGGGCAAGATCAACGAGCAGAAGCAGAAGCTGCTGTACTCGGCGATCGACGGCTCCGCCGGCTACTTCAAGGGCACCGCTAACGTCGACTCGCGCTCCTGGATGAACGTCGACTTCAAGCTCCCGACCCCCGAGCTCGACGCCAAGTTCGTCTCCGACGCCAAGGCGGCCGGCATCATCCAGACCAAGGGCTACCGCACCATGGGCGGCATCCGCCTGTCGTGCTACAACGCCGTCAGCCTCAAGGACGTCGAGACCACCGTGCAGTTCATGCAGGACTTCAAGGCCAAGAACCCGGCCTGATACAAAGCGTAGACTACAAGAATATTGCCACGGAGGCACGGAGACACGGAGTTGGAAAGAAAGAAGAAAGGGAGATGAGAAAAGACTATTCCCCTTTGTTTTCGTTCTTGACCTCATCTTCCTCCGTGTCTTCGTGCCTCCGTGGTCTGATTTTCTTATTCTTTATTCGAGTGAGTATTTCATGAAGGGCAAGCGCGACGTACCGGAGATGAGCAACGCCGACCTCAAGCGGATGCTCGACCAGACGATGATCCGCTTCGAGAACTGGCGCATCGAAGTGGAGCGCAAGCCCAACCCGATGATGATCCATTCGCTCAAGAACATCATGTCGATCATCGAGACGGTCACGTCGATGGCCGACCGCCGAGTGGAGTACTCCTACAAAGCGCTGGTCACGCGGATGGCCGAGCTGATGCACGAGACCGCCGAGCTGAACATGGCGATCGTCGACTCGCTCGAGGGCGACGACTCGATCGACGAGGAGGAGCTCAAGCTCGTATCGAACAGGCTGTTCAAGCTGATCAACGCGGCGGCCGAGCTTGCCCGGCTCGTGCAAGAGCATTTCGGCTCTCCGGAGCTGGCCGCGGCGGCGGGGCGGAACCTGCTCCCGGAGCCGGGCGGCGATACGGCCCGCGCGGACGGGCGCTAGCGGGCCTCGGCTTTCCGGCGCTTCCGCGATCCCGTCTATTCGGCCGATAGCCGGCCCAGGAGGGCGTCCGCCCTCGCTCTCCAGCGTTCCATCTCCGCCCGGGACTGCCTGACGAACGAGGCGGATTCAGGCGTCCCCAGCACTGCCCGCATCTCGCCCTCGCCGCGGAAGGTGGCCAGCCTGAACCCGTTGACGTAGTCCTTGCGCCTGGTCAGGTAGACCTGCTCCTCGACGAAGCGGGTAGTATCCATGAACCTGGTCACTTCCTTGGCGAACGCGGCCTCCTCGAGGTCGACGACGCCGAGCAGGTCGCATAACGTCGCCCACGCGTGCTGGGCCTTGTCCAGCGGGTACTCGGCCCATAGCCTGGCGTACTCGGCGTGTATCTCGCCCCAGCCGCCCACCTTGCCGTCCTTGACGTCGGCGACCAGGGCCTCGACCTTGGCGCGCGGCACGAGCTGGCCGCCGAGGTTCTCCCACTCGCGCACCCGCTCGCCGGACAGCACGTCGCCGGCGTCCTGGAAGGTGGCGTCCGGGCGTTCGGCGAAATACGCGATAAGCACGCGCATCGCGTACCACCGGAGCAGGTGCCGATACGCCTTGTAGGCGCGCCTGGGCTTCTGGATGAGCACGCGGCGCCTCGAATTCTCGATGCCGTAGCCGAGGACCTCGAGCGCGTCGACGTCCTCCTTGGGGCCGAGCAGCAGTTCGCGGCCCTTGGCCCTGGCCGCCTCGTCGTCGGAGCCCTCGACGACCGCCTCGGCGCCGCCCGACGCCCGGTACCAGGCCGTCCCGACGAAGCGCTCGAGCAGGCCGAGCGCGTTGAATGCCTCCTCGGCTATGTCGGGCGCGAAGGGCGAGAACTCGATGTTCTGTCCGCGGCTCTGCCGCTTGTCCCGCGCGACGAACTTGCTCTCGTTGCGCAGGAGCGCGTACATGTTGTACATCCACCAGTAGGCGGGCATGATCTCCAGCCTGTCCCTGGCCGCGTCGTCGGCCACCAGCGCGAAGGGGAACGGCACGTCCAGCTCGAAGCGGTAGGCGCCCTTGGCCAAGAGGCAGTACGAGGCGAAGCGCGAGCTGTGCTTGACCGAGGTGGACAGGCCCGGCCAGAAGCCGCGCCCGGCGTCGATCTCGCCGTCGTTGGCCCGCGAGTTGTGGTTGGAGCCTATCGTCGCCCCGGCGGCCATGTTCGACTGCCCCCGGACCAGCGACGCGATCAGGAAGCTGGTATTGTGGTGCTGCTCGTGCGCGGGGAAGATCAGGTTGTTGAGCATCTCGCAGCACGAGACGGTCGAGTTGTCGCCGAGCACCGAGTGTATCAGCCTGGCGCCGTACTTGAGCGCCGAGTTCGTGCCCATCACGAAGCGGACGGCCTTGCAGCCGTAGAACACCCGGCAGCCGTAGCCGATGATGCCGTTGACCAGCTCGACGCCCTCGCCGATCTGGGTGCGCTCGGCCTCGCTCGAGTTGATCGTCAGGTTCTTGAGCTTGTTGGCGCCCTTGATGTAGGCGCACTCGCCTACCCGCACGTCCTTGATGATGCGGTTGCTCTTGAGCACGCTACCGGAGCCTATAACGCCGTATTCGCCGCGCCGGTGCTCGAAGGCGGCGTCGGTCATCTCCTCGAAGCGCTCCATCAGCGCGGCGTCCTCGCGGCGCTTGGCCCAGAGGTACGCGTCGGCGCAGAGCATGCCGTCGAACGGCAGCACCGAGCGACCGCCGGCCTCGTTCATCAGGTCAAGCCGGACGCGGACGTCCTCGGTCTCGCCTTCCTTGATGATGCCGTTGCCCCACTTGGCGTGGTCGGAGACGTGCATCTCGTCGTTGTTCATCAGTATGCAGCGGTCGCCGACGATATAGTGCGCCAGGTAGATGCACGAATGCACGGCGCACTGGTCGCCGATATCGCATGAGATGATGCGCGAGTTGGTGATGCCGGCCGGGATCATCATGTCGTGGTGCTCGAGCACCACGCGCTCGAGGCTGCCTATCCTGACGAGGCCGGCGAATTCGCTGTTGCGTATCAGGGTGGCGTCGAACGGCTCCCGCACGAGCAGCTTGCCCCAGTCGGAGCAGCGGTTGCCGTTCTTTATGAGTATCTCGACGTCGAGATGGCGCAGGGGGCGGTACGAATCCAGCGGCTTGTCGAGCTGGGCGTTCCTGAGCCGATACTCGCTCTCGCCGACCTCGAGGAACTTGTCGGCGACGAACCCATAGCCCAGTACGGCCTCGGAGTGTACAAGGATGTCGTTCATGGCGGCCTTCCAGACGTTCGGTAATGGGGAGCGGGCCTCCCCTCGGCCTTAATCGTAACCGTAACGGCCGAGCTTTTCAACACGCGGCGGGGACGCGAGGAGCCCCGGCTCCGGCGCGCTCCGACGCCCGACCCGGTATTATTGACAAAGCGGCGGAGGGCGTGACATGGTTTAGCCATGGGCGCACCCGTGTACGCGGTCGACGATCCGGCGGACCTGGACGTCGAGAAGGCCGCCTTCGAACTATTCCCCCTCCTCGTCGGCACGGACAACTCGGTACTCCGCCGCGAGTACGGATCGGCCCTGGCCGACATCATCGGCGGCCCGGGGGCCTTCAGGAAATACGTCGTCGGCAACGCCGGCGACCTGGCCCTCTGCCGCGCCCGCCTCCTGGAACGGTTCCGCGACAACGTGCGGCTACTCGTCGCCAAGACCTGGGTGGACGGCAAGGACGAGGCGGGCAAGTCCGAGGCGCTCGGCCTGCTCGACTCCTTCGTCGGCATGGTGGACGCCGGCGATTACCCGAACGCGGTGCCCGCCTTCGCGCGCCTCGCGGGGGCCGTGGCGTCCCTGCTGTTCGGCGACGAGGCCGACGATCCAGGGTTCATCGACTACGTCTTCCGCATCGACCCGAGGCTAGGCATCTTCTACTGGTACGTCGACCGGCTGCGCGAGCAGGGACGGGCCGACCCGGAGCTGGCCGCGCTCGAGTTGCTGATAGGCGTATACGCGCTCGCCAGCTTCTAGCCCGGGCCACGGCGCTCCCGAATTCGCTCAAGATCCGCGGGCGGATGTCGATACTATCGTCGAGGGGCATCGTATCGCTCCCGCGGCCGCCGGTGGCCGCGAGGCGCGGGCCCGTTCGAATGCCGGGGGGCTAGCATACCGTGTCGAGAATCGGCTCAATGAATGACGATCGGACGCGCCGTACGGTGATGACCGTGATCGGCGGCGCCGGGGACCTCGCGACGAGGCGCATCGCGCCGGCCCTGTTCAGGCTCTACCGCGCGGGGCGGCTGCCCGACGGCTTCGCCCTCGTGGGCGTGGCGAGGCGCGAGCTCGACGACGCGGGCTACCGGGCCATGCTCGAGTCCGCCTGCCGCGAGGCCGAGCCCGGCTTCGACGCGGCGGCCTGGGAGGCGTTCAGCCGCGGCGTATCCTACCTGCGCGGCGACGCCTCCGACCGCCTCCTGTACGACGAGCTACGCGAGCGCCATTACCGATCCGCGTCGACTGACGGCCTCTTCTACCTGGCCTGCACCCCGGACCGCTTCGGCGACGCGGCCACGAGGCTCGCGGACGCCGGCCTGGCCGGGTTCGACTCCGGCGCGGCGGGGTATCGCCGCCTGCTCGTCGAGAAGCCGTTCGGCACGGACCTGGCGAGCGCCAGGGACCTGAACCGCCGCCTGCACGAGCGCTACGACGAGGCCGATATCTTCAGGGTCGACCATTACCTCGGCAAGGACGCCGTCCAGAACATATTGTACTTCCGCTTCGCGAACTCGATCTTCGAGCCGCTCTGGAACCGTAAGCACATCGAGCGGATAGAGATAACCGTCGCCGAGTCCGGCGGCATAGGCGCGCGAGGCGGCTTCTACGACGCTACCGGCGCCGCGCGCGACATGCTCCAGAACCACCTGATGCAGCTGTTCTGCCTCTGCGCGATGGAGGCGCCCTCGGACCTCCTGTCCCAGGAGGCCGTACGGGAAGAGAAGGTCAGGCTGCTCCGGGCAGTGCCCCATCTTTCGCCGGCCGACGCGGCGGAGCTCGCGGTGCGCGGCCAGTACTCGGGCTACCGCGACGAGCCGTCGGTCCGGGCCGACTCGTCAACCGAGACCTTCGTCGCGATGCGCCTCGAGGTGGACAACTGGCGCTGGGCCGGCGTCCCCTTCATACTGAAGACCGGCAAGGCCCTGGCCGGCCGCCGCACCGAGATCGTGGCGCACTTCAGGCCGGGAGAGACCGAGGCGCCCGGCCCGGCCCTCGACGCCAACCACCTGATACTCCGCATCCAGCCCGACGAGGGCGTGGTGCTGCGCTTCAACGCGAAGGCCCCGGGCTCGGCCCAGGTCGAGCGCGAGGAGCTCGTCGGCATGCTCAGGGACTCTGCGGCCAGGACCTCCGGCCCCTACGAGCGCCTGTTGGCCGACGCGATGGCCGGCGACCCCACGCTGTTCATCCGCTTCGACGAGACCGAGGAGGCCTGGCGCCTCGTCGACCCCGTCCTGGCCCACTGGTCCGAACGCGGCTCCGAAGGCCTGCTCCGATACGCGGACGGAGGCTCGGGCCCGGACACGGCCCGGCTGCTCGACGTCTCCGTGCCGAGGCGCGGCCGGCTGGCCGCCGGCTGACGGGCCGCGTCCGGCGGGAAGGCGCGCCTCGGCCGGAAGAAGCCGAGCATGAAATCGCTTGCGTTCCGACCGGCTTGCGGCTACACTGTTTTCTTGTCGCGTGCATAAGAATTACCGCAAACCGTATTCATATCCACCGACACGCAATAAGGAGGAATTCCAATGAAGAAGATCAGCGTACTCCTGATCGCTCTCGCGCTCGTCGCCGCCCTCTCGGGCTGCGGAGCCCCCAAGCAGTCTTTCGTCTCGATAGCTTCCGGCGGCACCGGCGGCACCTACTATCCGCTCGCCGGCGCGATGGCGACCATCTGGAACGAGGGCGTCAAGGGCATGAACGCCACCGCCCAGGCTACCGGCGCTTCCGTGGCCAACGTCAACCTGCTCCGCGAGGGCAAGGCCGACGTGATCATGGTGCAGAACGACATCGCGTACTACGCCGTCAACGGCCTCGAGCTGTTCAAGGATAAGGCCTACCCCGATCTGAAGGGCATGGCCATCCTCTATCCCGAGACCTGCCAGCTGATCACGCTCGCCAACTCCGGCATCAAGGCCGTGAACGACCTCAAGGGCAAGAAGGTAGCCGTCGGCGCCGCCGGTTCCGGCGTCGAGGCCAACGCCCGCCAGATCATGGAAGCCGCCGGCATCACCTACGCCGACATCCAGGTCCAGTACCTGTCGTTCAACGAGGCCGCCAGCAACCTGAAGGACGGTAACATCGACGCCGCGTTCCTGACCGCCGGCTACCCGACCGCCGCCGTCCAGGACATCTCGGCGACCAAGGACATCAACGTCGTCTCCATCGGCGACGCCGTGATCGCCAAGCTCCAGTCGACCTACCCCTTCTATACCAAGGCGACCATCCCGGCCGGCACCTACAAGGGCGTCGACTTCGCGACCCAGACCGTCGCCGTCCAGGCGATGCTCGCCGTCTCCTCGTCGCTCGACGCGGCCACCGTCGAGAAGATGCTGCAGACCATGTTCTCCGCCTCCGGTTCCGAGCGCCTGACCGCCGCCCACGCCAAGGCCGGCGCGATGATCAAGCTCGAGAACGCCCAGGCCGGCATGTCGCTGCCGCTGCATCCGGGCGCCGAGAAGTTCTACGGCAAGAAGTAACGTAACGAGGAAGCAGGCGATCCCGCGAGGGATCGCCTGCGCATTATCATGAGATACCGTAGCGCGGCCGTCGCGCTCGCGTGCGCGGCCTCGCTGCTGACCAGGTACGGCCCCGCGCGGGCCCTGCGGATCCGCGACGAGGCGGGGCGCCCGCTCGCGACGATAGCCATCCCCGCCACCTTCACCCTATCCTTCATGCACTCGGTCAACCTGTCCCGCGTGGACGAGGAGTTCTCCGTAGGCGAGGACGGTAGCCTGACGCTCGAGCGCGTGCTGTACGACCAGATGTCGACCGGCATGCCGTCGGGGGACGAGGACGGGTTCGCCGTCGTCGACGGACGCTTCGAGACGAGGCCGGGCAGGCGGTTCGACGAGATAGCCGTGAGGATATCCCCCGTTCCCGGCCACGAGCTGAGGGAGAACGGCCGCCGGCGGCCGCTGACCTACTGGGCGCCCATTGAGAGCATGCTACGATTCAGCGCTGCGCGCGAATCCGATTTACCTAAGGAGATCGATCGATGAGTGAATCGACGACGAACGACGCGATCGCGACGGCCGAGGCCGATAGCCAGGCGATCCTCAAGAAGTACGACAAGGAATCGAATTTCCGCGTCTACTCCGGCTTGATGGCCAAGGTAATCTCGGCCATAGCCATCACGTTTACCTGTTTCCAGCTGTACACCGCCTTGTTCGGCGTGCTGGACGCGATGCTCCAGCGCGCCGTCCACCTCGCGTTCGGCATGTCGCTTATATTCCTGCTCTACCCGACCAGCCAGAAATGGTCCAAGGACAGGCTCCACCCGCTCGACCTGGGCTTCGCGATACTCGGCGCCCTGACGCCGATGTACATCATCGTCAACTACGGCGAGCTCGTGCTGCGCGCCGGCACCGCGACGACGATGGACATGGTCGTAGGCGTCATAGGCATCCTGCTGGTGCTCGAGGCGGCCAGGCGCATCGTCGGCCTGCCGATCGTCGTGATAGCCAGCGTCTTCATAGCCTACGCGTTCGCCGGCCCCTGGCTTCCCGGCCAGCTGGCGCACCGCGGCGTCGACGTCGGCGACTTGGTGCAGCACCTGTACTTCACCACCGAGGGCGTCTTCGGCATACCGCTCGGCGTGTCGAGCACCTTCATCTTCCTGTTCATCCTGTTCGGCGCCTACCTCGAGAAGACCGGCCTCGGCCAGTACTTCATCGACCTGGCCAACTCGATCGCCGGCCGCTCCGCCGGCGGCCCCGCGAAGGTCGCGGTCCTGTCGAGCGGCCTGATGGGCACGGTCTCCGGCAGCTCGGTCGCCAACGTCGTCGGCACCGGCTCGTTCACGATCCCGATGATGAAGCGGCTCGGCTACAAGGGCGAGTTCGCCGGAGCCGTCGAGGCTACGGCGTCGACCGGCGGCCAGCTGATGCCGCCCATCATGGGCGCCGCGGCCTTCCTGATGTCCGAGATGACCGGCATAGCCTACGTGCGCATCATCGGCGCCGCCGTTATCCCCGCGCTCCTGTACTACTTCGGCGTCTGGGCCGGCGTGCACTTCGAGGCCAAGAAGCTCGGCCTGCGCGGCATGACCAAGGAAGAGCTGCCGAACCTCAAGGAGATATTCTTCGGCCGCGGCTACCTGATGATCCCGCTCGTCGGCATCGTCTGGCTGCTCGTCACCGGCTACACCCCGATGCTCGCGGCGTTCTACGCCATCGTGCTGTCGATCGCCGCCGCCGTGCTCGGCTGGTGGGCCCCGCTGCCGATAGGCGGCATGCTCGTCGTGTTCGCGATCATGAAGCCGATCTTCCACGTCGGGCCGTACGGCGCCGACGGCGCGCTCAAGTACCTGACCGAGATGACCCCGCTCGGCGCCCTAGCGGTGCTCGGCGCCATCCTGATCGGCTTCGCGATCCTCAAGAAGAAGCCGAACATCGGCTTCAAGGAGATAGTCGGCGGCCTCGAGTCCGGCGCCAGGGGCGCCATCGGCGTGCTCGCCGCTACCGCCTGCGCCGGCATCATCATCGGCGTGGTCACCAAGACCGGCCTCGGCCTCAAGCTCGGCTCGGTGCTGGTCAGCCTGGCCAACGGCAAGCTGATCCTGACCCTGTTCTTCACGATGATCACGAGCATCATCCTGGGCATGGGCGTGCCGACGACGGCGAACTACATCATCACCTCGACGATAGCCGCCCCGGCCATCATCATGCTGCTCAGGACGAAGTACCCCGAGCTGCCGATCGACTCGATATCGATCGTGCTGCCGGCCCACATGTTCGCGTTCTACTTCGGCATCATCGCCGACGTGACCCCGCCGGTCGCGCTCGCGGCGTTCGCCGGCGCGGGCATAGCCAAGGCCAACCCGATGAAGACCGGCCTCAACGCGTCCAAGCTGGCCATCGCCGCCTTCCTGGTGCCGTACATCTTCGTGATGAACCCGATGATGCTGATGATAGACGTGACGCTCTGGTCCGGCCTCCTGATGGTCGCCACCTCGATGCTCGGCATCATAGGCGTATCCTCGGGCATCATGGGATACCTGCTCTGCCGCTCGCTGTGGTGGGAGCGTATCCTGATGGCCGCCGGCGGCGTCATGATGATCTACCCCGGCGCCGTGACCGACCTTATCGGCATAGGCCTCATAGCCGTCGGCGTGGTCTCGCAGGCGATCCGCAAGCGCGCTGGCAAGGCCGCGTAGGAATTCTAGCCAAAGAAGCGCCGGATATGGTACTATCGTGCCATGTCCGGCATCTTTGACGTGATCTACGAGGATGGCGACGTCGTCATCGTCAACAAGCTCGCCGCGGTGCCGACCCTGCCCGATAAGAGCGGCGACTCGTCCCTGAAGGATTTCGTCGCCGAGTCGAGGCCGGGCCGTTTCGTCGAGCCGGTCCACAGGCTCGACCGCCGCACGAGCGGCGCGGTAGCCTTCGCCAAGTCGAAGCACAGCCTGGCGGCCCTATCCGAGGCCTTCCGGGAGCGTCGCGTTACCAAGACATACTGGGCCGTCACCGAGCGCGCCCCCGAGCCGGCCGCCGGGACGCTACGCCACAGGCTGATCCACGATAAGCGACGCAACCAGGCCAAGGCAATACCGGCGAACGGCGAGCGCGGAGGCGACATAGCGGTGCTGACCTACGAATTGGTCGGCAGGAGCGACCGGTACTTCCTGCTGGCGGTCCGCCCGCTATCGGGCAAGACGCACCAGATACGGGCCCAGCTGTCCGCCGCCGGCTTCCCTGTGCGCGGCGACCTGAAGTACGGCGCCAGGCGATCGACGCGAAACGGCCTGATCATGCTGCACGCCCGCGAGCTGAGCATCGAGATGCCTGACCGCCGCCGCGTATACGTCACGGCCGACCCGCCGCCCGACGAGCCCCTCTGGGAGGCCTTCGTCGAGGATCCGCAGAACGTGAACTAGAACACCGGCGGCGTCCTGGGCGCAGACCCGCCGGGTAGGCGATTCAATTCCTTCCATTGCAGGTAGGCGGGCCTGCCGCCGCCCACGGGATCAGCGAACAGCTCGAAGACGCCGCAGTTACCGGTCGACAGGAGCGGCATCCAGCCGCGGCAGCCGAAGGTCACGCGTACGAGCCACTGGATCATGCCGCCGTGGGACACGGCCGCGACGTTGCCGCCCGATGCCTTGGCCTGGGCCTTGAGCCTGGACCAGGCGAGGGCGGCGCGGCGATATAGAGCCTCCGCCCGTTCGGCGTCGGGCACGGCCTCCCAGCTGCGGTACCCGAACGCCTCGTACTCCTCGGGGTAGCGCTCGCCTATCTCGGCGAAGGTGAGCCCGGAGAAGCGCCCGGTGTCGAGCTCGACGAGGGCCGGCTCCGCGATGAGCTCGGCCCCGTCGAGGCCGAGGGCCGCCGCCACGATCGCGGCCGTCTCCCGGGCGCGGGAGAGCGGCGAGTAGAGCAGCCGGCGCACGCCCGAGCCTTCGAGGTGCCTGGCCAGGTCGGCCGCCTGGGCCCGCCCGTTCGCGTTCAGCGGATACTCGGAGCGGCCCTGGATGCGGCTCTGCGCGTTGGCGACCGTCTCGCCGTGCCTGAGGATATAGAAGCTCGTAGGCCGCTCCAGGTCGGAGAAGAAGGCCTGGTCTATAGGGGTTTCGGTTTCCATCGCCGGCGACTATAGCACCCGGGAGACGGGCGGCTCAAGCTCGCGCTTTACCGAGCGCCGCGGCGATGCGTATACTGCTCCGATGAATAGCCGATCAACCCGCCTCGACGCCCTCAAGGGCGCCCTCGTCATAGCGATGATAGCCTACCACGCCTGCTACGTGGCCGTTATGTTCGATCTGGCCGAGATCGAGCTGTATACGGGCTTCTGGTGGGCCTTCCCGCGGGTCGTGGCGGCCGGCTTCGTCGCGGTTTCCGGCTGGAACCTGGCCGGGAAAAGGGCCGCCGGTTCCGGCTTCGGCTCCTTCGCGAGGCGGGCCGGCCGGCTCGGCCTCTTCGCGCTGGCGGTCAGCGCCGCGACCTGGCCGGTGTTCGGCAAGGGTTTCGTGTTCTTCGGCGTGCTCCACCTGCTGGCGCTGTCGTCTATCCTGGCCTACCCCCTGCTTGGCCGGCCGACGCTGGCCATAGCGGTCGGCGCCGCGGCGCTGGCAGCGGGGGCCCTGCTGGCCGAGCCGCGCTTCGATTGGCCGTACCTGGCCTGGCTCGGCCTCAGGCCGGCCGGCCTGTACCCCGCCGACTACCTGCCGCTCGCCCCGTGGTTCGCGTTCGCGGCGTTCGGCGCGGCGGCCCGCGACCTGAGCGCGCGAGCGGCGGGGCGAGCCGGAACGCGGTCCGGGAGGCCGATAGCCGAACGGACCGGCCCGGCGGCACGCCGGGCGGCCGGCCCCCCGGCGCCGGCCGCGACCGGCGGGCCCATCGTCGCGGCGCTAGCCGCGATAGGACGACGCTCGCTCGTCGTGTACCTCGTCCACCTGCCGCTACTCTTCGGCATAGGCTGGCTCGTCGCCCGCTAAGGCGAACGCGCTCGGAAGGGCTCGTCCTTGTCCCCGTCCGGCTCATCGGTTATCATCGAAGGACGGGCCGGCGCGATGGCGCGCCGCGAAGCCAGGAACGGAGAGCGAACGATGGACAAGCGCGGCGCCAGGGAATTCGTCATCGGGCTCGGAGCCTTGGGCGGGACGGCCGAAGCGGGCGGACGAGCGGCCGACGGGGTAGAATTCCACGTATCCAAGGCGGCCCGCGACCGCTACGGCCTCGCGGGCGTGCCGTACGCGACCGCGGCCGGCGTGACCTTCGCCGACTACCGCGAGGCCAGGGCCTTCGCCTCCGCCATCAACGGCCGCGCCGCGGCGAACGGCGGCCCCGTCGTCAAGGCGGGCGCTATCAACGCGATGGGCCTCCTGGACGAGATACTGCACGCCGTCTGCGCCCTGTACCGCGAGCGGGTCGATCCCGCGGCGTTCGACCGGGCGCTAGGGGCGGCCGGGACCGCCGTCGGCTCGCCGGGCGTCCGCTCGAGCCTCGCGGCGTTCTCGCGGGCCTTCCCGACCGGCGAGGTCTACGCCGGCCGCCTGGACCCTGAAGCCTGGCTCGACGGCCTCGACGACGGCCGCGGCAAGGCCGCGATAGCGCTCGAGGAGCTGCTGCTCCTCAGGCTGGCCAACGAGAACCCGGCCCTGGCGCCGTACCGATTCCTGTTCGACGACGCCGCGCTCAGGGCTCGCGCGCCGGTCGACGCGAGCCTCGACGCCGCAGAGGCGGCGCTCGCCGCCCTGCCGCCCTTCGGCCCCGACGCGCTCCGGCTGCCGGACCTCTTACGCGCGCCGATGCGCGCGAGCCCCCGCTCGCTCGCCGGCCAGCTCGAGTACGTGCGCCGCCGCTGGGGCCTTTTCCTCGGGGACCGCCTGTCCAGGCTGCTCGGCGCCGCCGACATGCTCGCCGAGGACGAGCGCGGGGGATACCCGCCCGGGCCCGGCCCGATCCGGGTGCCGTCCTACGCGTCGCTCGACGCCGAGTATGAGCGCTTCAGCGAGGACAAGGACTGGATGCCGCGCGTAGTGATGATGGCCAAGAGCACCCTCGTCTGGCTGGACCAGCTGTCCAAGGCCTACGGCCGCTCCATACGCACCCTCGACGCCATACCCGACGAGGAGCTCGACCTGCTCGCCTCCAGGGGCTTCAACGCGCTGTGGCTCATCGGCCTCTGGGAGCGCAGCCAGGCCTCGCGCCGCATCAAGGAGCTGTGCGGCAACCCGGAAGCGGCGCCGAGCGCCTACTCGCTGTTCGACTACGAGATAGCCTGGGAGCTCGGCGGCTGGGACGCGCTCGGCTCGCTCCGGGAGCGGGCGCTGGCCCGCGGCATACGGCTCGCGGCCGACATGGTGCCGAACCATACCGGCATCGACTCGGCCTGGGTGCGCGACCGCCCCGACCTGTTCGTGCGCCGGGCCGACCCGCCCTTCCCCTCGTACTCGTACACGGGCGAGAACCTGTCGGGCGACGGCGCGATAGGCATCTGGCTCGAGGACCACTACTACGACCGGCGCGACGCGGCCGTCACCTTCAAGCGCGTCGACTTCCGCTCCGGCGAGACGAGCTACGTCTACCACGGCAACGACGGCACGAGCATGCCTTGGAACGACACGGCGCAGATAGACTTCCTGAACCCGGCCGCCCGCGAGGCGGTCAAGGAACGCATCCTCCACGTCGCCAAGAATTTCCCGATCATACGCTTCGACGCGGCGATGGTGCTCGCGAAGCGATCGCTGCGCCGGCTCTGGTATCCCGAGCCGGGCTCGGGCGGCGCCATCGCCAGCCGCTTCGAGTCGGCGATGCCGGCCGACGACTTCAACGCGGCGATGCCGGAGGAGTTCTGGCGCGAGGTGGTCGACCGCTGCGCGGCCGAGGCGCCAGACACGCTGCTCCTGGCCGAGGCCTTCTGGATGATGGAAGGCTACTTCGTACGCACCCTCGGCATGCACCGCGTCTACAACTCGGCCTTCATGAACATGCTCAAGGACAAGAAGAACGCGGAGTACCGCGCGACGATACGCAACACGATAGAGTTCGACAAGGACATCCTCAAGCGCTTCGTCAACTTCATGAACAATCCCGACGAGGAGACCGCCGTGGCCCAGTTCGGCGACGGCGACCGCTACTTCGGCGTCTGCGCGATGATGGCCACGATGCCCGGCCTGCCGATGTTCGGCCACGGCCAGTTCGAGGGCTTCTCCGAGAAGTACGGCATGGAGTACCGGCGGGCCTACCGCGACGAGAGCCCGAACGAGGCCCTGGTCCGCCGCCACGAGCGCGACATAGTGCCGCTCCTCAAGCGCCGCCACCTGTTCTCCGGAGTCGAGCGCTTCCTCTTGTACGACCTGGTACGGGACGACGGCTCGGTCGACGAGAACGCGTTCGCCTACTCGAACGGCCACGGCGCGGAGCGGGCCCTCGTGCTGTTCAACAACGAGTGGGAGCGGACCGCCGGGACGATACGCCGCTCCTGCCCCTTCGCCGACAAGCGCCCCGACGGGACCAGGCCGGGGAC
>Ga0116151_10003391_pt1 | contig 14292 bp, 14 predicted proteins | sample AD_UKC117_MetaG_FD_89893 | JGI IMG/M metagenome (GOLD analysis project Ga0116151, IMG submission 89893) | Active sludge microbial communities of municipal wastewater-treating anaerobic digesters from Hong Kong - AD_UKC117_MetaG | ecosystem: Engineered > Bioreactor > Anaerobic > Digestate...
GACCAGTCGTGGAGCGTCTCTGGCATGGTCGACCGCACGCGCTTCACCGCACACGGCCTCGCCGGTGGGCAACCGGGCGCGCTGGGTGAATTCAAGGCCGATGGCGAGTCGGTTGAGCCGAAGACCGTCATGTGGCTGGAGCCCGGCACCCGCATGACGCTCAATCCACCCGGCGGCGGCGGCTATGGTGATCCATTGACGCGCGATCTGCAACGGGTCTTTGCGGATGTGGTGGATGGCTATGTGTCGATGGAAGCGGCGCGGGAGATCTACGGGGTGGTGATTGTCTTTGTGGGAAAGGCCGATAGTCTCGTGCGGTTGCCGGAGCATTATCGGCTGGATGAGGCGGCGACGGCGGCGTTGCGGGGGCAGCGGTAAGGGGGGAATGCCTTACCGCGTTGACAAACAGGCTATCGCCTGGATATGGAGACGACAAAACATACGATCGTTAGAACAGCTGTGATTGGGACAAAAACTATCTTTTCAGTTGTGCTTTGTGAAGCTAAATTGGTGAATGTATTAAAGGCCATGTAAGCAGTTACAATCCACGCCAATACTTTGCTCCAAACCGAAATGCTTTCTGCTCCCGTCAAACCTGCTCGATGCCGGATGATGTAAGCAAACAGAGCCAAGATCATTGCAGAAACGATGCCTGCAATTCTCAAGCCAGGTGTCAAGACTTCCTGCCTGCCGCCCCAGGCCATGGTAATCGGCAGAACTCCTGCGGCAAGGAGGAGTTGAATGAGCACTACGATGCCGAACAGGATCGTGGCGATATTCGCTGAGATCTTAACAATTGAATCACCTTGCGTCACAGACATTGTTGCTCCTTTTTTGTTACAGCAAACTCATTAAAGTAACAGATACCAGACTTGCTAGAATCGTCCTGAACGAATTCCAAAAGTTCCACCGGGATTCAAAATCGTTGCGAGCCTGGATTTGCACGGTGTCATCGGATGAAGAGGCATCGTGAGCCTGTAGCCGATTATTTAATGGAACGTTGATGGTGATGGTTGGAAGCTGAACCCCCACAATATAGATGACTGTGGCCAGCAATAGTGTGATTCGGGAAATACTATCCAGGTGCCAGAGGCCGAAAACCGCCGAAAGCATGAGGGTCAATACAGAACCAACCCAAACGATGATAAACAGCGGGTGATTATTCTGAATTATACCATCCATGACCTGGAATGCCCGAATAAACTGGCGATCCGGTAGGGCCTTTATACCTGGCATCACGACAAGCGCAAAAGCAAAGAGAAATCCTGCTACCAGCGAAGTGAAAAATGTGGCTACGTGCAACGTGATTTGAAAAGCACTCTCAGTGAACATGGAAAAGCTCCCTAAAAAATTAGCTACATAACTTTGATCGAAAAATGATTACGGTTATGTTCTCCTGGATTGACAGAGCCCAGTTGCTACGTTAACTCTGTCAATCCTATACTGCGGTTGTGACGAGAACAGTATAACCGAGCGAATTGGTCTCAACCTTCCAACGGCGTAATCTCGAAGTTCAGAAACTTGTACAGCGGCAATGTCTGAGCGATTTCTTGGACTTGATTGTGCGATTCACATCGCCAAACTGTCCACGCACCCGATTGGTCAGCCGGGAGGTACAAGGCTTCCATAACCCCTTGTTCGGCTAACTCGTCCGCTCTGGCTTCCTCGGCGGGCAAAAGGGCCATCATTGTCTCATCCAACGGTTGTTTCCATGTCGCTTTCAGCATAAAACGCATTCGTCTGTCTCCTTTATAACGGTTTTTGTACTAATTTCAGATCGATATTTCTTGCCCAGGTACGTCCTCTGTTATTCCCATGCGCCAGAGGCAGAGGCACTTCGCGCGTACTCGGCGAAATCTCGTGGTGGGCGGCCGAGGGCACGTTGCACCCCATCGGTCAGGTAGGCATTGCGCCCATCCAATACCGTCGAAAAAAGATAATCGAGCATCCAAACCACGTCCTTGGGGGCGCCGGAATTCGCCACTGCACCAACAAAGTCATCATGGGGAACCTGCATGTAGGTGATCGCGCGTTCTGTTACTTTTGACAGTTCGACAGCGATGTCTGTAAAGGTCATCAGGCGCGGGCCTGTTACTTCATAAACCTCTCCGGCATGGCCTGGTTCGCTTAACGCTGCAATTGCAACATCGGCAATATCATCAACATCGACGAAAGGTTCGGGGGTATCGCCGGCCGGTAAGGTGATCTGTCCGGCCGAAACCATATCAACAAAAGCGCCTTCAGAAAAATTTTGATAAAACCAACTAGCTCGAACAATCGTCCAGGCCAGGCCACTCTCTTGTACAATGCGTTCGCTGGCCTGGGCTTCGGCTTCTCCCCGGCCAGAGAGCAATACCAGGCGCTGGACACCGTGTTCTTTGGCGCGGTCAACCAGCGCTTGAATGGCATCGGTTGCGCCGGGCATGGCCAAATCTGGTGCATAGGAGATGTATATCGCTGCCACATCGGCTAAACAGGCATCCCAGCTTTTCTCATTGCTCCAGTCAAAAGGGGGAGAAGCAGAGCGCGAACCAACTCGTACCGGAATTCCCTTTGCCCGTAGACCGGTGACGATACGGCGACCTGTTTTCCCGGTGCCGCCAAGCACCAGAATGCGCCCTGTAAAATCAGTCGTCGTGTTATTATTGAACTGTGTCATGGCTTGCCTCCTAAGCTAAAGTGAGTAGATGAGCTATCGTTCTTAGTTGCAAGCAGATCATAACAAACAGGCGCTGATACGTATTGACGCTCTCCGCCAATTTTTGACATATCACGCCAAATATTTAAATGTTGTGGTTAAATTTGATGAAGAATGCGGAAATTTCGGGGGGTTTGCCCAGCCCAGCGTTTAAATGCGCGGGCAAAAGCACTTTGTTCAGAAAAGCCGGTCATAAAGGCAACTTCAACCAGGGAAAAGTCGGTTTCGCGCAACAGATTCTCGGCTAACTGTCGCCGTGATTCATCAACCAAGGTTTGATACGAGTATCCCAATTCCGCTAACTGTCGTTGCAGGGTTCGTCCACTCATCCCAAAATGACGAGCAACCTCAGAGAGCATGGGCATGCCCTCACTGAGACATTGCGTCACATGACGCCGAATCTGCCGATCAAGGGAGGTCTCCTCTTCAAGCTTCGCCACTTCACTTTCAAGATGCGATTGAAAGAATTTCGAAATGCTGGCATCACCCAGCTTGTTGGGTGCCTGTAGACTTTCATTTGAAATGAGGAGGGCATCTCGATCTGAGTCGAAATGCACCGGACAGCCAAAAAAGGTTTCATGATCTGCAATGGACGCCGGCGCAGCATGCTTGAAATAGACGGCTAGCGGATGAATTGCAGCGGTGGACACTTCCTGGCTGATGGTTAAAACGCTGGCAATGGTTGCCTCGTTTGACAAGCGCATGCCGAGATGTCTTTCCCCAGCACGGTGCAAATGTATGTACGCCCCATCATTTGTCGCTTCCACTTCGTAGGTGGCAACAGTGGTGAGCACCTGCGCATACCGCTCTGCACGGTGATAAGACCCACGCAGCGTGGTCGCCGATTTCCAGGCCAGCCTAAACGCGCCGTAGTCATCGCTGCGCATTGCCGCACCGGTCCGTAACGGCAATGTCGTACCATTGCGATCAATGGCAGCAGCCCTTTCAAAGAATGAATAGTAGTGTGCATCCGAAATCATGTGAACCGGTCTGTTCAACTCAATGCCCATTGACCGCATCCAGGCATTCTTATCGATGTCACTATCGATTTCCTCGAGGACTTTTCTGACAAACAGTGTGGTTATTTTTCCCATTTGACGAATACACTTTTTTGTATACAAATTAACTGCACCACCTGGCGCCTGACCATGATTATACCGTTACAATTGCGATTTTGCACATACCACCGCAAATCAGGATTTTGTCCCGATGCTCTGAACATCTATAGTTATGCAGTGCAATCGCAAGGACAGCAGGAAGGAACGACCAGATGAACCCAATCCCAGTTGGCGCACCACGACCACAAGGCGCGGGCTAACCGATGACGACCACAAACCCACAAAGGACACGACGACGCGCTCGTCGGATTGCGCTGCGGTTGCTGGCCGGCGCCTATCCTGGCCGCGTCGCCTTGCTGGCCGGCCTGGCGCTGCTGGCGGGCGTGCTGCCGGCCTTCTTTGCCCTGCTCGTGGCAAGGCTGGTGGAAACCTTGCCGGGTGTGATCGACAGCGGCTCTGCGCCGGCCGCCGGTCAGCGCATCCTCAATATCCTCATGGCTATCGGTGGTGTGCTCTTGCTGCAAGAGATCGTGGCAGCGGGCCGTGCCATTACGAGCACCGATCTCTATCGGCGCTATGACGAATATCTGCTGGCGCGCGTGATGCGCACCACCTTGGCCGCGCCGCGACTCGAACTCTTTGAATCGCCCGATCTGGCCGCCAAGACCGACCGTGCGGCGCGCATTGCACGCTTTGGGCCGGGAGAAATGGTCTCCGGCTTGGGGGTGCAGTGGACCGTCCTCGCGCAGGGCGCGGCGGCCACGGTGCTGGTTGCCACCGTTTGGCCACTGGCGGCACTGGGCCTGGCGGTGCTCTGGCTGATCGTCGGGCGACAGTGGCAGGCGGACTTCTACCGGGCGAATCCCTTCTGGACCGATCCGTTGCGCCAGGCGCGCTATCTGAAACAACTGGCACTCATGCCGGCCTGGGCCAAAGAGGTGCGCATCTTTGGGCTGGTCGATTGGTTGGGGGAGCGCTTTGGCCGGCAATGGGAATTGGTCATGGCGGAGCTGTGGCGTGCGCGGCAGGCCGACCAACGCACCATGCTGCCGCTGCTCGTGGCGGTGTTCGTCGCCAATCTCCTGGTGCTGCTGCTGGCGGTGCGCGCAGCGCTACAGGGGACACTGTCGGTGGGGACGTTAACCGTACTGGTGCAAGGGCTCTTTGGCATGGCCATGTTGGCCAGCCAGGATGGCGACATTCTGGTCGAAAATGGTGCGGTCCCTGCGCCCGATGTGGTGGAACTGGAACAAGCAATGGCGCAACTGCCACCGGCCACAGGAACCATCGCCGCAACGGCTCTGCCACAAAAAGAGATCCGCTTCTCCGCTGTGCATTTTACCTATCCGGGACGTGACACGCCGGTCTATGCCGGCCTCGATCTGTGCATTGAAGCGGGTCGTTCGCTGGCGATTGTCGGGCTGAACGGCGCCGGGAAAACCACCCTGATCAAATTGCTCACGGGGCTGGAACTCCCCCAAGCCGGGCGCATTACCGTCGATGGCATTGATTTGGCCAACCTTGATCAGAATTCCTGGCGGCAGGCGGTAGCGGCCATCTTCCAGGACTTTGTGCGCTATGAACTGTCCGCCCGCGACAATGTCGGTTTCGGCGCGGTTGAACGGCTCCAAGATGACGGCAATGATGACCGCCTCGCCACCATCACGCAGCGTGCCGGTGCGGACGCCATCTTGCAGGGCCTGCCGGCGGGGTTGGACACGGTCTTGTCGCGGCGCTTTGCCGACGGGACTGATCTGTCCGGCGGCCAGTGGCAACGCATTGCCCTGGCGCGGGCGCTAACCGCGGTGGATGCCGGCGCGCGGCTGCTGATTCTCGACGAGCCGACCGCGCACCTCGATGTGCGAGCCGAGGCCGATCTCTATGAGCGCTTTCTCGATCTCACCCACGGCCTGACCACGATTGTGATCAGCCACCGTTTCTCAACCGTACGCCGGGCCGATCGCATCGTCGTACTGCAAGATGGTCGTATTACGGAGGATGGCAGCCATGCGGCGTTGGTCGCCGCCGGTGGGCAGTATGCCCAGCTTTTTCAACTGCAAGCGATGCGCTATGGTAGTCAGTAGCCAGTCTTCAGTCGTCAGTAGCCAGTCGTCGGCCGTCAGTCGTCAGTCGTCAGTCGTTGACCCGTCAAAGGAGAACGCCAATGTTTAACCGTCCCACGCGAGCCGGCCACTGGCGGGCGGCGGCGGTGATGCTGCGCTTTGCCTGGAGCGCCGATCCGCGCCAGGCGCTGTTGGCCTTTGGCCTCTTTGCACTCGAAGCGCTGGCGCTGACACTTTTTGCCTTCTGGTTGAAGAGAGTCCTCGACGGGGTGCAAGCCGGGGCCACGGGCCAGGTGATGTGGGCGGCCGGCGGGCTAGCCTTTGCGATTGCCGGCAGCAGCGTGCTCGCCTATCGTGGCACGCGGGTGCGCATGCGCCTGGCCGAGCGCGCCCACTATCTGGTCGATCGCCGGCTGATCGCGCTGGTCGGCCAAACGCCGACCCTGACGCTCCACGAGACGCCGGAGCATTTGACGCAACTCGAGTTACTCGAGGGCGCATGGGAATTTGGCGAGATCATCCCCTCGCTGATCAATCTCTGCGCCACGGCGATTCGCATTGCGACGACGACGCTGCTGTTACTCAGCGTCCACCCGCTATTGCTGCTGTTGCCGCTCTTTGGCTTGCCCGCCCTGCTGCTCAGCTCCCGGACCAGCGGACTCTTCGAGCGTGGCAATGAGTTGGCGTCGGAACCGGCGCGGCGTGCCTATTATCTTTTTGGCCTGGCAACGACCGCCGACGCCGCCAAGGAGTTGCGGCTTTTTCGCTTGGGTGAGGCCGTGTTGGCGCGCTTCCATGACGCCAATCGGGAGATCCGTGCGATCCATCTGCGGCTGAACATCCAGGGCGAAGCCATCGGCCTGGCGACACGTCTGGTCTTTCTGGTCGGCTATCTGGGGGCGATTGGCTTTGTCATCCAACGGGTAGTGGCAGGTATGGCCACGGTCGGTGACGCGGTGTTGACGGCAGTGCTGGCCGGGCAGGTGTTGGGCTTGATTGCGACCTCCGCCGATCTGGTGCAGTTTACCTGGCGCGGGTTGGCCGCGGCCAACCGCTATCTCTATTTGGAAACGCTGGCGGAACCGGCGCAGCCACCACAACCGGCGGCGATCCCCACCCGCTTGACCGACGGCATCCGCCTCCACCAACTCAGCTATCGGTACCCGTTGGGCCAACAGGCTGTGCTACAGGAGATCGACCTGCACTTGCCGGCCGGCGCCACGGTCGCGATTGTGGGGGATAACGGCGCGGGCAAGACGACACTGGTCAAGTTGTTGGCTGGTCTTTATGAGCCGACAGCGGGTCAGATTACGGTCGATGGTATCGATATGGCGCGCCTTGACCCGATCCAGTGGCGGCAGCGCATAGCGGCCGGGTTTCAGGATTTTGCCCGCTTTGAGTTTCATGTGCGCGAGACGGTTGGCATTGGCGATCTGGCAGCGTTAGCTAACAAGGGGGATGAGGCCGTCGTGGCCGCGCTTTCCCGCGCCGGCGCCGCCGACATATTGGACACCATGCTCAACGGACTGGCCACACAGCTTGGTCCCAACTGGCCCAACGGGATTGACCTCTCCGGCGGCCAGTGGCAGAAGCTCGCCATCGGCCGTGCCCTGATGCGCACGACGCCATTGCTCCTGCTCCTTGACGAACCGACCGCCGCGCTGGATGCGGAAACCGAACATCGTCTCTTTACGCAGTGGACGAGCGCCGCGCACGAACTTCGTCGGGCTACCGGCGCGGTGACAGTACTCGTCTCGCACCGCTTTTCGACGGTGCAGATGGCCGATCTGATTGTGGTGCTCAATGAAGGGCAGGTGGTCGAACTAGGCAGCCACCAGGATCTCATGGCGCAGGGTGGGCTTTACGCAGAACTGTTTGCGTTGCAGGCACAGTCATACCGATGAAGATAGCGGCCACGGCGATTCGCAGCAGGTTTTTGTCATGTGGATAATGGTTACCTGGCGCTGGATGCGGCACGGGAGAGCCATGGTGCGCTGGTCATCGCTATCGGCAAACCAAAGAGCCTGGTGCGGTCGTCGAGACGAAATATTGATACAAAATATTGACTGGACACTGGCGATTTCTTGTATCACAGGAGCAACGAGCGATCGTCAGTCGTCGGTTGTCACTCGTCTGTTGATGGGAAAGCGCCAGAATCCGGTATGATACGAATATTGATACGGTACTTTGTCACAAAGCGCTCTGTTCACTCGTCTTATGGATGAAGGCAACGATGTCATAGCGGGTTTCGTACCCCGATCCTGTCGAAGGGTACGAAATCCGCTATGACAGTTCTTATGGACAACCCATTGAAAAGTCGCACTGATACGGGTGCTTTTACACGAGAGCGACTGGGCGACTTTTAAGGGGTTTATCTAGTAGAGTCAACAAGGAGCGACAGAGTATGCAACCGACAAATCAGACCAAAGTTATCGTGCTCGGCGGCGGTTACGCCGGGACATTGGCAGCGCTGCGCCTGGCGGGCAAGACCAATCAGCAATCGGTAGAGGTGATCCTGGTCAACGGCCATGACCATTTTGTCGAACGGATTCGCCATCATCAGTTGGCCGCGGGCCAACCAGCAAAGAAGCTGCCCTTTGTCCGACTGCTGGCGGGCAGCAAAGTGCGCTTTGTACAAGGATGGTGCACCCAAATTGACACAACGGCGAAACAGATCGTGCTCCAAACGCTGGATGGCGCCAACGCGCTGCCCTATGATAATCTGATCTATGCCCTGGGTAGCTCCACAGACCAAAGCCGGATTCCCGGCATCAAAGAGCATGCCCACAGTTTGACGGATGAAGCCGCCGTGCATCGTTTGCAGGAACAGGCCCAGAGTCTCAGCAACCACCAGGGAAGGCTGCTGATCATTGGCGGTGGCCTGACCGGCATCGAAGCCGCCACCGAGCTGGCCGAAAGTTATCCCGGTTTACAGGTGACGCTGGCCACCAAAGGGCAATTGGGCGCAACCCTCTCGCCGGCCGGCGCCGCGCATGTCCGGCACGTCTTTGCCCGGCTCGGGATAACGGTCGAGGAAGAGACGAGCATCGAAAGACTTACTGCCAACGCGGCCTATTGTCCCGATGGTCGTGTTTTGCCATTTGATGCGTGCCTCTGGGTCGGAGCCTTTGCCGTACCAAAGCTGGCAACGGCCTCGGGGCTACTTGTGGATAGCAGCGGGCGAGTATTGGTCGATGAGACGCTACGTGTCATCAACCAACCGGCGATCTACGCGGCGGGTGACGTAGCGGCAACGGGATTGCGGATGGCCTGTGCCACGGCCATGCCGATGGGCGCCTATGTCGCCGACCATCTGGCGGCACAACTGCAAGGGAAACCCGCACCCACGCCCTTCGGCTTTTCCTATCTGATTCAGTGTATCAGCCTTGGCCGCCACGATGGTCTTGTCCAAACGGTACGTGCGGATGATGCGCCAAAGCCACAGATCATCACCGGTTGGGCCGCGTCGCGCATCAAAGAATTGATTTGCAGCTTTACCATTTGGAGCTTGTACATTGAGAAACGCTGGCCCGGCACCTATCGCTGGCTGCGGGCAGAGTTGCCGGCCACCCGGCGTCAACAAGAGAGCAGAAAGCAGGTACCCTATGGACAAACGGCTCCAAACCTTTGAGGAACACCGGCCGCTCCTCTTCTCCATTGCCTATCGCATGTTGGGCAGCGTGATGGAGGCCGAGGATGCAGTGCAGGAAACCTATCTACGCTATATGGCGACCGATGTCGATGCCGTGCAGTCGCCCAAGGCATTTCTCAGCACCGTGATCACGCGCTTCTGTCTGGATCAGCTCAAGTCGGCGCGGGTGCAGCGGGAAGAGTACTTTGGCCCGTGGCTACCGGAACCGCTGCTGACCGCGGATGCGCCCGATGAGTTGCTGGCGCGCCACGAATCGATTTCCATGGCCTTTCTGTTGCTATTGGAGACCCTTTCACCGGTGGAGCGCGCTGTCTTTCTCTTGCGCGAAGTCTTTGAGTACGACTACGGCGCGATTGCCACCATTGTTGGGAAAAGTGAAGCGAACTGTCGCCAGTTGCACAGCCGCGCCAAGAAGCACGTCCAGAGTGGGCAACCGCGCTTTGTGCCCAGTGGGCAGGAACAGCAACAATTGGTGGGCAAGCTCTTGCACGCCATGCAACGGGGTGACAGCGATACCTTTGCCACGCTCTTGGCCAAGGATGTCGAACTGCGGGCCGATGGTGGCGGCAAAGTGACATCGGCAACCCGCCCGTTGTTGGGCCGCCAGGTGGTGATGCGCTTCTTGACCGGCCTCTACAAAAAACGCCCGCCGGGCAGCACAGTCGAGCTGACCGAGGTGAACGCCGCGCCGGCGTGGGTGGTGCGCGTCGACGGTAAGGTGGATAGTGTAATGAGCTTCGAGTTGGGCGAGCGTGAGATTTGTGGCATTCGCATTATTCGCAACCCGGAGAAGCTGCGTCATTTGCAGTGAGCGGGGAGCCAGTGACGCAACTGGATGTTGGCCAAGGGAATGTCCAAAGACACACCCTCACTGCCGCCTTGATGATAGTTACCGCGGCCCAAAAAAGCGCTTCCCGGCGTCAAGTTCCGTGGCCTTGAGTGACAGATTGTCCACACAGGCGCGCAATGGCGTGAGATCGTACGCCAGTCTCTGCAACGAGATGCGCCCATCCACAATCACAGCGTAATGGGCAGTCTGATCCGGGTCGTCGCGGCGGCGATAGGAGACGCTGCCCGGGTTGAGCCAAAGCAGATCATCGGCCAGGTAGCGCACGGCCTGTCGGTGGGTATGGCCGAGGAGCAGGCGCTGAATTGCGGCGCCACGCTCGCTGTCGACAATCTCGTTGAGAAAGTGCTCATAGGCATGAATACTGACGATCTCCTGATAATCTTGGTAGAGGTGCGTCATGCAGTAGGAGATCCCGTCAATGGCAAACGTAATGGCCCGCGGCAGTTGTTCCAAATAGGCAATCTCCTCCCCAGTGAGCAAGCCGGCATTGTGGTGCACCCACGCCCGTTCTTCCTCGGGGAGCTCTGCCAACAGGCTGCCGGTGCGGTAATTCTGGACCACCCACGCGTCGTGGTTCCCTTGCACGCAGGGCACATCGTGCGCACGGATCCACTGTAGCACTTCTTGCGGATAGGGGCCGTAGTCGACCAAATCACCGGCACAGTAGATCAGATCGCTGTCCCGTTCCGCCCGCCAGATCGCTTCCAGGGCATAGATATTGCTGTGTATATCGGAAAGAATTAACGTTTTCATCTTGCCTTCCATGCTCGTGCCTTTAGGATTTTGCCTACAGATATCATGCCGCGACGGCACATATTAATCAAATCCCAAGTTGCTACGGGGATTTGACATTCCCCTTCGAGCGACTTCTCACCGGCAAAAATAATCGAGATGAACACCATTACACTCCCAAAGAGCGCTGCAACAGATCCCGGCGGCCGGCCAACTCCCCTGACCTGCCCTGCCAGATCACCCGGCCCCGCTCGATCACGGTGTGCTGGTCGGCGATGGCGATCAGTTGATCGACATATTTATCGATGACGAGTACCGTCTGCCCGAGCGCTTTGATCTGCGCCAGCACCGCCCAGATCTGGGCGCGTAGCAGTGGCGCCAGCCCTTCGGTCGCTTCGTCGAGGATCAGCAGGTGGGGATTGGTCATCAGGGCGCGGCCAATCGCCAGCATCTGCTGTTCACCGCCCGAGAGTTGACGCCCCATGTTGTGCGCCCGGTCGCGCAAGATGGGAAAGAGATCATAGATCCGCTCGAGTGTCCACGGCTCGGCCTGTCCATTGCGGTTGGCAGCAAAGGCAACCAGATTTTCACGGACGGTGAGATTGGGAAAGATCTGCCGCCCCTCGGGGACAAGGGCAATCCCCCGTTGGGCAATCACCTGCGGTCGTCGATTCTGAATGGGCTCGCCCCGAAAGCGAATGGTACCAGCCAGGCAAGGTTGCAACCCCAGAATTGTACGTACGGTTGTCGTTTTGCCCATGCCGTTGCGCCCGAGCAATGTCGCCATCTCACCGACGCCGATCTGCAGGTCGATGTCAAAGAGCACTTGGCCGCTGCCATAGCCGGTGGATAGATTTTCCAGGGAGAGGAGGGTTGTCATAGATTTGATCCGTAAAGCGTGAAATGTAAAGCGTGAAACGTAAAGCGTGAAATGTAAAGCGTGAAACGTAAAGCGTAAAGCGTGAAACGTAAAGCGTGAAACGTAAAGAAGGAGATGCAACTCGTGGTTCTGGCCCCGTTCACCCCAAATATGCCTGTTGCACTGCCCTATTTTCGCGAATCTCTGCCGGCGCACCCGTCGCGATGATCTCCCCGTAGACCAAGACTGAAATACGGTCGGCCAACTGAAAGACAGCATCCATGTCGTGCTCCACCAGAAGAATGGTGACAGAGTGGTTGATCGTGCGGATCAGCTCGATCATATTGGCCGACTCTTCCAACCCCATGCCGGCCAGCGGCTCGTCGAGCAGCAAGAGCTTTGGCCGACAGCCCAATGCCAATCCGATTTCCAACTGCCGTTGTACGCCGTGCGAAAGCGCATTCGCTACCGTGTCCAGGTGTGTGCGCAAGCCAATCTGCTCACCCACCGCAGCAGCACGGGCGAAAAGTTCCTGTTCACGACGACGGGGTTGCCAGAAACGATAGCTGTGGCCGGTCGCGGCTTGGACACTCAACACCAGATTTTCCAGAACCGTGTGCCTGGGGAAAATATTGGTGATCTGAAAGGTCTGTGTTAGACCACGCTGCGCCCGTCGATGCATGGGTAGGTGCGTGATATCGACACTGTTAAAGAAGATGCGGCCACGGTCAGGCGCCAGTGCCCCCGAGAGTTGGCGGATCAGCGTTGTCTTGCCGGCGCCGTTGGGGCCGATAAGGGCGTGGATCTCACCGGGGATGATCGTCAGGTTGCACTGGTTGGTCACCAGCAATCCGCCAAAGTGCTTGAGCAGTCCCTGCGTCTCCAAGAGTAGCGTCATCGCAACACCTTCAGCACCATGAAGAGCAGAATGGCGCCCAGGCCGAACTGCCAGTAAATCGTGTAGCCGGCCAACACCGTTTCCAACAACAGGAAGAGCGCCGCCCCAATCACCCCGGCCCAGAAATGACCGACGCCCCCCAGGATCACCATCATCATCAACTGGCCGGAGAGCGGCCAACTGAGCGAAGCCGGGCTGATAAAGGTATTCAAATTGGCGTTGAGCACACCGGCCAGCCCCGCCAACGCGGCGGCAATCGTAAAGGCGATGAGGGTAATGCCGTAGACTGGATAGCCAATGGCGGCCATGCGCGACTCATTGCTCTTGATGCTCCGCAGGGCATGGCCAAAACGGGCATGGAGCAAACGATGAAGCAGCAAGAGCCCAAAGGCGAGGATGGCCAGCGTCACGTAGTAAAAGGTGATGTTGTCGACCAGATCGATCCCCACGCCCACCGTCGATCGGTCAAAGCGAATGCCATCCTGCCCACCCCAGACACGCAACGAGGTAAAGAAAAAGAAGAGCATCTGCGCGAAGGCCAGCGTGATCATGATGAAGTAGACGTTACGGGTACGCAGGCTGATGGCACCGATGAGCAAACCCACGAGTGCCGTCACCGTGACAGCAAAGGGCCAGGCGATCCACGCCGATTGCCAACCATTCAGCGCCAAAATACCCACAACATAGCCACCCAGCCCAAAAAACGCAGCATGGCCAAAACTGACCAACCCACCGTAGCCCAAAATCAAGTTGAGGCTCGACGCGGCCAACCCGAGGATCAACATACGAGTCACCAACGTAATATAAAAGGGACGATCCAATGCGGTCGCCACCAAAGGAAAGAGCAGCAAGAGCAGTGCCGCCACCGGCACGACAAACTTACGCACAACAGTACACCTTTTCACCTAAAGTCAACTACCGGCCGGAAAAAGTCCTTGCGGTTTCCAGAAGAGGATCGCGGCCATCACCACATAGATGAGCATCGCTGCCAGCGCGCCACCCACGTTGGTGCCGACCGCGCCCAGCGCAAGTTGACGAATTAGCAGCGGAATCAGGATTCGCCCGGCCGTATCGACAATGCCCACAAGCAGCGACGCAATCAATGCACCTTTGATCGAACCGATCCCACCGATCACAATGACGAGAAAGGTGAGAATCAGAATATTTTCGCCCATGCCAATCTGCACCGAGAGTAGTGGACCGGTCAATCCGCCGGCCAGTGCGCTCAACGCCGCGCCGAGGGCAAAGAGCAACGTAAAGAGACGGTCGATCGGTACGCCCATCGCCATCGCCATTTCCCGATTCGATGCGCCGGCCCGAATCCACATGCCCAAACGCGTGCGGTTGACCAGCCAGAAGAGCAGTACCGCAACGACAACGCCGATTGCAATTAGCAATAGACGATAAGAAGGATAGTTGCTGTTGATCAGCGGCAGCGTTACCGGTCCGCGAAAGCTTGCGGGTGAGTTGAGCAACATGGGC
>Ga0116151_10003393_pt1 | contig 14289 bp, 12 predicted proteins | sample AD_UKC117_MetaG_FD_89893 | JGI IMG/M metagenome (GOLD analysis project Ga0116151, IMG submission 89893) | Active sludge microbial communities of municipal wastewater-treating anaerobic digesters from Hong Kong - AD_UKC117_MetaG | ecosystem: Engineered > Bioreactor > Anaerobic > Digestate...
CCGGTGGTGATCGGCCCATCTGGGTCTGGTCAGATAACCCCCGTTCATTCGCGCGGCGACTACGGGGACATCGACTCTGTCGAGAAACTTGTCGGTTCCGGGAGGGACCACACCGAACTCACCGTCCCAGGTTACGGAGCCTTCGGGCATAAGCCCGACGATTCCTCCGTCCTTCAAGACCTGCAAAACCTTTCTCAACGCGGCTGTATCGGGAATGCCCTTTCTCTTTTCGATTGCGCCCGACGCCTTCAGAATCGGGGCGGCCAGAGGGTGCTTGAAATTGCCGGCGGCCACGGCCCACACGACCGGATACTTCACAAAGGCTTCGATCAGTATAGCGTCTATGAAATAGGCGTGGTTTCCCACAAGAAGGAAGGGCGGATCGGGGATCCTTTCGGAGTTTATGGCGTGAAGATTGTAGCGCTTTATGAAAGGGCCTCTAAGAATAGGTCTCAATGTCCGCCATATCAGCTTATCGCCGGGCAATCTCACTTTTCGCAAAGCGCTCACTTCCCCGAAAAGAATATGATTATTATACCAGCATCTACGGGATGAAAAGCTTAGCGATGTTTTATGGGTTATCATACTTTTGCTCAGATTCAAGAAGCTCGAAAGAATTCGTCAAGGAATAGAAGAGAGTTATGCAGGTTGTGAGAATCAGAGAAAACAGTATAACAAGGTGCGCGGGAAATCTGTCTATTACAAATCCATAAAGAGCCATCCCTACAGGCATACTTATCTGGGCAATCAAAGCGATTACCGAAAGAACCCGGGTTCTGATTTCAGAAGGCGCTGCCATTTGGAAATACACTCCAACAGGAGTATTGACAAACGCGTTGAAGAATCCAATTGCAGCAAACAGTGTCGTTAGCACCAGAATATATGCCCACGACCTTTCTCCGAAGAAACTTACAAACCACGGAAAGCTAAGGCAGCAGAAAATATAGAAGAATATGAGTTGAAGAAGCAATCCGATCAGGACTATTTTCTTTCTTGCGAGCTTTCCCACAATTGCTGAAAGGATAATGTTTCCCAGAGTAATCCCTACGAGCCACGAAGAACTGATAATACTATATTGATAACTGTCGAACTTAGCAACTTCCCTTGCAAAAAAAGGAACAACGAGCGAAACCACAGGACCCATGATGAGGTTCGTGAGCGTTATAAAAGACATCATCCTCAAGACACCTGATAGTCTTTTCAGGGCTATCAGTCCATTCTTGAAGTCCTTCCAGACTTGCTCCATGGTCAATTTCCCATTGAGAGAACTCTTCTTGTAGTCTATGAAGATTTCAGAAATACCGGATGCTATGAAAGTCACTGAATTAACCAGAAAGACAAACCCCATTCCGATGGGATAGAGGACTCCGCCCAGAATCGGTCCAATTACGTAACTTAGGCTATCTGTGGCGTTTACGATAGAATTCGCATAGATTAGATCACTCTCTTTAACTATGTCTGGAAGAATAGATCTTGTAACAGGATCAAAGAATATATCTATTGTGGAAATTATCAGCTGAAATAAATATATGTAAGTGATCCCCATATGTCCGTTAAAGGTCAGAATGCACATGAAAAGAATAATAGCGCCGCGAAGCAAATCAAGATTTACCATTATCGATTTTCTATTGATCCTGTCTCCAAGAACTCCTGCAAGAGGGGCAAAGATAATTTTGGGCAAGATGCTTATAACGAGAAAAGTACTCATGGCCCTACCCGAGCCAGTTATGTCTAATATGTACAGCGAAAGGGCAAGAGACTGTATTCCGCTTCCGAGGAGAGATACAGATCTACCAAAATAGTAGATCGTGAAGTTTCTGTTCTTGGTGCGAAGACCGAACTTCATTCCTCATACCCCTTTTCCTCTTGAAAGTCGAGAAAACTATTATTAGCAGTGCTGGAGTTGTTACCTGCCATGTTGCATAGAGGATAGGGACTATCAAGATTGCGATAGAAGCTATAAGATATAATTCGGCAACCTCCATTGCAAACCTCTCTTGCAGCACATTGTCGGCAAGCTTCTATACTGTTCGTATTGACAGTGCGAGATCTACTCAAACAATTCTTTAGAGAGTCATTGTAGACATTTCCTAGATGGAAGTTGTTTTTGATCTGAGAAGCGAGATCACATATACTAACATCTCCATCAGGGTACACGAACAATGATGTCTTTCCACCAGAGCAATATAGTGGTGACCCTGACTTTGGAGAGAAAAATTCGATTTGAGCTTCCTTGTGCTCAGTTCTGGCTGCTTCGACGAGTCCAGAAACATAGTTTGCTTCCTTGGATGAGAGAGCCATCTCAGCAAGTGCCTTACCAACCGGAATTACAGATACTAACCTTATTTGCTTTATACCCATGTGACAAAGACTATCTATAAAGGCCCCTATTTCTTTGTAGTTCATTCGAGTGACGGTAGACCTTGCACTAACATCAATCCCATACCATCTTGACCAGAAGATTGCACGGAACGCATATTCTAATGATCTCGCTGTTCCAGATAAGTAGTCATTACTATCGGCATTGAGTGAATCTATGCTAATTTGAATTCTTTTCAGTCCGGTTTTCTTCAAGTCTTTTACGAATTCTTTGGTCAATCTGATACCTTTGGACGATATCTCGCAAGACCTGAATCCTTCTAAACGTACAACATTTAGAATATCAAGGATTCCTCTATATTCAAATGGATCTCCTCCTGAGAGTATTATGTGCTCAGCCGAGAGGCTACGAGCCTCTCTAATTATGCTAATTGCCTTGTCTAGTGTAAGTTCCTTTGCCTGTGTTGAGGCTCTTCCATAACTTCCAAAGCAATAGATACAGTTGTAATCACATCTTTCTGTCAGGATAATGCCTATGCTCTCTAATTCTTCAGAGACTATAAAATCATCTGCCATCTGTGGAACGAACATGAATTTCATCTCTTCATAGGGGTTGATTTTTGCGGATAGTTTTCTATCAAGGTAGTTTACTGCACCGCTTAAGACCTCTTCCTGTAGGAATCCACTTACCTTCTCTAAGCATTCATCAAAACTCTTGTCATAAAGTCTTGCAACCTGGTTGATTATGTCGTTCAAAGTGTTAGTTCCATCGCATAAGGACAGTATGTAACCCTGTGTTTGTGAGATGAAGCGGTGCAGGTTTCTATCCAAACGAATCTCCCAAAACCCTTTGTTGGTACTTATCAATCGTACTTCAGGTGATAAAAGATACGCCGAATCAGCCATATGCTATCTCCTTTATTCTTCGATAGGAGTATTCTGACGCATTTCTATGATGAAATTACCCCTAAAGTCCAGATATGGATGTAATAACCAGGAGATCTTGACAGTATTTTTTTACAACTTGATTGAATATACTCGTTTGAAAGTTCGGGAATTGTTGTACTCAGGTAATTGATTACCAGATAACTATTGCTGTGTGACACCAGGGCTCTTCAATGTTTTTCATCCAAGAATAGTCGAAGAACTCGTAAAACTCTTTGATTTCTTCCTTCAGATCTTCCACACTTCATAACCTCCTTCAGAACATGATGGACCCATTCATTTTCCCAAGACCTCCGGACAGCCAATTTTTTCAGTACAGTCGAGATTATAGATCTTTGGATATGATTTTCAAGTTCCTATCTGATATAATGCTCTTAATTAGCCAATTATAGGTCTATGTTTCTTTGCACTCAAAGACAGTTGTATTTTTTGATGCATAACACTATAGTTCTTCATGTGTTAGAGCTTGTTCTTGTTACATTGGCGAAAACTCAAGAACAAACCTATTTCTTTCTTTGCAGTAGCTGAAGGAGAGTCGAGTTGAATCGCAAGATACCTAGTCTACTTAATGGCGAATTTGGAATATTCTACTCAAGACCTATTGTCAATATGTACATGGATAAACTCCCCACCTCAGAATGGAGAGAGTTCATCAAGGTTCTTGATTGCATGTATGCCGGAGAAGATTCTTCTGCTATTGTCTCGATGATTGAACATGGACTAAATAGAAGCACGAGGAATCGTAGTCTCTTCTATCTATTGCTTTCTATAAAGCTGCTTGTGTCAAATGGTGAAAATGACGAACTATACAACAAACTGAGAAGAGAGTTTGGAAGAATACCTTCTGGGGTTCGCAAAGAAGTCGCATGGGCGCTTACCAATTATTACGGTCTCTACCATCCAGAAAGAGAAATCAGGGTTTTTAGGGTCTGGAGTGAAGTATACGAGAAAGAGAGCTCTGCGAGAATACTTCTCCTAGTTGGAAGAGCAAGAAGAGCTGCTCAGAGGGGGAACAGAGATCAGGCTCGAGATTTGTTTGAAGAAGCCTTGAAAATGGCAAAGAAACTTGAAGATCCACAGGGGTTAATTAATGTACTCAACGATTATTCATGGTACATGAAGCAGGATAACATAGAATACTCGTTGAAGCTAGCGGAGAGAGCTGCCTATTATTCGGGTTACTACGATGAAAAGCTTAGCTCTGCTTCGTGTGTATTAGACACTCTTTCAATTATCCAACATGAGAGTAAGGATAAAGGGCTATACAAGACCATCGAATTACAAAGAATGACTGGCTTTGAGAAGGACGGTCCACTGCAAACGCTGCGGGATAGGCTTGCAGTTGTTGAGCTTGAACAATCGGAGTATCCAAACGAAGACTTGACGAGATCATACCTGAAAAAACACGCAAAAAATGTTAAGAACACGAGCAGAAAAACATGTGTGGCGTGGGATAATTTGAGTTACTTGCTGAACGGCAGAACAAGGAGAATAAGAGGTGTGACCCTTAGGAAGATAATCATCGGACTGGAAATAGCCGTAGATCTCTTAAATGATCCTTTCCCGATTGTTAACGAGTATGTGAAATCCAAAGTCGAAGAAAGCTTCGAGATAGCCATTAATGAACTCGGAAAGCTTTCATCATATAATGCGAAGAAGCTAGTTCTTTCAACTTACTCTGCTCTTCGAGATAGAATGGGTAGCTTTCCCTATTTGTGCCGAAAAGGCGTGTTATTAAGAATAGTTGAAGCTTGTTCAATTGATCTGCATACGCTTAAAGAGATAGCTAAGAGGCGATACGAGCTAATGAAGTTCATTGGACAACTTTTCGATCTTCATCCCTTTCTTGAAGGTAGAAGAGACGCTGCAATGAAGTTCTTGGATGTCATGCCGAAAAGAAAAAGCGAAGAATTCATCTCTGGGTATCTTCAGCTTACGGAGAAAGAGAGAGTGATCATAGATACTTTTATGAGAGACTATGCGCGCTACAACAGAGATTGGGGAGTTAGATTAGAACCTATCAGCGAGCTCAAGTTGTTTGTGCAAGAGTACGGATTGAAAAATGTTCCTTCTACTCTAGCATACTGGGTACTAGATACTAAGAGATGTAGAACAAAGCTAGTGAATCTTTTGGTCAAATACCCCACGGCTAAAGCCGTGAGCTTGTAAAAGCTCTATTTGACTAGCCTGAGTGCTTCGAGCACTACGTTATCGGCAAATGTATAGGCACCATAGGATGCGTTCCCAAGTCTTATGCTCTGCGGTTGGTGGTTAAACAGTCCTGATGGGTAGGGACAGTGCTGCTAACGAGAAACTGCCGAATAACATTGGCGATGGAAAGATTACTCCGTAAGGAGGTAGGCTATATGCTAGTCTATGTTATTAGTAAACACGGGAAACCACTGATGCCGTGTAATCCACAGAAAGCACGAAGACTATTGAAAGAACAGAAGGCAAAAGTAGTAAAAAGAACACCCTTTACTATTCAACTGTTGTACGGTTCCTCTGGATACAAACAAGATGTAATTCTCGGTGTAGATGCCAAAAGCAAGACAATAGGAGTATCGGCCTCAACTGAGAACAAGGAGCTGTTTTCGGCAGAAGTCGAATTGAGAACAGATATTGTAGATCTGTTATCTACCAGAAGGACGCTTAGAAGGTCCAGAAGAAACAGAAAGACTCGTTATGGACAATCTCGTTTCCTTAATCGAAGAAAGCCTGAAGGTTGGGTAGCACCGTCGGTACAGAATAAGATTGACACTCACATTAAAGTGGTTAAGCTGGTTCACGCAATCCTGCCAATAACTAGAGTGGTAGTAGAAGTGGCTCAATTCGACGTACAGAAAATAAAGAACCCCGACATTCTTGGCGAGGATTACCAGCAAGGCGAACAGCTAGGATTCTATAATGTCAGGGAGTATGTTTTGTTCAGGGATAAACATACCTGTCAACACTGTAATGGTAAGTCAAGAGATCCAATTCTAAATGTGCACCACATCGAGTCGAGAAAGACAGGCGGGAACTCTCCGGATAATTTGATTACTCTATGCGAAACCTGTCATAAGAAATACCATGAAGGGGAGATCAGACTCAAAGTCAAGCGAAGCTCTTCATTCAGGGATGCAGCCTTTATGGGCATAATGCGATGGGCTTTCTATAACAAACTAAAAGAACTGTATTCAAATGTGCATTTGACTTTTGGCTATATAACCAAAAATGTTCGAATCAAACACAATCTCGAAAAATCACACCATGTAGACGCTCGATGTATAAGTGGAAATCCTTTGGCAGAAGAACTCGGCTGTTGGCACTTCTTTAAATATGTACGCAAACAGAATCGCCAGTTGCATAAGACAAATCCCAAAAAGGGTTTGCGTAAAGCTAACAAAGCTCCTCGATTCGTTTATGGGTTCGGGCTGTTTGACGAAGTCGAATATCAGGGAGAACCATGCTTCATATTTGGAAGACGGAATAGTGGATACTTTGACATCCGAAAGCTCGACGGAACGAAAGTGCATGCTTCAGCAAGCTATAAGAAACTAAAGTTGTTAAGTAAAACAACATCCTTACTATGTGAAAGGAGGGAGGCGGCTTCCTCCCCACAGCTAAAGCAGGGGGTCTACGCCGATTAATACGATGAGTCAAAGACACGCAACGTTACTCCTTGGAAGCTCAAGAAAGAGAAAGAATACAATGGTATTTGCAACGGCGCTTTCCGAATCTCTCGAGAGGCGCGGTTACTCGACTGAGTTTTTTCACAGTATAGATGCATACGTTGAGATACCCGATATCATGCTCGATTCTCTTAAGGGAAGTGAAATGCTCTGCGTCTTGACGCCTCTGTATTCGGACTTTCTACCCTACACACTCATCAAAACTCTTGAGGAACTCTCCGACAAATACAGAGATGTTCTTCGGGGAAAATCGCTCTTCGGTTTCAGTCAGTGTGCCTTTCCTTTTTGGAGGCTCAACGAAGCTTCCCTAAAATCAATCGAACTCTTTGGAAAGGAGAATGGAATGAACTGGCTTGGCGGTATTGCATACGGTGGAGCCGGAATGATGGACTGTAAGCATCTTTCGGAAATGGGGAGTAAAGGCGAAAAAATGATGAAAGGCTTTGAAATGGCGGTCTCTGCCATGGCCGAAGGAAAGAAAATTCCAGAAGAGTGCCAGGCTGAATTTGAGCTAAACATACCCGGTATGCTTAAAAGACCGGTATGCTGGATGATAAACAAGAGAATAAGAAAAATGGAGAGGGAAACAGGAAAGCACTTCGAAGACAGACCATACGCCTGAGATCTTCTAAAGACTTTCTATATAATAAACTGTCGAGGGGCAACCCTCGCATCGACTTCGGTATAGTCTGCAGCCACTACACCTTGTTCCACAAGGAGAGACTTCGAGCACTGGTTTTGCCTCACCTTTTGAGAACTCGCTTTCACCCGAAAGCTGTGTAGATAGAAAAATCTCTGCCTCTTCTAATCCGATAGTGACAGACGGTTCTCTGGTTATCTCCTCAAGCCACCATATATGGTCTTCTGGAAGTTTGAACAGTGACCAAAGGTATTCGCCACAAGATACGCACGAGACTTTGTAGGGACATCTCGAGAAGAAATCCAGAACCTGTACACTGTTCTTTCCCTTTCCCGCGAGAACTACAGTTATGTTTTCCATTATTCTTTCTCCGTCATTAGCAATAATACTGGCAGTTATGGCAACTCATACGGCTTGAAGTCTTATCTTCTAGAATGCTGTCAAAAATGGCCATTTGTCATTTTGCCAGATGAGTCTCGAGGAATCTGAGCATTGTATTGGCGGCCTTAATACGATTTGCCTTTCTCGTGAAGCCGTGGCCTTCGTCTTCAAAGACAACATACTCTGTAAAGATGCCGTTTTCGCGCGTTTTCTGAACAATTTCATCGGATTCGATTTTTAGAACCCTAGGATCATTCGCTCCTTGCAAAACAAGCAAAGGTCTTTCAATTCTGCTGGCGTGGAAGAGAGGAGATATGCTCCTCAGGTACTCTTCTTCGTTGAAGGGATCTCCGATCTTCTTGTAAAGAAGATCCCTTATTGCGCTCCACCAGGAAGGTATCTCTTTCAGAGTCCTCAACCAGTTTGATACGCCAAAAATATCGACTCCAACTGCGAAAACCGTGGGTCTGAAGGCCAGCGCCGCAAGAACCATAAAGCCTCCATAACTTCCGCCAATGATGCCGATTCTAGAGTCATCTATTTCATTCAGCTTTTTAAGAAAACTGGAAGCTTCAACACAATCATCCAGATCTGCCTCTCCATGTCTATGATCTGCGGCTTTGAAAAAGCTCTTCCCGTAACCTGAACTGCCTCTGTTGTTTACTGCAAAGACTGCAAACCCATGGTTTACGAGAAACTGGAATTCGGGATTGTATCGGGGCAGAGATTGACCGCCGGGACCTCCGTGTACCCATATAAGAGCCGGAACCTTGTTGTCCTTAGACGCTTCATAAGGCATATAGAGAATACCGGGTATCTCCATTCCATCATAAGATGGAAAACGCCTTATAGCTGGCATTACAAGGTCATTCTTATCTGGCGCGGAACTGAACGAATCTGTCAAAGTCTTCAAAGTTCCGTCTTGAAGGGAAAATCGAAGAATATCAGTTGGGGTTACGGCCGAATCGGCTAGAAGAAAGATACTCTTCGAATCTGCAGCAAAGGCATGCTGGTAAATCATACCGCCCGGCATTACTCTGAGTTTGGCATCTTTTCGTTGCACAGATCGACAACATGAAGCTCTGCGGAAGCGTCCCGGTTCACTACTACGGAAGCGTATCTACCGTTTTCAGATCTTGCTGCGCTTATTATATCCCATTCAAAAGAAAGAAGCTTCCTGCTATTCTTTGTGAAGATATCTATGACTTTCAGCTCCATGAACTCTCCTTCACAATCGGAAAGGTAGAAGAGTTCTTTTGAATCCTTCGAGAAGAACACAGGGGTAAAATGAGACTCTCCCTGGTGTTCTGAGAGGTGGATATATTCGCCGCTAATGGTATCAAAGACAAACATATCGGAATCGTTTGCAGTATCTTGCTTTGAAAGAGATATGAATCTTCCGTCATCAGAGACCTGTCCGAGATCGTAAAGACCCTTGTTCTCAAATATGGAGCTGCTTTCGAAGGTTGATTCGTCGAGACAGTAGAGATCGAAACGGCTTTTGTCAAGTCTGTTTGAGAAAAAGTATAACTTTTCTGAAACGCTCATCAGGAAACCCGTTTTACTTCCCTCAAAGGGAGTTAGATCCTCAGTTTTTCCTTCCCGATTGATATAGAGATGATGAAGCTCGTTTCCACCTTCGTCCATCAAGAAGAGAAAGCTGCCATTGTCGAACGCATGACATACCATAGCATTCTCGCTGAAAGCCGTCTCTCGCTTCTTCAATCCAGTTTCGAGACAGACGCTGTAGACATCATAATTTCCTGAATCGTCGGAAGAATAAAAGAGAAGACTCGAGTCTTTGTTCACCGAAAAAGCTCCTATTGTTGAGACTCTCATGAACTCATCGATCGAGTACTTTTTTGTTGACATGTGCCTGAACCTCCCAGAAATGATATTCAATTATATACTGGATGAGTCGCAATTAACGAGCGAGTGAAAAAGACCCAAATCTTCTGGATTTGGGCTTAGTTTGAGATTCTCTGAAAGACTACTGCTTTAGACCTATCCTTTCATGCCAGATGTAAGGAAGCTCTCTAGGAAGGTCTTTTGGAGTGCAAGAAACAATAACACAATAGGCAAGCTTATGAACAATGTAGCAGCCATCAGAACTCCCCAGTCGGCACCAGACTCTTGTTGAACAAACATACCAAGACCGATAGTTAAAGTTCGTACTTTCTGACTATCGGTTATTATTAGCGGCCATATATAGTCATTCCAGTGAGTTGCTATGCTTATCAAAGAAAAGGTAACGATAGTCGGTTTCGAAAGAGGAACAAGAACATTCCAGATAAACCTGAAATGGCCACAACCATCTATTATTGCTGCGTCTTCTAGATCCTTTGGAATTTGTTTGAAAGACTGTCTGAGAAGGAATGTGCCGTAACCTGAGCCAATAAACGGGAGCATCATAGCTATTAAGGTATTATACAGGCCAGCTGATCTAACTATTTGGTAATTTGGAACTACCAGGGCCTCAAGAGGAAGCATGATCTGGATAATGAAGAGTATGAAGAGGAAATTTGCACCTCTGAATTTCATTCTTGCGAAAGCATATGCTGCCGGAATTACCACCGCGAGCTGCATAAGGAGAATTCCAAAAACAACAATAATCGTGTTTATCATGTATCTAACGAAAGGAGCAGACTCGAAGACAATCTTGAAATTCTCTAATCTCGGGGTCAACGATGGAAGCAAATAGTTACCCGAGAAGATTTCTTTGCTTCCTTTGAAGGCAATTACAATAACAAGGTAGAATGGAATTATTGCTATAATCGTTATCGCAAAAAGGAAAAAATACTTAAGAAGACCGGAATTTCTTCGCTTCAATCTCATCTCCCCCAGTCAAGTAAGCGAATAGTGGACCCTTCGGCTGAAAAAACCGAAGATTAGCACTACAAGGAAAAGCAAGAATATTATAAGCACAGATGTGAGTGCTGAGGCCATACCGATATCCCAGTATCTAAAAGCGTTCTCATAGATGTAATAAACCAGGACATTCGAAGAGTACCCTGGACCACCTTTTGTCATAAGATGTATTTGAGTAAAGACTTTGAAGGACTGGATAACGGATACTATGAACACAAAGATCGTTGACGGACTAACCAGTGGTATGGTTATGGTCAAATGTTTTCGAAACCAACCGGCTCCCTCTATTTCAGCTGCTTCGTAGAGATACTTTGGTATGCTTTGAAGTCCGGCCAGAAAAATGAGCATATAATAACCAAGATTCTTCCAGATAGCCATTATTATGAGTGCCCATAGCGAAGACTTATCGCTGCCCAGCCAGCCTGGTTCCGGAAGACCAAAGATGCGAAGCGCTTTGTTTATTATTCCCAAATTGGCATCCAGCATAAAAACCCATATCATTGCTGCTGCAGCCATAGGTATAAGCAGCGGATAGAAGAGCCCAAGCTGGAAGAAGGCTTTAAATCGCTTCGATTCGTCGATCAGTATTGCAAGCAGAAGAGCCATAATCATAGTCGGGAAAATCGTAAATACACCGTAAATCACATTGTTCCAGACAACAGTCCAGAATATCGGATCCTTCATCATCATCATGTAGTTGCTTAGACCTGTAAAGACTGGCTGCGGCGAAAAGAGATTTTGAGAGTGAAGACTGTAATATACCGAATAGCCAATTGGATAATAGGTAAAAATTGCTATGAATACTAAAGCTGGTAAGAGAAAAAGAAAAGGCTGGTATCCCCTGTAGAGTTTGGTTTTCATATGTTTAGACCTCCAAAAGACAAAAAAATGGCCGAGAAGTCTTCAGAACTTCCCGGCCGTAAGAATCAGAAGCTGTATCTATCTAGAATTGCCTGGATCTCTTTCTGCATTTCTTGAAGAGCCTTTTGTGGAGTCTTGTTGCCGAGCTGAACAGCATCGAGATTTGTGACCATAATCTTCCTTATTTGCTGATAATTTACGGCCATCATTTTTGGATAAGAAAACTCTAGCTGATTGGCGGCAGTCCACATTTGAGGGAATCCGTCCAGGAACTCGATCATTTCCGGAAGTTCGTAACTGTCTTTATTTACGCTCACATATCCCGAGACCATACTCCAGTACGCAGCTTTTTCAGGTGTCGTCATAAACTTTATATATTCCCATGCTGCGTCCTGATTTGCCTTTGGAATATTCTTGAAAATGTGGAAGTCGCCACCGCCAACCGGGGTCCCGTAAGTAACGTGCATTGGAAGGAAGGCAACACCGAAATCAAAGTTCGCCATACTACGCACAGTGGGCATGCCACCTGTTGAGTAGTACATCATAGCGGCATTTCCTGATACGAAGTCTGTAATGGTCATATTCCATGGTCTCAGAGGAGGACTGACCTTTAGCTCAGTTGTAAGCTTATACCAGAGATTCAGTGCCTGAAGAGCTTCCGGAGAATCAAAATTGGCTTTTTTGTTTTCCTGGTCAATCAGGAAAGAGTCATTCTGCCTTAAGAATGCTTCGAATATCCAGTCATTCCAACCACCTGGAAGGATCAAACCATATACGGTGGTTTCGTTACCTTTTCTCTCAGTAAGTATTCTTGCATAATCGATAAGTTCATACCAAGTTCTGGGTGCACGATTTGGGTCTAGACCAGCATCAAGAAGAGCTTTTGAATGCTTCTTGAAAAGGTCTTTGTTGTAGTAGAAAACCGGGGTGCTTCTCTGGAAGGGGAAGCCCCAGATCTTGTCTTTGGCGATTGCATTTCCGAAGAAAGCTGGCCAGAATTGATCCAGGAATTCCTCGCCTTCCGCTGCAATATAATTGTCGAGAGGAAGAATGGCATCCATAGCTAGCAGTGAGTATAGTTCTGAAATCTCTACAACGGCTATGTCAGGCGGATTCTTTGACATAACTGCAGTTTGAACTTTCTGCATTGTATCATCGTAATTTCCGCAGTAAACAGGAACCACAGTAATCCCCGGATGAGAATCATTGAACTCCTGGGTCATGCCATCAATAACTCTTGCCAGAGGTCCTGAAACACCAACAGGGTAGTAGAATTTCAGTTCGATTCCCGCAAATGCAGTGGCTACTACAACGAAGATAAGAAGTAGCACAATAACCCCACGCTTAGACAAAACAAACACCTCCACAAAAAAATAGAAAGCCACACCAAAAAGGTGTTCGGCTTTCTCGTCATCTCTGCCAAACAACTAATTCTACCATCATTGGGAAGAAAAGCTAAAACATTGTATTCTCAAGTATAGTGAAGCTTCAAGAGACTAATCGACTTACAAACAGAATAAACCTGCCAGGATGATCTCCACAATATATACGAACATCTATATCAAAATCTCTACTTCGTGGTCGGTAGACAACACTGACTTTTTGTGGATTACTCAAGTTTCCAATCGGCCTCGCGTTTTTCGAGAAAGGCTTCGATCCCTTCCTGGCCGTCTTCAGTGTTTACGAGAAGCGAGAAATCACAATTCGCAATTTCAAAAGCCGAACGATAATCTAGATCGACCGTCTTGTAGAATGCTCTCTTTCCCATCTGTACAGCGAGCGGGCTTAAGGACGCCAGTTTTTCTGCAATGCGAAGAGTCTCTTCTTCGAGGTCTTCCACCGGCACTACTTTGTTAATCAGTCCAATTCTCAGAGCTTCGGCTGAATCGATAAGATCCCCTGTAAGAAGCATTTCGAGAGCCTTCTTTCTGCCCACACACCTGGCCAGAGGAATAGCCGGACCCATACAGAACAGACCCACTTTAACTGCAGTTGCGCCGAATTTTGTATTATCAGCAGCTATAGCCAGATCTGCAGAGGCAACGACTCCAATACCATTTGCTACAGCCACCTTGTGAACCGATGCAATTACTGGCTTCCTTATCTCGGCGATTGTGAGAGTCATCTTCTCCATGAGAGTTACAGCGTGATAGATTTCGAGCGGTGTTTTTCTCCGCAAGGCATTCAAGTCAATTCCCGCGCAGAATACCTTTCCGGAACCGTTGATCACAATCACTCTCGTTTCAATATCATTATCTAGCTCAATTAAAGCGTCGTTCAGCTCTATGGAAAGTTCTTCTGTGAACGTATTTAACTTCTCGGGTCTATTCAGCGAAATTGTGGCTATGTGATTCTTCCTTCCTACAATAATCGTCTTATAGTTCATATAAGAATCTTCACCTCCCTTCAGTCAAGATAGTAACACCCGGCACACCTCGAACATTTATTGGGAACGTTCTTTCGGGACAGACTCCATTTTTTACATTCAGTTAACCTTAGGACCGTGACGCTGGGAAGAGCATCCCAGGAAGTGATGCGCCGAAAGATCACCGGCGGAAGTGATGCCATTACAGAACATTGGACGCAATGCCGGCAAAGATC
>Ga0116151_10003396_pt1 | contig 14281 bp, 15 predicted proteins | sample AD_UKC117_MetaG_FD_89893 | JGI IMG/M metagenome (GOLD analysis project Ga0116151, IMG submission 89893) | Active sludge microbial communities of municipal wastewater-treating anaerobic digesters from Hong Kong - AD_UKC117_MetaG | ecosystem: Engineered > Bioreactor > Anaerobic > Digestate...
AGCAACTGGAGCCGAAGACGTTGAAGCGGCTGCAGCAACTGGAGCCGAAGACGTTGAAGCGGCTGCAGCAACTGGAGCCGAAGACGTTGAAGCGGCTGCAGCAACTGGAGCCGAAGACGTTGAAGAGGCCGCAGATGACGCAGTAGGCAAAGTCGAGGCCGAGTGCTAGCACTGAGCCGAAGCAACATCGGGCGCTTCGCTTTTTCTCCTTTTTTGCCGAGGGCGACGAGTTCATCTCGGAAATATTCTTTCATCTTCCATCGATCGGCTTTGCGCCTCCGGGCATCTCGTCTCGCCTCCGGGCAGCGCCTCCGGGGCTTCTGGCCATCATCTCAAGGTCCCTGATCCTCTCTTCCTGGGAGATGAACGCCTCCTCCAGATCCAGCAGGTTCTCAACCTGGTGCTCCAGGTCTTTCAGCCTCGATTCGATGCTCACCCGGAAGCCGAGGTAGCTGAAGATCAGGGTAAGAATGGCGCTGGTCATCGCTCCCGCTGCTGCGATCAAAAGGGACCCTTCGTTGATCTCTATGGCTACCATCAATTCTCACCTACCTATCAGCGACCTGGTGGATGGACCCCTTGGCACCACCTCCGGCGGGAAGCCGATCAGGCGCCCATAATCTCGTCATTTTATATCGCAGTTCTTCGCGCGGGGCGGAAGTAATGCCGGGCTGAAATGGGGCGACTGGATAATCTTTTAATGACAGGCCAAAAGGTGCACGCTAGAATTATTCTCCTACGAAGAAGGTCCATCCGGCCAGAACCCGAGGCACAGAGTAGAAATCTTTTTACGCATCGTGGTCATCATTATTCCGCGTAAGAGGGAGACTTACATGAAAGGATTCAAAAATATCGGAATAGGTTTTGTCCTGCTGATCTTCATCGGCGGGACTGGACTGGGCCAGCTCGGTGATCTGGAGCTTGAACAACCCAGTGGCGACGCGTTCCCCGAGGGCGACGCGGGAATCGCGGCTTACATCAACACCGGCCAGACGATAGACATCGAGGAGGTTAAGACCATCTTTTCATCCGTAGAGCAGGTCGGAGACAACTACATCGTCGGCGTGGTCCCGATCGAGAATTGGGGCGGAAATATTGACGTCCATCTGTATGCGGATGCCGACGGCTGGCTGGTGGCTTACCTCAAGAAGAGCGAGCCTGCATCCGAGATAATGCAGTGGAGTGGTGATGTGGATAATCCCAACATCGGTGTGATAAGTTCCACAACCCTTGAACAAGCGTTATATAAGGCGGGAGATACGACTGGCGTGGGAATTGTGGCAGGAAACATAAAGTACTACGATTTTGAGTATCCCAACGCCAACAGGATGATGATCGTCGCCAAGACGCAAGCGACTGAGGGTTCCAGTATACATCAGTTGGAGATTCCTGCGGATTACATGCTATTCGAAGCGTCTTACTATCATTTTATACGTTACTATAGTTATTACTATAGTAGCTTTTGGGATTCGAAATTGTGGGTAGATGGATCCATTATCAGTGACGCTTCAACAGCGCACCAAGGAAACGAGGTCTACGCATGGTGGCGGGCGTTTGGTGATTACAAAGGGGCAATTACCCCAGGAACTTTACATACCATTACGATATCGTACGATAAAACTAGCGGGCATTCTCAAGACGGTGGTTCCGCTGGCGTCGCCACGGTTCTGATCTACAGGGCAACGTAGGTGATGATGAAGATGAGAGGAGCAGTTACCGCCCTTATTTTCATCTCGATCCTGGCCCTTCAATTGAATGGAACAGCCGAAGTCACCGTGATCGACGCCGACGGAGTCTACGAGAGGAACCTGTCCTTGGTAGCGATCCCAACCAACGCCGAGCCCGTGACCGACTTCTTCAGCTTCAACGAGAACGCAGTCTCGGTCCAGGAGCTCGCGGGCGTTGAGATCGAGACGGAGCCTCTGCCGATCAGTGACATATTCGTCGTCAACGAGCAGGCTTCGATGGAGGGGCCCCTCATACCTACGAAGGTGCCCACGAACTCTTCGCCCCTGGAGAGCATCTTCACTCTCCACGAGGGGGCGAAGGCCTTCTCGCCCTTGACCTACCCTGTCGAGGCGGTCCGGGACTCTCGGCCTCCGGTGATATCCAACGTCACCGTGACGAACGTTACTGGGTCCTCGGCAACACTCTTTTGGGAGACAGACGAGTTCGCAGACGGGCTCGTCGAGTACGGGACTAATCCTGGAAACTACACCGATCAGAGGTCCGACGAGCTCTTCGCGTTGAACCACACCCTTCTTCTGGATTGTCTTTCGCCGGAGATGGGGTACCGCTTCGTGGTGACGGCGACCGATCGGAGCGGAAACTCGGGCAAGAGCGCTGAGCGCGACTTCGCGACAACTGGGCTCTGAAAAGAGCCCAAAAACTCTTTTTTTACATCGTTGCACCTTGTCGGATTCATCGTGGACCTACTCTGGCAGGCCAAGCCGGGCCTTCCGCCCTGAGCAGATAGAAAAGTTGGAGAGGGGGGAGAGGCGAATGAAGGGGGATTTTTAGGGGGGCCTCTCCCGGCCTCTATCATATCATGGCAATGGGAGGCCGCAACCCTGGGGTTTGTGTCCTCACAACCATACCTTCTCCTTCGCCCTACAAAAGGTCGAGGCTCGCGGGGCGAAAGTAATCGAGGGCTTCGCTTCCCAAAAGCTATAAGGGGGCATATGGCGTGGGCGGTGGTAGAATGATGATCCAAAGACCGAAAGGGACACGAGACTTCCTGCCGGCTGACTCCTTCAGGAGGGGCGTCGCTAGGAAGCGGATGCAAGGGATTTTGGAACGGTGGGGCTACCAGGAGATATCGACCCCCACCTTCGAGCGTCTGGAGCTCTTCACCGCCAAGTCGGGGCCGTCGATCATCGATGAGATCTACACCTTCAAGGACAAGGGCGGCCGGGACCTGGCGCTCCGGCCCGAGCTGACCGCCCCCGTCATGAGGATGTACGTGAACGAGCTTCAGGCCGATCCAAAGCCCCTCCGGCTACACTACTTCGGAAACTGCTTCCGGTACGAGCAGCCCCAGAAAGGGCGGTTCCGGGAGTTCTGGCAGCTGGGGGCGGAGCTGGTCGGAAGCGATCGGCCCGACGCCGAGGCGGAGGTGATCGCCCTCGCTTCAAAGCTGATCGAGAGCGTCGGGGTATCGGGCAACCTCCATTTGGGCTACCTGGGCCTCGTAAGGGCGATGATCAGCAAGATCCCGGCCGCCGAGAGGCCGGCGGTGATGAAGTTCATCGACAAGAAGGAGCGGACCCTCCTCGCTGAGAAGCTCCATAAGATCGGAGCGGACCACCTCGGCCTTCTGGAGCTGATCGACCTAAAGGGGAGAAGGGCTCTCGACCGGGCGATGGAATTGGCCGATGACCTGGCCAAAATGTCGGACAACCTACCCTACCAAAATGCAGGGGCGAAATCTCAGGTGGCCGCATCCTCCGGCGTCGCCGGGGACCGGGCTGCAAGGTCCGATCGGGCCGCGACAGCAGACCTAGATCTGGCTCACTTCGCAGAGGTGGTGGACCTTCTGGATGTATACGGAGTCGAGGCGAAGGTGGACTTCGAGATCGTCCGGGGGCTTGAGTACTACACGGGAGCGGTCTTTGAGATCTACGCGAAGGGCCTTGGGGCCCAAAACCAGATCTGCGGCGGCGGAACCTACATGCTCGCTGGGCTTCTCGGAGGCCAGGAGACGAGATCCACCGGTTTTGGGATCGGCTTTGATCGGATCATGGAGATCGCCACCCTCCAGGAGAAGCCGCCAGCGCCTGTGGCCGTCGTCTTCAAGACTCAGGTCCGATTCGTGGCTGTCAAGACCGCAAAGGAGCTTCGCGAAGGCCTCACCGTTCCTGTCGTATTGGACGTGATGGGCCGGGGGCTCGGAGCCCAGCTGAAGCAGGCGAACAGCATCGGCGCGAGCTTCGCGGTCATAATAGGCCCTAAAGAGGTCGATGAGGAGAAGTTCACCCTGAGGAACATGGCGACGGGCTCCGAGGAGAGACTGAGCTTGGAAGAGATCGTAGAAGAGCTGGCCCGCGAGACCACCCGGTCATGGTGGCAACAGCCCTAGATCATTGGCGGTCGAGAGGCGCAATTAGGGCGGGCAAGGCGATCCTTGAGTCGGGATCAAGCCGCCGCCCATCCGACATGACCCTTGAGAGACGGACCCTGCCCGATTTGATGGCGTTGGTCGAGTCGAAAGATCAGAGGAGCCCCAGGTTCTCCAGCTGGACCCGGACGATCTTCACGCCCTCTTCGCACTCCTCGGGCGACTTTCCTCCTGTCACCACCAGCTTTCCGGAGCTGAATATCAGAACCACCACCTTTGGGGTCTTGATCCGATAGACGAGCCCAGGGAACTGCTCGGGCTCGTACTCGATGTTTTCAAGGCCGAGGCCGAGGGCGATGGCGTTGAGGTTGAGGTCGGTCTTGAGGTCGGCGCTGGCGACGATGTTCTGGACGTGGATCTCGGGGTTGAGGTTGACGTCCTCAAACCCGATGGACTTGAGGGTCTGAGCCATATTCGTGATCACCGTCCTCACGTCCTCGACGTTCTTTGCGCCGGTGCATACCACCTTCCCCGAGGTGAATATCAGAAAGGCCGCCCGCGGCGCTTTGACCCTGTAGACGAGCCCCGGGAATTTCTCTTTGTTGTATTCGGCCCCCTCCAGCTCCGACTCGATCTTGATCAGATCGAACTCCTCGGCGAGCTTCGTCGAGGCGACGACGTTCTCTATGTTGATGGTGGACTCCATAATCACGTCTCTCCGGAAACCCCCTTTTTAAACTGAGGGTATATAAAGTATTGCGGAGTTGACAGAACGTCGGAAGGTCTTCCGCCAATTACGATATCGCCGATGGCCTCTGAGATGAGGATATTGGCGCGATCATGGCGGATGGCGGGACGGTCGGAGCCGGGAAGAAGGTCGGATCCGGGGAGAAGGTAGGGGGCGGGAAGAAAACCGGAGCCGGGACGCCATGGGTAGAGATGAATTTTTCGGGGAAAAAAGAGAAGCCGCCGATGGGATTCGAACCCATGACCTGCTGATGTATCGGGCCAGTCAATTCGGCCTTACGAATCAGCCGCTTTACCGGGCTAAGCCACGGCGGCACAGGCACACCCGGCATATAGCGGCCGTTCTCAATTTAAGCGTTGCGATCCGTTTTCCGACGTCTGCGACCACCCGAGGTGGCCTCTCAGACCCTTCTCCGATCCACCCGTCTACGAGGACTCGGCCATCTTCTTGACCTCTTCGGCCAGCCGCGGCAGGAATATCCCGATGTCGGTTACCAGGCCGATCGCCTGGGCCGTCCCCCGGTCCATCAGCTTAGTCACCGTGGAGGGGTTGATGTCGACGCAGATCGTCTTGACCCGGGAGGGGAGGAGGTTTCCTGTGGCGATGGAGTGGAGCATCGTCGCCATCATGATCACCATGTCGACCCCCCGGAGGGCCTCGAACATCGCCTTCTGAGCCTCGACGGTGTCGGTGATGACGTCGGGGAGGGGGCCGTCGTCGCGGATCGATCCCGCCAGGACGAAGGGGATATTTCGCCTGATGCACTGGTACATGATCCCCCCCTTCAATTTGCCGTCCTCGACAGCCTGTTTTATGGAGCCGCTGGCGATCACCTCGCTTATGGCGTAGATATGGTTTCGGTGGCCTGCCGAGGTCAGGTTGCCGTGAGGGTCCATCCCCAGGCTCGTCCCGAAGAGCTGCCGCTCGATGTCGTGGACCGCCAGGGCGTTTCCAGCCAGGAGGGCGTCGATGTAACCGTCGCGGATCAGCTCGGCCAGGGCCTCCGCGGCGCCGGTGTGGATTATCCCCGGACCGCCCACCACGGCGATCTTGCCACCGCTCCTCTTTGTTGCCAGGATCTCCTCGGCCAGCTGTTTCACGATCTCTCCCGAGGGGCGTTCCGAGGATACCTCGTTGGACATGAACTCGAAGAAGGTCTTCTCCCTGGGCCGTTCGGGGGGGACCACCCTCACCCCCGAGGTCCCGACGACGATCGCGTCGCCCTTCTCGATCTGGCCGATGGGAACGCACATCGCCCGATCGTCCTTCACTACAATGAGGCAGTCCATCTGGATGTCCTCCACCTCCAGCCAGGCGCCCCGGTGCCTGACGTGGGTGAGGTGGTTTGTGGTGGAGTAGAATCCCCGGGGCACGACCCGGTCCTTGGGCGCGATCTCGAGGTGGACGTCTTCGGCCTCAATCGCCCGGGCGCCGAGGGGGTGGAGGGCGAGGAGGATCCGGTCGAGATGATCGGAGTCGTCTCCCAAGATGGCGATCTTCACGCGGCTCGTATCGTGCTTCTTTTTGCCCACCCGGAACGTCTTGATCTCAAACTCGCCGCCCATGCTCATTATCTTGTCCAGAGCCTTGGTGAGCGTGAGCGAATCAATAAGGTGTCCTTCCATCTCTATGTCGCAGCTTTCGCTCATGGTGACCAACCTTTACTCTCGATCTGATACCCTAAGAACCATTCCCTAATAATCCGTCCGGTTCAACCGTCCATTCCCCGACAAACCGTCCGATTCAAATTGTACACCTGGCGATCCATCCGATTCGAATCTTCCCTTCGTGGAAGTGTTCACCAGAGCTGCCCCTCGATGATCGACTCGGTCTTGTCGTTGGTGCTCAAGACGAGCCTTTTGATCCTGACCAGATGGCCTCCGGGACAGGCTCGGGGCGGATCGAAGATCGCCCGAACCCCCATCCTTCGGAAGTGCTCTTCGAAGTCCGTCGCCGTCTGGAGGTCTTTCACCATAATCTCGACCTCCTGGACGATCGCATCTCCTGATATCTTCGCCTCCACCGTCTCCCTCATGGGGCGGAGCATGCTCTTTCCCAGCCGAAGACACCTCTCCTCGAACTCGCCCTCCGGCTCCGACCACTCCGCCGCCTGGAACCCCTCGCGGACGACCCTCGAGAAGAAGAAGTCCTGGCCGTAGTCGTTGTAGTACCGGAAGGCGTACTCCAGGTCCCTGCAGTTGCTCTCGGAGCTGGTGTACTTTATGGGGCTTGCGAGGTTCGCCGGGTCCTTGATGACGACCCCCTCCCGACCTCGGGCCCCCAGGTCTCGAACGATCTCTTTAATCTTCGCCGCGGCATCCTCAAGCCCGAACTCTCCGAAGAGTCGGACGGACCGTAGATCGTACTCCTCGGCGAGGGCGTGAGTTTTTGGGGAGCCGTCCAGATCCTTCCTGCCCTTCCTCGACGAGTCGAAGAGGTAGAAGTCCATCGAATCTGCAGGGTAGACCTCCTTTGGGACGTAGGGATTGTTTGGTCCCACCATCTCGCCGCAGAGGACGATATCCGGGTGGTCTTTGAAGATCTCGGGGGGTATCTGGTCGCGAGCCGCCTGTGTTGAGTAAGGGCAGATGAATCCGCCTCGTGTCAGGGCGACCGTCTCTCCCATCACCCTCGCCACCCGGACGTTGTGGCCGTTCATCTTCTCTTCGACGAGAACTCGCTGTGAAAAATGTCGTTTGATGGCGGGCTCAAGCATCATCGCCCGCCTTATCTTGGGGTAGCCGTAGACGATCTCGTCCTCGTTGAATACGACCGTCCCCGCCTCTATCCCGGATACTGCCTTGTCGAACCTGAGGAGACGTGGCGGCGGCCAGTCGGATGCCCGGACCATCCGGCCGAGCATCCTCTCCATCCTCTCGGCTGAGACGCCGAGCCCGTCCGCCACGGCCCGAAGGTTCATTTCGGCTTCACCAGGTAGTCGAAGAAGCACCTCCTGGTCAGCATCCCTACAAGCTCGTTGTTCTGGTTTAAGACCGGCATCCCGCCCAGGTCCAGCTCCAGCATCCTCTTTCTCGCCTCCTCGAGAGGGGTGTCGATCATTAGCGACCTGACGTCCCGGCTCATGATGTCCGAGACGAGGAGGTTTTTGATCCGCGCCTCCTGCTGGCTGCTGGGGACCAGGTCCTTGAAAGCCCGGAGGGACTTTGCCACGTCCCTTTCAGATACGATCCCGATGAGTTTGCCGTTCTCCATGACGGGAAGCCGTCCCACGTCCTGGTCGAGCATCACCCGCCGGACGTGGATCAGCCGATCGGAGGGGGTGGCGGTGAGGGGCGTCCGCATGGCATCGGCTGCAAGCCCCGTAATCCTGAGGGCTTTCAGCATGTCTTTTGGCCTCACCCATCCCAGGATCTTCTCCTCCTCCATCACCACCAGAACCGAGGTCTTCTGGAGGAGAGTGACGGCGTCCTCGATCTTCATATCGGGGTGGACCTTGATCACCGAGTCGGAGGTGGCACTGGTGACGTGGAGGGACGAGGCGGGCAGCCCCAGCCTCTGCCTGGTTCCCAGAACTCTCGCGATCTGTCTCATGGTGATGGTGCCGCCGAGCTTGCCGTCGCTGGTGACGAGAAGCCTTCGGAGATCGTGCTTCTCCATGACGTCCAGGGCGTGGCCGATCCTCTCCGATTTGTCTATGGTCATCGGTGTAGACATTATCTCCTTTACCATCATGGTTAAGACCACCTCGCAACTTCCATCGTTATGTCTCGGGTCGAGAAGAACCCCACCACCTTCTCGTCGTCCACCACCGGAAGGCCGCATATCTCCTTATCCAGAAGGATCCTGGCGGCATCCACGGCTTTGACGTTGGGGTCGGTGAAGATGATCGGGTAGGACATTACGTCCTCTGCAACCAGGGGGACGTCCTTGACGTACCTGTACTCCTTCCTCCCGGCGGTGCTCTCTTTCCTCGCCATCTTGATGCTCTTCGTCTTCAGCTCGTCTTTGGAGTCGGAGATTCCAGATATCGCGAGGTTGGTGTGGGTTATCACCCCGACGGGGGTGGCGTTGTCCTCGCAGACCACGACCCTGTCGACGCCGTTGTCCACCATCTCGTCCAGGACGTGGTCGATGGTGTGGTGTCGATGGACGCTGATGACCCCCTGGGCCATGATGTCGCCCACCTTTGAGTCGGGATTCTTCTCGACGAAGTAGGAGATGAGGTCTCTAGAGGTTATGATCCCCACGATCTCCCCCTCATCCCTCTCGACGGGGAGGCCGTCTATCCCGTTCTCCCCCATGATCTCTGCGGCCTGTTCTAGGGTGGCTCCGGGATAGATGGTGATGGGCCGGTCGGTCATCACCAGCTTAACGGGAACTTTGCTGATGGGTCGCCTCCGCCATTCCGGGGCGGCCTGGCTCAGTCGATGTGATATATCGTGTTTGGTGACAATCCCCGCCAGTTTGTCTCCGTCCATGACCAGAAGCCTGCTGATGTAGTGCTTGAGCATCAGGTTTCTCGCTCTCTGGACGGGTTCCTCTTTGTCGATGACGTAGACGGGAGATTGCATGTAATCTTTTACCTTGCTCATGGTATAATCCCTCGTTTCTCCTCCGCAAATGCCCTGATGAAATCTCTCTTGGTGATGATGCCGAGAAGCGACCCGTTCTCCATGACAGGCAGGGCGCCGACGCCCTTGTCCATCATCGTCTCTGCCGCCATGCCCAGGTCCGCATCCTTCTCCGTGGATACGATGTCCCTTCGGACCAGGGTCTTTATCGGCTGGCTCATGACTTCTCCGATGTCGCCGGTCACCACCTTCCCGAACGCCTCGCCGCTTCCCAAATACCTCATTATATCCGAGGCGGTGACCATCCCGATCAGTATGGAGTCCTGGACGACGGGTAGCTTTCGGAAGCCGCCCTGCTGGACCATAATCTTGGTGGTCTTCTCGATGGACGTCTGACCGTTGGCGGTGATAACTGTGGGGCTCATGAACTCCTCGACCTTGATTCCGGTGTTCACCCCGGCCACGAGCTTTGCGAAGTCGTGTTCGGTGATCAGAGCCTTTATCCTGGTCTCCTCATCCACCACGGGCAGACCGCCCACGTTCTTCTCGTACATCAACTTTAGGGCGTCTTCGACGGAGGCCTTCTCGCCGATGGATATGAGCCTTGGGCTCATGATCTCTCTGATGTCGGCGTTGATGGCTGTGAGGATCTTTCCTTCATACTTCTTCTTCAGGAGGTTGTGTCTTATGCCGCCGCCGAGGAAGTCGACGACGTCGACGCCGGTGACGAAGCCGAGGAGCCGTCGGGTTCCCGCATCGGCGATCGGCAGCCTCCCGAAGCCATAAGAGGTCATGATCTTGACGGCGCCGATGATGGTGGTGGTGGGAGGTGCCGTCACCACCTCAGTAGTTGCTATGGTGAGAACGTCCCCTGCGCGCTTGGCAACCCTCGAATCGAACGAGACCGGTCCCCTGTCCATAGCTCCCGGCATCCTTATCTTCCGATCCTCTGATGATCTCTTCATTGTCCCTCACCAAAGATAGCTTTGATCACGTCGTATCGATCGATTATCCCGACGAGCCTGCCGTCGTCGACTACAGATATTCTGCCTATCTCGCGATCCAGCATCGTCTTTGCGGCGTCGCGAAGGCTTGCCTCAGAATTTATGCTGAATAGAGGCGTGCTCATCAGCTTCTCCACTTTCATTACTTCCCTGGTATCCCTGCTTATCCGGGCGCCGCCCGTCCTTATAATGTCGAACCGGGTGATCATCCCGAGGGGTCTTCCCTTCTCGTCGACCACCGGCATCCCGGTGAAGTCGGAGTCGAGCATGGCGTCCCAGACCTTCGTCACCGAGTCCTGGGGGCCGCAGGTCTTCGTCTCGGTGTTCATCGTCTCTTTGACCTTTTTGTCGGCCAGCTTCTCGGGGTCGATCTTACTGAAGATGTCGATGGGGCTGACCACGCCCAGGAGGCGGCGGTCGTCCAAAGACGAGACCACGGGGAGTATCGCGTAATTGACCGATAAGAGGAGCTTTGCAGCCTCCTCAATGTCCGTTTCCGGGGTGACCAGGGGGGCCTCCACAGAGAAGCCGGAGACGGTGACGTTCGACCGGGTAGACGATATCTTCAGCATATCCCGGTCTGTGACGATCCCGGCCACGAGTCCCTCGCCGTCTTTTATCGGCAGGCCACGCAGCTGGTTGTCGCGTATCAGCTGCCGCGCCCGGGTGACGAAGTCGCCTTCTTCGACGCTGACCGGGTCTTTAGACATGATCTCTCCAACAGAAATTCCCATATTATGCCCTCCTGCTCAAGTCCGGATTGTTCGAAACTTCATCTATTCACATCTCTGCAGCTCCAGCAGAGCAGCTCGCCGTTGACCGATTCCAGAGAGTCTGATATCTGGCCGCACCGCTCGCAGATCCCCCTGATCATCTCCCTCTGTTCCTCGAAATGGACGCTATCCCTGTGCATCTCTATGAGGTGGCTGAGGATCTCTCCCATGCCGATGGATGCCGACCCGGAGACGAGGTCGGTATCGGTGATTATGCCCATCAGCTTGCCCTCGTTCGATATCACCGGGAGCCTCTTCACCCCCGATTTGAGCATCTTTATGGCGGCCTCGCTCAGACTGACGTCTGGAAGGACAGTTATCAATGGCGAGGACATCACGTCGCCCACCTTCATCTCTTTCGGGTCTGCGGCCTTTGCAACAATCTTTCCGACCAGATCCCGCTCGGTTATGATTCCCATCGGCTGGTCGTCGTGAATCACGATCAAGCTGCCCACGTTTGCGGAGAACATCTTGTTCGCAGCCTTCACCACATCAACCTCGGAATCGACGGTGATCACAGGCCGGGCCATTATATCCCGCACCGGAATCTCTGTTTCCATGCAAGTCACCTCCGCGGCAGATCGCCTTTCTTACTAGAGAGATTCCCTCTATAAAAGGATCACTGCATCCTTTTCTCTCCAATTTAAAATGTATTATAATTTTGTCATTCTGAAATGTGGTGGAGGATGTGATCGATCTCGGCGAGGATCAGATCGATCCCGAGCCGGGCAGCCGAGGGGGAGCCTGGAAGGCAGAAGACGGGGACGCCACCGACGATCCCCGCTGAGGCCCTGGTGAGGATCGCCCTCGTCCCCACCTCTTCGAGGCTCTTCGTTCTGAAGATCTCTCCGAAGCCCGGGATCTTCTTGTCGAATAGCGGCTCGGCCGCCTCGATGGTCAGATCCCTGGGGGCGAGGCCGGTTCCGCCGCAGAGGACGACGACATCGGCCTTCGAGGCCAGGATCGCCTCTCCCACCTCCTCCACCCCGTCGGGGATGAGGCGGTAGGCGAAGCTCCGGCCGGCGGCCACTAGCCTTTCCAGGATCGCCCGGCCGGAGAGGTCCTCGGCATCTTCGGGATCCTCCACCGCCCCAAACCTCTCAAACCGGGAGGTGCTCACGACGACGACCTCGATCTTCACGATCAGCTATTCGCCTTGAAGGGATAAAGATCTTCTCACCGCTCCCAACGGTTTTATCCGAAAAGATCGATCTCGACCGTCATGGCGATTCTGGCGGTGGACGTGGGGGCCGGGACCCAGGATATCCTCCTCTTCGAGGGGGGGGCGGCTCTGGAGAGTTCGGCCAAGATGGTGATGCCAAGCCAGACGGTGATCGTAGGACGGCAGATCGATGGGGCGAGGCGTCGGGGAAGAGACGTATTTCTTGCGGGGACGACGATGGGTGGCGGAGCCTCCGTCCGTTCCATAAAAAGGCATATCGAGGCGGGTCTTTCGGTCTTTGCATCCCCGAAGGCGGCTCTGACGATCCACGACGACCTGGAGAAGGTCAAGGGGATGGGGGTTTTGATCGTTGAGTCGGCTCCGCCGGAGGCGGAGGTGGTGGAGATGGCGGACGTCGACTTGCCGGCGTTGGAGGCGACCCTCGAGAGGTTCGGCCTCGATATGCCGAAGGACGTGGCCGTCGCCGTCCAGGACCACGGCTTTTCGCCCGAGAGGAGCAACCGGATCGTGAGGTTTGAGGAGATGGCAAAGGTCCTCGATTCGGGAGGAGATATCCGGTCCTTCGCCCACCTCGATCCCCCTCCCCTCTTCAGCCGGATGAGGTCCGTCAAGGATACCCTGGATCGGGCGGGGTTCCGTTCGATCGTCATGGACACGGGCCCTGCCGCGATCTTCGGCGCGATCCTAGATCCCAGGTTTGAGGAGCCCGCTCTGGTATTGAACGCCGGAAACGGCCACACCATCGGGGCGGTGGTGGCGGAGGAGAGGATCACGGCCCTCTTTGAGCACCACACATCGGCCCTGACGGCAGAGAAGCTTCTCCGGCTATCGAGGAGGCTATGCGACGGGACCATCACGAACAGTGAGATCTTCGATGTCGGGGGGCACGGAGCTGCCGTGGTGGACGCGCCAGGCGTCGGGGGGATCAGGTCTGTGGTGGTGACGGGCCCCAACCGGGAGCGATTTCTGGGATCCGGGCTTTTGGAACTGGTGGCCCCCGTCATATCCGCGGCGCCGGGCGGCGACATGATGATGGCCGGCTGCCTCGGCCTCGTCGAGGCCGCGAAGGCTCTGAGGGAGGTGTGAATCGGTGAGTGATGCAGCGACCGAAGCGGCGACCGGATCAGAGGCCGAAGAGATCGGAAGGGGCGCAGAGGCGGTGATCACCAGGGACGGAGATCGGGTGACGAAGGTGAGGCTGCCGAAGGGGTACAGGCTCTCCGCCCTCGACGAGAGGATCAGGCGTGAGAGGACGGTGATGGAGGCCCGGATAATCTCCGAGGCCCGGAGGTGCGGGGTCCCGACGCCGATCGTCCTGGACGTCGACCGGTTCAGCCTCACCATGGAGCACGTGGAAGGGGCGAAGCTGAAGGATGTGATCAACCCCGATCTATCCGAGGGGGTGGGGGAGCTGGTAGGAAAGCTCCACGGTTGCGGGATCATTCACGGCGACCTCACCACCTCCAACATGATCCTCAGGGGGGAGAAGATATACTTCATCGACTTCGGCCTCGCCTTCCACGACAAGGGGATCGAGGCCCAGGGGGTGGACGTCCATGTATTTTTTCAGACCGTCAGGAGCACCCACGACCGCGCCGATGAGCTGATCGACGCCTTCGCAAGGGGTTACGCCAGAACCTATCCCAGGGCGGGAGAGGTTCTGGCGCGGGTGGAGGAGATCGCGGGCCGGGGTAGATATCTCTGACCAAATCATTAACTTTATGTAGTAAACGAGCCCTACCATCAACCTCAGTGCTGATAGTTCCCAAGTGGTGATGGTACATGGCAGAAGATGATGTGGTATTCGTCGGCAATAAACCAGTGATGAACTACGTACTGGCGGTGGTCACCCAGTTCAACAGCGGCGCTGGAGAGGTGAAGATCATGGCCAGAGGACGCGCTATATCAAGAGCAGTGGACGTTGCAGAGGTCTCAAGAAGCCGCTTTTTGGGCGACGTCAAAGTCAAGGACATCCAGATCTCCA
>Ga0116151_10003397_pt1 | contig 14278 bp, 11 predicted proteins | sample AD_UKC117_MetaG_FD_89893 | JGI IMG/M metagenome (GOLD analysis project Ga0116151, IMG submission 89893) | Active sludge microbial communities of municipal wastewater-treating anaerobic digesters from Hong Kong - AD_UKC117_MetaG | ecosystem: Engineered > Bioreactor > Anaerobic > Digestate...
CAACACGTTGAACGACATTCTCGAGCATTCGGACCGCTGGAAGGACGCGGTCGCCGCTATCAGCGACCTCGAAAACCGTCTGGCGGGGCTGAAGCAACGATGTGGCCCGAACGCCGCCAATGGCAATGCGGCGCCTGCCGATCAGCCCGCCACGGACAAGCCCCGATCGGCCGTGGAGGCATGCCATGCCGCACGTCAGTCGCTCACCGAAATCCGCGTGGCGAGAACGGCCGTCGACCGCCTGACCGGCGATGCCCTTCGCCAGTTCGAGAGCGCCGAGCGGGGCATTGCCGCTTGTGCTGGCGATACTCAGCTCGAACAGTCCTTCGCCACGGCACAAGCGGCATCATCGAATGCCGCCAATGCGGCGCGCGGCTTTGCCGATCTGATGACGAAAGTCGATGCCGCCAGCAGTAATGTCGAGTCTGCCAAACGCGGCGCCGAAGAGGCACTGGCCGCGGCAACCCGCGCCGAGGAAGACTGCACGCGGGAGATCAATGATTTGATCGATGCAACCGCCGCAGCCCATGCCGGCATCCCATGGGACCGGCTCAAAACTCGCGTCAAGACCATCGAGGATGCCGCCGTTGGCGTCGCCGAAACCCGCGGCGAAGGTGCAGGCGCAGCGGAGCGCGCTGCCCTCGCCAACTGCCAGTCGCTGACCGGCCCCTTCGAGGACCAGCTCGCCGCCATGCAGAGCATTCTGAGGCTGGATGGCGTGCCCGACCGCCGCCGCGCCATCGAGAAAGATGCCCAGGCCTGCAAGGACAAGTTGGTGGAGGACGCGCCGCCACTAATTCCGGTGATCACATCGACCGCCGGACCATCGGACGGCGATGGTGGAACAACGACAGGCGGACGTTCCGATCCAGTGGCCCTGCAGAACTGCCTGTGCGCCTGCAACCGGGGCAAGACGGAGTTCGATTGCAGTTATGATACCAAGGACAAGGGTTGGTCGCCCTCATGCCGCAATCTCGATAACGGCCCCTGCATCTGCAAGGCTTTCGGCTGCTACCGGGCCCAACCCGTCACGTCAGGCGCATGCGCCATCGCGTGCCGCGCCAAATATGGCGGTGGCGGCTGATCGCCTATTCTGCAGCCGCTACCGCCGTCACCGTCAGCCGGTATGGTTTGGCCGAGCGGTCATCGTTCCGGCCATCGCGGACCTCAAGGTAATACGAGCCAGGGGTCTTGATCTTCACTTCGGCATCGACCGGACCGCCTGCGGCTTTCGGTCCAATCCATCCGCTGATGGTGTTGAGATTGGCATCGAGAAACCGGATGCTCATGTCGAGGTTCTCGGGCGACTGGCTGATCGACGCCCTCAGCACACCAGCTTGTCCGGCGTCGACGCGATACCAGTCCACGTCGCCCTTTGGCAGGATGGTGGCGGTAACGGGATCATCGAAGCCGATTGACGCAGCAGTGCCGATCGCGTTGTTCGGCTCGAAGCTATCGCCTGTCTCTTCAAGACCGGCGGCAATCTGATATGGGTTCGGCGAGCGCTCGTCATTGCGGCCGTCCCGGACCTCGAGATAGTAACGCCCGGGTACGCCAATGTCGATCACTTGGATGTTGTCGCCACCCTTCGACAACGGCCCAAACCATCCGGTGATGACCTCGAGGTTATCGTTGAGGACCCGGAAAGACATATCGAGATTCTCCGGCGACCCGGTGAGCGCAACAGTCATCGCTCCTTGGGCTGGGACATCGACGGCGTAATAGTCGGCATCTCCCTTGGGCAGGATATTGGCGCGGGTTTGTTCACCGATTGACAGCGGTGTCGCCAATCCGATGGCATTGTTGGGTTCGCCTGTATCGGCGGTGGGCACAAAGCTCGCTTTGACCGTGAAGGGCAGTGGCGAACGCTGGTCGTTGCGGCCATCGCGGATTTCGATCAGATAGCTGCCTGGCGCGGGGATGTCGAAAATGTTGATGTTTTCCCCGCCCTTGGCAAGTGGAGCATACCAACCGGAAATGACTTCGCGATTGGCGTCCAGGACGCGGAAGCTGAGATCCAGATTTTCGGGCGAATTAGTGAGGAAAATCGTCAGTTCGCCTTGCGCGGGCGCCTCCACCTGATACCAGTCGACATCGCCCATGGGCAGGATGGCCGCCTGTTGTGGATCGTCGAACGCCAGACGTGTGGCATCCTTGGTACTGTTGTTGGGTTCGCCCCGGTCGCCGGTCGGGCGCAAGTTCAATGCAAGCTCAAAGGGCGTTTCCGATCGCGCGTCATTCCTGCCGTCGCGCAGTTCCAGCACATAGCGCCCGGCGGCGGGCAGATCAAAGAAAGCGTCCAGTGGGCCACCGGCCGCAAGCGCCGACACCCAGCCACTGATGACATCTCCATTGGCATTGAGCAACCGCACATTGAGATCAAGGTTTTCAGGGGCCTTGGCAACCTTCACGGCCAACTCTCCCTGACCATCAGCATTGACGGCAATATAGTCGACATCGCCCTGCGGCAGGATGCTTGCCGAAATGGCCGTATTGATCGGCACTTCGGTGGCTGCACCATAACTGTCATTGGGTTCGCCAACTTCGGGCACCGGCGTGAAGCCAAGCGAGATTTCGTAGGGCGTTTCGGACGACGCATCATTGCGTCCATCGCGAAGCTCAAGCCAGTATTCGCCACCTCCGCTGACATCGAAGACGGTGTCAAGCGCACCACCCTTTGCGGGCGCATTGACCCAGCCGCTGATGACCTCTCCATTGGCATTCAAGAGCCGTACTGCCAGATCAATCTCCGGCGGCGCCAATGTGCTCGCCAAGTGCAGCGCACCACGCTTCGGCGCACGAACACGCCACCAATCGACATCACCGGTCTTGCCGATCGTTCCGGATATCTTGCCGTCAATGGCGACGAGACCGGCGGTCCCATAGTTGTTGTTGTCAGGTTCGGACTCGGATGCAACTGCCGGCCGGTCGGCATTGTCCACCGGCGGCGTAAGGTGCTCCCCGGCTTGCAACTCATCCACGAGCCCGCGGACTTCCTCCGAAACCGGAGTGGCATCCTGCGCCCAAGCGGAGACAGACATTGAAGCGGCGAACACTGCCAAGAGCGCGGACCACATCTTCATGGGGCTTCGTTCCTCAAGAGACTTCATGATGACCTCCTTAATGACAGGCTGACGGACAAGCACAGCGGGATTTTGTGACAAATCTTGCCCGACCGAACAGAAGGCCGTCAATGAGATGGGTCAATTGGCGCGGCCTTCGCAATCACAACGCCTCGATCGTGATGGTCCACAATCCACAGACTTACTCAGCCGCCACCTTCATCCGAGACCTGGATCGTGGATTACTTTGACGACCGCACCACTGAGGGACGCATTGGTGCAGGTTCGGAACACCGGTTCGTCAAGGTGAATTGAGCATTTGGCAAAGGCCCGGAACCTCGTAAGTACGAACTATGAACAAATTTCCACGGCTGGAACTGATGAGCCAAAGTTCCGGCGCGAACCGGCAGCCAGTCACTCGATAAAAGGCAGGATGGTGTGGATCTTGACCTCCCACTGGCTAGAAGCAGGTAATAGATAGATTTGCAGTGCTTCCTGGTAGCCAGGTACCCCTTGAATATCGAATGGCGTCGTTCTGCTAGCCATGCATGTAGAGTATGAAAGGCTCCAGCTACATACTAGCGAATTTAGCGATATCACTAAATGAATGAAATATTTGAAGAAGTGGTGCCCAGGGGCGGAATCGAACCACCGACACGCGGATTTTCAGTCCGCTGCTCTACCAACTGAGCTACCTGGGCACGGGTCTGGTGGCGCGGTGTATAGGGGAGGCGAAAGAGCTTGTCCAGCCTCATGACGCCCACGTCCGCATCTCGGCCGGCAAGTTCCCGCTGCAACGAATCCCATCGAAATTCCAGCTGGTTAATGCACCTCACCGGACTCGGATCGATGACCGCGCCGCACCGCCAGCCCAACGGCTACCCAACGCAAACACCTCGCTTTAGCCTCACGAGACGGCTGGTTTCAACACACCCTGGTCGGCGTTCTCCGCCGCGCCGGCCCTCATGGTGAAGGCCAGAGCCGTCATGCCGGTTGCGGCCGCTGCCATGGCATAGAGTGCCGGGGCATGCGGGCCGACGTCATCGGCCAGGAGCTGGGCGATCATCGGGGCCGTTCCGCCGAAGATCGCATACGAGACATTGAAGGAGACGGAAAAGCCCGACATCCGGATTTCCGGCGGGAACAGCTTGCCGATATAGAAGGCATAGACGCCCGTGTAGGGGCCGACCACGATTGCCAGGCAGATTTGTCCAGCCAGTGCGTAGTCCGGATCCGGATGGTCGATCAGCCAGAACAGCGGATAGGCGGCCACGAACAACGCTGCGGCAGACGCCATCAATACCCGCCGCGCGCCAAACCGGTCGGCGAGCCGGCCGCCGGCAACCACCGCCACCGCCAGGACGACCATGCTGATGGTATTGATCTCAAGGCTGAGCGCCTGATCGATGCCCGCGACCCTGGCCATGTAGGTGGTGAGGTAAACGAAGGCCATGTAGAAATTGATGGCGGCCATGATCGCCAGTCCCACGCCGGCCAGCATCATTTGCCAATGGTCGCGCACGGCGATGACAATCGGACTGCGCCGCTGCGGATCGCCTGGAGAAACAACCTCATCCGGCATATGCCGCCGCAGCAGATAGCCCGCGATCCCGACGACGGCACCGAGGAGGAAGGGAATGCGCCATCCCCAGGCGGCAAGCTGCTCGGTGCTGAGCAGCGCAGTGAAGACGGCCGCCACCGCCGAGCCAAGCAGAATGCCGGAGATCGCTCCGACGATCGTCCAGCTCGACGTGGACGCCTCGCGTCCCCCGCTTGCCCGCTCGAACATATAGGTCACCGATCCGGTGAGTTCGCCGCCGACCGACGCACCCTGCAGCAGCCGGAGAAAGACGAGCAGCACCGGCGCAGCGACGCCGATGGTCTCCCAGGTCGGCAGAAGCCCGACCAGCGTGCAGGGTATGGCCATCAGCAGCGTCGACCAGACGAGGGCCGTCTTGCGCCCCAGCCGGTCGCCCAGATGACCGAAGATCGCACCGCCGATGGGACGGGACACGAAGCCGACGGCAAAGGCACTGAACGACATCAGCAAGGAAGCTGAAGGGCTGGAGGACGGAAAGAACAGCGTTCCGATGATGGCTGCGAAGTAGCCATAGACCGCGAAGTCGTACCACTCCAGCATGTTGCCCACGAGGCCGATGAGAATGATCTTGAGATTCTTGTCCGGTACCATGACATGTCGCTCCCGCAGGCCGTTCGATCGGCAACCAGTTTGCGTTCCTGGACGGACGCTAGCGCTTCCGGATTAAAATTGACTTAGAGCAACCTGACTTTTGATGGAACCATCAAAAGTCAAGTAAGTTGCTCGCTCATCAATAGGTCGGTGCGTCATTGCTTCGCCAAGACGATTCTGTCTTGGCGCATTACGCACCAGGGGCGTTCTGTTGATTGACGCGATTGGCAGCGGGCCGTTGCTTCGGGATGCGGGGAAGCCGTCAGGACTTCGCTGCAAAGAGCGAGAAGGCCAGCGGCAATCGCGGGAAACCCTCAGGCAGAACCCACATGCGGCGGCGGCCTTCCACCGGTACCATGATGGGAGAAAATTGCCACGCGAGCTTCTCGTGCTCGTTCAGCGCGTCAATGCGGAGCCCCGCGCCGATCACGGCATTCACGATGTCCGACAGCGGATGAATCCACTCATGGGTTGCCGCATTCGCGATCTTGGCGGTGTCGCCGGTATAAGTCGTTTCCTCCATCATCACGAGGGGCGCCTCCGGGGGTGTACGCCAGTCGAAGCCGGGGCGCAGTTCCGGCGAGGCCTCGTCCAGCACCATGAGAGATGGGTGGCCCTCCAGCAGGTAGAGCCGGCCGCCGGGCTTCAGCAGGGATGCCACAACCTTCGCCCACGCATCAAGATCGGGCAGCCAGCAGATCGCACCCCAGGTGACGTAGACCATGTCAAAGTCTCCGTCGGTCAGTGCGCGGGCATCATAGACATTACCCTCGACGAACACCGCATCGAGCCCGGTGCGCTGTTGGAGGTCGCGCGCGGCCTTCAGCGCGACCGGCGAGAAGTCGAGGCCGACGCAGGAAGCCCCGCGCCGCGCCAGGCACAGCGTATCGATCCCGAAGTGACATTGCAGATGGGCGATGCGCAGGCCCGCCACGTCACCGATCTCGGCATGTTCGATGTCATGCAGATTGTCGGCACCGCCAAGGAATTCCTTCACACGGTAGCCGCCCGCCTCGTCGCGGAAATGGATCGCCGCGCGCTCGTCCCAATTGAGGCGATTTACAGTGAGGTAATCCTTCATGATACTGTCCCAAAACAAAAGGGCCGGTTCAGCACCGGCCCTTACGAATTCATCCGTGTACGGAGGCTCAGGCCCCGGCGCCCTTCGGTGCCGAGACGGTGCGCTGCTTTTCGGCGATACGGGCCGATTTGCCGGTACGGCCGCGGAGATAATAGAGCTTGGCGCGGCGCACCTTGCCGTGGCGCACCACCTTGATCGAGTCGATCATCGGCGAATAGATCGGGAACACGCGCTCCACGCCTTCGCCATAGGACATCTTGCGAACCGTGAAGCTCTCGTTGAGGCCGCCGCCGGACCGCGCGATGCACACGCCTTCATAGGCCTGAACGCGGCTGCGCTCGCCTTCCTTGACCTTCACGTTGACGATGACGGTGTCGCCGGGGCCGAAATCGGGCACCGCACGCTGGGCGGCAACCACGGCCACCTGCTCTTTTTCGAGCTGCTCGATGATATTCATAACTCGCTTCCTTTCGGGGTTGCGCGCCTATACCCGCAACCGGTTCAAAAATCAAATCTTTCCAGACTCGTAGGCCGCCCAGAGGTCGGGCCTGCGACGCCTCGTCAGGTCTTCCCGGCGCTCCTTCTTCCAGCGGGCGATGGCACCATGATCGCCCGAGAGAAGAATCGCCGGTATTTCAACGCCTTCCCAGAGATTGGGCTTGGTGTAGTGCGGATGCTCGAGGAGCCCGTCCTCGAAGCTTTCCTCCGTGCCACTCTCCTGCTTCCCCATGACGCCCGGCAGCAGCCGGACGATGGCGTCGAGAAGGACCAGCGCTGCCGGTTCGCCGCCGGAGAGCACATAATCGCCCACCGACACTTCGCGGAGCTGCCGCCTGGCGATCACCCGCTCATCCACGCCCTCGAACCGGCCGCAGACGATGAGGCAACCCGGACCTGCCGCCAGATCCCGCACCAGCGCCTGCGTCAGCCGCTCGCCGCGAGGGCTCATCAACAGCCGCGGACCCACATGCCCGCTGTCGTCGATGGCCTTGGCCAGAATGTCCGGCTTCAGCACCATCCCAGCACCACCACCGGCTGGATGATCGTCCACCGTCCGGTGGCGATCCGTGGCCGAGGCCCGGATGTCCCGCGCCGTCAGCGACCAGATCCCCTGCTCCAGCGCCCGGCCTGCCAGCGACAAGCCCAGCGGTCCCGGAAACATTTCCGGAAACAGGGTGAGGACGGTTGCAGCGAAGCTCATTCCCGCGTGCCCTCATCCAGAAAGCCCTCCGGCAGGTCGACCACCACCTTTTCCCCATCTGCTTCCAGCACATAGCCGTCTGCGAAGGGGATGAGCACTGTGCCCGCGCGGCCTTCGATCTTCACGTCGAGCAGATCGCTGGCGCCGTAGTTCTCGACGCTGACAATCTCGCCCAGCGTGCTGCCGTCTGCCAGTTGCACCGGCAGGCCGATGAGGTCGTGGATATAGACCTCGCCCTCCTCCGGTTCCGGTAGCGCCGTACGAGAGACGAACAGATCGGCTCCCTTCAGCGCCTCGGCGGCATTGCGGTCCGTCACCCCTCTCAGAATGGCGATGAAGCCGTCCTTCTGGGGCCTGAGCCTGGCGATCTCGACCTTCCCGCCCTTTCCCGTTTCGAGCGGCGAATAGGCGGCGATCGCACGCGGGTCGGCGGTGTAGCTGCGGAGCTTCACCTCGCCCCTGATGCCATGGGCGCCCGAGATGTGGCCCACCAGGACCATGTCACGCGGCGCCATGGCGCGTCAGGCCTCAGCCTTCGGCCGGGGCAGCAGCCGCGGCTGCCGCAGCGGCGGCATCAGCGGCGGCCTTCTCGCGCTCCTGGCGCTTCTTGCCGGGCTGCGCCTTCTGCGGGTTGTTACGGGGCTCGCGCTTCTTGAGGCCGGCGGCATCGAGGAAACGCAGCACGCGGTCAGTCGGCTGGGCGCCCTTCTTGAGCCACTCGGCGGCCTTCTCGCCGTTGAGCTTCACGCGGTTTTCATCGTCCTTCTTCAGCATCGGGTTGAAGGCGCCGACGACGTCGATGAACTTGCCGTCGCGGGGTGCTGCGGCGTCAGCGATCACGATATGATAGTAGGGGCGCTTCTTGGTGCCCGCGCGCGCAAGGCGCATCTTCACGGCCATGGTGTTACTCCTTTGATATCCGTGTTTCGTTGATCTTCACTTCTTCTTGCCCAATCCGGGCAATCCCTTGAATCCGCCGCCGCCCAGGCCCGGCAATCCGCCGAGGCCGGGGAGCTTGCCGCCGCCGAGCCCCGGAAGGCCCGGCATGGCTGGCATCTTCGACATGTCGGGCAGCGCGCCGCCCTGCATCATCTCTTTGAGGTCTTCCGGCAACGCGTCGGGGTTCAGCCCCGCCAGCTCGGCCTGCATCTTTTCGAGTTCGGCGGCGTCCGGCGCCTTGCCGCCGCCCATCATCTTGCCGAACAGGCCCTTGCCCTTGCCCATCTGCTTCATCATGCCCGCCATCTGCAGGTGCATCTTCAGCAGCCGGTTGATCTCCTGCACCTCGGTGCCGGACCCCGCCGCCACGCGCCGCTTGCGCTTGGCGTCCATCACCTTGGGGTTCCGCCGCTCATAGGGCGTCATGGAGCCGATGATCGCCATCTGGCGCTTCAGCACCTTGTTGTCGAGGTCCATGCCCTCGACCTGCTTCTTCACCTTGCCCATGCCGGGCAGCAGATTCATCACGCCCCCCATGCCTCCGAGCTTCTGCAACTGCTTCAGCTGGTCGGCCAGGTCCTCCAGATCGAAGGCGCCCTTCTTCATGCGCTCGGCGATCTTCTTGGCCTTGTCGGCGTCGATCTCGAGGGCGGCCTTCTCGACCAGGCTGACCACGTCGCCCATACCGAGGATGCGGCCAGCGATGCGCTCCGGATGGAAATCCTCCAGCCCGTCGAGCTTTTCGCCCGTGCCCATCAGCTTGATCGGCTTGCCGGTGACGGCACGCATCGAGAGGGCCGCACCGCCGCGGCCATCGCCGTCGATACGGGTCAGCACGATGCCGGAAATGCCGATCTTCTCGTCAAAGGCGCGGGCGAGGTTGACGGCGTCCTGGCCCGTGAGGGCATCCGCGACCAAAAGCGTTTCATTGGGCTTGGCAATGTCGCGGACGGCGGCGGCTTCCGCCAGCAGCTCCTCGTCGATGTGGAGGCGGCCGGCGGTGTCGAGCATGACCACATCGTAGCCGCCTTTGCGGGCTTCCGACATGGCGCGCCTGGCGATCTCCACGGGGGTCTGGCCCTTGATGATCGGCAGCGTGTCGACGTTCACCTGCTGGCCCAGCACGGCGAGCTGCTCCTGCGCCGCAGGTCTGCGGGTGTCGAGCGAGGCCATTAGAACCTTACGCTTGTCGCGCTCGGTCAGGCGGCGGGCGATCTTGGCGGTGGTGGTGGTCTTGCCGGAGCCCTGCAAACCGACCATCAGGATCGGAACCGGCGGCGAGGCGCGCAGGTTGAGCGGCGTGCCTTCGCTGCCGCCCAGCGTCTCCACCAGCGCGTCGTGGACGATCTTGACCACCATCTGGCCGGGCTTCACCGACTTGACGATCTCGGCGCCCACGGCCTTGGCCTTCACCTTGTCGGTGAAGGTGCGCACCACTTCGAGGGCGACGTCGGCTTCCAGAAGGGCGCGTCTGACCTCGCGCAGCGCCTCGTCGACGTCGGATTCGGACAGGGCACCGCGTCCGGTGATCTTGTCCAGAATGCCCGAAAGGCGCTCGCTTAAGGTGTCAAACATCAAATTCCTCGTGTCGCTATGCCCTCTCCTGCCGCGAAGCGGTGGGAGAGGGTGCCCGTAGGGCGGGTGAGGGCTCTGTCACCGCGCTTGGTGTGGCCAGCCCTCATCCGGCCTTCGGCCACCTTCTCCCATCCTGCGGACGGGAGAAGGCACATCTTTCCAACGCCCAAACGCATTTCGCACCCGGGGGCGAGAACTCGCTGCCGGATGTTGGCATCGTCACCTCCCGGGAATGTCAAAACCCCATGCGTGACGGCGCCTGAAGACGTTCAAGCGTCATGTGATGGCGGTGGACATAAGGGAAACGGGGCAGCAATTCAATCAACTTCGCAAACTGCATGAGTTTACTGTGTTTAATGAGAGTGTTGTTAAAGTCATTAATTGTTGCTAAAAGAGGATATGGACAGACGAAAGAACCCTTACGCACCAGGTGCCGGCATTCAGCCGCCCGCGCTCGTTGGACGTGATAGATTGCTTGAAGACGCACATATTGACTTGGAGCGACTACTCAAAGGGCGCCCGGTTCGTAGCCTGATGTTGCTCGGTTTGCGGGGTGTTGGAAAGACAGTGCTGCTGAATAGATTGAAGGCGGATGCAGACAAATTGGGCTTTCAGACGGCCAAGATTGAGGCTCCCGAAGAAGGTGCGCTACCTCAGTTGCTGGTGCCGGAGCTCCGCCGGATTCTCTTCAGTCTCGATCTGCAAGCCAATGCAGGTAACAAGGTGAAACAAGCAATGGCGGCTCTTCGCAATTTCGGGAGCGCCTTTCGAATTGCTGTCGGAGAAATAGAAATTGGAATGACGCCCGATCCCGGCATCGCAGATACCGGAAACCTTGAACAGGATATGCCACAGCTTCTTATTGCCACCGCGGAAGCAGCTGCAGAACGGCGAACCGCAATTGCGCTGTTTGTGGATGAAGTCCAATACCTCTCTCCGAAAGAACTAGCAGCAATAGTCGTAGCCTGTCACGAGACCGCTCAAAGAAACTTGCCGCTATACTTCGTGGGCGCAGGCCTCCCGCAAATTGCAGCACTAGCTGGAAACGCAAAATCATACGCCGAAAGACTCTTCAACTATCCCGAGATTGACAAACTTCCACACGAAGCCGCAAAGAAGGCACTTGTATACCCCGCCCGAAAAGAGGGTGTGGAATTTGAGGATGCTGCCGTAGAAGAAATCCTACGCGTAACCGAACGCTATCCTTACTTCATTCAAGAATGGGGTTACCATGTTTGGAACTACGCGCCTTCAAGCCCAATAACGAAACCAGATGTCGAAGACGCTACTCCCGGTATTGTCACACATCTGGATTCGAACTTCTTTAGAGTGCGGTTTGATCGGCTCACAGTTCTTCAGCAAAAATACTTGCGTGCAATGGCAGAGCTCGGTGCTGGCCCCCACAAGACTGGTGACATTGCCACAGCACTTGGCGTCGAGGCCACATCTGTTGCAACTGTCAGACAACAGTTGATCAACAAAGGAATGGTGTGGAGTCAGCGACACGGGGAAACAGCATTCACAGTTCCCATGTTTGACAAATTCATGAAGCGGCAAATCCCGGTCCTTGAGAAACATGTCCCGAAGAAACGCAAAGGGAGTTCGTAGACTGGCTTGAACTCCACTGCCTCTTTCAAAGCAACGGGCTCAGCATCGCGATGGTGTTGTTGTAAAGCCTCCTCGGCATGGACCAGCCTTGCACCTCCTCGCGGGTGATGCGCCGTGATTGCGCGAGATAGGTCTCCTGCCGCTGCCGTACCACTGTCGCCGCCCCCTCGTCCGAGATCAGGATGTTGTTCTCGAAATTGAGATCGAAGCTGCGGCGGTCGAGGTTGGCCGAGCCGATCAGCGCCACCTCGCCGTCCACCGTCATGGTCTTGGCGTGCAGCAGCCCGGCGCCATACTCGAAGATCGTGACCCCCGCCTCCAGCAGGTCGAGATAATAGCTGCGGCTCGCTGCCGCCACGATGCGTGAATCATTGCGCGCCGGGAAGATCATGGTCACCGCCACGCCGCGCCTTGCACAGGCGCAAAGGGCCGCCTGCAGCATCTCGTTCGGCACATAATAGGGCGTGGTGACGAACAGTTCGCGCCGTGCCTCGAAGATGAGGGCGGCGAACAGGGCGGGCATCGCGGAGAACGGCACGGTGGGCCCGGTTCCGGTCGCCTGCGCCACCACGCCCGGCGTGCCAGGGTCAAGCGGCTCACGCAGATAATGCGTCAGGTCGCCGGCGGAGGAGGCCATCCACTGGCTGGCGAACAGATACTGGTTCTGCCGCGCCACCGGGCCTTCGAACCGCATCATGATATCGACCCACGGCGCATAGCGCGCCTTGATGCGGAATTCCGGATCGGCGCAGTTCTGGCTGCCGCAATAGGTGATGCGGTTGTCGATCACCACGATCTTGCGGTGGTTGCGGATGTCGATACGGCCGTTGAGGGCGCGAAGCAGCGGATTGCCGACCCGCAGGGCCGCCACCGTCTCGACCCCGGCGGCCGCCATGCGCCGCCAATGCTCAGAGCCGATCAACCGGCGCGAGCCGAGCCCGTCGGCAATGATCCGGCAGGCGATGCCGCGCTGCCTGGCCCGGATCAGCGCCTCCACCATCTTGAGGCCGTTGGTATCGGCAAGCCAGATGTAGAAGCTGATGTGGACGTGGTCGCGCGCCTGGTCGATGTCGGCCACCATGGCGTCGATCGCCGCGTTCGAATCCGCCAAGAGCTGCACATCGTTCCCGCCCACCGGAGCGAAGCCGTTGATCGCGCGTCCCGTGGCGAACAGCGCCAGGTGGCGGTCCGGGATCACCGGCGGCGGCACGCTGGGCCCCAGGCCCGGCGAGGATGCCATCGGCGGGAACAGGGCCAGCGCCTTGCGCTCCCGCAGGCGGCGGCCGCGTCCGACATTGGTTTCGCCGAGGAGAATGTAGGCGATCATGCCGGCAACGGGTGCGGCGAGAATCACCAGCGCCCACGCCACCCGCGAGGCCGGTTCGCGATTGGGCCGCAGGATGGCGCGGATCAGGAATGCCACGTGCAGCAGCCCGATGACCAGGGCATAGAGCGTGACGTTCGTCATCACAGAAGCACGGTCCGCCTAGCCCTTCAGCACATGTGCCCGGGCGGGGTCGAAGGCCAGCCAAAGCGTATTGCCCGGATCGGTGGGGAGATCGGCCAGCAGCCGTTCCTGCACCTGGACCTTGAGTTCCATGCCGCTTCGGGTTTCGAGGAACAGGGTCACCATCGAGCCGATGAACTCCTCCGAGATGATTTCGGCCTCGAACACGTTCTCGCCATCCGGCCGCGTTGCTGACACCGTCAGCAGATCGGCGGCGACGACGAAGGTGACCGGCTGGCCGGCGGCCACCTCGTCGCCGATGGTGAAGGTGCCCGCCTCCGTCTCCACCAGCCGGCCGCCCTTGGCCGTGCCCGCAAAGATGTTGTTGCGGCCCACGAACTCGGCGACGAAGCGGTTGGCGGGGGTGCGGTAGATGTCGCGGGCCGTGCCGATCTGGGCGATCTCGCCCTTCGACATGATGACGACGCGGTCGGCCATGGCGAAGGCTTCCGACTGCGAGTGCGTCACATAGACGAAGGTGATGCCGAGGTCGCGCTGCAGCTTGGTGAGCACGCCCTGCATGCGGATGACGAGATGGGCGTCGAGCGCCGAGAGCGGTTCGTCCAGCAGCAAAATGCGCGGTTCGGTGACAAGCGCGCGGGCCAGAGCCACGCGCTGGCGCTGGCCGCCCGACAGTGAGGCCACGTTGCGTTCGGCGAATTCGCCGATCCCCAGCCGCTCCAGCCAGTCCAGAGCCTTGCGCTTGCGCGACGCCGCATCCTGGCCCCGCATCTTGAGGCCGAACTCGACATTCTCGCGGGCATTCAGAAACGGAAACAGGGCGAGCGACTGCCACACCATCGGCGTGTCGCGCTCATGCGGCTTGGTGCCGACCAGCGACTTGCCGTCGAGGCGGATGTCGCCTTCGCTCGGGTCTTCGAGGCCGGCCAGCATGCGGAGCGTTGTCGTCTTGCCGCAGCCCGATGGTCCCATGAAGGCGAGAAATTCACCCTCGTGTATCTCGAAGTTCATGCGCTTCACCGCTTCGAAAGTGCCGAAGCGCTTGACGACATTGTCGAAGACGACGAGCGGCTCAGCCATCAGGCGGCCTCCTGCTTTTTGGGCTGCAGCCGCATCATGAACAATTGGGCGATGACGACGAGGGTTATGGAAA
>Ga0116151_10003399_pt1 | contig 14272 bp, 12 predicted proteins | sample AD_UKC117_MetaG_FD_89893 | JGI IMG/M metagenome (GOLD analysis project Ga0116151, IMG submission 89893) | Active sludge microbial communities of municipal wastewater-treating anaerobic digesters from Hong Kong - AD_UKC117_MetaG | ecosystem: Engineered > Bioreactor > Anaerobic > Digestate...
AACCTCCCGGAGGTTGGGTTTTCATTCATGGTGGTCAACGACAGTTAGTGTCGTCTCCTCTGACAGATAAATGTGAGATAAAGCCGTCGCCCGCAAGGTGATGGCTTTTTGTTGGGCGGCAACTGCTACCGAAGTAGCCAGTACAAAAACACCCTGCCGCCTATACTGTAAGCATAACCAGTGCGGGCGGCGGCAAAATCGAATGACCGCCGATTTATCAGAGGAGGTAGTGCTATGAAATCCATGCTTCAGCTTTGCGGACGTGTTGTGGGACGACAGTTAGCGCCGGACAACTGTGTGGTACCGGTGCTGCGCCTGGATCGTTTTCACCGGCTGGGTGGCCCCGGCTACTTTCAAATCAATCCGTTTCTGGAAAGAACGCTGCCGCCGGTGAGTGTAGGACTGCGGGTAGGCGAGTTTAACTTCCAAGAGGTACAGAGCCAGGACAATATTCCTTTCAACGTCCGGCTGACGGTGCTGTATCAGTTTGTGCCAGACGGGTTGGAAGCCAGGGTAACCTCGCAAATAGTACGCCTGGAACCTCGACAAGTGGAAGGGATTGTACGCAGCTATGCCAGCCAGGGCTTGCGCCGGCTGGCTGCCCGGTACCCGGCAGTGGAATTGAGCGGCAGCAGCGCCCTGTCGGCCATCGAATGTGATTTGGCTGGCTTTCTGAACGCCAACTTGCGCGCTCTCGGACTGGTGCCGCTGCGCCACGGGGGTATTCTGATTAAAGAGACCATTCCCCCAGACAAATTCAAACAAACCATGCTGCTGGCGCGGCAGCACCACGTTACGTTGGACGCGCTGAGCCAGTACCGGGATCGCCTGAACGAAATGGCGATCCGGGCGCAGTTCCTGGCCGGTCTGGAAACGTTTCGCGGGAATCTGGCGCTGTTATCGACGACAGACAGCCTGCCGCCGGTGGGATTGTCTAACTTGCTAAATCTACCGCCGCTGCAGCCCAGCGGCCTGAGTACCAAGGCTTAAGGGCACTGAATGGCTGACGGCTCGTGATTTGGTGGATTGAACGGAGGAAACCATGATCTTGGAAGTAACTCTTTCGACCCTGATTATCATTTTCTTGATTGCGTTGATCATTGGTCTGGTGATTGGCGTGTCGCTGGCACGTCCGCGGCTGGTGTAGGGTTGTCTCGTGCCGGGTCGGGGGTGAAACGGCCGTTTCGCCCCCGACCTATACTTCGCCCGATTTTGTGCTAAACGTGGTATAAATGGACGATATGAGAAACGTTTGTCCTGGCAGACTGAACCCACACCATGTGAACCCACACCATGTCGGCTGACCCGCTTTTGCACCCCGACGAACTTCACCAGCGTAACCGCGAACTCACCATCCTCAACACCATCGCCCAGGCGCTTAATGGCACACTGGTGCTGGAAGAGGCGCTTCAGACCACGCTGGCCCACGTAACGGACCTGTTCGGTCTGGAGACTGGCTGGATATGGCTGCTGCGTGAAGACACAGGCCAAAACTACTTGGCTGCGGCGCAAAATTTGCCGCCCGGCCTGGCTAATCATCCCGAGCGCATGACCGGCGGCTGCTACTGCCTTTCCACCTACCGCGAAGGAGATTTGCAGGGCGCGGCCAACGTCAACGTGGTCCACTGCAGCCGTTTGGAATGGCTGTACGAAGGCACCAATGGTCTGGCGTTTCATGCCAGTGTGCCGCTGAACGCGCATGGCAAAAAGCTGGGCCTGCTCAATCTGGCTAGCTGTGATTGGCGTGAGCTCTCGGCCGAAAACTTGCGGATTTTATATACTGTGGGGGATTTGTTGGGCATTGCCGTGGAGCGGGTACGCCTGTTTCAGCAGAGCGCGGCCCTGGGGGCCATGCGTGAACGCAACCGGCTGGCGCGGGAAATCCACGACACATTGGCTCAGGGTTTGGCGGGCGTGGCCCTGCAGCTTGAATCGGCGGAGACGCTGCTGGAACTAGAAGCGGAGCCGGAGCGCGTGCGCCAGGCGGTGCATAAGGCGTTGGCCCTGACGCGCACCAATCTGGAAGAAGCTCGCCGCTCAGTCTGGGATTTGCGGGCGGCCCCGTTAGAAGGCAGCACGTTCAGCGAAGCAATTCGGGCGCTGCTGCCTGGGCTAGAAGCGGAGGTGGCGTTTGTGGTGGAGGGGGAAGAACGGCCGTTACCCTCCCGCCTCGAAACCGGCCTCTTCCGCATTGCCCAGGAAGCCCTCAACAACATCCGCCAGCATGCCCACGCGGCACATGTAGCCATCCGGCTGCAGTACCAGCCCGAGCAGATCGACCTGCACATTGACGACGACGGCGTGGGCTTTGATCCAGCGCAGTTGCCCGCCGACCGCTTCGGCCTGCGCGGCCTGAACGAGCGCGTACACCTCTTGGGCGGCACGTTGGACGTGCAAAGCTGTCCTGGCAGCGGCGCCCGTCTGCATGTCAGGCTACCCCTATCACCCAAATGAAGCCACAAGCCCACCGACCCGGAAACCCACAGCCAGGCTCTACTACGCCCATCCGCCTCCTGATCGTGGATGATCATCCCGTCGTGCGGGATGGGCTGAAGGCCATCCTCAGCACGCAGCCCGATTTTTTGGTGGTGGCGGAGGCGGGAAACGGCCGTGAAGCCATCCAACAATCTGCTGCCCTGCAACCCGACATTATCCTGCTGGACCTGGCAATGCCGGAAATGGACGGCGTCGCCGCCCTCCAGCAGATGCGCGCTGCCCGGCCCACTCTGCGCGCCATCGTCTTCACCGCCTTCGACACCGACGAGCGCATCGTTGACGCGATTAAAGCCGGGGCACAGGGATACTTGCTGAAGGGCGCACCGCGCCAGGAACTGTTTAGTGCCATCCGCGTTGTGCACAGCGGCGGCTCGCTTTTGCAGCCCGTCGTGGCTTCGCGGCTCATTGAGCAGCTCAGCCAGCCTGCACCCCCCGACCTGACACCACGGGAAACCGAGGTGCTGCAGCTGTTGGCGCGGGGCCTGCAAAACAAAGAAATTGCCCACAAACTGGCGATCAGCGAACGCACGGTTAAGTTTCATGTCAGTGCCCTGATGGGCAAGCTAGGGGCGGGCAACCGCACCGAGGCGGTAGCTATTGCCGCCCAACACGACCTGATCCATCTCTAAATCGGTGGTATAAAAATACCCTCCCTGTACCAAAGGACAGGCTGCCAGCCTGTCCTTTTTGCTGGCCTGCCTCCTGCTCAAATTCCTGATGTGGCTGCGTTGGCCTGCGTCTATGATCAAGTCATCTAGCCTCTGGAAAGGAGAACAAGATGGCACAAAATCCTACACGAACGGCTCTGATTACCGGCGCATCGCGCGGGCTGGGTTTGGCGCTGGCGCGGGCGCTGGCGGCACAGGGCTGGCAGTTGATTGTGGATGCACGGGGGAAGGAAGCGCTGCAAGCAGCGGCGGCTGATCTGTCTGCGCGGACGCGGGTAACGGCCGTTCCCGGCACCATCACCGATGCCAACCACCGCCACGCCCTGGCCCAGGCCGCTGCCGAAATGGGCGGTCTGGATGCCGTCATTAACAATGCCGGCATTTTAGGTCCAAGCCCGCAGCCCGAACTGTTGAATTACCCCCTGGCGATGCTGCTGGAAGTGTTCCGCGTGAATGTCGTTTCCCAGTTGGGTATGATCCAGGCTGTGGCTTCCTGCTTGAAACCGGACGCGCGCCTCATCAACATCACCAGCGATGCAGGCGTTGAAGCGTATCCGGGGTGGGGCGGGTACGGCGCCAGCAAAGCGGCTCTGGAGCAGCTTTCGGCTGTGCTGGCGGCCGAAAATCCCCACTGGCGCATTTACTGGGTGGATCCGGGTGACATGCGTACGCAGATGCACCAGGAAGCTTTTCCCGGTGAGGATATCAGCGACCGGCCGCTGCCGGAGGAAAGCGTGCCGGGTCTGCTGCAGCTGTTGGCAGGGGACTGGCCGAACGGCCGTTACCAGGCCCAGCAGTTAGCCCAAACCGGCCAGCCGGATGGTGTGTAGCGAGGAGCAAACGATGTTAGATACCCCGCAGTCCACCATCCAGCCTGTCCTGCCCACTCTGAATTTCCATCTTCCGTCGGAACTGGAGGCCGGTCAGCCGCCGGAAGCGCGTGGTCTGCCGCGGGACCACGTGCGTCTGATGGTCTCCCATTACGGCGACGATACGATCTGCCACGGCCGTTTTTACCAGCTGGCCGACTACCTGGAAGCGGGCGACGTGCTGGTAATCAACACCAGCGCCACCTTGAAGGCGGCCGTGCCAGGCCACCGCCGCGCGGCGCAGATGCCTGTGACGCTGCATTTTTCCACCCAACTGGCTGCGGATCTCTGGGTAGTGGAAGTGCGGCGAGGGGATGACCCGTTTTTACGGGCGCAGGCTGGGGAAACTATCGATCTGCCGCAGGGCGGCACGGCCGTTCTACTCGCCCCATACCGTCGTTTGCCCGAGCAAGCCGACTTTTCGCCGGTGCCGGCGCTGCTGCCCACCCGCTTGTGGGCGGCCCGCCTGAAGCTGCCGCAGCCTGTGCTGGCTTACCTGGAAGCTCACGGCGCGCCCATTCGCTACCGCTATGTTGCTCATCCCTGGCCGATCGCCTACTACCAGACCGTGTACGCCACCGAACCGGGCAGCGCCGAGATGCCGTCTGCGGGGCGCGCCTTTACACCGGAGCTGATCACCCGACTGGTGGCCAAGGGCGTGCAGTTTGCTCCGCTGGTGCTGCATACCGGCGTAGCCAGCCTGGAGTCCCACGAGCCGCCATATGGGGAGCGGTTTCGTGTAACGAATATCACGGCTAACCTTATCAATACGGCCCGAGCGGAAGGGCGGAGGATCATTGCCGTGGGGACAACGGCCGTGCGCGCCTTAGAAACGGCCGTAGGGCAGGATGGCCTCGTCCGCCCTCAGAGCGGTTGGACCGAACTGGTCATTACGCCACAGCACAAATTGCGTGTAGTGAATGGGCTACTCACAGGGCTGCACGAACCCCAGGCCAGCCACCTGGCGATGCTGGAAGCCATCACTGGCCGCCACCACCTGGAACTGACTTATGCCGCTGCCCTGCGCGGCGAATACCTCTGGCACGAGTTTGGCGATTTGCACCTGATTTTGCCCTGACGGGGAGCGTCATTGTTTACCCGCTTGGAAAATGAAATAAAGCAGGCAAGAGGCGGGCGGTTGCGTTCGCCTCTTGTTCGGTTGGTAAGCGGTGCCAAACGGCCGTTTCCGGTTTGTGTTATAATTCTCATTGTTTTAAGAATTATTATGGCCATATGGTTTGGGCGATTTTGCCCTGTTGTTACCGGCTTTCAGGCCATTGATAGTTTGGGTTACGTGTATTGGTGTGGGCAATTCAGCAAATAGTTTCTTCTGAGTAGTTAGGGAAGCTGATTGACGCTTCTTTTGGGGGAGTTTTCAAGCTGGGTCCAACGTCAATGCCGTACGTGAAGGCCGGATATTGTCGGTGCTGCATGTGTGTTTTTTGCGTGTAGCACGGTTTTTTTGCAAGCGGTTGATGGGCCTGCTTATGAAAAAGTCACGGGGTATAGTCGCTAAACTGGCCATCGTTTTTGTCGTTTTTGCAGCGGTGCTGCTGCTTTTTGGCGGCTTGATGGCTATTTACAATGCGCGGGTTGCCCTCCGAGATGCGACGATTGCGGAGCTGCAGGCGACCGCCGGAGAAAAAGAAGCAGCCATTAACGCCTGGGTAAACAGCGCGGAGAGTACTATCGCTTTGTTGGCTAAAACGCCCTCGGTGCGTACCACCACGGCAGACGTTGTGCAGGCGGAGCCAGCGCTGGCTGCGGTAGAAAGTTTGCGCGAAGAGCTGCAGTTCCAGGCGAGTGAAGGGCACACTTTCGAGGCGCTGCTGCTGTTGGACCCGAAACGGGCGACGTACTGGTAGCCTCGGACCCGCAGGAGGAGGGACAGAACAAGGCGGATCGGCTTTATTTTTTGGACGGCCGTTTTGCGCCCACCGTGCAAGGGCCATACTACTCTCCCCAGCTTCAGGTGCCCGCGGCCACGGCTGCTGCGCCCGTTTTTGCTGCTGACGGCCAGCTTATTGGCGTGTTGGCTGGGCGGTTGGACCTGGAAGAACTGAACAGCATCGTGCAGCGCCGTGCCGGGCTGCACCAGTCCGACGATGTGTATCTGGTAAACACGACCAACCTGTTTGTGACACAGCCTCGTTTTGCTGCGGATGCGGCAGTGCTGCAGCATGGCGTTTTTACGACGGCCGTGAACGATTGCCTGGCGGGCAGCGACGTGATCTCTACGCAGGGGGTCGATTATCGGGATGTGCCGGTGGTGGGGGTTTACCACTGGCTGCCTCAGTATGGGCTTTGTCTGGTAGTAGAACTGGATCAGGCGGAGGCGCTGGCTCCGGCCAACAGACTGGCGCTGACGACGTTGTTGTTTGGCGGATTGGCGCTGTTGGTGGCGACGGCCGTAGCCATTCTTCTGGCCCGGTCAATCACACGCCCCGTGCGGGAGCTAACGGAAGGGGTGGTTCGGTTGGCCCACGGCGACCAGACTTTTTTGCTGCCCGAAACGGCGGGCGATGAGCTGGGGCTGCTGGCGCGAGAGTTTAACAAGATGACGGCCGTTCTGGCCGAAAAAGAAAAACTGTTGTGGGGCTATACCCACGAACTAGAAATGCGCGTACGGGAACGTACAGCCGCCCTGCACCAGAGTGAAACGTCGCTGCGGCAGCAAACCACCATCTTGCAGTCCATACTGGATGGCATGGGCGATGGCGTGGTTGTCGTTGATGGGCACGGCGACTTAATCCTGTTTAACCCGGCAGCCGCCAAAATACTGGGCGGCGAATCCCCATTACCTTCCCAGAACTGGGAAGATTGGAGCACCCTCCGCCTTTACCAGTCTGATATGATCACGCCCATCCCTGCCGACGACCTGCCGCTGCCAAAAACTGTGCGCGGTGAAACGGTGGATCAGGCAGAAATTTTTGTGCGCCGCGATGGGTTCCAGCACGGGTTCTTTGTCAGTCTTACCGGCCGAACTTTGCCCGATGGCGGCGGCGTTGTGGTTCTTCACAACATCACCGAGCGCAAGCGACGTGAAATGGAACTCGACTTGCTGCTGCGGCTGACGCAGGGAATCGGCGAGGCCCCTGATTTTGAGACTGCTCTGGAAAGCACCCTGAAGCTGATTGGTGAAGACATTGGCTGGATGTATGGTGAGGCCTGGGTGCCAAACGCTGAGAAAACAATTTTGCACGCCAGCCCCGTCTACTACCTCAATCCCCAGTACGCGGAAGGTATCAGCACATTTCGGGCCATTAGCCGGGACTATACGTTTGCGTCGAATGAGGGTTTACCGGGTACCGTGTGGGCCAGAAAAGAGCCGCGCTGGCTGGCCGATGTCTCTAATTTGCCGGAAGAAGATCTGTTTACACGCGTGGAACAGGCTCGCAAATTTGGCCTGAGGGCGGCGCTCGGTGTTCCTATCCTGGCCGAGGATGAGGTGCTGGCCGTGCTAATCTTCTATCTGGCGGAAGCAAGCCCGGCCGATAAACGGTTGATGGAACTGGTAGTGGCGGCGGCTACTCAACTCAGTTCTGTGCTGCTGCGTAAGCAGGCGCAAGATGCCTCGCAGCGCAGTGAAGCCCATTTTCGTCTGGTGGTGGAATCGTCTCCTCACGCTTTTATTTTGGTAAATGAAGCGGGCCGGGTGGTAATGACCAACGTCCAGGCAGAAAAGCTGTTTGGCTATTCACGGGATGAGCTGCTAGGCATGCTGATAGACAAGTTGACCCCTGCAGCGCTGCAGCCGAATCACAAACGGTTGCGCGACCAATATCTGACTAGCCCGGAAGCCCGGCCGATGGGGATTGGCCGGGATCTGTATGGGCGGCGGCAGGACGGCCGTCTGGTGCCCGTGGAAATTGGCCTCAGCCCTATCCAGATGGAGAATGGGCTGCACGTATTGAGCGCGATTGTGGATATTACAGAGCGCCACCGGGCGCAGGAAGAGATTCGTCAGTTGAATATGGAGTTGGAAGAGCGAGTGAAGCAGCGCACGGAACAGTTGGAAGCGGCCAACAAAGAGCTGGAAGCGTTCGCTTACTCGGTTTCGCATGATCTGCGGGCGCCTCTGCGGGCGATGGACGGCTTTTCGCGCATTTTGTTGGAAGAGTATGGGGAACAGATTCCGCCAGATGCGGGTTTTTATCTGGAGCGGGTGCGCTATAACGCCCAGCAGATGGCGGAACTCATTAACGAACTGTTGCGTTTTTCGCGTTTGAACCGTGAACCGCTGCAAAAACAGCGCGTGCAGCCTGGGGAATTGGTGCAGCGTGTGCTGGCGCAACGGCCGTTAGACAACCTGGAGCACCAACCCGCTATCATCATTCAGGCACTGCCGCCCTGCCAGGCAGACTCCAAACTCCTGCAGCAAGTTTTTGCCAATCTGCTCGATAACGCGCTCAAATACAGCCAAATTCGCCCAGAACCGCGCATCGAGGTGGGAGCCGAACGCCAGAATGGCGAAGTGGTCTATTTTGTCCGCGATAATGGCATCGGTTTCGATCCGCAGTATACTGCGAAGGTCTTTGGCGTCTTTCAGCGCCTGCAGCGGGCGGAAGATTACGAAGGCACCGGAATCGGTCTGGCGACCGTCCAGCGCATTATCAATCGTCACGGCGGGCGGATTTGGGTGGAAACGGCCGTAAACGAAGGCGCTACATTTTTCTTTACGCTAGGAGATAGATCTGATGAGTCATAGCCCGGTAGAAATTTTGTTGGTAGAAGACAATCCCGATGATGTGCACCTGGCGCTGCATGCCCTAAACAAAAATCATCTGGCCAACCACGTCGAGGTCGTGCGCGATGGCGCTGCGGCTCTCGACTTTCTCTTCGCCAGAGGCGAATTCGCTGATAGAGATATGAACGACCAGCCCAAAGTTGTCCTGCTGGACCTGAAACTGCCTAAAGTAGACGGGCTGGAAGTGCTGCGCCAGATGAAAACGGAAGAGCAGCTCAGCCACATCCCCGTCGTCGTCCTCACCTCATCGGACCAGGAATACGACATCGTGGAAAGCTACAAACTGGGTGTCAACAGCTATATTCGCAAGCCCGTAGACTTCGAGCAGTTCGTCGAGTCTATTCGGCGTTTAGGTTATTACTGGTTGATCCTAAATGAGCCACCCAACCGATAGTGCACCTTCACCCACACCGCTGCGCGCGCTTCTCGTCGAAGATAGAATGGACGATGCCCTGCTGCTGGTTCACGGTCTGCGCCGGGCGGGATTCGCGCCCGATTGGAAACGTGTAGACACGGAGGAGGCGTATCTGGCTCAATTGGACGATCAGCCGGACATCATTCTGGCCGATTTCAGCCTGCCCCAGTTTGATGGGTTGCGGGCGCTGAAACTGCTGCAGGCTAGGGGACTGGACATTCCGTTTATCGTGGTCACCGGCACGATTGAGGAGATGGCCCTGGTGTGTGTGCGCGAAGGCGCGGACGACTATCTCCTGAAGGATCGTTTGTCGCGGCTGGGGGAGTCGGTGCGGCGGGCGCTGCTGGCCCGGCAGCTGCGCCGGGAAAAGCAGCGGGCAGAGCAGGATTTGCGTGACCGTGAAGAGCGGCTCCGCGCTTTTACCAGCGCTCTGCCGGATCTGGCCTTTATTTTGGATGAAAACGGCCGTTACGTCGAAGTCCTCACCAGTCCTCATCACCCCCTCTACAACGACATGGCCCCGCTAAAAGGCCAGTATTTGCAAGACGTCTATCCACCCGCCGAAGCAGATCTCTTCCTACAACATATCCGGCGGGCGCTGCATACCGGTGCCCTGCAAACGTTGGAGTATGAGATGCCCACCAGCGCCGGTCCTCGCTCGTTCGAGGCGCGGCTGGCACCCATGAAAATCACCCCGGCCCCCGCGCAGGAGTTTGTCGTGTGGCTGGCGCGCGACGTGACGACGCGCAAAGAAACAGAGGCGCTGCGCCTGGAGCAGGCACGGCTGCTCCTGGAAAACGAATTTTTGGCCCGACAGTCCGAAGTTCTGGCCCAGCTGAATGCCGAAAAAGACAAGTTCTTCACCATCGTGGCCCACGACCTGAAGGGACCGTTTAATCCGGTGCTGCTGAACGCAGAGATGCTCCTGGAGTCGGCTGAAAACATGGCTCCGGCCGACATTCGGCGCATCAGCGGCCGTATCTATGACTCGACACAGCAGATTGTGACGCTGCTGGAAAATTTGCTGCACTGGGCCAGACTGCAAATGGATCGCGTTGAGTACGCTCCGGAGGAGATCAACCTGGGTGAGATTTTTGCCCAAAACTTGCTGCTGTTGTCTTCGACGGCGCAGTTCAAAGAGATTGAGCTGCGAAATGCGCTGCAGCAGACGATATGGGTGCATGCAGACCGGAACATGCTGGATACGGCCGTGCGTAACCTGCTCTCTAACGCCGTCAAATTTACGCCAAAGGGTGGGTCGGTAACCATTTCGGCCCGGTATGGCGAGCAGGATGCGGGCCGGATGGTGGAGGTATCGGTAGAAGACACGGGGGTCGGGATTAAACCGGCGGCCGTGGCCGGTTTATTTGAGCTAGGGAATCCGCACAGCACCGTGGGCACGGCCGGGGAGCAAGGCACAGGGCTGGGTCTGATCATCTGCGCGGAGCTGATCCAGAAAAACAACGGGCTACTGCGGATCGACAGCGAACCAGGCGTGGGCACGGCCGTATGCTTTACTGTTCCCGCCTCTGAAAAACGCCCTCCTGACGTGTCTTTCTGAGCACAGCGTAACGCAAAACGGCCGTTTCCCAGGGTGATGAGAAACGGCCGTACAACTTTTGGCGCTGCTGTCCGTTAGCCTTCTTTAATGCGGATAACGTCTTCCGCCGAGTAAGCGTCCACAAACTTTTCCGGGCGGCGAGCCGGTTCACCGCCGGGCAGTTCCGGCGCTGCGTTGCGTCCAATCAAAACGATGCCCGTGCTTACCAGCACCAGCGCCGCGACCACGCTTACCCACCCCGACAAAATCAGGGCCATCAGGGCAAAGCCGAAACCAGACACTACACTCAGAACCAGGCCGGCAGTAAACACGCCCGGCTTCCGTACCCACACATTCACCAGCAGCAGGGCGAGCCCCACGGCCAGAATTTCCACCGGCCACAGCGCAGCCCACACTTCCCACAAGCCGGTCACAGAGCAAAACAAGAAAATTGTGCCGTTCAGCCCGATAATGGTTGCCGGAACTAACAGCCAGACGCGGCGCGCCCAGGCTCCCGCTGCCACAAACCCCAGCGCCAGGATGGCCAGCGGCCAGAGATAGGTCCAGATGCTCCACCAGTCGGTGATGCTGGCCAGCAGCAAAAGGCTGCTGATGACGACCAGCGGGATGCCGGGGATAAAGAGGGCACCACGCCCGCGCCGCTCTCGTGCTAAAAACGGAGCGATAACCAGGAGTATGGCAAAGTTACCCAGGAGTAGGGGCCAAAGACGGCCGTTGCCCGTGTGCAGCCCAAATACCGGCAGAAATGCCCGATAAAAAAATGCCTGCGCCCCCCAGAATATGAGCAGCAGTCCTAAAAGTGCGGAAGATCGTTTTGTCATGATTTGCCTCCTAAAGTTCATGCGTTTAACAAGCTTCCCACAGCATACGCCGCCGCGCCGTAGGCTGCCTATCCGTTAGCTAACGATTAGCTATCAGTTGTCGGAGTTGGGGATCAGGAGGGGGAAGGGGAGCAGCGGGTCCGGACGGCGGCCCGCTGCTGCTGAAAAGGAATTGTGAGAGGGTAAGCGGCGGTTTTTGGGACGGCCGTTTACCCACGCATAATCGCCGCCAACGCTGCCAGCACCACCAGCGTATAGGATAAACGGCTGAACCGCTGCCCCGCGCGGTACGCCTTTTGCCGGGTGATCTCGCCCTGATGGGCCCACTTGCTCGGCCACCAGATCACCCCCATGATCAAAAAGACTTGCAGCGGCCAGAGAAACGACCACGTAGACCAGGCATCCAAAAAGTTGGTGAAAGCAAACAGAACGGCCGTGCCGGAGAATAAGCCCGCCGGTATCATCAACCAGACATTTCGCAGAGATTTCATCATGTAAAACAGGCCGCCGCCCAGCAGCAGCATTTCCGCCGGCCAGAAGTAGCGGAACAAACTGCCGCTGTTAAAAATGCCCATCGCCATGACCATCACCAGATTCACGCTGACAAACGTGAAAACGGCCGTGCCTACCGCTTTTCCCACGGGCAGCTCCGGGGCGGGAGACGGGGGAAGGGGTGAGGGGACGGAAACGGCCGTGCCCTCCGGCTCCGTTTGCGGACGCTTCTCCGCCGCTTTCAAGGCCGCCAATTCCATTTCCAACTTTGGTCCTAGCGTGGCGTCCGTTTCTTCGGCCGCAAACGTCGCATCCACCAACTGGCCCCGCGCCGTGCCAGAAATCACCGCCACCGACTCAGCCGGCGACTTTCCTGTCGTGAAGGAAAGCGGCAGCGAAATGCGAGAAGGCAAATCTAAACCCGCTTCCGTGGCCGCCTGGCGCAATGCCTGCGCCATCTCCGCCGCGCTTTGGAACCGGTCATCCGGCTCCTTAGCCAGCGACTTTAGCACCACGCGCTCCAGCGCCGGAGGAATGGCGGCATTTACCAGATGAGGTACGGGCAGCGGATCGTTCACGTGCTTCAGCAAAATTGCCAGCGGCGTGTCGGCGTCGTAGGGGGGCTGCTGCGTCACCATTTCATAAAAGACCACACCCATCGAGTAAATGTCGCTGCGCGCGTCGCATACCCCCTTGAGGCCCTGTTCCGGGGCCATATAGTTCAGGGTTCCCAGCAGCGCTCCGGATACCGTATGGTGGGTGCTGCCCACAATCTGAGCGATGCCAAAATCGGCCAGCACTGCCTGCCCTTTGCGGGTGAGCAGAATATTGGCCGGTTTAATGTCCCGGTGGATCATGCCCTCAGCGTGAGCGTAATCCAGACCGTCCAACACATCCAGCAAAATGCGTACCATCTCGCCGAAGGGCATTTGTTCACCGCGCACACGGTAATCGTTTAGGCGCGTGTGCAGCGAATCGCCGTCCAACAGTTCCATGACCATGTAGTACACATCGTCTTCAATGTCGAAATCGAAGACCTGGACGATGTTGGGATGGCGCAATCCGGCGACTGCGCGTGCTTCATGCCGAAAGCGGGATAGAAACATGGGGTCATCCACCAGGTCGGAGCGCAGCACTTTGACGGCCACGTAACGATCCAGTTTGGGGTGATAGGCGCGGTAAACACGCGCCATGCCGCCACTGCCTAGTGGCTCTAAAACGGTGTATTTGCCTAACGTTTGTCCTTCCAACGATGCTGCCATGATGAAGTCTCCCACTTAGATTGGTGTGCCGGGCGTGTGGCACAAATAAAAGAAGATGAATCGTTTACGGACCATGATAAGGGGAAAATCCATGCACTGCCTATCGGACAGCTAACAACTGGCTATCGGCTTGTCACGCAGAACTGACCAGTTTGTAGCCGCGCCCGCGCACTGTTAGCAGGAGCTGCGGTTCGCTGGTTTCGGGTTCCAGCTTGGCGCGGAGCCGCCGCATCAGGTTTTCGATCTGGTAGTCGAACACGCCTTCTTCGTACTCAGGCCAAACGGCCGTGCCAATCTCATCCTTCGAGCAAACCTCTCCTTTGCGTTCGTAAAGATAGGTTAGCAAGGTAAACTCTTTGGGGGCCAGCGATACCGGCTGCCGGTTCAGCCGTACAACACCGCCTAAAACGTCAATTTCCAGTTCGGGCAGCGGCGTGTCCTGATAGGTGACGTCCGGATCGTGGAACGTGAAGCGCACATCGCCCACCTGAATCTGGTCGCCGTCGCGCAGCTGCATCGATTCGAGGATGCGCTCGTTGTTGAGATAAGTGCCATTGGTGCTGCCCATGTCTTCCAGAAAAATGCGCCAGCCGTCCCGACGAATGCAGGCATGCTCCCGGGAAATGCGCTTGCTGGTGATGACAATGTCGCATTCCAGAGCACGCCCAATGCGGGTGGTGTCGTTTACCAGCGGGTGCTGGCGACCGGTCGGATCAATTAGCTGAGGAGGTTGTTTGTCGGCCATAGTGTGTCAGCCTGGGTCTGTTCCCAGGCGTCAGCAGTTTAGCACAGTTTGGGGGGGCGAAAAAGCATCCCCGTGCCTCATTCAGCCTTCATCCTGGTAGATAATCACCACAAAGCGTTTCGGGCCATGCACGCCCACGGCCATCGTCTGCTCGATGTCAGCGGTTTTGCTGGGGCCGCTGATGAGGGTGATGTTG
>Ga0116151_10003400_pt1 | contig 14268 bp, 15 predicted proteins | sample AD_UKC117_MetaG_FD_89893 | JGI IMG/M metagenome (GOLD analysis project Ga0116151, IMG submission 89893) | Active sludge microbial communities of municipal wastewater-treating anaerobic digesters from Hong Kong - AD_UKC117_MetaG | ecosystem: Engineered > Bioreactor > Anaerobic > Digestate...
GGCGGGACCGCACGGCATACCTCACGCTGCGTGACCCGGACGTCGACATGTCGCTGTCGGTCACGATCTCGACCAACGCGCTCAACGCGATGGGTCAGCCGCTCGTCGAAGGCGCTCGGGTCGTCGTGCAGGCCAAGCCCGCCTTCTGGCCGCGGCGCGGCACCCTCGTCCTCGACGGCCGGCAGATCCGACCGGTCGGCGTCGGCGACCTGCTCGCCCGCATCGAGATCCTCAAGGCGCGGCTCGCCGCCGAGGGACTCTTCGACCCGGGTCGCAAGCGTCGCCTCCCCTTCGTCCCCACCTGCGTGGGCCTCGTCACAGGGCGCGAGAGCGCCGCCGAGCGTGACGTCGTCGAGAATGCCCAACGCCGTTGGCCCGCAGTGCGATTCGCGATCCGCCAGGTCGCCGTGCAAGGACCCACAGCGGTCACCGAGGTGGTCGCCGCCCTCGCCGAGCTGGACGCCGATCCAGGCATCGACGTCATCGTCATCGCGCGCGGCGGCGGGGCGGTCGAGGAGCTGCTGCCCTTCAGCAACGAGACCCTGCTGCGCGCCGTCGCCGCCGCCCGCACCCCCGTCGTCTCCGCGATCGGCCACGAGGTCGACACGCCGTTGCTCGACTTCGTCGCCGACGTGCGCGCCTCCACCCCCACCGACGCCGGCAAGCGGGTCGTCCCCGACGCCACCGCCGAGCGCGAGCGCATCACCTCGTATGCCGCCCGGGCGCGGCATACCGTCCGGCACCGGCTCGACCTCGAGCGGCGCCACCTCGTCGCCACCCGCAGCCGGGCCGTCCTCACCGACCCGCTCGCCTGGCTGGCCCCGCACCGGGCCCAGCTCGACCACCTGCACGCCCGTGGCCGCGAGCGACTCATCACCCGACTCGACCGCGAGTCCGACCGGGTGGCAGGGCTATTGGCGCACGGGCGCGCGGTCGCCCCGCAAGCAACGCTCGATCGCGGCTATGCGATCGTCAGCCATGCCGACGGGCAGGTCGTGCGGGACCGGGCCGAGGTCGAGCCCGACGAGCTGTTGCGGGTGCGGGTCGCGACGGGCGACTTCGGGGTGCGAGTCGTCGGCGCCGAGACGGCCGCAGGTCAGCCGCGGGCCGCCCGGCGGGCCCGCAGGTTGAGCGCGAACCCGGTCGAGACGATGAGCACCCCGAGCAGGGTCACCGCTCCAACAACCGGGTCGGGCAGGAAGTAGCCGAGCCACAGCACACTGACCCCGAGCGGTCCGAGCCGGTCACGCGTCGCCGCGGGAGCGGCACCGAGGCGGACCCGCTCGCGCTCGCGGACCGCCGACCAGAACATCACGAGCGTGACCATCGCGAGCACCACGGCAAGCACCTGCTGCACCGGCACCGGCAGCCCCTCGGGCCGCGGCGCAGCGAAGGCCAGACCGCCCGCGACCAGGGCGATCACTGCGGTGAGCACCGGCAGCACGAGCGAGGGCAGCGGTCCCGGCGCCGGGGCGTCACCTGCAGGCCCGGCGGCAGCCGACCCGCGCGAGTCGGACCGGGTCGTCGGTGGCCGCCGCGAGACCGAGCGGCCCCCGGGCCGTTGCGACCCACTGGTCGCCTGGCCCTGCCGGCGCTTGGCTGATCCGCTGCTCACTCCGCCGAGGATAGCCACCCCTAGAGTGGCGGCATGGCCGCACCCGACCAGATCCCCACCGCCGTGCCCGAGGACATCGCCGGGCTGACCTACGAGCAGGCCCGCGACGAGCTCATCGCCATCGTCGCCAAGCTCGAGGGCGGCCAGCTGCCGCTCGAGGACAGCATGCGACTCTGGGACCGCGGCGAGGCCCTGGCCGCCCACTGCTCCGCCTGGCTCGACGGCGCCCAGGCCAGGATCGCCGACGCCGGGGTCGTGGCCCGCGTCCCGGACGATGCCGACGGCCCGACCGAGTGAGCCAGAGCGGCGCCGACCGGCTCAGCGCGCGGCGGGGGCGGGTGCCAGCCGCTCGATGAAGGCGGTGCCCAGCTCGACCGGGCCGGACACCAGGACGACCGTCGTCAGCCCGGTCGCGCGGTCGGTGGCCGCCAGCGAGTGCTGGCCCCTGTCGTCGTCGCGGCGCTCCCAGGTGCGGTTGCCGGCGACGACCGGCTGACCGACCGGGCCGGACACGAGCACGGCCTCCTGCCAGCTTGGCCCCACGGAGACCGCCTGCCGGATCCCGACCCACGTCCCGTCCGGCGTGGTCCAGCCGGCCTGCCAGGTCGGCAGGCCGTCGATCGCGGCATACCGGGCGCTGGTGGCTCGCCATCCGTCGGGCAATCCCTGCGGATAGGCGAACGGGGTCTTGCTCTCCTTGACGGCGTAGGAGACGACCGAGAGCGCGTCGACCGGCGGCTGCTCGACCGCTGACAGGCGCGGCACGAGCATGACCAGTCCGGCGACCATGACGAGGATGACGAGCAGGGAGCGAGCCATGTTGGCGGCCGAGCCGGCGGCATACCGGCTCGGCGGGGAGGCCTGCACCGGCAGTCCCCCGCGCTCGGCCCGCGGACCAGGCGTCGTCTCGCTCACCGGATCATCCTAGGCTGGAGTGGCCCCACCCCCGCCCCCGCCCCCGCCCAGGAGTCGCCGTGAGCACTGCTGCCCGCACCACGCTGGTCGTCGGCGAGGCCCTCATCGACGCCGTCGACACCGGCTCCGACGTCATCGCCGAGCACGTCGGCGGCAGCCCGGCCAACGTCGCCTTCGGCCTCGGCGCTCTCGACCACGACGTCGCCCTGCTGAGCTGGTTCGGCCAGGACCCCCGTGGCGAGCGGATCGCCGCCACCTGCGCCCGCCATGGTGTGCGCATCGCCCCTGGCAGCGACGGCGCGGATCACACCTCCGTCGCCCACGCCACCATCGACGCGCGCGGCCAGGCGACCTACCACTTCGACCTCACCTGGCAGCTGCCGCGCCTGGCCGACCTGGGCCGATACGGACACGTGCACACCGGCAGCATCGCCGCCACCCTCGAGCCCGGGGGCAGCCAGGTGCTCGACCTGATCCGCACGGTCGCCCAGCGGGCGACGGTGTCCTACGACCCCAACATCCGGCCCACCCTGATGGGCTCGCCGGACCAGGTGCGCGAGCGGATCGAGGCGATCGTCGCGCTCTCCGACGTCGTCAAGGCCAGCGACGAGGATCTGCACTGGCTCTACCCCGGCGAGTTCGTGCCCGACGTGCTGCGGCACTGGATGGGGCTGGGTCCGAGCCTCACCGTCGTCACGCGGGGCGCCGAGGGTGCCGTGTATGCCGTCCGCTCGGCCGGCGCAGCGCAGGTCACCACCGTGCCGGCCCGCGCCGGCGCCGTCGTCGACACGGTCGGCGCGGGCGACTCGTTCATGGCCGGGCTGGTGTCCGGGCTGCTCGACGCCGGGCTGCTCGGCGATTCCGGCCCGAGCCGGATCGGGTCTGACGGACCGGAGGGACCACGCGCGCGCCAGCGGCTCGCCGTCGCCGACATCGACGATGTCCAGCCGGCGGTCGAGCGGGCCATCCGGACCTCTGGTGCCACGGTCGCCCGGGCCGGCGCCTACGCGCCGGGGCGCTCCGAGATCGGCAGCTGAGCCCCGTCCGACACGCACGGGGGGATGGGCAGCTGCACGTCGCCCGCGTCGGGAGCCGCGCGGCATACCTGAGCCTGGCCCGGGCGCGGCGGCTGCATAGGATGGGACGGCACGCGGGCCCAGGCGCGATGCGCCGGACCAGCCACGTGCCGAGCACCGCACCGACGCACCCGAGGAGCCACCGATGGCCGACTTCGCATTCGAGCAGCTGCTTCCCGGAGCCGGGGGCAACGGGGCCGAGGAGACTCCGTGGCGACTGCTCACCACCGAGGGCGTGACGGTCGTCGAGGGCGAGGGCGCGCTCGCCGGCCGTCGATTCCTGCAGGTCGCCCCCGAGGCGCTGCGACTGCTCACCGAGACCGCGATGCACGACATCGCCCACTACCTGCGGCCGGGTCATCTGGGCCAGCTGCAGCGGATCCTCGCCGACGACGAGGCGAGCAACAACGACAAGTTCGTCGCGCTCGACCTGCTCAAGAACGCGAACATCGCGGCCGGTGGCGTGCTGCCGATGTGCCAGGACACCGGCACCGCGATCGTCGTCGGCAAGCGCGGCCAGCAGGTGCTCACCGACGGCGACGACGAGCGCGCGCTGAGCCAGGGGGTCTACGACGCCTACACGCGGCTCAACCTGCGCTACAGCCAGATGGCGCCGGTGACGATGTGGGACGAGCGCAACACCGGCTCCAACCTCCCGGCCCAGATCGAGCTCTACTCCGACACCGAGCCTGGGCACGAGACGGCATACACGTTCCTGTTCATGGCCAAGGGTGGCGGCAGCGCCAACAAGTCCTACCTCTTCCAGGAGACCAAGGCGATCCTCAACCCGGCGGCGATGACCCGCTTCCTCGACGAGAAGCTCCGGGGCCTCGGCACCGCCGCGTGCCCGCCCTACCACCTGGCCATCGTCATCGGCGGCACCAGTGCCGAGTTCGCCCTCAAGACGGCCAAGTACGCGTCGGCGAAGTACCTCGACCACCTGCCCACGTCGGGGTGCGCCGCCACCGGCCACGGCTTCCGCGACCTGGAGCTCGAGCAGGAGGTGCTCGAGCTGACCCGGCAGTTCGGGATCGGCGCGCAGTTCGGGGGCAAGTACTTCTGCCACGACGTGCGGGTGATCCGGCTCCCGCGGCACGGCGCATCGCTGCCGGTGGCCATCGCCGTGTCGTGCTCGGCCGATCGGCAATGCCTGGGCAAGATCACTCCCGAGGGCGTCTTCATCGAGCAGCTGGAGACCGATCCGGCGCGCTTCCTGCCCGACCCCACCCACGAACAGCTCGGCGCCCCAACGGATTCCGCGGATGCGTCTGACGACGTGGTGCGGATCGACCTGACCCGCCCGATGGACGAGATCCGGGCCGAGCTGACCAAGCACCCGGTCAAGACGCGGCTCTCACTCACCGGCACGCTCGTCGTCGCCCGCGACATCGCGCACGCGAAGATCAAGGAGCGCCTCGACTCCGGCGAGGAGATGCCGGCATACCTCAAGGACCACCCGGTCTACTACGCCGGACCGGCCAAGACACCGGAGGGTATGCCGTCGGGCAGCTTCGGGCCGACGACCGCCGGGCGGATGGACTCCTACGTCGATCAGTTCCAGGCCGCCGGCGGCTCGATGGTCATGCTGGCCAAGGGGAACCGCAGCCAGCAGGTCACCGATGCGTGCGCGAAGCACGGCGGCTTCTACCTCGGCTCGATCGGCGGCCCGGCTGCGCGGCTGGCGCAGGACTGCATCAAGAGCGTCGAGGTGCTCGAGTATCCCGAGCTGGGGATGGAGGCGGTCTGGAAGATCGAGGTCGAGGACTTCCCCGCCTTCATCGTCGTCGACGACAAGGGCAACGACTTCTTCGCGTCGGTGAGCAAGCCGGTGGCGTTGACCATCGGCACTCGCCCGGGGCTGTGAGCCGGTGAACCGGCTGCGGCCCCAGCCCGGGACGCGTCCGACAACGCCCACCCAGGCGTGGTCGGTGCTCGCGGCCGGGAACGCCCGGTTCATGGCAGGGGAACGCCATCACCCCAACCAGGACGTCCAGTTCCGGGCCAAGCTGGCCGGCAAGCAGCAGCCGTTCGCCCTGTTCTTCGGCTGTGCGGACAGCCGGGTGGCCGCCGAGATCATCTTCGACCAGGGGCTCGGCGATCTCTTCGTCGTGCGCACGGCCGGCCACGTCGTCGACATCGCGGTGCTCGGCTCGATGGAGTTCGGGGTGGATGTCCTGGGGATCCCGCTCATCGTCGTGCTCGGGCACGACTCCTGTGGCGCGGTGCGCGCCGGCAAGGCTGCGGTCGAGGACGGTGAGATGCCGTCTGGGTACGTCCGCGACATCGTCGAGCGGGTCACCCCGAGCGTGCTGGCGGCCCGTCGGGCTGGTCACACGTCGACCGACCACATCGAGGCCGAACACGTGCGCCAGACCGCGGCGCTGCTCGCCGAGCGCTCGCGCACGATCGCCGAGGCCATCGACACCGGGAGCCTCGGCATCGTCGGCGCGACCTACGACCTGCGGGTGGGTCAGGCACGAGTCGTGACCGCGATCGGCGTCAAGGCCGAGATCGACTGGGCTCCCCACAGCCCCCCCAGCGCGTAAACCGGGGTCCCACACGTCGACCGTGGCTCGGGACGAGCGCCGACCACCACGTCATGCTGCCCTCCGCTGCCCACGATCCCCCGGCCGCCGCCAGCTCGGCGGCCAGGATGGGTTGGTCCTGCGGATATCGGTTGCTCCACACTGCGCCAATTCGTGACGCAACCTGGGTTGCTCCACACTGCGCGATTTCGTGACGCAACCTGGGTTGCTTCAGACCTCGCCATTCGGTGGTGCAACCACGGTTGCCCCGGGATGTGCGCTCGTCTGACGCAATCGTGGTTGCGTCAGGATCTGGGCCGGCGGGGAGCATCCGATAGCTGCGCGCCCCCCATGGCTGCTGCCCCCGCCACCGAGTGGCGCTCAGAGCGCCAGGCGCTCGCGGACGACCTCGGCCAACCGATCGGCGATCTCACGCGCCTGCGCATCCCCCGCCGCCTCGACCATCACCCGGACGAGCGGCTCGGTGCCCGACTTGCGCAGCAGCACCCGCCCCGATGCCCCGAGCTCGGCGCTCGCGGCGGCCACCGCCGCCTGCAGCTCGGGGTCGCTGTCGGCGCGGTCCTTGTCGACGCCCTTGACGTTGACGAGCACCTGCGGCAGCCGGGTCATCACCGTCGCGAGGTCGCGCAGCGACCGCCCGGTCTCAGCCAGCCGCGCGGCGAGCATCAATCCGGTCAACACGCCGTCACCGGTCGTGCCGTGGTCGAGGAAGATGACATGCCCGCTCTGCTCGCCGCCGAGGTTGAAGCCGCCGGCCCGCATCTCCTCGAGGACATAGCGGTCACCGACGCCGGTCTGGCGCACCTCGATTCCCTCGCGCGACATCGCCTGCAGGAACCCGAGATTGCTCATCACCGTCGCGACGACGGTGTCCTCCGCGAGCGCGCCATGCTCCTTGAGCGCGAGGGCAAGGATCGCCATGATCTGGTCGCCGTCGATGATCTCGCCATGAGCGTCGACGGCGAGGCAGCGGTCGGCATCGCCGTCATGAGCGATCCCGAGACGCGCGCCGTTCTCGACGACCGCCCGCTGCAGCCGCGCCAGATGAGTGGAGCCGTAGCCGTCGTTGATGTTGAGTCCGTCGGGATTGGCCCCGATGACGGTGACGTAGGCACCCGCCTCGCGGAAGGCCCACGGCGAGACGGTCGAGGCCGCACCGTGCGCGGCGTCGACGACGACGTGCATCCCGTCCAGCCGGTTCGGCAGGACCGACAGCAGATGACGCACATACCGAGCGGCCCCGTCGTCGAGCCGGCGGACCCGACCGACACCGGCGCCGGTGGGCCGGTCCCACGGCTCGCGCATCCGGGCCTCGATCTGGTCCTCGACGGCATCGGGGAGCTTGACCCCGCCCCGGGCGAAGAACTTGATCCCGTTGTCGGTCGCGGGGTTGTGCGATGCCGAGAGCATCACCCCGAGGTCGGCGCCGAGGTCTGCGGTGAGGAACGCCAGCGCCGGCGTGGGCAGCATCCCTGCGGTGAGCACGTCGACCCCGGCCGAGGCCAGTCCGGCCGTCACGGCCGCGCCGAGGAACTCGCCCGAGGCGCGCCCATCGGTGCCGACCACTGCCAACGGGCGCCGACCCTCGGCCGGCTCCTGCTCGCGCAGCACATGGGCTGCCGCGACCGACAGGTCCAGCGCCACTTCGGCGGTCACATCTCGATTGGCCAGCCCACGCACACCGTCGGTGCCGAAGAGTCGTCCCATTCCCGTCCTTCCTCAATCGCCCGTCGACGGGCGCGCGGGCACCGACCACGCGGCATACCGCTCCACCTGGCATGACGCGCGCGAGGCGGCCCGGGTTGCCCCGAGCCGCCCCGATGCGACGCTCATCTGCAGCGTCAGATCACCGCTTGGAGTACTGCGGCGCCTTGCGCGCCTTCTTGAGACCGGCCTTCTTGCGCTCCGGAACGCGCGCGTCCCGGGTGAGGAAGCCGGCCTTCTTCAGCGACGGACGGTTGAGCTCCTCGTCGACCCCGTTGAGGGCGCGGGCCACGCCGAGGCGCACCGCACCGGCCTGACCCGAGGGGCCACCACCGTGCACGCGGACCAGGACGTCGTAGGCACCGTCGAGCTCGAGCACCTTGAGCGGCTCGTTGACGAGCTGCTGGTGCACCTTGTTCGGGAAGTAGGAGTCGAGCGTGCGACCGTTGACGGTCCACTCACCCGTGCCGGGCACGATCCGCACCCGAGCGATGGCCTGCTTGCGCCGGCCGGTCGCCGCACCCGGCGCGGAAGCCGACGGCTTGCGGGCCGGGGTGCCGGCCGCCGGGGCCGAGCTGGACTCCGAGGTCCACTCGGACAGTGCCGGCTCGTCGGTGTCGAGCTCGGTGTCGAGGTCGTTGGTCATGTCGGACATCACTGAGCCACCTGCGTGATCGTGAACGGAACGGGCTTCTGGGCCGCGTGCGGGTGCGCGTCGCCCACGTAGACCTTGAGCTTGGACAACTGCTGGCGAGCCAGCGAGTTCTTCGGGAGCATCCCGCGGACGGCCTTCTCGATGGCCTTGCGGGGGTCCTTCTCGAGCAGCTCGGCGTAGGTGACGCTCGACAGGCCGCCCGGGTAGCCCGAGTGCCGGTAAGCGCGCTTCTGCTGCAGCTTGGCGCCGGTGAGGGCGACCTTGTCGGCGTTGATGATGATGACGAAGTCGCCGGTGTCGACGTGCGGCGCGAAGGTCGGCTTGTGCTTGCCACGCAGCAGCACGGCGGTGTGGCTGGCCAGCCGGCCGAGCACGACGTCCGTCGCGTCGATGACGTGCCAGGCGCGGGTGACCTCGCCCGGCTTGGGGGTGTAGGTGCGCATGATCGGGTGCTTCCGTCCTGCTTGCGGTCTGGATCGGTGGGTCTCGGTGCGGTATGCCGCGCAGCCGGCACCCGCTCGAAACTATCCAGCGGGGCACCTGGCCCTCGCGGGCACCACAGTCGTCCAGTCTACGAGCACGACGAAGGCCCACCCAAATCGGCCGGGAATGCCGCCTGACCTGCGGCGATCTCGCGCGAGGGCGGCATTCACAGATCTTGTGCAACTGAACTATGCACGACTATTCTGCACGCATGCCCAGCGCCACCCCGCCCGACGACGTCGTGCGACTCGACGCGACGCGCGTCAAGACCCTCGCCCACCCACTGCGCTCGCGGCTGCTGTCCGAGCTGCGGCGCGGCGGCCCGGCCACCGCGACGACCCTGGCCACCGCCCTGCAGACCAACACCGGCGCGACCTCCTACCACCTGCGCCGCCTGGCCGCCGTCGGCCTCGTGCGCGACACCGGCGAGGGCACCGGCAAGCAACGGCTGTGGGCTGCCGCCACCGACTACACCCAGTGGGACCCCTCCGACTTCGCCGGCGACGAGGACGCCGAGACCGCACTCAACTGGCTGGTCCGCGACTACCTGCGGCACTTCGACACCCGCTTCGAGCGCTGGCTCGACGTCGAGGCGCACTGGCCGGCACCGTGGCGCGACGCGCTCGGCATGAGCGACGACGCGGTTCTCGTCACCGCCGAGCAAGCGGCGGCGATGAGCGCCGAGCTGGCCGAGGTCGTCACCCGCTATCGCCGTGTGGGACAAGGGAATCCGCAGGCCCGGCGGGTCGCCGTCTACGTCACGACCTATCCCATCGACCTCGACCGCCCGCCCCTGGCCGGCCGTCGATGATCGCTGGCGACGGCCAACCGACGCTCGATCCGGGCACCGCCGAACGCCGCTTCCTCCTGCTCACCGTGACCCGCTGGCTGCCGGTCGGGCTCGTCGTGGGCATGCTCGAGCTGCCGACCAGCGGCCTCGCCGACGCGTTCGGCCGCCGTCCCCTCCTGCTCCTCGCGGGCATCGTCACCATCGGCACGGCGCTGCTCTACCTGCGCGCCGACTCCTTCGCCGGCTTCGCGCTCGCCGCGGCCTGCTTGGGCATCTACCGCGCCCTCGACTCCGGTCCCCTCGAAGCGTGGTTCGTCGACATCGTCCACGCCACCGACCCCGACGCCGACGTCTCCCGCTCGCTGTCGCGGCAGGGCACGACGCTGGGCTGTCGATCGCGGTCGGCTCGCTGGCCGGTGGTGCGCTCGTGGCTTGGCACCCCGTCCGCTCCTACAGCACCCTCGCCCTTCCCGTCGCCGGGTATGCCGCCCTCGGCGTGCTGCATCTCGTCCTCACGGCGGTCCTCATGACCGAGCCGCGGCCGAACGAGACTGCCGCACAACGCCGTTCGCGTGCAGCGGCCTCAGTGCGCCAGACGCCGAGCGTCCTGCGCGACACCCTTCGGTTGGCGATCGACGACCCGGTGCTGCGCGGGCTGTTGCTCGTGGAGGTCGGCTGGATGTGCGCGATGACCGTCTTCGAGACCCTCATGCCGCTGCGTCTGGCCGAGCTGCTGGTCGTCGGCGGTCTGCTCAGTGTGCTCGGGGCGATCGGGTATGCCGCGGCGCTCCGAGTCGACACCGGCACCGGAGACGTGGCCTAGCGGACCCGGTCGACCCGCCCCTCGTCCCACACCGGCTCGGTCGACTCGACGACCCGGCCGTCGGCCCGGAAGACGAGGAAGCGGTCGAACCCCCGCGCGAACCACCGGTCGTGGGTCACCGCGACGACCGTGCCCTCGAAGGCGTCGAGCGCCGCCTCCAGCGACTCGGCCGACTCGAGGTCGAGGTTGTCGGTCGGCTCGTCGAGCAGCAGCATCGTCGCCCCGGACAGCTCGAGCAGCAGGATCTGGAAGCGCGCCTGCTGCCCGCCGGAGAGCGAGTCGAAGGTCTGCTCGGCGGCCTTCGCCAGGCCGTAGCGGTCCAGGACCTTGGCCGCCTCCTCGCGGCCGCGGCCCTCGCGCCGCTCGTCGCCGCGGTGCAGGATCTGGGCGAGCGTGCGCCCGACGAGCTCGGGGTGGTCGTGGGTCTGGGCGAACCAGCCCGGCCGCACGCGAGCGCCGAGCCGCGCCGTGCCGGTATGCCGCACCGGCGCCGGCCGGGTGTCGCCCACCGGTCGGTGCTCGACGTCGGGGTCGCTGCCGCCGGCCGCGAGCAGCCGCAGGAAGTGCGACTTGCCCGAGCCGTTCGAGCCGAGCACCGCGACCCGCTCGCCAAACCACAGCTCGGTGTCGAAGGGCCGCATGAGCACCGCATCGCCGTCCCCGGCGAGCAGCTCGAGGCGCTCGCAGACGACGGCCCGCTTGGCGGTCCGGCCGCCGGTGAGCCGCATCCGCAGCCGCTGGGGCACCGGCACCGCCTCGGGCGGGCCGGCCTCGACGAAGCGGCGCAGGCGGGTCTCGGCGGCCTGCAGCTTGGGTGCCATGTCCGAGTTGTAGGCCGCCTTCTGCCGGTACATGATCACCAGCGCCTTGAGCTTGGCGTGCTCCTCGTCCCACCGGCGGCGCAGCTCCTCGAGGCGCGCGTTGCGCTCCTCGCGCGCGGCGGCATACGTGGCGAAGGAGCCGGGATGCACCCAGATCGTGGCGCCCGCCTTGGTCGGCTCGAGCGTCGCGACCCGGGTGGCGACGCGCGCCATCAGCTCGCGGTCGTGGGAGACGAACAGCACGGTCTTCGGTGAGCTGACCAGCGCCTCCTCGAGCCAGCGCTTGGTCGGCACGTCGAGTTAGTTGTCCGGCTCATCGAGCAGCAGCACCTCGTCGGGTCCTCGCAGCAGCGCCTCGAGGACGAGCCGCTTCTGCTCGCCGCCGGACAGCGTTGCGACACTGCGGTACTGGCAACGCTCGAACGGCACCGCGAGCGCCGCGACCGTGCAGGTGTCCCAGAGCGTCTCGTAGTCGTAGCCGCCGGCGTCACCCCAGTCGACGAGCGCCTGGGCGTAGGCGAGCTGGTCGCGCTCGGTGTCGTGCTCCATGATCGCGAGCTCGGTGCGGTCGATCTCGGCCGCCACGGCCCGGATCTTGTCCGGCGCGACCGAGACGAGCAGGTCGCGGATCGTCGTGTCGTCCCGGACCGACCCGACGAACTGGCGCATCACGCCCAGTCCCCCGCTGCGGGTCACCGCGCCGCCATGGGCCACCAGGTCGCCGCTGACGATCCGGCTCAAGGTGGTCTTGCCCGAGCCGTTCGGCCCGACCAGGGCCACCCGTGCCCCCTCACCGACCCGCAGGCTCACCTCGCGCAGCAGCGGCCGCCCGTCGGGGAGGTCGAAGCTCACCTGGTTGACGTCGACATGGCCCACGAGGGGCATCCTCCCGTATGCCGCGTGTCGCTCGCCCCTCGTTATCGCCGCGATGCGTAGGCTCCCGAGTCCTATGTCCCAGTCGGCCTTCGAGCGGATCTCGCCTGCCTTCCCGCAACGGGCTCCGTGGGGCACCTCCTCGGCGCTGCGGGCGTGGCAGCAGGATGCGCTCGCGGCATACATCGAGCGAGAGCCCCGCGACTTCCTCGCGGTGGCCACCCCCGGCGCCGGCAAGACGACCTTCGCGCTGCGGGTGGCGGCCGAGCTGCTGCACCGCCGGGTCGTGCGGCGGATCACGGTCGTCGCGCCGACCGAGCACCTCAAGGTGCAATGGGCCGAGGCCGCGCACAAGGTCGGCATCCAGCTCGACCCCGGCACCGGCCGGCACGGTCGGTCGCGCCACTTCGACGGCGTCGCCGTCACCTATGCCGGGGTCGCGGCGCGCATTCACATGCACGAGGCGCTCACCCGGGGCACCCCGACGCTCGTCATCCTTGACGAGATCCATCACGCCGGCGACTCGAGGTCGTGGGGCGACGCGATCGCGACCGCCTTCGAGCCCGCCGCCCGCCGGCTTGCCCTCACCGGCACGCCGTTCCGCTCCGACGAGAGCCCCATCCCCTTCGTCACCTACGAGCCAGGGCCCGGCGGCACCCGGGTCTCCCGGGCCGACCACACCTACGGCTATGCCGACGCGCTGCGCGACCACGTCGTGCGACCGGTCGTCTTCATGACCTACGGCGGCCCGATGCGCTGGCGCACCCGGGCCGGCGAGACGCTCGAGGCCTCGCTCGGAGCCGAGCTCACCAAGGACCTCACCGCCCAGGCGTGGCGGACCGCGCTGGACCCCAAGGGCGAGTGGATCCCGTCCGTGCTCACGGCCGCGGACCGGCGACTGACCGAGGTGCGGCGGCACCTGCCGAATGCCGGGGGTCTGGTTATCGCGACGAACCAGACGACCGCCCGCGCCTATGCGCGGATCCTCGAGTCGATCACCGGCCACCGGCCCGCGCTCGTGCTGTCCGACGACGCCGGGTCGAGTAGGCGGATCGAGGCCTTCGCCGAGTCGGACGACGCGGCCGACCGGTGGATGGTCGCGGTGCGGATGGTGTCCGAGGGGGTCGACGTTCCGCGGCTCGCGGTCGGGGTCTATGCGACCTCGACGCAGACCCCGCTCTTCTTCGCCCAGGCGGTCGGGCGCTTCGTGCGGGCGCGGCGGCGCGGCGAGATCGCCACGGTCTTTCTGCCGACGGTGCCGATGCTGCTCGCCCATGCGGCGAGTCTCGAGCGCTCCCGGGACCACGTCCTGGGCCGTCGAGCGGCGGGCGAGGAGCAGGACGTGTGGGCGGAGGCCGAGGCGCTGATCGCGCGGGCCAACGCTGCTGAACGGGCGGCGGACGACCTGCTCGGCGAGTTCGAGGCACTGGAGTCGCAGGCCCACTTCGACCACGTCCTCTTCGACGCGCAGGCCTACGGCATGCACGCGGCGCCCTCGTCGGCCGACGAGGCCGACTACCTCGGCCTGCCCGGGCTGCTCGAGCCGGAGCACATCGCGACGCTGCTGCAGGAGCGCCAGGCCCGGCAGGTCAAGCGGCATGCCCGCGCCGAGCGCCGTGAGCGACTCACCCCCGAGGAGAGCCTGCACCGCTCACTGGCCACCCAACGCAAGCAGCTCGCGACCCTCGTGGCCCAGGTCGCCCGGGTGCGCGGCATACCGCACAGTCACGTGCACGCCCAGCTGCGGCGGGAGTGCGGTGGCCCGCCGCTGCCGAAGGCGAGCACCGACGAGGTCGCGGCGCGGATCGCTCTCGCCCGGCGTTGGCTCAGCGTGGCACCCTAAGCACGCGCTGAGATCGCAGCGGACCGACCAAGACGACACCACCGCTGATAGCTCCGGAGGCTCCCGCGCATCCCCCGAAGAGGGGATTGGTGCTGGGTGAGACCTATGTGACCATTGAGACGTA
>Ga0116151_10003404_pt1 | contig 14262 bp, 14 predicted proteins | sample AD_UKC117_MetaG_FD_89893 | JGI IMG/M metagenome (GOLD analysis project Ga0116151, IMG submission 89893) | Active sludge microbial communities of municipal wastewater-treating anaerobic digesters from Hong Kong - AD_UKC117_MetaG | ecosystem: Engineered > Bioreactor > Anaerobic > Digestate...
CGCCCTCTTCCGCCAGCGCGACGAAGAAGCTGCGCACGCCGGCGGCCCGCAGCGCCGGACCGACCCGATCCGCGCCGAGCCCGTAGGCATCGGCCTTGAGCACGGCGGCCGTCGCCACATGCGCCGGCGAGAGCGCGTCGAGCGCGCGCCAGTTCGCGGTGATCGCGTCGAGATCGATCGTGAGCAGGGCGCGCGCTATGGTGGCTCTCCTCGAAGGACCGCCGCAACTGACCCGACAAGCGGCTGCGGGTCAAGTCTACCGAACTGGCCGTAGCCGTCCGGCGCAATGCGTGTATGGTCGCGGACGAATCCGGAGGCGAGGCGGCCATGAGCATGACCGACGAGATCGAAAAGGAACTGGAAGCGCAGGCGGACACGCTGTCGCGCGAGACGGTGGAGACGATTCTCGCCGCCGTCGAGGCGGGCGACCACGACGCGCTGCTCGATGCGCTGGAGCCGCTGCACGCGGCCGACATCGCCGACCTACTCGAACAGATCAGCCGCAGCGAGCGCCGGGCGCTGATCACGCTCTGGGGCGTCAAGCTCGACGGCGCCGTGCTCTCGGAGCTCGAAGAGGGCGTGCGCGACGAGATCCTCGCCGAGCTGCCCGACGCGATCCTCGCCGCGGCGGTGCAGGATCTGGAAACCGACGACGTCGTCTATCTCACCGAGGACATGGACGAGCCGCAGCAGGAGCGCATCCTGCGCGCGCTCGATGCCGCGGACCGGGTCGCGGTCGAGCAGTCGCTGCAATACGAGGAGGATTCGGCCGGCCGGCTGATGCAGCGCGAGGTCGTGGTCGCCCCGGAGCACTGGACGGTCGGCGATTCGATCGACTTCATGCGCGCCGAGGAATGGCTGCCCGACAGTTTCTACGACCTCATCATCGTCGATCCGCAGATGCATCCCACGGGCATCGTCTCGCTCGGCCGGCTGATGGGATCGGGCCGCGCGACGAAGCTCAAGGATCTGATGAACGAGGATTTCCGCACCCTGCGAGTCGATCAGCCGCAGGATGACGTCGCCTATGTCTTCAACAAGTACCACCTGATCTCGGCGCCGGTGGTCGACGAGAATGGGCGCCTGGTCGGCGTGATCACCATCGACGACGCGATGGAGGTGCTGGAGGAGGAGACCGAGCAGGACATGCGGCTGCTCGCCGGCGTCGGCGACGAGGAGCTGTCGGACGGGGTCGCGGACATCGCGCGCTCGCGCTTCGTCTGGCTCACGGTCAATCTCGGCACGGCGATCCTCGCTTCGGCGGTGATCGCGATGTTCACGAGCACCATCGAGGCGGTGGTGGCGCTGGCGGTGCTCATGCCGATCGTGGCCTCCATGGGCGGCAATGCCGGGACGCAGACGCTGACCGTGGCGGTCCGGGCGCTGGCCACGCGCAACCTGACCTCCTCCAACATGGGGCGTTTCATCGGGCGGGAGGGTTTCGTCGGTCTGATCAACGGGCTGGGCTTCGCCCTGCTGATCGGGCTGCTCGCCGGGCTCTTCTATGCGGATGCGACGCTCGGACTCGTGATCGGCGTCGCCATGATCGGCAACATGGTGGTCGCGGGCTTCGCCGGGGTGCTGGTGCCGATCGCCCTCGACCGGCTCGGCGCCGATCCGGCGCTCGCCTCGGGCACCTTCGTGACCACGATCACCGATGTCTTCGGCTTCTTCGCCTTCCTCGGCCTCGCAGGCGCGATGCTGCTCTGATCCGCGCCGCGTCGCGCCTGTCCGAGGCGCTCATTCCGCGGCCTCTGAAAAAATCGTGTAATAACAGCATGTTAAACAATGTCCCGCTGCGGGACACCATCCCGGGCCGGTGCGCCGAACCGATCGGGCGCGATGCGTATGAACGGCGCGCAGCGGACCTGCGGCGGCGGCAACGGCATGCGCGGCGGCCTGCGGGTCAGGCGACGAAGGCCGCGATCCAGACGGCCGCGAGCGCCAGGCAGGCGAGTGCCACGGGCAGGCCCGCCCGCGCGAATTCGCCGAACCCGATCGGGACGCCCTGCTTCGCCGCCTGCTCCACCACGATGATCCCGGCGAGGCTGCCGAAGACGATCAGGTTGCTCGAGAAGCCGGTCCCGAGCGCCAGTGCGGCACCGAGGGCCTCGGGATCGCCGCCCGCGTGCAGGAAGGGCACGAGCAGCATCACCGCGGGATTGTTGCCCACCACGTTGCTCAGCGCCGAGACCACCAGGAGCAGCGGCAGCGGCTCGTGCAGATCGATCCCCGCGCCGCGCAGCCCGGCGAGAACCTGCTGCGGCAGGCCGGTCGCGGCCATCGCCGCATTGACCACGAAGAGGCCCATGAGCATCAGCAGCAGGTTGCCGTCCACATGCCCGAGCATGTCGGTCGAGGCGATCTTGCGGTTGACGAGCAGGAGGCTCGCCCCGGTCAGCGCGATCAGCTCCCTCGGCCAGTCGCTCAGCACGAAGGCCGCGACCACGCCGAGCGTGACGGCGGCGGCCTTCGCGGTCTCGACGCGGTCGAAGGCGGCGGGCGGGAGCGGCGCCGCGCTGCCGCGCGGTTCCTCCAGCTGCCAGCGGCCGCGATAGAGGAACGCGAGCACCGCCCAGACGACCGGCAGGGACAGGACCGCCGGCACGAGGGCCGCGCGCAGATAGCCGTTGAAGGAAAGCCCGAGCCCCTGGGCCGCGATCATGTTCTGCGGGCTGCCGATGATCGTGGCGGCCGAGCCGGTATTGGCGGCGAAGCAGAAGGCGAGCAGGAACGGCACCGGGTTGAGTCCGCGAGCCAGAGTGATCGAGACGAGCAGCGGCGTCATGGCGACCACGACGACATCGTTGGTGAGGAGCGCCGAGAGCCCGCCGGCGACGAGAACGAGGATCGCGAGCAGCGCCGGCGGGCGAACCTCGAGCGCGCCCACCCGCCGGGCCGTCCAGTCGTAGAATCCGGACACGGCGAAGGCCGAGGAGACCACCATCAGCCCGAAGAGCATTCCGATCGTCCGGTAGTCGATCGCCGTCCAGGCGTCGGCCGGGGTGATGCGTTCCGCCGCCATCAGCGCCAGCGCCCCGACGATCGCCGCCCCAGTGCGGTCGACGTTGAAGCCCGGCAGATGCCCCAGTCCCATCGCGACATAGACGAGCAGGAAGACGAGGAGGGTCAGGTCCAAGAACGACCCTCCCGGCCCGGAGCGCGGACACGCGCCAAGGTCAGCCCCGGCCCTGTTCCGCGCGACCGCCCGAAGGGGGCGCGACCGCCGAATGGTAATTGCCGCGCATCCGGCCGAGATCGACCGTCGGCTCCGGGTCGAGATCCTCGCGCGTGGCGGCGATGGCCGGCGCGCGAATGCGCGTGCAGGCCGGGCCTTGGTCGGACCGGCGCTTGCGCATGGTGATGCTCCTCTGGCGGCAAGGCCCGACGACGGGCTTCCGGCGATGGTCCATGCACTCCTCGCGGCAAAGGGTCGGTTTCAGAAGAACGCCTGCAACCCGGTCTGGGCCCGACCGAGGATCAGCGCGTGGATGTCGTGGGTGCCCTCGTAAGTGTTCACCGCCTCGAGGTTCATCACATGCCGGATGACGCCGTATTCGTCCGAGATGCCGTTGCCGCCATGCATGTCGCGGGAGACCCGCGCGATGTCGAGCGCCTTGCCGCAATTGTTGCGCTTGCAGAGGCTGATCAGCTCGGACGGGGCGCGGCCCTCCTCGAAGAGCCGGCCGAGGCGGAGCGCGCCCTGCAGGCCGAGCGCGATCTCGGTCTGCATGTCGGCGAGCTTGCGCTGGACGAGCTGGGTCTGGGCCAGCGGCCGGCCGAACTGCCTGCGGTCGAGCGTATAGGCGCGTGCCGCATGCCAGCAGAATTCGGCCGCACCCATGACGCCCCAGGCGATCCCGTAGCGGGCGCGGTTGAGGCAGCCGAAGGGACCGGCAAGGCCTTCCGCATGCGGCAACAGGCCGGCCTCCGGCACGAAGACCTCGTCCATGGCGATCATGCCGGTGACCGAGGCCCGGAGCGAGAACTTCCCTTCTATCTTCGGCGTCTGCAGCCCCTTCATGCCGCGCTCCACGATGAAGCCGCGGATCCTTCCACCGTGGGATTCGGATTTCGCCCAGACGATCAGCACGTCGGCGACGGGCGCGTTGGTGATCCAGGTCTTGGTGCCCGTGAGGACATAGCCGCCGTCCGCGGGACGGGCGCGGGTGGTCATGGCGCCGGGGTCGGAGCCGGCATCGGGCTCGGTCAGGCCGAAGGCGCCGATCGAGGTGCCGCTGGCGAGCCCTGGCAGATAGCGGGCGCGCTGCTCGTCGGTGCCATAGGCGAAGATCGGGTGCATCACGAGCGACGATTGAACCGACATGGCCGAACGATAGCCGCTGTCGACGCGCTCGATCTCGCGCGCGATCAGGCCATAGGCGACATAGCCGGCGCCAGCGCCGCCGAATTCCTCGGGGATCGTGGGGCCGAGCAGGCCCATTTCGCCCAGTTCCGTCATGATGTCGCGGTCGAACGTTTCCGTCCGGTTCGCCTCCCTGACCCGGCTCGCCAGCCGGTCCTGGGCATAGGCGCGGGCGGTGTCGCGGATCATGCGCTCCTCGGCGGTGAGCTGATCCTCCAGGGCGAAGGGATCGTCCCAGGCGAAGGCGGTAGGCCTTGCGCGGGCGGTTTCGGGCGCGTTCGTCTCGGGCATCGGGGCCTCCGGGGTCGTCGGCGAGCCTAGGCCGGGCCGTGGCGCCCGGCAAGCGCGACGGTTCCGCGGGCCGAAGCGCGCGCCAGGCACGGCAGGGGTCCCGGAAAGGCCGCAAGGGGGCGGGGCCCCGGCCGCCGGCGGGATGCGCATTGCATGGCGGCCCGCGGCGCGGCACTGTGGCGAAAACCGGAGGGAAGATCTTGATTTGCGTATTCGTCCAGCTGCGTTGCAGACCCGGCCGCACCTACGAGGTGGCCGATGCGATCTATGACCGGGAGTTCGTCTCGGAGCTCTATTCGACCTCCGGCGAATACGACCTGCTGATGAAGGTCTATATCCCCGAGGGCCAAGACATCGGCCATTTCGTCAACGAGCGCATCCGCGACATCCCGCATGTGGACCGCAGCCTGACAACGCTGACCTTCAAGGCCTTCTGATGATCGCCGACTGGGATGACGCCTATGCCAATGGCGCGCACATCCCCGGCGGCGCGGGCTGGCCCGACCTCGAGGCGCCGCGACTCTATCGGGCGGCCTTCGCGCCGGGCCGGTTGCGCGAGGGCATCGCCTACGGCCGCCATCCGCGCGACCGGATCGACCTCTTCCTGCCCGAGGGCCGGCCCGAGGGGCTCCTGATCTTCGTGCATGGCGGCTATTGGTGCGAGTTCGACCGCGGCGCCTGGTCCCACTACGCCGCCGGACCGCTGGCGCGCGGCTGGGCGGTGGCGATGCCGGGCTATGCCCTGGCGCCCGAGGTTCGGGTCGCCGCGATCACCCGCAGCATCGGGGCGGCCGTCCTGCGCGCGGCGGATCTGGTGGAGGGGCCGATCGTCCTGGCCGGGCATTCGGCGGGCGGGCATCTGGTGACGCGGCAGGTCTGCGCGGACAGCAGCCTGACCGGCGAGGTGCTGGAGCGGCTCCGGCGGGTGGTCTCGATCAGCGGCCTGCACGACCTGCGGCCGCTGCTCGCGACGAAGTTGAACTCGGTGCTCAGGCTGGACCGGGCGCAGGCGGCGGCGGAGAGCCCGGCGCTGCTCTGGCCCTTGCCGGGTGTGGCGGTCCATGCCTGGGTCGGCGACGCCGAGCGGCCGGAATTCGTCCGGCAGACGACGCTGCTCGCCAATGTCTGGACCGGGCTCGGGGCCGAGATGGCGCAGACGATCGCGGCCGGGCACCATCATTTCAGCGTGATCGATCCGCTGACCGATCCGGAGTCGGATCTGGTTGCGGCGCTGCTCGGAGACTGAGAGGCGAGAGATGCGGAGCGAGGCACGGGTCGTCGTCATCGGGGGTGGGGTGGTCGGGTGCTCGGTGCTCTACCACCTGGCGCGCGCCGGCTGGAGCGACGTGATGCTGATCGAGCGCTCGGAACTGACCAGCGGCTCGTCCTGGCACGCGGCGGGCGGGTTCCATACGCTGAACGGCGATCCCAACGTGGCCAAGCTGCAGGCCTATACCGTCTCGCTCTACCGCGAGCTGGAGGAGTTGTCGGGCCAGTCCTGCGGGCTGCATCTCACCGGCGGGGTGATGATGGCCGACAGTCCCGAGCGCATGGATTTCCTGCGGCTCACCCATGCGAAGGGCCGCTGCCTCGGCATGGAGACCGAGATCATCACGCCCTCCGAAGCCCGCGCGATGTTCCCGCTGATGGACGAGACGAATTTCGTCGGCGCGCTCTGGGATCCGGTGGAAGGCCATCTCGACCCATCGGGCACGACCCATGCCTATGCCAAGGCGGCGCAGAAACTTGGGGCGGAGATCGTGCTGCGCAACCGCGTGGTCGAGCTGACTCAAGGCTCGGACGGCCTCTGGAACGTGGTCACCGCGGCCGGGACCGTGCGCGCCGAGCATGTGGTGAACGCGGGCGGGCTCTGGGCGCGCGAGGTCGGGCGCATGGTGGGGCTCGAGCTGCCGCTGCTCGCCATGGAGCACATGTACCTGCTGACCGAGCCGATGCCGGAAGTGGTGGAATACAACCGCGCCACCGGGCGCGAGCTGGTGGGCGTGATCGACTTCAAGGGCGAGATCTACACCCGCCAGGAGCGCGACGGCATCCTGCTCGGCACCTACGAGAAGGCGGCGGTGCCCTGGTCGCCGCTGGCGACGCCCTGGGATTTCGGCCACGAGCTGCTGGCGCCCGATCTCGACCGCATTGCGCCGAGCCTCGAAGTGGGGTTCCGGCATTTCCCGGCGCTCGAGAACGCCGGGATCAAGCAGGTGATCAACGGTCCCTTCACCTTCGCCCCCGACGGCAATCCGCTGGTTGGCCCGGTGCAGGGGCTGACCAATTTCTGGGTGGCCTGCGCGGTGATGGCGGGCTTCAGCCAGGGCGGCGGAGTCGGGCTCGCGCTGGCGAACTGGATGACGCAGGGCGATCCCGGGTTCGACGTCTTCGGTATGGACGTGGCGCGCTTCGGCGAATGGACGACGCGGCGCTATACCAATGCCAAGGTGCGCGAGAACTATTCGCGGCGCTTCTCCATCCGCTTCCCCAATGAGGAACTGCCGGCGGGGCGTCCCGCGCAGACGACGCCGCTCTATGACGTGATGACCCGGGACAGGGGCGCGGTCATGGGCGTGACCTGGGGGCTGGAGGTGCCGCTCTGGTTCGCGCCGGAGGGCGTGGAGCCGCGGGACGAGCTGTCCTTCCACCGCTCCAACGACTTCAGGCATGTGGCGGCGGAGGTTCGCGCGGTGCGCGAGCGTGTCGGCGTGACCGAGATCGCCAATTTCGCCAAATACGAGATGACCGGGCCGGGAGCGGAGGCCTGGCTGAACCATCTGCTGACAAACAGGATGCCACGGGTAGGGAGGCTCGCGCTGAGCCCGATGCTGAACCCCGCCGGCAAGCTGATCGGCGATTTCACCGTGGCGCATTCGGCCCCGGAGCGCTTCATGGTCTGGGGCTCCTCGGCGGCGCAGATCTATCACATGCGCTGGTTCGAGCGGCATCTGCCGAAGGACGGCTCGGTGCGCGTCGAGCGGCTGGGCCAGCGGCTGGTGGGGCTGATGATCGCCGGGCCGCAGTCGCGCGAGCTGCTGGCAGCGCTGGTCGACGCGGATGTCTCGGGGGCGGCGTTCCGCTTCATGGACCACCGCGCCATGGACGTGGCCGGCTGCCCGGCGCTGGTCAACCGGATCAGCTATACCGGGGACCTGGGCTACGAGATCTGGGTGGAGCCCTGCTACCTGCGTAGTCTCTACATGGCGGTGCAGGCGGCGGGCGCGCCGCTCGGGTTGGCGGATTTCGGGATGCGCGCGCTGCTTTCGATGCGGCTGGAGAAGAACTGGCCGACCTGGTTCGCCGAGCTCCGGCCGATCTACGGTGCCGAGGAAGGCGCGATGGAGCGCTTCGTCGATCTGCGCAAGCCCGATTTCATCGGGCGGGAGGCGGCGGCGCGGGAGCGGGAGGCGGGGCCGCGGCTGCGGCGGGTCTCTTTCGTCATCGATGCCGAGGACGCCGATGTCATGGCCGACGAGCCGGTCTGGGCGCGGGTGGCCGAGGAATACGGTACCGTCGCGCCGCCGCACGGCTACGGTGCGCCGCGTTTCGACGCGAGCGGGGCGGAGACGCCCAAGCACGACGGGCGTATGGACGGCGAGTGGCGGGTGGTGGGCTGGGTGACCTCGGGCGGCTACGGGCATCACGTCGGCCTGTCGCTGGCGCAGGGCTACGTGCCGGCGGCGCTGGCGGGGCGTACCGAGCCGGGGCTCTTCGAGGTGGAGATCCTCGGGCGGCGCCGGCCGGCGCTGATCGCGCTCGAGCCGCCCTTCGATCCCGAAGGCGCGCGGATGCGGGGATAAAGGGCCCGACGGCGGGCAGGGGAGGCAGGCATGGTCGGAACGGACGGCAAAGCGCCGACGGTGGCGCGGGAATACATCGACGCGCAATGCGATTCCACCGCCTGGAACGGGTTCCGCTTCCGGGACGGTGACATCGTCGTGGCCTCACCCGCCAAGGCCGGCACGACCTGGACGCTGGCGATCCTGGTGCAGCTGATCCACGGCGCGCCCGAGGCGCCACGGGTCGGCAACATCTGCCGCTGGATCGACTTCACGCTCTTTCGGGAGGGGCGGATGGAGGCGGTCGAGGCGCAGACGCATCGCCGGGTGATGAAGTCGCATCTCCCTGCCTATGCCCTGCCGATCTCGCCGCGGGCGAAATACATCTACGTGGCGCGCGACGGCCGCGACGTGGCCTGGAGCGAGCACAACCATCTCTTCAAGTCCGAGGACATGCTCTTCGACGCCCTGAACGCGGTGAGGCCCGCGGGAGCGCCCGAGATCCGCCGGCCCTTAGAGGACGTGCACGAATATTATCGCGCCTGGATGGCGGGGCGGAGCAGCATGGGGCAGTTCTGGGACCATGTGCGCAGCTGGTGGCCGCTGAGGCACCTGGAGAACGTCTATCTGCTGAATTACCAGAACCTGACGGACGATCTGGACGGCCGGATGGCGGAGCTCGCGGCATGGCTCGGGATCGAGCTCGACGAAGCGACCATGGCGCGGGCGGTGCGGCATGCGGGCTTTTCGCACATGAAGGCCCAGGCCGATGCGATGTTTCCCGAGATGCCCATGGTGGGCGGTGCGCAGAGCTTCATCAACAGGGGCAGCAACGGGCGCTGGCGCGACGTGCTGAGCGCGGCGGAGGTCGCCGAATACGAGGCGCGCGCGATCGAGGAACTCGGGCCGGACTGCGCGCGCTGGCTGGCGACGGGCCGGTTCTGAGACAATCTCCCTCCGATGGACTTCTGACCGCGGACATCGAACCTGCCCTGGCGCGGGACCGGTCCCGTGCCCCCGAGGCGCCGGTCGGGGCGTTTCACGATGATACGCTATGTAATCAATTGTTATTGCGTCTATTTTCACTGAACGGTCCGGACGAACGCCTCTTGTCGGTCGTCGTCCGATCCGATTGACCGGTGATCGGAGGGGACCGGCTGCCCAGCCGTCGTCCCTCATCCCGCACGGCCCTCGGATCCCAGCCCGATCGACCCGTCCCGATCCTCGACCGACGGTGACGCTGCACCCCCCTCGCCCTGCGGCGCGCGCCTCCGGGCGACCGGACCGGGCAAGGCGCCACCGGCGCCTCGCCTTTCCGGTCAGGGGCATGCGGTGCAGGCCGCGCGGGGCGCGGCCTTTCCCCTGTCCAGAGGCCCGGCCCAGGCGCAACGGCTTCGGTCAGGCGGAACGGCCGCGGATTTGAGGCCGTCCATTGCCGTACCGCTCAGGAGGCGCGGGCAGGCCCAGTCCTTGTCTCGCTCTGGGACGGCTGTCCCGGGGTCAGTCGGCTCGAGATGCGGTTTTCCCGTCCCGAGGGCCGCGGTCAGCCCACGAGGCCGCCGGCGGATGCGATGAAGGCGACGATCTCCGGCACGCCCTTGCGATCGCGGATGCAGGCAAACTGGAAGGGTCTTTCGCCGCGCATCCGGCGGGCGTCGCGGTCCATCACCTCGAGCGAGGCGCCCACATGGGGCGCGAGGTCGATCTTGTTGATGATCAGCAGATCCGAGCGGGTGACGCCGGGGCCGCCCTTGCGCGGGATCTTGTCGCCGGCGGCCACGTCGATGACGTAGAGCGTAATGTCGGCGAGCTCGGGCGAGAAGGTGGCCGAGAGATTGTCGCCGCCCGATTCGATCAGGATCACGTCGAGGTCGGGGAAGCGCTTCACCATCTCGTCCACGGCGAGCAGGTTGATCGAGGCATCCTCGCGGATCGCGGTATGCGGGCAGCCGCCGGTCTCCACCCCCATGATGCGCTCGAGCGGCAGCGCCTGGGAGCGCATCAGGAACTCGGCATCCTCGCGGGTGTAGATGTCGTTGGTGATGGCGGCGATCGACCAGCGGTCGCGCATGGTCTTGCAGAGCGCATCCATCAGCGCGGTCTTGCCGGCGCCCACCGGGCCGCCGATGCCGACGCGCAGGGGGCCGTGGGGCGATTTGCCGGGGGCAGGGGTCATGAGCGGAAGAGCCTCGTTTCCATGGTCTCGTGCAGCATGGAGGCCAGATCGGCGCCGAGCGCAACCCCGCCGAAGTCCTCGGGGTCGGCGCCCATGGCCTCGGCGGCGATTTCGGCCGCGAGCGGCAGGAGCGCGGCGGTGATGCGCTGGCCGTCGGTCTGGCCGAGCGGGATCAGGCGGACGCCGGCGGAGACGATGTTGGCGGCGAAGGCCTGGAGGAAGAGCGTGACGAGCGGATCGAGCGGCAGGCCGAGCTGGCGCGCGGCATGGCCCACGGCGACCGGATAGGCCATCGCCGGAACATCGATGCCCCAGGCGGCGGAGGTGGTGCGCGCGAAGGCCGCGCCCTGGGCCATGGTCTCCAGATGCCGCTCGGCCGACGGCGACAGGGCTTCGGCGATCTCGGCCACCGGCGCCGGATCCTCGGCGCGCCAGGCACGGCAGAGCAGGATTGCGTCGCTGCGGCCGGCGCCGAAGGCGAGCAGGTCGGCGGTCCAGTCGTGGAGCGCGGCGCGGCCGGTGACCGTGCCGGCCGCGACCGCCGCCTCGAGCCCGTGGGAGAAGCTGAAGGCGCCCACCGGATAGGCGGGCGAGAACCATGCGGTAAGGATCTGGACCGCGCGCGGGTCAGTCATGGGCGCCGTGGCCATGGTCATGGCCGTGCGGTGCGTGGTCGTCGTCGTGGCCGTGGGTCCGGCCGAGGCCGTAGGCGCCGCGCTCCGGGGCGAAGGGCGCCGTGATCGCGCGGGTGGTGGCGCCGAGGCGGGCGAGCATGTCTTCCATGACGCGCTCCGACCGAACGAGGATGCGGCCGGCCTCGATCCTGGCCGGCGTGTGGCGATTGCCGATGTGCCAGGCGATGCGGGCGAGGTCAGATGCGGGCGCGGTGATCTCGATCAGCGCCTCCGGCGCGGCGACGACGGCGATGCGTCGCCCGTCGGTGGTCAGGAAAGCGTCGCCCTCGTCGAGGGAGAGGGTCTCCGGCAGGTCGACGAAGAGGGCGTGGCCGGCGGCGGTGGTCAGCGTCTTGCGGCGCAGGAAGCGCTCCGCATAGTCGAGCGTCACCTGGTCGTCCGGCGCCGGCCCGGCGTCGTGGAGGATCTCGTAGGCGGTCAGGCGCAAGGGCAGGCCTCCGGGGATTCGATTGCGATCTCGGTAGTCGCTTCGCCCGCCGGGGTGAAGCCCCTTCGGCGGCGGGCGCGCGAGCATTTTCTGCTGCGCCCTCGGTGGGTTCGGTCTAGATTTCCACCCGAGGAAGAGTTGCGCGGGGAGAGGCGATGCGGGTGGCGAGCGGGATTGCGGCGGGACTGGCCCTGCTTTTGGCGGCGAATTGCGCCGGGACGGGCGGGACGGGCAGCGGCGATCCGGCGGCGATCGGCGCTTCGGTGCTCGCGGCCGATCCCGGGGCGGCCACGACGCTGGCCGCCGATTTCGAGACCCTGGCCTTCGGAGGATCCGGGAGACTGGCGCGTCTGGCCGCGCCGGTAATCGTCAATGTCGCGCCCTCGACGGCGGCGGCGAGTTCGCGCGAGACGGCGCTGGTCGGCGGGCTGGTCGACAGCCTGAGCGGCGGGGCGGGGATCGCGGTGACGCTTTCGGACGAGAGCATGTTCACCGCGCTCGATGCCGGCCGGGCGCGCTCGGCCTTCCTCGTGACCTTCATCGAGCCGGATGCCGTCCCCTCGCTCGCGACGCAGCTCGTCGGGACGGGAATCTCGGGATCGCTCGTGGCGGGGCTCACCGCGTCGCTGAGCGGCTCCGGCTGCGCGGCGCTGGAATTCGCCGCGGGCGGGCGGCGGGGGGTGATCCTGATCAATGTCAGCACCGCGCTCGACGCCGGTCGCCGGACCCGGTGCGTGGCGCGCGAGTTCGCCTCGAACCTCGGGCTGCCGGGCCGGCTGGACCGGCCGGGCAGCGTCTTCGGCCCGTCGGGGCCGGTCGCGGGATTCGCCCCCCGCGACCTGGTGCTGCTGCGGATGCTCTACGATCCGCGGCTGCGGAACGGCATGGGTGCGGCCGAGGCGCGGCCGCTGCTGCCGGCCGTGGCGGCGGCGGCGCTGGCGCCCTAGGAAGGCTCAGGCCGCCTCGGCCCGGCAGGCGGCGGCGAAGGCGGTCTCGAACACCGAGACCCAGCCGGCGTCATAGGCGTCGCGAACCTTCTGTGCGTCCTCGCCATAGGCCTCCCAGCCGTGGTGGCGCAGGGTGACACGGGTGCCGCTGGCGAGGGGCGCGAAATCGACATCGACGCGGGTGGCCTGCGCGGCGGGGCGATTGATGTGCCAGGCGAGCGACAGGCGGGCGAAGGGCTCCCAGACCCGCACCGAGCCCCAGGAATGCCGGGTGCCGTCATGGCCGATCTCGGTGATCGCGCCGCCGGCGCGGGGCTCCATGCGCACCGCCTGCGCGGTCCGGCCTTCCATGCCCGAGACGGAGTGGCGGTCCTTGGGCCACCAGCGGTCTATGTCCTCGGTGAAGATGCGGAAGGCCGTGCGCTGGTCGCAGGGCACGTCAATCGTCTTGATGACGGGGTCGGGCATTGGCGTCCTCCATCTGTCGGCTCACTTCCTCGGCGAAGGCTTGCAGGACGTCGCCCCAGACCTCGTCGAGATAGGCGCGCAGCGGTGCGAGCCCCCTGGGCCGGGCGCGGTAGAGCCTCGCGGCCCCCCGGGGCTCGACCGCCACGAGACCCGCCTCCTGGAGCACCTTGAGATGCTGCGAGACCGCCGGGCGGCTGACCGGGTGCCGCGCCGCGAGGCGGGCCACCGGCATCGGCCCGGCGCGCAGGTCTTCGAGCAGCGCGCGGCGGGTCGGGTCGGCGAGGGCGGTGAGGATCTGTCCGTAAGTCATCGCTTACAGTAAGTGATGGCTTACGAATGAGTCAAGTCGATTTCACCACCGGCGGGAGGAGCGCATTCGGAGTCCATTCCCCTTGGCGCGACCAAAGCGCCGGTGGACGTGATGATGGCGTCGAACAGGCTCTCCCCGGCGCCGCCGGCGGGCGGGGTTGCGCTGGCCGCATGCTTGCCTGTATCCCGGCGCGCAATCCGGCGGGGCCCGCCGGGAAGCCTTTCGGAGAACGCGACCATGCATGCCTACCGGAGCCATACCTGTGCCGGGCTGACGCGCGCGGATGTGGGCAGCACGGTGCGCCTGTCGGGCTGGGTGCATCGCAAGCGCGACCATGGCGGCGTGCTCTTCATCGACCTGCGCGACCATTACGGCATCACCCAGGTGCTCGCCGACAGCGACAGCCCGGCCTTCGCCGAGGTCGATAAGCTCCGGGCCGAATGGGTGGTCCGCATCGACGGCCTGGTCAAGGGGCGCGCCCCGGAACTGGTCAACCCGAAGATCCCCACCGGCGAGATCGAGGTCTTCATCCAGGCGATCGAGGTGCTCGGGGCGGCGGCGGAGCTGCCGCTGCCGGTCTTCGGCGAAGTGGATTATCCCGAGGAGACGCGGCTCAAGTACCGGTTCCTCGACCTGCGCCGCGAGGGGCTGCATGCCAATATCATGCTGCGCAGCAGGGTGATAAGGTCGCTGCGCAACCGCATGGAAGCGCAGGGTTTCACCGAGTTCCAGACGCCGATCCTGACCGCCTCGAGCCCCGAGGGCGCGCGGGACTTCCTGGTGCCGAGCCGGCTGCATCC
>Ga0116151_10003405_pt1 | contig 14261 bp, 12 predicted proteins | sample AD_UKC117_MetaG_FD_89893 | JGI IMG/M metagenome (GOLD analysis project Ga0116151, IMG submission 89893) | Active sludge microbial communities of municipal wastewater-treating anaerobic digesters from Hong Kong - AD_UKC117_MetaG | ecosystem: Engineered > Bioreactor > Anaerobic > Digestate...
CATGTCCCACCCCCGTCTGGACCGGTCTCATGCTGGGCTGGGACATGGAGGCGGTCGACGCCGGGGGTGTTGGCGTTCTTCAGGCCGCGGCTGACGACGCCGTAGACGCCCTTGTCCGGCGCGTGGATCGCTTTGGCCGCCTCGAGCATGCCGTCGAAGGTGTCGGGATACGCGATGCCGGCCTCGGCGAAGAGATCCTGGTTCCAGTAGACGATCCAGGGGTCGATGTTGAAGGGCACCGTGTCCATCCGGCCGTCCGCCTGGGTGGCGTAGGCGACCGCGCCCGCGGAGAAGTCGGCGAAGTCGTAGTCGGGCGGCGTCAGCTCGGGATTGTCGAGGAAGGGCCGGAGATCCTCGAGCCAGCCGCCCTTGGCGAAGAGCCGCTTCTGGACGTGGTAGGCGGTCATGGTCACGTCGAAGCTGGTGGCGCCCGAGGTGAACTCGATCACCTGCTTTTGGCGATGCTGCTGTTCCGGCACCTGCTCCGAGCCGACGGTGATGCCGGTCAGCTCGACGAACTCGGCCTCGTGCTCCTGGAGCAAAGCGGAGCGCGGGTTCTTCGAGAGGAAGACCTCGAGGTGCTCGCCCGCGAACCGCTGCCAGTCGAAATCGCCCTGCGCCCGCGCCCGGCGGAGCACGTAGGGGGCGCCGATCAGCGTCGCCGCTGCCCCGGCGCCGAGACCCAGCGTGGCGCGGCGGGTCGGCGTGAGAATGGCATTGCGGAAGCTCTTCATGATCCTGTCCCTCCCTGATTCGTTGTCGCCACGCTAGGTCTCGCTGCCCAAGGGGTCAACCTGCGGGTGCCGGCTCGAGCCGCAGCCGGGCGAAGGCCTCGGGCGGGGCATCGTTGCCGGCCATCAGCCGGGCCATGATGCCGGCGAGCCGCGCCTCGAGCTCCGGCTCGACGAGCGGCCGCTCCTGGCCCGGGTCGGCCACGATGTCGTAGAGCCGGGTCTCGTCCTCGAGCAGGCAGCCCGGGCCGTAATTGTTGTAGATCGGCGTCGTCTCGGTCATCGGCACCTTGAGGACCGGGACACCCTTGGTGAAGGCCAAGGGCTCGCTCAGCGTGGCGGGCCTGAGCTCCTCGACCGAGAAGCGCGTCCAGATGTGGGTCGGCATCAGCGTGTACTGGTAGATCTCCTGGGTCGCCAGATCGGGCGGGTAGCGATGGTAGGTGTAGTGCCCGTCCGCGAGGTTCACGGCACCGCCGAAATAGCCGAAGAGCACGGCTTCCCTGCCCTCGAGGTCGCCGGCGAGGTGCGGCAGGAGGGATTCGGCCTGCATCTCGGCCGGCCGCTCGGCGCCGAAGAGCTCGACGAAGGTGGCGGCCATGTCCATGTTCTGGGTCAGCGCCGTGCGCCGCTGGCCGGCCTTGTCGGCATGGTCGGGGTGGTGGACGAAGAGGGGGATGTGGGCCACCTCCTCGTACATGGTCATCCGGTTCTTCGCCCAGAAATCGTGCTCGCCGAGCAGATAGCCGTGATCCGTCGTCATGATGAGGACGGTATCCTTCCACATGTCGTTGGCGTCGAAGAAGTCGAGCACCGTGCCGAGCAGGTGGTCGCAGAGCGCCACGAGCGCGTAGTAGTTGGCCCTGAGCTCCTCGCATTCCTCCGGCAGCTCGTCGACCCGGGCGTAGCGCGGCCAGTCGCGGATCGGGCCGTTCCAGCCGGTGCTGTAGGCGTCCTTGAAGCGCTCGGGTGCGGTGAACGGCTCGTGCGGGTCGAAGGTCTCGAGCTGCAGGAGCCAGTTGTCCGCGCCCTTGTTGGTCTCGAGGAACTCGAGCCCGGCGGCGAAGCACTGCACCGAGGGGAAGTCGGCCTCGGAGCGGATGTACTCGCGGTTGACCATGTTGTTGCGGAAGTAGGTGCGGTTGCCCTCGCCGTACTGCCGCTCGTGATACTTCTCGCGCAGGCGCTCCCAGGGCGGCTGGACCATCGCCTTCCAGGGGTCACCTTCCTGGCCGCGGATGAACTCGAAGGTGTCGTAGCGGGTGTGGTAGGTCGCACCGCCGTCCTCGAAGTAGTGGGCGTGGTCGGTGATCAGGTGGCTGTAGACGCCCTTCTCGGCGAGCAGCAGCGGCCAGCTGTTGTCGAAGGGCTCGAGCGGCCCCCAGGAGCGGTGCAGGAAGGAGAGCCGGCCGGTCTGCATGTCGCGCCTCGCCGGCATGCAGGGCATCGAGCCCACATAGTGGTTGTCGAAAGTGATCGACCGCTTCGCCAGGCGGTCGAAATTCGGCGTCTCGATCCGCTGGCCGCCGTAGGGGCCGAGCAAATGGCGATTGAGGGAATCGAACAGCAGGAACACACAGCGCATCTTCTCAGACCTCCCCTTGACGCGGAAACGCGAACACGGCTCTTTGCGGCCGACCGGGCCGCCGGCAACCAACAAGACAGTGGAGACGCTCATGGCCAAGCGAATCGGGTTCGTCGGCATCGGCACGATCGGCAAGCCCATGGCGCTGAACATCAGGAAGGGCGGCTACGAGCTCGCCGTCTTCGATCTCGACCAGTCGGCCGTGGCCGACCTCATCGCCGCGGGTGCGACGGGCAAGGGCTCGCCGGCGGCGGTGGCCGAGGCGAGCGACATCGTCATCACCATGGTGCCGGACGCGCCCGACGTGGAGAAGGCGGCCCTCGGTGCGGGCGGCATCATCGAGGGCCTGGCGCCGGGCGCCCTCTACATCGACATGAGCACGGTCGATCCCGCGACCACGCGCAAGGTGGGCGCGGCCATGGCGGCGCGCCACATCCGCATGGTCGATGCCCCGGTCGGCCGGACCGTCGACAACGCCTATGCGGGCACGCTGAGCATCATGGTCGGCGGCGAGGCGGCGGACGTGGAGGAAGCCATGCCGGTGCTGAAGTGCATGGGCACCGACATCACCCATTGCGGCCCCTTGGGCAACGGCCATGCCGTCAAGCTGGTCAACAACTACATCTCGGGCGGCATCCTGGCGCTCCTGAGCGAGGGGCTCACCATGGGGGTCAAGTCGGGCCTCGAGCTCGAGACCATCCTGGAGGTGGTGGGCGCCACCTTCGCCACGAGCGGCATCATGACGAAGATGCTGCCGGCCCGCGCCTTCCACGGCGATTTCAGCCCGGGCTTCAAGACCACGCTGTCGCACAAGGACATCCGCCTGGGCCTCGGCCTCGCCACGGCGGCCGGGCTCGACGCGCCGGTCGGCCATGGCGTCTACGAGACCCTGAGCCGGACGATCGCCGCCGGCTACGGCGACGACGACTTCACCTCGATGCTCAGGGTCAACGAGGCGAAGGCCGGCGTCGAGGTGCGGCTGAAGGGCCAAGGCGACTAGCCGAGCCGGCGCCGGAAGAGCGCGAAGACGCGCTCCCAGGCGCGCTCGGCGGACGGCTTGTGGTAGCAGAAGCGGGTCGGGAAGGTGAAGCCGTGGTGGGCCCCTTCGTAGACCTCGAAGCGGGCCTCGACGCCGTTCGCCTCGCAGGCCGCTTCCATGACCCGCTGGTGCTCGTCAGGCGAGAGGGGATCGCCGTCGGCGAAGCCGAAATAGCACTCGGCCTGCATCCTCGGGATCAGGAGATGGGCGGAGTCCGGCCGGTCGGTCACCTGGAAGCCGCCATGCAGCGAGACCATGGCGGCGACGCGATCGGGGAAGGTGCCGGCGGCGCCCATCGCGTGCCGCCCGCCCATGCAGTAGCCGATGACGCCCACGGGATCGCGCGCAGCACTGTCTGCGGCGGCATGGTCGAGCAGCAGCGCCGTGTCGGCCTGCACCATCGCATTGGTGGTGGCGTGGTTGAGGCGCATCATCTCGGGGTCGGGGCCGTGCGTGGGCAGGAGGGCCGGATCGAAGCTCGCCCCGCCCTCGCGCCAGAAGAGGTTCGGCAGCATCACCGAGTAGCCGACGGTGCCGATCCGCCGGGCCATGTCCCTCAGCTCCTCGCGAATGCCGAGCGCATCCATGTAGAGGATGACGGTCGGATGCGGCCCGCCCTCCTCCGGCCGGGTGACGAAGACGGGCAGCCGGCCGTCCGGCCCGTCTATCTCGATCTCGCGTTCGCGCAACGATTCAGCTCCCGGCGATTTTCGTTTTTGTGCGGGCCTCGATGACCCGTGCGATGGCGCTGACATCGGCCGTGGCGAGGCCGGCCGCCATGCCTTCGCGCCAAGCGCTGTCGCTGGCGGCGAAGAGCGGCAGGTCGAGGCCCTGCGCCTGGGCGAGGGCCGCGGCGAGGCCGGCATCCTTGGCGCCGATGTAGAACTGCCCGACCGCCTTCGCCCCGGCGTCGCGCATCAGCGGCGCCTTCGTGCGGAAGAGCGGGGTTGCCGCCATGCCGCCGCCGGCGCCGACCACGTCGATGAACCGGTCGAGATCGCCGCCGCCTGCCGCCACCAGCGCCAGCGCCTCGGCGATGGCGGTCATCTGCACGAGGCCGAGGCCGTTCTGCACGGTCTTGAAGAGGCTCGCCGCCCCCGGCCCGCCGACCACCCGGTGGTCGCGCGCCGCCAGGAGCGCCAGCGGCAGCGCCCGCTCGACGGCGGCCGCATCGCCCGAGACGATGAGGAAGAGCTGGCCGGCCTCGGCCTCGCCGACGCCACCCAGCATCGGGCATTCGACATAGGCGGCGCCCCTGGCCGCGAGCTCGACGTGGAGTCGGCGGGCGAGGTCGGGACCGACCGTCGAGTTGTCGATGGCGAGCTGCCCGGGCCGGCCGATCTCGGCATGGACCTCCTGCACCGCCGCCGGGTTGGGCAGGCAGGTGAAGACGATGCCGGCGTCGCGTGCCGCCTCGGCGATGCCGGCTGCGACGCGCAGGCCCGCCTCGGCCGCCCTGGCCCTTGCCGCCGCGTCGCGATCGTAGACGACCACGTCGTGCCCGGCCGCCTTCAGGTGGCGGGCGAAGGGCAGGCCCATCACGCCGAGCCCGATATAGCCGATGGTCTCGCCCATCGCCGGCTAGCCCTGCCGCCGCATCAGGCTGAAGCTCTGGGCGGTGGGGCCGGGCTCCGGGCAGGTGGCGAGGAAGAGCGCCATGGGCACCACGTCCTCGGGCTGCTTTCGCCATTCGCCCGGGCTGGAGAAGCCGGAGGTCGGGCCGCCCTCGGCCATCTCGGCGGTGGTGGCCGGCGTGATCACCGGCCCCGGGATCAGCTCGTTGACCGAGATGTTCTTCTCCTTCAGCTCCTCGGCGAGGCAGCGGACCAGCATCCATTGCGCCGCCTTGCCGGCGCAATAGGCGCTGTGGCCGGGATTGCCGCGATGGCCCATGCCGGAGCCCATCAGGACGATGCGCCCGCCGCCCTTGGCCTCGAGCAGGGGCACGGCGGCCCTGGCGGTGAGGAAGCCGCCGGTGACGTTGAGGTTGAGGCAGGCGATCCACTCGGCCGCGTCGATCTCGGCCACGGCGCCGCGGGCGGTATTGCCGCCGGCGATGCCCATGACGATGTCGAGCCCGCCGTGCCGCTCCAGGGTGGCCCGCATCAGGGCGTCGACCGCTTGCGGGTCGGTGACGTCGGTCGGGACCGCCAGCACCTCCACGTCGTGGCGGCGTGCCTCGGCCGCCACGGTCTTCAGCTCGGCGGCGCGCCGGGCGGCGAGCACGAGGGTGGCGCCCGCCGCGGCGCAGCCGACGGCAATGGCGGCGCCGATGCCGCTGCTGGCGCCGGTGACCAGCACGACCTTGCCGGCGAGCGACCGGTTGGTGGTCAAGAGACGTCTCCCTGAAGGCTGTCGACACCCACGGTCCGACCGACCAATCGGTCCGTCCCGCATGGGTGAGCGATTACCGAATTTTATTGAATGGATACCTGTTCGTGCTTGCTCTAATGCCCGCGCGAAGTCAAGATCGAGGATAACGAGCAGGCAGGCGGCTCGCCTGCTCGGCGGCATCCAACGAAGACCCGGCACCAAAGGGTCCATGCCCGGTGCCCCATCAAGCGGGAGAGGCTAAATGTCGACGATCTGGCGGATGAGCAGGCGCTCGCTGCTCGGCAGCACCGCGGCCCTCGGCTCCACCCTGATCCTGCCCGGCAAGGCGCCGGCGCAAGGCGGGGCCAAGCCCTTCGCGGGCACCACCTTGAACATCTCGTCGTGGTCGGCGCCCTACGCCAAGTGGCTGCAGGAATACCTGCCGGAGTTCACCGAGCTCACCGGCATCGAGGTCAACTACGACACGCCCGGCTTCGCGGTCTACAACCAGCAGGTCGACCTCGAGCTCTCGACCGGCGGCTCCGCCTACGACGTCGCCAACATCACCTTCATCTACACGTCGCGCTGGATCGGCGCCGGCTGGTTCACGCCGCTCGACGACTTCTACAACGACCCGAACAAGACGCCGGACGAGTTCGACGCCGCCGACTTCCTCAACGGCACGCAGCTGCCGATGCGGGACGCCGAGGGCCGCACCTACGGCTTCTCCTGGGTGGCCGACGCCATGCATGCCGGCGCCTCGCGCTTCGACATCATGGAGGAAGCCGGGTTCGGCATGCCGAAGAGCTTCGACGAGCTCATGGCCATGGTGCCCGAGATCCACAAGGTGAAGGGGGTCTCCGCCTTCACCGCCGAGAATCACCACGGCTGGATCTTCCCGCCGATCATGCAGGCCTTCGGCGGCAACGTCTTCGTCGACCCGCCGCACAACATCATGCCGGCACTCGACACGCCCGAGGTGCACGAGGCCTCGAGATGGTATGTCGACCTGCAGAACAATTACGGGCCCGACGGCTGGCTGGCCCAGACCTATGACCAGACGGTCAACGTGCTCAAGCAGGGCCGCGCCAACTACTGCCTCTTCAACCAGCCCTTCCTGATGCAGATGGGTGCGCCCGACAGCAAGACGAAGGAGACCTGCGCCTTCGCCATGTATCCCGAGGGCCCCAAGGGCAAATTCCCCGGCCTCGCCGTGCACGGCTGGGGCATCCCGACCGGTGCCAGGAACAAGGATGCGAGCTGGGAATTCATCAAGTGGGCGGTCGGCAAGGACCTGATGATGCGGATGCTCGAGGAGAAGGGCTACGGGGCGGTCACCCGGCGCTCGGTCATCGAGAGCCCGAAGTTCAAGGAGGTCAACATGGTCAACGGCTATGATGTCGGCGACATCTACCTGCGGACCATCGGCCTCGCCGAGCAGGGCCACATGGCCTACCGCACGGTCCATGTCTATCCGCAGGCCAACGCCCAGATCAACAAGGCGATCGAGATGATCGCCAGCGGCCAGGCGACGCCCGAGGAGGCATGGCGCCAGGCGCAGGAGAACGCCATCGCCGACATCCGCCGGGCCGGCGTCGACCTCTAGTCCAGGCGCAAGCAGGAAAGCCGCCGCTCCGCCAGCCGGGGCGGCGGCCGGGTTCGACAACGGGAGGGGCCATGGCCTCGGCGGCGATCACGAGCTGGGACCGGCAGCGACGGCGTGCGTTCTTCTGGGGCCTGTTCCCGGCGCTCGCCGTTCTCGCGGTGATCACCGTCGCCCCGGCGGTCTATCTGGTGGTGACCAGCCTCACGCCGTTGAACCTGACCAACCCGGTGCAGACCGGGCTCGATTTCTCCGACCCCTTGCGCAACTACCGGGAAGCCATCGCCGACTACCGCTTCCGCAACTCGGTCTGGGTCCAGGTCAAGCTCTCGCTCGCCACGGTCGTGGCGCAAGTGCTGATCGGGCTCGGCCTCGCGCTGCTGCTGAATGCGCGGTCCAAGCTGCTCGAGGCGATCCGCACCGCCTTCCTCATCCCGATGGTGCTGCCGCCGATCGTCGTGGCGCTGATCTGGAAGATCATCTACTCGCCCGACGTCAGCCCGATGCACCGGCTGCTGGAGTTCGTGGGCTTTCCGGTCCGCTCGCTGATCACCCAGGCCGACACCGCACTCTGGGCGATCGCCGTCGCCGACACCTGGGAATGGTTCCCCTTCACCATGCTGATCATCCTGGCATCCTTGCAGATGGTGCCGGACGAGCCGCTCGAGGCCGCCAAGATCGACGGCGCCACGAGCTACCAGTCCTTCTGGTACGTGGTGCTGCCCTACATCCAGCCGGCGATCATCGTCGCCGCCCTCTTCCGGCTGATCGACAGCGTCAAGGCCTTTCCCTTGATCTACGTGCTGACCAATGGCGGCCCCGGCCAGGTGACGGAGGTCACCAACTACTTCGCCTTCGTCCAGGCGTTCAATTTCTCCTACTGGGGCTATGCGTCCGCCATTGCGACGATGCTGGTCGCCGGGGTCTTCCTCCTGAGCTGGCTGCTCCGGCGGCTCGACCAGGCGGGGCAGCGCGATGAGTAGCGCCATCGAGCGGGCGAAGAGCGGCACGGGCGCCGTGCCGCGGCCGCTGCAGGTCTCGCCGGAGGCCCGGCGCCGCCGGCTGCTCAACTGGCTGGCCGTCGCCATCCTGCTTTTCGTCATGATCCCGTTCTTCTGGATGGTGCAGATGTCGTTCCGCCCGAACGACGACATCTTCGGCTACGAGCTGCTCTTCAGCCCGACCGTCGAGCACTACACCGCCCTCTGGCACGGCAACTTCCCGACCTCCTTTTTGAACTCCGTGCTCTCGAGCGGCATCTCGACCATCCTGGCGCTGATCGTCGGCACGCCGGCGGCCTATTCGCTGGCGCGCTGGGAGTTCAGGGGCAAGGAGCAGGTGGGCTTGTGGATCCTCGCGACCCGCATGGCGCCGCCCATCGCCTTCACCATCCCGTTCTTCCTCGCCTATCGCTATCTCGGCCTGAGCGACACGATCCTCGGCCTCGTCCTCATTTACCTCACCTTCAACCTCGCCCTCGTCATCTGGATGATGCAGACCTTCTTCGCGACCGTGCCGAAGTCGCTCGAGGAAGCCGCCTGGATCGACGGCTGCAGCGTCTGGGGCGCGTTCCTGCGCATCACCCTGCCGCTGACCGCCCCGGGGCTCGCCGCCACCGCGGTGCTCTGCTTCATCTTCTCCTGGAACGACTTCTTCTATGCCCTGATCCTGACGCGGACGAACGCCCAGACCGCCCCGGTCGCGATCGTCAACTTCATCCAGTACGAGGGCTACGAGTGGGGCAAGATCGCCGCCGGCGGCACGCTGGTGATGATGCCGGTCGTCGTCTTCACGATGCTGGTGCGCACCTATCTGGTCCGCGGCCTCACGGCTGGCGGGATCAAGGACTGACCCTTCAGCGAGACGGAAAGAGGAAAGCATGAGCAAGGAGGCAGTGGGCTATATCGGCCTCGGGCACATGGGCTCGGGCATGGTCCGGAACCTGCTCGCCAATGGCTGGCCGGTGGTGGTCCACGACCAGCGGACCCAGGCGGTCCAGGCCATGGTCAAGGAGGGGGCCACGGCCGCGGGGTCGGCCCGCGAGGTGGCCGAAAGCTGCCGCGTCGTCCTCTCCAGCCTGCCCGACCCGGCGGCGGTCGATGCCGCGGCCCTGGGCGAGGGCGGCATCATCGAGGGCATCCAGAAGGGCGGCGTCTACATCGACCTCAGCTCGATCGATCCCAACACGTCGAGGAAGGTGCACGCAGCCCTGGCCGAGAAGGGGGCCAGGATGCTCGACTGCCCGGTCGGCAAGGGCCCGCCCGAGGCGGCCTCCGGCGACCTGGCGCTGATGATCGGCGGCGACGCCGACCTGATCGAGGAGATGCGGCCGCTGCTCGAGACCCTGGGCTCGAGCATCCATCATTGCGGCCCGGCCGGCGCCGGGGCTGCCGCCAAGCTGATCAACAACCTCGTCTCGTGCTCGCTGGCGGCGCTCAGCTCCGAGGCCGTGGTGCTGGGGGCCAAGGCCGGCGTCGACCTCGACACGCTCTGCACCATCATGGCGAGCACGGCGGCCGACAACCGGCATCTGCGCATCACCGTCATGCCGCGCACCCTGGACGGCATCTTCGAGCCGCGCTTCAAGCTCGCCCTCGCCCACAAGGACCTGGGCCTCGCCTGCCGCATGGGCCTCGAGCTCGGCGTGCCGACGCCCTTGGGCTCGGCGGCGCGCATCGTGCACGACATGGCGATGGGCATGGGCCTCGCCGAGGAGGACCAGGGGGCGTGCATCAAGCCGCTCGAGAAGGCCGCCGGTGTCGAGGCCAGACGCCGAAAGTGACGTTTTTTCAGCGAAAGGTGATTCGGTGACCGAAGGAAAGAATCTGCTCTTCGTCTTTTCGGACGAGCACAGTCGTGACATCACGGGCGCTTATGGCAATTCGATCGTCAAGACGCCCAATCTCGACGCGATGGCGGCCTCGGGCACGCGCTTCGCCAATCCATACGTCAACTGCCCGATCTGCGTGCCGTCCAGGGCCAGCCTCGCGACGGGCCGCTACGTTCACGAGATCGGCTGCTGGGACAACGCCCACCCCTATGCCGGGGATCCCCCCGGCTGGGGGCAGGCGCTGATCGACGAGGGCCACGACGTCACCGCCATCGGCAAGCTGCACTACCGGAGCGAGGCGGACCCGGTCGGCTTCTCCGAGCAGATCGAGACCCTGAACGTGGTCGACGGCGTCGGCGACCTGCTCGGCATGATCCGCCGGCCGCCGGCCGCGCGTGGCAATGTCGGGGACCTGGCGGGCGAGGCGGGCCGGGGTGAGTCGACCTACACCCAGTACGACCGTCGCATTTGCGCCCATGCCGAGAGCTGGCTGGAGCGCCGGGCGGCCGCGCCAACGGGCAAGCCCTGGATGCTCTTCGTCGGCTTCGTCCTGCCGCATTTCCCGCTCGTGGCTCCGGAGGAGTTCTACGACCTCTACGACCCGGCCCTGATGCCGCTGCCGAGGCTCACCGGCCCGGGCGAGCGGCCGGACCACCCGGTGCTGCGGGCCTTGCGCGACTGCATGAACTACGAGGACTTCTTCGACGAGGGGAAGGTGAGGAAGGCGGTCACCGCCTATTATGGCATGGTCTCGTTCCTCGACCACCACATCGGCCGGCTGGTCAGGAAGCTCGAGGAGACCGGCCTTTCGGGCGACACGCGGGTCATCTACACCTCCGATCACGGCGACAATCTCGGCAATCGCGGCTTCTGGGGGAAGTCGGTGATGTACGACGATTCCACCGCCGTGCCGCTGATCATGACCGGGGCGGACATCGCCCCGGGCCGGGTGGTCGAGACGCCGGTCAGCCTCGTCGATCTCGCCCCCACCTTCATGGAGGCGCTCGGCGCGAAGCCGATGGCGGCGGACCTGCCCGGCCGCTCGCTCTTCGCCATCGCCGACGAGCCGGACGATGCGGAGCGCGTGGTCTTCAGCGAGTATCACGCGGTGGGTGCCATCGCCGGCATGTTCATGGTCCGGAAGGGCCGCTGGAAGCTGGTCCACTACGCCGGCCACGAGCCCCAGCTTTTCGACCTCGTGGCCGACCCCCAGGAGGCGAACGACCGGGCCGAGGATATCGCCTGTGCCGCCGTCCGCGCCGACCTCGAGGCGGAGCTGCGGAAGATCTGCGACCCGGACGAGGTGAACCGGCGCGCCTTCGCCGACCAGGAGGCGCGGATCGCAGCCCACGGCGGGGCCGAGGCGATCAAGGCCCGGGGCGATTTCGGCTACACCCCGGCGCCGGGGCAGACGCCGGTCTTCGGCTGATGCTCAGGCGCGAAGGGTGCCGCACCAGTCGGCGATGATGGCCGCCACCACGGCGACGCTGCGGCGGTAGTCGGCGAGGTCGACCCATTCGTCGACCCCGCCGGCCATGGTGAGGCCGCCGCAGAGGGGGCCGATGCCGAGGGTCGGGATGCCGGCCTGGACGATCGGGTTCCTGATGTCGCTCGAGGTGTGCAGCGGGTTGACGCCGGGCGTCGTGCCGGCGGCCTCGATGGCGCCTGCGACGGTGCGAAAGAAGGGGTCCGTGTCCGCCGTCTCGGCGGCGCTGACGCCGGCGAGCCAGTCGATCCTGGGCGGATGGCCGGCGAGCCAGGGGTCGGCCGAGGCGGCCCGTGCCACCGCTGCCTCGATCTCGCCCATCACGGCATCGAGCTTCTCGTCCGGCACCAGCGAGACGGCGGCGCGAAGGCGGCAGGTGCGCGGCAGGCGGGTCGTCACGTCGGCCTCGCCGGCGGCGATGTGGGTCACCATGAGGTTGGTCGAGCGGCCGATGGCGGTCTCCAGGCGCGGGTGGTGGATGCGCTCGCCACGATCGCGGTCGAGCGCGTCCAGCGCCGCCAGGATCGCCATGGCCTTGCCGATCGGGTTCACGCCCCGATGGGCGAAGGCGGTGTGCGCCGGCTCCGCCGTCTCGGGCGGCACGCCCTCGACGGTCAGGGCGAATTCGAGCTGGCCGGGTGCAAACGCCTTGATCTCGCCGAGCCCGCGCCCCGATTCGGCCGGATGGAGGTAGAGGGCGGCGTCGGCCCGGAGCCCGGCATGGAGGGCGGCGCCGATGCCACGGCGGTGCCTCTTGCTCGGGGCGGCGACGAGCGTGACGTCGCCGGCCGGGCGGAGCCCGGCGGCGCGCAGCTCGAGCAGGGCAGCCGACAGCATGGCGCAGCCGGCGAGGTCGTCGGCCACGCCCCAGCCGTGCAGCCGGCCGTTCCGTTCGGTCGGCTCGAACGGCGCGCTGCGCCAGCCCGGATCGGGCTGGTGCGGCTCCGTGTCGGGGTGGGCGAAGAGGAGCAGGCTGCGACCCCCTCCCCCGCCAGCGCCAGCAGCCGCGAGGCGGCCGATCGTGACGGTCTCCCCGGCGTCGGCAGCGACCGAGGCATGGGCGAACTCGTCGACCATCGGCACCTCGCCGGGCAGGTACGCGAGAGTCTCGACCGCGCAGCCGGCCATCGCCATCTGCTCCGCCAGCGCCGCGCGGACGGCCGCCGGCCCCTGTCCTTCGGCGCGCACCAGATCGGCGAGCCGGCTCGTCGCTGTGTCTTTCACGTCCGCCCTCCTCAAAGCCGCGCCATGGTCTCGAGCACGTCCGTCGTCAGGCTGCGGATGTGGCCGGCCATGGCGGCGCGGGCACGGGTTGCATCGCGGGCGCGAAGGGCGCGGATGATCACCAGGTGCTCCTCGGTGTCGGGGCGAAAGCGCGACGGCAGGCCCGAGAGCTCGTAGAGGCGGGTGGTCACCCGAAGCGTGCGGATCATGCGCCCCATCACGTCGTTGTCGCAGGCATCCGCGATCATCCCGTGCAGCGCCTCGTCGGCGCTCCAGTGCGCTTCCGCCGATGCGGCCGGATCGTGCCGCAGGCTTTCCATCTCGGCCTCGCGGGCATCGAGCTCGGCGGGCTCGAGCCGGTCGATCGCCATGCCCACGGCCTCGCCCTCCAAAAGCTCGCGCAGCCGCATGCTCTGGAAATACTCCTTGTTGGAGACGAGGCGGACGCGGAAGGGCTGGCTCACCTGCTTCTGGATCAGCCCCTCGCTCTGCAGGAGGAAGAGGGCCTCGCGCACCGGCGTGCGCGAGATCTGCAGCAGTTGCGCAAGCTTCTCCTCCGACAGGATGTCGCCGCCCTCGAGGCGCCGGGCGAGGATCATCTCGCGGATGGTGTCGGCGGCGCGATGCGCGCGGCTGCCGCGATCGCGATCCGGCGGGTCCTTGAGGGGCGTGTCGAGCATCGCGTCGTCGTCCGCTGTTCAGAGGTAGGCGAGCAGGCGCCTGGGGGTCTCGACCAGGAGCGCCTCGATCTCGCTTTCGGTGAAGCCGCGCCGCTGCATCAGCGGCACGACATGGGCCGGCAGATGCCGGTAGCCGTGGCCGCCATGGGCGCAGAGCCGGGTGCGCGTGCAGATGTCGTGCGACAGGCAGAGCTGGTCCCGGTAGCCGCGGTCGACGAGGTCGCGCAGCAGGTCGAGCCGCATGTAGTCGGTCGGCAGGTCGAGATCGGTGCCGGCCATCCAGTACTGCGAGGTCTCGATGCCGAAGAAGTCCCACTCCAGCACGAAGCCCAGGCGCAGGAGCTCGATCACCCGCTCGCGGTCGAAGAGGGTCCGGTCCATGTGGCCGATGACGGTGCGCGCCGGATCGCCGCCGGCGGCGAGCACGATCCCGGCGATCTCGCGGGGCGCCTCCTCGTGCCGGCCCGGGTGGATGGTGAGGGCGGCACCCGTCCTGGCACTCACGCGCGCCGCCGCCTCGAGCATGCGCCGCTCGACCGGGACCAGGGGCCAGGAGCAGCCGATCTCGCCGATCAGCCCGGCACGCACGTCGGTGCCCCAGAGCCCGTCCTCGAGCTGGCCCTGGATCACGGCCTCGATCGCGTCCGGTGCGAGGGCGCGGGTCTCGTCATCGAGATAGGCGTCGACGTAGAAGCCGGCGCCGGCGATGACCGCCACCCCGCTCGCCGCGGCGATCGTCCGGAGCCTCGCCGGCTGGGGCTCGATGCCGC
>Ga0116151_10003412_pt1 | contig 14246 bp, 11 predicted proteins | sample AD_UKC117_MetaG_FD_89893 | JGI IMG/M metagenome (GOLD analysis project Ga0116151, IMG submission 89893) | Active sludge microbial communities of municipal wastewater-treating anaerobic digesters from Hong Kong - AD_UKC117_MetaG | ecosystem: Engineered > Bioreactor > Anaerobic > Digestate...
ACCGGATGTACTATTTATGCAGAAACACTGGGACGTCATGCGCAGCGACAACGCCGGTGATCTGTGGCAAGAGGTCAGCGGGAACTTGCCGACCGATTTTGGCTTCCCGATTGCCGTCCACGCCCACGAGCCGGAGACGATCTATGTGGTGCCCATCAAGAGCGACTCGGAGCATTATCCGCCTGAAGGAAAACTGCGCGTCTATCGCAGTCGAACGGGCGGCAATGAGTGGGAGGCGCTCACCAACGGCTTGCCGCAAAGCAACTGCTACGTCAACGTCTTGCGAGACGCGATGGCGGTCGATACGCTCGACTCGTGCGGCATTTATTTTGGGACGACCGACGGACATGTGTACGCCTCCTTCGATTCCGGCGATACCTGGTCGCCTATCATCAGCAACCTGCCCAGGGTCATGTCGGTTGAAGTTCAGGTGGTGCCATGACGGTTCGGATTGTGCTGCCGGCGCATCTGCGCACGCTAACGGGCGTCAAAGGTAAGGTTTTCCTGGAGGTCGAGGAGCCGATTACCCAACGTTCGGTGCTCGATGCCTTGGAGGCTACCTACCCAATGCTGCGAGGCACAATCCGCGACCGTGCTACCCTCGAACGACGTCCGTTTATTCGCTTTTTCGTTTGTGGCGAAGATTGGTCCCATACATCGCCGGATACGCCTCTGCCGGAAGCGGTCGTAACCGGCGCAGAACCTTTCATGATCGTCGGGGCTATGGCGGGTGGATAGCAAGTTTTACAGAACAGGAAACACAGATGACGACTCATCCATCCAAATGGCAAGACCCGGAGCCAATCAGCTCGGTTATACAGTGACTGCTTGACTCTGATCCTGCGATCCGCTGGCAGGCGATGCGAGATTTAACCGACACACCTGCGCATAAGGTTGCGGCCGAGCGGTCAAGAGTCGCTACCGAAGGTTGGGGTGCGCAGTTGCTCGCGCTGCAGGGAGCCGACGGCCGGTGGGGCGGCGCGGCCTGGAACCACGGCTGGAACGCCACAATGCACGTTCTGTGGCTGCTGTGCCACCTGGGGCTTGATCCCAAAAGTATAGAAGCCCGACGCGCGGTTGGCTCGTCCGCGACCACGTAACGTGGCAAGGTTCAGGCCCGCCGGAGTGTGACGATAATCGCTTCTTCGAGGGCGAGGTTGAGCCGTGCATCAACGGACAGGTGGCGATGGCCGGCGCTTACTTCGGCCAGGATGTTCACGGCATCATTGACCGGCTACGTAACGAGCAATTGTCCGACGGCGGCTGGAACTGCGAGGCGCCATACAGCTCGACGCGGTCATCGTTCAACACCACGATCTGCGTATTGGAGGGGCTGCTTGAGTACGAACGAGCAACCGGAGGAAGGCCAGAAGTAACCGAGGCTCGTCTGCGTGGGCATGAGTTCCTCCTTGAGCGTCGACTCCTGCGGCGGCGGTCAACCGGCGAGATGATTGAGCGAGATCGGAAAGGCGGAACGGCGTGGACGCGCTTCGCCTTTCCGACGTGGTGGCACTATGACGTATTGCGGGGACTTGATTTCCTGCGTAGCGCTGGCGTCACGCCCGACGAACGGGTGGCCGAGGTGATCGATCTGGTCGCTTCGAAGCGCGACGGCGAAGGGCGGTGGCCGCTCGATACCCGGTACCCCGGCGTGATGCCAGTTGAGATAGACGAGGGCGAAGGCCGACCGAGCCGATGGAACACACTCCGCGCCCTACGCGTGTTGGACTGGTATTCAGCCCGAAACTAACGTAGACGCCGTTGGAAGCGGTCTGGCATCGGGTTAATCTGTAAATTTCTGCCAATCTGTGTTCTTTATTTAGCGCACTCTTGGGATGGTTCAGAAGACGTCGTTAACATCCAAATCAATTATCAGTAGACTACAATGCACCCTAGCCGGTAATTTTCCCCAACTGCTTTTTGAAATTTTTCCACACGGATGCTTTTTCTTCCACGACAGATTGCTGGGCTAACTGCTCCTGCTCCCACTTGCGCAAGCGATCTTTGTGCTTCTCTTTGCTGACGGCAACGAGACTTTCCAGGTTAAACATGGGGTCCTCCATTCCTACTTAAAACCTTTACTCTCAGTTTAACAGTTCACCATCGCATAACCGTCGCAAAAAGCGTCGCATTTAATCCCCAGTAGGACAAATTGCTAATTTGGCCGATGTTGCTACTACCTCGATAAACACATTGGCAAATTGTCCTACTGGGCTGAAATCAATAGCTCGCTTTGCCCCAACCCGATTTGCCCGGTAGAATCTCTGGCAGAGAGGATGACCTTATGCCCCAACTTTTGCTCCATCTATTTGGTCCGCCGCGCCTTGAGCTGGACGGTAGGCCGGTTGACATCAGCCGCCGCAATGTCCTGGCTCTGGCGGCGTATCTGGCCGTTACCCGTCGATCCCACAGCCGCGAGGCTCTGGCGGCAATGTTTTGGCCGGAGTACGATGCGTCCAAAGCTAGAGCCGCCTTGCGACGCACCTTGTCGGCGTTGAACACCGCGCTCGACGGTGACTGGCTCGACGCTGACCGGGAGACGATTGGTTTTGATAGCGAGCGGGATATTTGGGTTGATGTTCTCCAATTTGAGCAGTGTCTTGATCAGGCGCGGAACGGGGCCGGCGCGCTGGCCAAGCTGGCCGAAGCCGTGGCGTTGTATCGCGACGATTTTTTGGCCGGCTTCACCTTGCGCGACAGCCCTGGGTTCGATGAGTGGCAATTTTTTCAGAGCGAAATGCTACGCCGTAAGCTGGCTCAGGCTCTGCAGCGCCTGGTTGAAGGTCATCGACAAAGCAAGCTGCAGGTTGCCCTCCCCTACGCCCAGCGCCGGGTCGAGACCGACCCGCTTGATGAAGCGGCCCAACGCGATCTCATGCGGTTATATGCGCAGTCGGGACAACGAACTGCCGCCGTGCGACAGTATCGGCTACTGGAGGAGACCCTACAAACGGAACTGGGCGCGTCACCGGCTCCGGAAACAACAGCGTTGTTCCACCAATTGACAACCGCCGCCAATGATAACGGCCCCGCCACTGCTGCCGCCGAACCGATCCCGTTCGAGTCACCTTCCTTTCTCACCGATAATGTCCCACCCGCTCGTCCGCCGGCCCTCTTTGTGGCCCGCGAATCGGAATTGGCGCAGTTAGACGGTTATTTAGCCCAGGTTCTTGACGGGCAGGGTCAGGTCGTATTTATCACCGGGCAGGCCGGCAGTGGCAAGACGGCCCTGGTGCAGGCGTTCGCCCGGCAGGCTCAGGGCGCCGTGCCTAATCTACTGGTCGTACCCGGCAGTTGCGATGCTTATTTAGGGCTGGGCGATCCCTACCTGCCCTTCCGTGAAATATTACAACTGCTGGCGGGCGACGTGGAGTCGCGTTGGACTCGCGATGATATTACCTTAGAGAACGCTCGGCGCGTGTGGGACTTTTTGCCGCAGAGCATTCAAATTCTTAAAGCCATCGCGCCGGGATTGATCGGTAGTTTGATCTCGCACCATGTTCTACCCGAACCGGCGCGGGGGGAGATACTTGGCCGGCCGGCTAACCTGTCGGCCAACAGCCAAACTTCGCCCAACGATCTTTGTGAGCAAGTGGCCCATTTTTTGAGCGAACTGGCCCAACAACGGCCGCTGCTACTGGTCATAGACGACGCCCAGTGGATTGATGCCGCCTCGGTCAATATGTTGTTCTACCTCAGCCGGCGTCTCTCAACCCATCGAATACTTTTGCTGGTTACCTATCGACCTGATGATCTGGCCTTGGGCCGGGCCGGCGACCGTCATCCCTTAGCGCCTGTTATCAATGAGATCAGACGCCATTACGGACACACCCCCATTGACCTGGCCCAAACTATGACCTATGACTTTGTCGAAGCGCTACTGGATGCCGTTCCCAACCAACTGGGGCCATCGTTTCGAACGGCCCTCTACCGGCGTACACAAGGGCATCCCCTCTTCACGGTCGAACTGCTGCGGAGTTTGCAGGTTCAGGGCGACCTGGTGAAAAATAGCCAGGGCGTATGGGTGGAGAGCGACTCGATTGATTGGGCGTCGCTGCCGGTTCGGGTTGAGGCGGTGATCGAGGAGCGGTTGGGCCGATTGGATGATCGGCTGCGCACTATTCTGGCCACCGCTGCGGTCGAGGGCGAGACGTTCACCGTTCAGGTCGTGGCTCAGGTTCAGAATATGTCTGAAGGGGAATTGCTGCGTATTCTCTCGCAGGAACTGGCCCGGCGGCACCAGTTGATCCAGGAGCAGGGCGAAGAAAAAATTGGACCGACGTATCTGTCTCGCTTTCATTTCCGGCACGCTCTGTTTCAGCAGTACCTTTACAGCACACTCAGCAGCAGCGAACGGCGCTGGCTGCACGGTCAAGTAGCGGCGATCTTGGAGCGGATCTATTCGGACAACCTTGAGTCGATTACAGTGCAGTTGGCCCGGCACTACGCCGAGGCCGGCGCGGTCGAGCAGGCGGTCACTTATCTGCTGCAAGCCGGGGATCGAGCCAGGCTGCTTTACGCCCACCAGGAAGCCATCAACTTTTACCAACAAGCACTTGAGTTCTTGAAAGCGCAGCATGACTTCGAGCGCGCCGCCCGAACGCTGCTGAAGCTGGGCCTGACCCATCACCTAGCCTTCAACTTCCAGCAGTCGCACCAGGCTTATCTCGATGGTTTTGCTCTGTGGCAGAAGGCAAACGCCGCTCAGACGCCGCCTGAACCGGCGCCGCATGCGCTCAGAACGTGTTGGATCATGCCTCCTACGCTCGACCCGGCCCTGGTCACCGACGATGCGTCCGGGAGCGTAATCAAGCAGCTTTTCGGTGGGCTGGTGAGCCTCAACCCGGAGTTGGATGTAGTGCCTGAATTAGCCTACAGTTGGGAAATTTTAGCCGGAGGCAGTGAATATCTGTTTCGGCTGCGGGACAATATCCGCTGGAGCGATGGAACCGCGCTTACGGCTGACGACTTCGTTTACGGTTGGCTGCGGGTGATCGACCCCCAACTGGCGTCGCATAACGCCGGTTACTTTTTTGATATTAAAGGCGCTGAGGCTTTTCACGCGGGCGAAACATCATTAGCAAATGTCGGCATTCAAGCTGTTGATGCGCTTACCCTGCGCATCGAACTAAAAAATCCGATCAGCTATTTCCCGCAACTACTGGCCCATCCTAGCTTTTCACCGGCTCCCCGGCACGCCATCGAAACCCACGGGGCGGCGTGGACGGAGCCGGGCAACATTGTCACCTGCGGTCCCTTCCGGCTTGCCGGCCGGGAACCGGGCCGATTGATCACTTTAACCCGCAGCCCTGATTATCGAGGGCCGTTCACCGGCAATTTGACTCAAGTTGAACTCTACCTGGACACACAAGAGCCGGCGGCGCTACTGGCGCGCTACGAGGCGGATGAGTTTGACGTTCTCGAAATGTGGGCCTTTACTCAGCGTAAGCATATTCAGGAGCGCTATCCGGGTGAGTTCTTTTCCGTACCAAAGTTAAGGGTCAACTTTCTGTGTTTCAACACCCGACAGCAACCGTTCAATGACCCTCGAGTGCGCCGGGCGCTGGCGATGACACTTAACCGCGAGAAACTGGCCAATGTTGTTTTTGCGGGGGATCGGGTTCCGGCGATGGGGGGCTTTGTGCCGCCGGGCATGCCGGGCTATACGCCGGATCTGGCGCTGCCATTTGATCCGGAGCAAGCTCGACGCCTGCTGGCCGAGGCCGGTTTTCCTGAGGGGCGTAACTTTCCCCCCATTGATCTGGCCATACAATCGCTCTGGTCAACGGCAGCCGAGTATCTCCAACAAATATGGCGCGAGGAGTTAAATATCAACGTCCGCTGGTGCAAGATGGATTTTGAGGCGCTGCTGGATCAGGTAAATCAAGACCCACCCTCAATTTACAATATTGGTTGGATCGCCGATTACCCGGACCCCGACAACCTGCTCCGCGTCGGTATCCAGGGTCGCTGGTACAATCCTACCTACTTCCGGCTGGTTAGTGAGGCCAAACGACTGCTCGATCATACCGAGCGCTTAAAACTCTATCGTCAGGCCGATGAGATGTTAATTGAAGAGGCGGTAGTGATCCCGCTATTTTACAGCCAGGGCCACATTTTGATCAAGCCCTGGGTCAAACGGTTTCCGAACTCGGCTACCAACCAGCATTTTTGGAAAGATGTGATTATCGAGCCGCATTGATTACGGCGCTTCAACCGCTACCCGGCACAGCAGCGTGTTGTCGGTTTCCAAATCCGGCCCCCAAATTAATTGAGCGCGGGAATCCCACCGAATCTGATCATAGCCGTCTTTCGGGCCGACCTCACTGGCGGAATGGACGGTGGCAGCGGTCCAACTGCTGTCGTCGAAGTCGGCATTTTTCCAACCGGCCGGTTCTTCGAGGGCGGTAAATTCACACGGCGCCGTACCGGCCACGGGATTCGATTCGTTCTCACACGATTTATCGAGGGGAGCCTCGTGGATGATGGTGCATTTCCAATCGCCGTTAGACACGGCGACGACGCTGCCGGAGCCGGTATCGGTGAGCTGCATAATAAAGCCGCCATCGCCCATTTGTTGATTGCCCGCACCGATGTATTCCAGGCCAGTGTCATTCTCTTTGTAATCTTTGAGGATGAAGTTGAGGTGTAGGGGATAATCGGCCTTGAACGTAACACTTTCCGCATTGAAGGAGCGTTCGGTGGTGATGGGTACGGAGTCCTCGACAATCAACTCCTCACCCAAATAGGCAGCGAACCAGTTATCGGCCCAACCGTCCAGTCTGAACGTGACCGCACCGCTGGTATCAGCCGTTGTTTCATTGACCGTATTCGGATCATTGGGGGGTGATCCAGGCGGCGGGCCGCCTCGACACCCGACCATCAAGAAGAGCAGTGAGCAAATAGCAAGGAACTGGGTTGATTTAGGCATGTTACCTCCTGGGGCTAGACGGGGGAAGTATGCCACTTTTCCAGCTATGTGCCAAAACTGTCTGAGCAAACCTGGTTGGTCTGGTTTATCATTACGTGATATTTACGTACTAACTACGGAATTATCTTGTCGATTACGGTAATCTACGGAGTCTAATATCCGAACTATTTACGCTTCACAATCACTTTGTCAACGTCTATACTGGACCCATCAAGTGTTGAGACCAAAGTGAGGCGATTTTCAATATGGGGTTAGTCACCCACATCACCCAAACCCAAAAAACTCATAAAGCGAAACCTTCCACGAGCATCCTTGTGTTAGATAGCAACCCCAACCTTCGGTATCTGTATGTTCAAGCGCTGCAACAAGCGGGATACCAAGTTTTTTCAGCCACAACAATTCATGAGGCGCGTAAGCTCCTAACAAATCACCCAATAAACCTCTTTTTAAGCGACACCCACATCAACAATCAAGATCAGGGCATCGGTCTGATGTACGAACAGCTTAATACTTTCGCCCAGAAAAAGATCAAAACCATCATGATGTCCAGCCATGTCCAGTACGAACGTATTTGTCAAGAAATGGGCGTCGACATCTTTATTGAAAAGCCAGTCGCCATCGATCGCCTGGTTACTTTGGTCAATCGTTTGGTATAACGTGTTCTCCTCTCCTTTCTCTTCATGAAAGCCGGGTCTTCCCACCCGGCTTTTTACTTTTAAAAACAAAACCGTAGATGGTCGGCCAGTTTGACAGGGGACTCTAGCCGGAGATAATAGAGCCTGCATTGTATTTTTATTTCAGTTCCCGATAAAATATAAATAAGCTAACTCAGAGAGGAGGAAACTATGAGTATCGCCTTAATTGGTCCACCTGGGGCAGGGAAAGGCACCCACACGGATGAATTGATTGCTAAATTCAATCTCATCCATATTGTTACCGGGGAGTTGTTTCGACAGCATGTGGAAGAGCGTACCGCTATCGGCATTCTTTCCAAAAAATATATGGGCCGAGGTGAGCTGGTTCCAGATGAAGTGGTCGATGCTATCGTAGAAGAATGGCTATGGAAGGCCGACCCGAACAAAGGTATCTTATTTGACGGGTTTCCCCGTACCGTGCAGCAGGCTCAATTTCTTGATGAGTTGCTAAAGGAAGTCAATCGCAAGCTGCATGGCGTTGTCTACTTAAATGTGCCGGATGATGAGGTAGTGCTGAGGTTAATGGGCCGGGTCATATGTAACGAATGCTTCGCCCCCTATCATCTGAAGTTTAATCCCCCGGCTGAAGAAGGAGTTTGCGATCGGTGCCGAGGCACGCTGCGCCGCCGGTCCACCGATATTCCGGAACTGATTCGCGTCCGCCTACGGGCCTTTCGTCGAGCGGCCGCACCGGTCGTTGATTACTATCAGGCGACCAACCGGCTGATTATTATCGACGGCTCGCGTGATATTCCGACGGTGGGGCAAGCGATATCGGAAGCTGTTAAAGGCTTGATGGAACGGCGGGGGCAAATGGCCACGCCTGAGGAAACGGCCCAAATTCAGGTGGTCACCCCTCCCATCCCCACACCGGCGGTTAAAACCGGCCACGACAGCGTCAATGTCGTGCTGGTCGGCGGGCCGGGGTCAGGAAAAGGAACGCAGGCCGATCAGCTTAAACGGGAACTTGAAGTGCCTCATATCTCTACCGGCGATCTATTTAGAGAAAACATTAAGAACCAAACCGATTTGGGCAAGCTGGCCAAAAGCTACATCGATTGCGGCGAGCTTGTACCCGATGATGTCACCGAAGCGATGGTCGAAAAGCGGCTCTCGCAGGCCGATACCGAACGCGGCTTTATTTTAGATGGATTCCCTCGCACGCTACCCCAAGCAGAGGCGCTGACCGAAATCCTGGCCAACTTAGGCCGACAACTTCAGGCAGTGCTCTACCTTAAGGTCTCTGATGCGGAAATCATCAAACGACTTTCAGGCCGAGTAATTTGCCGGGAATGTCAAACGCCGTTCCACCAGATTTTCAATCCATTTAAGGAGTGCCCCAACCATAAGTGTGAGGGCGAATATCTTTATCAGCGTGATGATGACAAACCCGAAACGATTCGCGCCCGGCTGGATACGTTTCACCGGCAAACCGCCCCGCTGATCAATTACTATATGGAAAATGGCGTTCTGGTCGAGATTGACGGTGAGGGAGAAGTAACGGACGTTAATGAGCGAATGCTGTCTGCCGCCCGCAACCTTGTGACGGCGTAGAAGTATGGATGGATGGATGGTTGGATGGTTGGATGGTTGGTTGGTTTATTTGTTTCCAGTCGCTTATCCAACCAACCATCCAATCACACAAGGCAGGACCTATGCAAGTTAATTATTTAGCCACGAATTACGCGAATTTTCACTAATTCTTTCTTGTTTTTCGTGTCAATTCGTGCCATTCGTGGCTAATTTTATTCTTCTGATAAGTTAACTACATAAGTCCTGCAAGATTGAAACACAATGGACTGGCTTGATCGGATCCTAAACGATCCCTTATTCCAAGATATGATGAACCCCAGCGAGGAGACTCAGGACAAATTCCTGGTGTCAATTGCCATCCTGGTCTGTCTGTGGCTGCTGCGCTTAATCGTATTGCGGTTCGTTCAAAATAAATTGGCCGATGATCGAGCTCGCTACAGTTGGCGAAAAACGTCATCGTACATTGCAGCCATTTTGGCTCTACTTCTTTTAGGGCGATTGTGGATTAGAGATATCCAAGCCATCGCCACATTTTTAGGGCTAGCCTCGGCCGGTCTGGCGATTGCCATGCAGGGCCCCCTGACCGACCTGGCCGGGTGGTTGTTCATTTTTTCACGCCGACCGTTTGAACTAGGCGACCGGGTGGAGATTGGCGAGCATGCCGGAGACGTGGTCGATATTCGCTTTTTTCAATTTACTATCTTAGAAATTGGCAATTGGGTTCACGCCGATCAAAGCACGGGCCGTATTCTGCATATCCCTAATCGACAAGTATTTAGTCATCCACTCGCCAATTATAACAAAGGCATCGAATACATCTGGCATGAAATAGAGGTACTGATTACGTTTGAAAGTAATTGGGAAAAAGCTAAAACTATCCTTACTGAGATAGCCAACCAGGACGCGGCTCACTTGAGTCCGGATGCAGCCGAACGGGTCAAAGCAGCCGCCCGCCGTTTCTACATTGTTTACAAGAATCTAACCCCCATCGTTTATCTAAAAGTGGAACCCAGTGGCGTTCTTCTGACGCTTCGCTTTTTAGTCAATCCTCGCCGGCGACGTTCAACCGAACAAAGCATTTGGGAAGATATTCTAAGAGCTTTTGCCCAAGAGCCGGATATAGAACTAGCCTATCCTACGCAGCGTGTTTATTTTCGCCCAACAGAAGAGAACCCACCGTTTGTTAAATCACAACGTAAAAAGGATATTGAGGCAACCAATCAAAACAACACCTATCAGTAGCCGATTTGTGAAAAATTTGGCAACAATGAAGGTTTACGGCCCCTAAGCGTACAACTATTGCCGTGCATTGACTCGCGCACATTAACCCAGCGTCTGCCGCATTACCAACCCACAAACCTAACTCACTGGAGATTAACCAGCCACTATGGACTCGTTGCAGTCATTATATAACCAAACCGTCTTTTTGCTGTCTAATTTAACCTGGTTTGGGATGATCGACCTAGCCCTCGTCACGGCTGCTTTTTATCTTATTCTCAGCCTCATCCGACGCAGCGCTATCGGCTATATGATGCGAGAGATCTTGCTGCTGGGGCTAGCCTTATTTGTGCTCACTACATTACTGCCTTTACCTGTGTTCGATTGGCTGGTGCGAGGTATTTTGGTGGCAACGCTAGTGGCAACCCCCATTATTTTCCAGGCCCAACTACGACGATTTCTGGAGCGGGTTGGCCGCACCTCCGGCTTGGCTCAAGCCGTGCGCGAGAGCGCAGCCGAACGCGTTATCCCTGAACTGACTCACGCCGTAGAAAACATGGTTGACAGCAAAACCGGCGCGCTTATCGTTCTGGAAGGGAATGATTCGCTGGAGGAGATTGTTAAAACCGGCGTGTCATTTGGTGGGCGCGTAACCAGCGAGGTACTGGAGTCGATTTTTTATAATGGGACGCCTCTCCACGACGGCGCTATTTTGGTTCAAGGCGATAAAATCACCGCCGCCGCCTGCGTCCTCCCCCTGACCGATCACCTGCCGCCGGCTGAGAAAAGATTGGGCACGCGCCACCGGGCCGCTGTCGGTATCAGCGAAACCAGTGATGCGTTGGTAATTGTCGTTAGCGAGGAGACCGGCCAGCTTGGGGTGGCCCAGCAAGGGCATTTACATCGCCCCCTGTCGAGTCTGGAACTTCGCGAGAAACTGCTCGATTTTTACGGTTCTTCTACCAGCCCCACCAAGCCCCTTTCTCTATGGAGCCTGTTAAGCAATTTGGTAGGGCAAATCTGGTATCCCAATTCGGGCTTTAGCTTTAGGAAGCTGTTTTCTGATCTGGGTTTATTGGTGGTGGCCGTACTCTTGTCGCTGGTCGTCTGGTCCTTTGTCATCGAACAGACCAACCCATTTCAATTAGCCAGAGTTGAAGGCATCGCCCTGCGAATAGAAAATCAACCGCCCAATACGCGCATCATTCCGCCGCCGCCCGAAACTGTTTCAGCCGTTATTCAGACAACGACGGATCTGCTGCCCACGCTTCGGCCCGGCACCTTCCAAGCGACCGCCACACTGGCCAGAACCACACCGGGGTTATATCGAGTTCCTATCGAAGTCAAATCCAGTGTTAACCAGGTCTTGGTCGTGTCAGTTGAGCCGCAGGCGCTGGATTTGGAACTGGCGCCGATCATCAGCCGCACCGTACCGATCATGGTCACCATCCCCGATCAGCAAAACCTGCCGACCGCCTATGAATTGGTCGGCGTTCCTACGGCCGTACCCGGTGAGGTCCAAATTGTTGGGCCGGCCCCTATTGTTGAAAAGGTGGAACAGGTGGAAACGAGCATTTCTCTAGCCAATGCGACCACCTCGATCCGGGAGACACGGCCTTTACGGGTGGTCGATGAGCGAGGCCACGAAGTATTTGGGGTGGAGGTTCAGCCGAACCAAACTCAGGTCAACGCCAATATCCGGCCCAGACTTAATGCGCGTGAGGTCAGCGTCCAGGCCAATGTCAACGGCCAGCCGCCTCAGGGATACCAACTCAGCAATCTCAGCGTAACGCCGGCTAATGTTACGTTGCAAGGCAGCATCGACCAATTAGCTGATATTGGCAGCGTGATCACCACTTTACCGGTCGATGTCAGCCAGGCCACCGGCGATTTTGAGGTGCAAATCCCGCTCGATCTACCCCCCAACCTTCAGGCGCTTGACAGCAACGGCGTACCGGCTCGGAACGTAAAAGTCTCGGTCGGCATTACGCCCCGTACCGGCAATCTGGCCATCTCACGCCCCATCGAAATTATCGGCTCAACCCGTAACTTGACGATTACGGTTGAACCACGCCGGGTTGATTTGCTGCTCAGTGGCGCGCAACCGCTGCTCAACGAAATCCAATCCAACCCTGATTTGGTCCACGTCACCCTCGATGCGTCCGGCCTGCGCCGGGGTCAGCAGGTGAATATGACCCCTAATTTTGTAGCCCCGGCCGGAATAGAGGCCCAATTTGTTCCGGCTTCGGTGCTGGTTACTGTAGAGTGACGATCGCTAAACGGACCACACTTGTAGGACCGCTTCCCCATCCCATCGACCTTCGCCGTGATTGCCCCAGGCGAGTAGCTTCGTGGGGGTAACTTCGATAATAGCCCCGTAGTCGGCGTCCGTGCCGATGTCCCAATTATACTTAGCCAGGAACAGCGGCTGCAGCGCCTCTTCGGCCTCCGGCGCTAAGGTAGCCCACCCTTCAATAATAACCGGGTTGATCGGATCGGGATGGGTAATGACCACCGCCGGGTTCTGGGCAATGTTGGTAATTTTGACGGCATCTGGCGTGGTAACGACATAGGCTCGGCCTTGATACCAGACGTGCCAAACCGGCGCACTATGAGCGCGATCATCCGGCCGAACGGTATTGAACCAACTACACTCTGCTTCCGCAAAGCGCTTGACCAGCGCCCGCAACGTCTCATCCTCAGCCTCGTGGTGCGCCGGCTCCCTTGCCGATGAGACGGCGCGGCACTCCTCCTCCTGCCGTCGAAACCAATCGCCACAGCCAATGAGGCGCATGCCGACGACTAAGCCTCTAGCCGCCCAATAAATCCAGGCGTTGGTTTGTCCGGTACCGGTATTAACGACAACCCTCTCCCGGCGAAAAAATTTGGGATGACCTTCGATCCGATCAATGATTGGCAGCGCTTCAGGCTCTAAAATCAGCAGATCGCCATAAAGCGTTCCTGCCCCCGGTCGGGCCGCCGGATAGGCGCCCAGGTTGAACAGATCGGCCTGATCGAGTTGAGCCGCCTCGACGGCTTTGACATAACGGTCGATATGAAAGTAGTACCGGCTGTCATTTTTCGATGAGTTGTTCTGCGGGGGTCGCAGTGTACCGTAGACAAAAACTTTCTCTTGACCGAGCATGGGTTGGTAACTCCTCTATGAATTATGGCCATTTACGCCCCTGGCCTCTCGCGCCTGCCGTAAAATCTCTTTGATTTGCCCCAGATGAGCATCATCATGGCTGAGGCCGCCCAAAAAACGAGAGACTGGGTTAATCGGTCCTTTTCTGTAACGTAGTTCAATGGTATTGTCCAGATGAGGTTCATCGGGCCACATATCCAGGCTGGCCAGCCGCATCCGGCGGCTCTCTTCAAGGCGGTGGCGGCATTGCTCTACGGTGGTGACGGTTTCCCAATAAACTTCATAGCGAGAGCGCCCCTCGCGTTGGACGCCTCGGGCCAGTTCGGCGGCCAAGAACGCCGCCTCCTCGGCGCTGGCGGTGACATGAACAATGACATGGCCCAACGTCCAGGGCATGTTTACTTCGTCCGAGGTCGAAGCCGCATTATCGTAAGCTTGTGGATCGTTGTAAATAAAGGTGATATCTTGGTCAACGCATTCAGCTATCAAATAGAGCTGCGTATCGATCATTTCGTTGGTAAGATCACGCAACTGAGCCGGAGTAAGATGGCCGTATAATTCGTGCATCGTTTTTTCCTTACTCCGGATCGGGTCAAAATCAAGCATTCAATAGGTCCTTTCATGCAGTCTAAAGCATATCGGCAATTTTGCACCGATATCTTAGCACAAAATCTTTATTTTTTATACCTATTACTAGAAAAAATAGCGTGAGGAAAAGAATTGG
>Ga0116151_10003413_pt1 | contig 14239 bp, 7 predicted proteins | sample AD_UKC117_MetaG_FD_89893 | JGI IMG/M metagenome (GOLD analysis project Ga0116151, IMG submission 89893) | Active sludge microbial communities of municipal wastewater-treating anaerobic digesters from Hong Kong - AD_UKC117_MetaG | ecosystem: Engineered > Bioreactor > Anaerobic > Digestate...
TCAAAACGACACATGGGGCATGAATGATGGCACTCTCCGCCCAATTCTCTGTGGGAGACAAAATTGTATTACCGGTCGGCGGAGAATCAGTTGGCATCGGGGTATCGGTGGGGGAAACTGCCAGGTGTTGCGTTGTGCTAGGGGGAGGTTGTGCCTGCAGGCTCGTATCCACTTCAGTTACGTCACCCACGTAGGCATCTAAACGTTGCACATCGCCCAGTGGATAATGCGCATTCGGCGCCGCTTCTACCTGTGGTGGCGATAGCGACTGCACACTGGCAATCGTGGGTGTCAATAAAGCCGTTGGGGGAATTGGAATCAACAAGCGCGGGACTGTTCGATACAAGTGCGCCTGCGAAGCGGAGCCCAGGCTGGGCCCCCCAATATGGGTAGAAGGCAGCACAGCACGGGGCCGATCCCCTGTCGCTGAAGTCGGCACCATCCCCACGGCGGCGGGTCGGACGGTGGGCACGGGTGTCGTCGGTTCCGTTTTCTTGTTCTCTGGGTTAGAGCCACTGCGCAAAAGAAAGATAAGGATGGCCACAGCAATGAACGTTAACAAAACTGAAAAAATGATGCTCGCCACCCGCTGTAACTTGCGATCGAGTTCCGGATTAAAATTCGGATCGAGCGGCTGCTGTTCAATGGATGTCGGAGAGCCGGCGGAACCGCTTGGCACAGCCGCCGGTACCGGCGATGGCACAGAATGGTTCATCCCCGGAATGATAACATTTACGCTGGCACCCGTTGCACTCGGTACCTCGGCTGGATGAATTTCCAGCGTTATGGTCGGATTCTCTTCCCGCTCGCTTGCCGTGAGCAGATCCGCCGCCGGGTTGGCGCCACGTGCCAGTGCTTGTGCCAGTTCGGCGGCAGTTGCATAGCGGTCATTGGGATCTTTCGCCAAGGTCCGCTGCAAAATCTCCATGTGACGCTGCGACAGATTCCGTTGCACTTCGTCGGTAATCGTCACCGAATCGTAAACATGTGCATGAAGAATTTGTACAGTGGTCCCGGTGAAGGGTTGGCGCCCCGTGATACAACGGTAGAAGACGGCACCCAAGGCATAGATATCGGCCCGATGATCGACATTGCGCGCGCCGCGCGCCTGCTCGGGCGCCATGAAAGCCGGTGTTCCCACAGTGCGTCCCCAGCTTGTCAACTCCGGTGAATCGAGCGCCCGGGCAATGCCAAAGTCACCCAACAAGGGCACAACCGGATAATCAAGTGCCTCCAAAACCACAGCACCCGCAAATTCACCACCTACGGTACGAAGTAGGATATTACTGGGCTTCACGTCGCGATGGATAACTTGTTGCGTGTGGGCGTAGGCCAAGGCGTGGGCAATCGGTTCCAGCAGCAGACAACTCTCTTCGGGGGACAGTCGGCGATGGCGCGCGAGGAGAGCGGCAAGATCTTCGCCTTCCACAAGCTCCATGGCAATGTAGGCCGTATCTGTGCCAGGCGTGACCCCAACCCGCAACGTGCGCACAATATGGGAATGACGGAGCTTTGCCGCGGTCTGGGCTTCTTGACGGAAGCGGTTATACAGCTTTGTATCGGAACCGTGCAAGAGCACCTTCAGGGCCACTGGCATATCATCGACGCTATCATACGCCTGATAGACCGTGGTCACGCCACCGCGCCCCAACCGCTGTTGAATTCGATAGCGCCCAATTTCCCGCCCTGTCAGATCGAGAAAACCCGGCTCACGGTGCGCTTCGTCCGTGCTACTGCGAATCTCTAATTCACCCACTGGATCGAATGCTCCAACCAACTTAAAAACTCTCCCTGAACCGGCATGAGAAACTGTGCCTGTCCACTCTGTATATCCGTGCTCTCTTCACCCGCGCTGACCGCTTCACTTTCAAAGAGCGAAATGGTCCACAGATTCCATTTTCCCCCACGATCGCTGGCAAAGACAATGGTGTTGTCGGCGGGGTTGATCGACGGCAACCCATCCTGTGCGGGGTCATTCGTCAGGCGGACAATCGTGTCATCATCGACCGTCAAACGAAACAGTTCCCAATTATTCGCACCAACATCGCGCATAAAAATAATATATTTACCGTCGGATGTCCAAATCGGTCGTCGATCGTCGCCATGGGTCAGGCGTTGTGACTGCCCCGTGTCAAACGAACGGAGCACCAGCCCCGGCATATTGCCATCTGCACCAACATCGCGATAGAGGATGTACTTGCCATCGGGCGACCAAACCGGATCTTCACCCTCAGTAACAACATCTTTTACCCGACTAAAGGTCGTCGGCGTCGTGTATAAGCGGTCCTTCCGGTCGCCATCGGTACTTGAAAAAACGAGCAGCGTTCCTGTTGGGTTCCACCGGGCAGGGCTCTCCCGGGCATCCTCGACATTATTGGTGTAGCGGGGAAATCGATCATTGGGATCGACAGTGTGATCCAATTCAACACCGCTCAGCCCTTCTGAGTCACTGCGCCTACTGTAGAAAGCCAGCCTGTTGCCCAAAAGCGAGGGCTGCGATGCATTGTTAATTACCGAAGCGACGGATTCCGGATTGGCGACAGGTACCCGCCAGATGGTATAACGCTTGTCCTGTTCCGACGAATAGTAGATCGTGCCGTTGAGTGGATTGTCAGCCGGCGCCGTGGTTTGCGCCGTAACAACATTGCGACATGTCGTTTCATACTGGCGCAACAGATCGCTAGGGACGCGATCACCGGCCAATTGATGAGCAGCCGTTAAGGCTTGGAACGAAACACAGTGCGCCCCCTGTGCCTCGCGCTCCTGAGCATAGGCCAGATAAGCACTCACTAGTCCATCCAGTTGAGCAACGCGTTGCTGTTCGTTGGCCAGGAGATAGCGACTCAACTCTGCACTCAATTGACGGACGGTGTCACCAATGGGCCGTCCGACAGCAGCGGCCAGCAGGTAGTCGGCAGTCTGCTCTGCGAGCGTTGACAGATCGGAGGCATTGACAATGTCTTCATTGGCGAGTCCCATGTAGATATCAGCCAACGTCAGACTGACCTCGTCCACAGTAAAGGCATCAAGCCACTGCCGCCAATACAGTGCCGTCGGATTGCTGGTCAATTCACGGTAAATCTGCTGGGCCTGAAGGGCAGGAGATATGTTGTTGAGTGCCAGATCCCGAATGCCGTCTTTGGCAGAGAGCATTGTGATGAGATTCCAGCGGGCTTCGCCCCAATCACCATTTTGATAGTAGTACTGCACATCATCCCAGGTCGCTGCCACATCGAGCAGCGCGGGTGGACTTGCTGTCACCGTGACAGTTGGTACAGCGCTGGAGGTTGCAACACCGCCACTGACGCCAGTGGCGGGAATCGTGGTGATAGCGGCCGTGACCGTACTGCTTACGGGGCGATTGGGAGAGGGCACAACAATGGGTACCATCGCCGTGACAGCGGCAGCGGTAATAGCCGCTGTATTGGTCAGTGCCGACGGTGCGCTCGTCACTGCACTTGTCATGCCGTTGGAATCAGGTGGCAGATTCCCCACAAGCGGCGTAATCCGTGGTCCCTCGGCAAGAACATTGGGCGTTGTGGCCGGCGTCGCGGCATAGAAGGAAGAGAAAAAGCTCAAGCGCGGTGCGACATTGATGACAAAAGCGAAAAAGACGAGGCCGATCCCAGCGGACAGGAGGATGCCAAGCAGCAACGCCGCCCAATTGATTTGGCGCGGAATGGCACGGCGCGCGCGTGTCGCACGCGGGGAAGCGGTCGTTGGCTGCGCCAGGCCACTGCCGGTGCGTTTGGCCTGTAAAGCGGGAATCGACGCCGAAGGGGTGGCATCGCGGGTTTTGCCCATCACTCCGGGCACCAGCACATGGGTTAGCTGATCAGAAGGTGGCGGTGTCACCGGCAAAGAGGGCATGGTCAACGTGGCATCGACCGGAGCGATTTCCTGAATCATGCGCCCCAAATCGGTTGCCAACTGACTGGCATCGGCATACCGGGCTTCCGGTTCTTTCTGTAAGGTTTTCTGCAAAATCGCCTTCATGGCGGGCGGCAGCGCCTTCGAGAGATTATCGGGAATCAGAATCGACTCGTAGACATGGGCATGAAGAATTTGCGTCGTCGCACCCACAAAGGGAGCTCGACCGACCAAACAGCGATAGAGAACTGTACCCAACGAATAAATATCGGCACGGCCATCCAACAGACGGTGGCCGGCGCACTGTTCAGGTGACATGTAGGCTGGTGTGCCAATGGTGCGCCCCAATGTGGTCAATTCCGGTGCATCGAGTGCGCGGGCAATTCCAAAATCGGACAATAGCGGGATTAGCGCCTCCGCCATGTCGGTCAACTGAATACTGTTTGGTGTCCCAACCGGGACTCGGCTGAGCAAAATGTTGCCGGGCTTCACATCCCGATGGATCACACCGGAGTCGTGGGCATAACTAAGCGCCTCCGCAATCGGCTGCAGAATCCGACAGCTATCGAGCACACTCAACTGATGCCGTTTCTCAAGGAAGGTACCCAGATCCTCCCCGTCAACAAGCATCATGGCGATATAGGGAACACCTTGCGCCGTCTGGCCGGCATCAAAGACTTCAACGATGTGGGGATGGTGCAACGTACGAACGGTGCGCGCTTCCATGGCAAACCGCGTGCGCAACACCTCGTCCGCCGCGGCATTTAACAACTTTAGCGCAACGGGCTGGCCTGTTTGCGTGTCGGTGGCGCGATAAATTGCGGCCATCGCACCGGCGCCAAGACGCTTTTCGATGTGGAATTTTCCAATAACCTGGCCGACAATGCTATCGAAGTAGGCCTCGACACTCTCCTGTGACTCGGTCGTAAGTGATGGCAGAAAATCGTCAGACTCATGCAAATCGGTTGACACGGGGAATCGTATCTCCAAAGCCTAGAGGTCTATCGGTAGGTTTCGTGATTGCCGATACAACGTTGACACCATAACATTCTCGCCAATGTTCCATTAGGAGTATGCTGTCAGACACACAACGGCGGTAATTCATTGCCCGATAGATGATTGAGAAATTGAGCGCCATAGACAGACGAGTGACCTTGCGGAATCGACTCGAATTGTGTATAGTCACCGTTTGACAAAAGTTACCTAGATAGTATACGTTTGAACCAGCAAAAAGTTATGATAAGAGTCAACAAAAACAACATCACATTAGCGGTCCACGATTGACAACATTTGACAACCTTTGACAACATTCGTGGACCGCGATGGTTCTCTCTCTATCAGAACATAGCCCGTGATAGCATGTTATTTATAACTATCACTTATGCGGTATCCTGCTGCGCACTGTATAATACTGTACCATAGAGTTGCTTGAAAATGAAGACCAGTTGTTACAGAAAAATCCCAGGGTAGAGATTTCGTATCGAAAGAAAGAGTAGATTGTGGGTAGATTTGGCAGACTAATTTGCACCAGTGGATCCAAAGCCGGCACCGAATACGAGCTGCGCGACGACCTAATTACGGTGGGGCGCTCGGCAAATTCACATATTGTCCTGGACGACCAATTTGCCTCGCGCCATCATGCGGAGATTCGTCGTCAAGAAAACGCCTATCAAGTGCATGATTTGCAGAGCAAGAACGGAGTCATTGTTGATGGCAATCGCCTAGCCGCCGGTGCCACAATCTGGTTGCAGGATGGCAGTGAGGTCCAGTTTGCCTCGACGCGCTTCCGTTTCTACGATCCATCGGCCACCCTTACTGCACCTTCTTTGCTTGCCGTACGCGAGCCAGGACTCAAAGTCGATATGAATACACGCCAGGTTTTTGTTGATGGTGAGATGTTGACGCCACCACTGAGCACAAAGCAGTTTGATCTGCTATGGTTTCTCTACCAAAATCGCGGCCGGGTTGTGAGTAAGGATGAAATCGCCCATGCCGTGTGGCCGGAGATGCAAGGTGAGGTGTACGATGCAAATATTGATCGGATGATCAGCCGGGTACGCAGCCGGATTGAACCCGATGCAACGGACGATCCCCGCTTTGTCGCCACCATTCGCGGCTATGGGTATCGGCTGATGATTGAATAGCAGCCTGTGGTTTAGGCAGCTAACTCTGCCCAGTGCTCCATGGAACGCTCCAGCAGCTGTTGGGTTTGGGCATACGCATCCGTGAGCTGCTGGATCTTCCCCAACTCTTGGGCATAGCTTGCGGCCGCAAGATCTGTCTCAATTTTGGCCAATTTCTGCTCTAACTCGTGAATTTCGGCTTCTTTTTGCGCGATCTCCCGTTCCCGTTTGCGCTCTTCATTTTTGGAGCGGCGCTCCTGCGATTGGCCAGTGCGCACGACGGTACGTTCTGCCGCAACCGCCTGTTTGGCGGCTTCACGCTCTTGTTCACGGGCGGCCAGAAATTCGGCGTATGAGCCTTGAAAGACGTGCATCTTACCCCTACGCAACTCCCAGATCTGTGAGGCGAGACGGTTGATCAGATAGCGATCATGGGAAACCAAGAGAATTGTTCCCGCAAAATTTTCGAGTACTTCCTGCAAAATTTCCTGTGCCGGGATATCGAGATGGTTGGTCGGTTCATCCAGCAGTAGGAAGTTGGCACCATCCAAGGCCAATAAGGCGAGTGCCAAGCGGGCTCGTTCGCCACCGCTCAACATGTGCACGGGCTTGTAGACATCCTCACCGCGGAAGAGGTACAACGCCAGGTAATTGCGCGCTTCCCCAAGCAACATATGTTTGTAGTCAATCAGTGTATCGATCACCGTTTTGGTTGGGTTCAACTTTTCATGGGCCTGCGCAAAGTAACCGACCTTTAAGCTGGCACCCAAGTTCAGTTGGCCCGACAATGGTTCGATCTCTTGCATCAACGTGCGCAAAAAGGTGGTTTTGCCGGTGCCATTGGGCCCAATCAGGGCAGCACAGTCCCCACGCATCAACTCAATGGGATCCGCTTCGAAGAGCACAGTGCCCGGATACCCAATCCGCATCGGCGTAGAACGCAACACGTAGTTACCACTGCGCAGATTGGTCTGTAGCCGTAGGCGCAGTTGCGGAGGGCGCAGGATTGGGCTCTCCAGCGCTTTGATCGCCTGCTCAACATCGGCCACTTCCCAACGCGATTCCGAGATACTCACCTCGTCCATCACCTGGCCCCAATTCTTGCTATTGAGGAGATGAAGGCCACCTGCTTCAACGACCCGCACCTCGCGAATCAGGCGCTTCATGCGCCCCTTTGCCTGATCACGGGTGGCATCGCGGGCGATATTTCGCTTGATAAAATCAAGCTCGCCGAGGAATCGTTCTTTGACCGCATCGAACTCAGCTTGCCGTCGCTCCCAACGCTCCTGCCGTTGTTGGACGTAGGCGCTGTAGTTGCCCCGGTATTCTTCCATCCCCGTTCGGCTCATCTCCCAGATGCGATTGACCACACGATCGAGAAAGAAGCGGTCGTGGCTGACAATCAACAACGCACCATCCCAGGTGCGCAATGCGTTTTCGAGCCACTCAATCGCTTCGACATCGAGGTGGTTGGTCGGCTCATCCAAGATCAGAAGATCCGGTTGCTCCAACAGCAGACGAGCGAGCAGTGCGCGGGTCTTCTGCCCCCCGCTCAGTTGACTGAGCGGGGTGTCCCAATCTGCTTTGGCAAAGCCGAGACCATCGAGCACCTGATCAATGCGCACGTCGATGGTATAGCCCCCGGCATGCTCGAAGCTATCGTGCAGCCTGCTATACTCCGCCAATAGGGCAGCGGATGTATCACCCTGGGCCATGCGCTCCTGCAGATGATGCAAATGGGCTTCCTGCGTGCGCAATTCGTGGAAGACCGTGATCATCTCCTGGTAGATGGTATTCTCTCGGCCACGGAAGGCATCCATCGCTTCTTGGCGCAGATAGCCAAGGCGCGTGCCCTGGGCGAGAAAGATCTGCCCCCCGGAGGGTTGATCAAGCCCGGCCAAAATGCGCAGTAGTGTCGTCTTCCCGATGCCATTCGGACCGACCATGCCAATCTTTGCATCCTTGGGAATACCGGCGGTAATCCCCAAGAATACATCAAAATCGCCGTAGGATTGGCTGACATTGGATAAAGTTAACATCGACATAGGTTAGAGTCCGTTAACGTTTGGTAGCTCTTAATTTCGTCGTGCGCCTGGTTCACCTGCCGCAACATAATCCAGGAGTGCACCTAACAGTGATTGTTGGATAACACTGTAGACCACCCGCAGCAATCGTTCAAAGCACAACCGCTATGGTACCATAAGTCGCGAAAAGAGCAGAAACAGACCTATGTCCCTGTCAACGACTCAATATTTTTATCTCATGTCCCTATCACCGACCATCGACAGCCGCTATCGTTTAACACCCCGCGATCTCGGTCGCGGCGACCACCTGGTCACCATTCAAAACGTCTCCTGGCAGGGAGTGGAAACCCTCACACCCCTTTTGCACCTGCGCGAATTTCCGACGAAGCGCCTTGTACTCGATGCCATTCAACAGCAAGAATTAATTCACATTGTGGGCACCTACCACACCGTGGAGTGGATTGGACGCCAAGTTCTTATCGCAGCCCAATCCGACAGCGATCAGTTGCGTATTCATCTGTTTGCCGTGACAGCTCCACCGCCAAAACGGCAGTTGCATATCCCCAAGGAAATCCCGATACCGGAGAGCATCGGCGCCACTGTGATTCTGCTATTCATCCTGTTGTTGCTCTTTCTGCTGGTGGCTTTGCTCGAACAGAGTAACAGCTTGCTTGGATGGTTCTAAGCGGAATTTCACGCGCCCTCGACCATCGTCGACAAGCCAACGCGCAGGACACTGGTACATTGGCAACAGACCCCTCTTCAATTGTCTGGCATAGTAGACCCAGATTGGGCAAAGCAGATAAAGGTCAAGCCATGGAATAGAGAGGAAATGGAAGACAATGGCCGATTGCGATGTACTCTTTATTGGTGCAGGCCACAATGCATTGGTCTGTGCCGGGTATCTGGCACAAGCCGGTTACCGGGTAATCCTGTTGGAGCGACGTCACAAAGTCGGCGGAGCGGTGGTGACGGAAGAGATTGTGCCGGGTTTCCACTTCGACCTGGGCGGATCGGCCCACATTTTGATTCACCACACTCCTATCGTACAGGATCTTGAACTGGCCCGCTATGGGCTGGAGTATATCGACGTCGATCCCCTCTTTTTTGCCCCCTTTCCCGATGGCAGTCACATTACCTTTTGGAAAGACCTGGATCGGACGTGCCAGAGCATTGCCGCTATTGCCCCACAAGATGCCGAGGCCTACTATCACTTTATCAAAAATTGGCAACCGCTAGCTGAGGGTATGGTGAATAGTTTCCTAGCGCCACCGACCGCGGGGAATCTGATTAAAAACCTCGTACTCAAAACCGGCAACAACAGCGACCGTTTTGAGCGACTCAGCGCCATTCTGCGCGGCTATGGTCAGGTCTTGCGGCAAACCTTTCACGATCCGCGTGTTCAGGCCGCGATTGGCTGGATGGCTGCCCAATCCGGACCGCCACCCAGCGAACCGCTCTCGGCCCCGTTTGCGCTCTGGCAACCCATGTACCACCAGAGCGGGATTCGACGGCCGCGGGGCGGCTCCGGCATGTTGACACAAGCACTGGCCCGCATGATCCAGGCACACGGTGGTGCGATCATTGCCGGGGCCCCGGTTACGCGTATCCTGACCGAACGGGACAGAGCCGTCGGGGCCGAAACGAGCGGGGGCATTCGGGTCACCGCGCGGGCTGTGGTCTCAGGTGCCCACATTCACACCACCATGCGCTTGCTGGAAGACGCGCCCGTGGCCGGCCAGGCCCGTCGCCTGGCGAAACAGAGCCGCATTGGGAATGGCTTTGGGATGATCGTGCGCTATGCGATGAATGAACTCCCCAACTACCGCGCGCTGCCCTCCCCTGTCGACGGTACACCGGGGGAACAACACCGTGCCCTGCAATTCATCTGCCCAAGCATGGCATACCTGGAGCGAGCCTATGGCGACTATCTGGGTGGCCAGCCATCCACCGATCCGGCGCTGATTGCAATGACCTTCTCCGCGGTCGACCCAACACTGGCACCACCCAATAAACACACGCTCTTTCTGTGGGGCCAATATTATCCCTACGAATTGGCCAATGGGCGCACGTGGGATGAGATAGGCCAGGAAGTGGCCGACCGCATGTTGGCCAAGCTCGCCGAATATGCGCCCAATGTGCAGGATGCTGTCATCGACCAGTTGGTTGAACATCCCCTCTTCCTGGAACGCGAATTGGGCCTGCTGCGGGGGAATGTCATGCATCTGGAGATGTCCATTGACCAGATGTTTATGCTGCGGCCGGCGTTGACCATGAGCAACTATCGGGGTCCTCTGAAAGGGCTCTATCTCACGGGTGCCAGCACCCATCCCGGTGGGGGTATCATGGGTGCTGCCGGTCGCAACGCCGCGCAAGTGCTGCTCGCAGATTTGCAACGTCGCAGACTCTGAACACGACTTATAAATGCACAGAGTACAGAAACTCTGGGAGTAGCAGCGACCAATCGGAGGGTCCTCCAGAGGTTATGTAAGTCCTATCTGAAGAGGTGTTCTATGACAAAACAGATTCGTACATCCACCGGCAAAATCGGTATCGTCGGGAGTGGCTTTGTTGGTTCGACAGCAGCATATGCGCTGGTGATGCGGGGGGTTGGCCGCCAGATCGTACTTGTTGATCTGAATCGGCCACGCGCCGAGGCCGAAGCCAATGATATCTTCCATGCCGTTCCCTTTGCCAATCCTCTCGATGTGTACGCCGGGGACTATCCCGATCTGGCGGGCGCGCAAGTTGTTGTGATCACAGCCGGCGTGAATCAGCGTCCCAACGAGTCTCGGCTGGCGCTTCTCGAACGCAATGCCGCCGTATTTCGGCAAGTTGTCCCCAACGTATTGCAACATGCCCCAGAGGCCGTTCTTGTGGTAGCTACCAATCCCGTCGACATCATGACCCATCTGACAGCCCAAATCGTTGAAGAGCATGGGCTGTCGGCCAGTCGCGTGATCGGCTCAGGGACAACGCTGGACACGGCGCGCTTTCGGACGCTGTTGGGCCGCCACCTCGGGGTGGATGCCCACCACATTCATGCCTACGTGGTTGGAGAGCACGGCGACTCAGAAGTCTTAACCTGGTCTCTTGTCACCGTTGGCGGGATACCGCTGGCCGATTTTTGTCGCCAACAGGCAGTCCCCTTTGATGAGGCGCTCCGGCAGCGTATCGACGAACAGGTGCGGCGCGCCGCCTACCAGATTATTGAGGGCAAAGGGGCAACCTACTATGGGATCGGCAGCGCACTTGCCCGAATTGTTGATGTTGTACTGCGCGATCAACGGGCGATTCTCACGGTCTGTACGCCCCAGGCGCAGGTGGTGGGTGTTCGGGATGTTACGGTAGCACTGCCCCATCTGGTGGGAGGTATCGGCGTGTTGGCAACCTTCCCACAGCCGTTGCTCGCGGACGAAGAGATAAAACTACAAAAGAGTGCGCAACTGGTTAAGACAGCCCTCGAGAGCCTTTCTGCCATAGGCCGAACCCTAGAATAGCTTGCCCCGGCGAGGTGCCGGTCAATGGCCGTCACGGGTGAGAAGCGCCCGAAGCCTGGAGCCAGTGACCATCACCTGGGGAATTCATCCGTTCCTCGCTGATGGTCCGTTCCCAATGCATAGGTCGTGGAGGTACAAATCAATGACGAAACTTGCTATCTGGTGGATCCGACGCGATCTTCGCTTAACGGATAACCAAGCGTTACAAGCCGCGTTGGAGCAGAGCGAAGCTATTTTGCCCCTCTTTATTCTTGACCACAAACTGCTGGATTCACCTTGGGTGGGGGAAAAACGAACAGCATTTCTCTTTGCCGGTCTCGTTAAGCTGGATGAGCAACTGCGTGACAAAGGGGGCGCCTTGATTGTGCGGCGCGGCTCGCCCCAGCAGGTTTTCCACAAACTCAGCGAAGAGATCGCCGAAGCCAATCTAGAGTTAGTCGCCATTCATGCCCAGGCGGACTGCTCTCCCTATGCCAAACAGCGGGATCAGGGGGTTGCCAAGGAATATCCCCTGATCCTGCACGACGGTATCGCGATTCGTCCCATTGGAACTGTCAACAAAGATGATGGTGACCCCTATGTCGTCTTTACTCCCTACGCCAAACGCTGGTTGGATGAACCGCCGATTGCGCGGGAAGGTATTATTTCTGCGCCCAAAGCAGTAAAAATACCTTCTGCAATCGCTTCCGATTCACTGCCCAATGTACCGGATCTCGCCGCAACGCTGCCCTTTACAGCGGGTGAAGCTATTGGCAAGGAACGCCTGGGGAACTTTGTCAAAGGGGATGATGCGCCGATCTTTCGCTATGCCGCACAGCGCGATCTGCCATTCAACGACGCCACGTCCCACCTGTCGCCCTACCTGCGTTTTGGGATGATCTCACCTCGTCTGGCTGCGCTTGGTGCGTATACAGCCCGCGGCAATGCCTCTTCAACGGAAGAACGCAACGGCGCCCAAAGCTGGCTCAGCGAATTGATCTGGCGCGATTTCTACCTCACCATTCTCACTCACTACCCCCACGTCCGCCAGGGCGCCTTCCGTGCGGAATATGATGCGCTGGCATGGGAAAATGATGAAGTGCACTTTGCGGCCTGGTGCGACGGCGAAACCGGCTATCCCTTTGTCGATGCTGCCATGCGACAGCTCAAAACGAGTGGCTGGATGCACAACCGCGCACGCATGGTCGTCGGTTCATTTTTGGTGAAAGACCTGCTGATTGACTGGCGTTGGGGGGAGCGTTGGTTCATGCAGCAGCTTGTCGACGGCGATCCCGCAGCCAACAATGGCGGCTGGCAGTGGGTCGCCGGAACAGGAACCGATGCCGCCCCCTACTTTCGCATCTTCAATCCCCTTACACAAAGTGAAAAATTCGATCCCAAGGGAAACTACATTCGCCATTGGATCCCGGCGCTGCGCGCCGTCTCAGACAAATTCATCCATGCCCCGTGGAAGATGTCTGAGACGGAACAGCAGCGCGTACAGTGTAAGATCGGAAAGGAGTACCCAGAACCGATTATTGATCACAAGTGGGCCCGCGAACGGACATTGGAAGCCTACAAAGCGATCAAGGGATAAGATCACCGCGCCCACTACCGTGAGATGCCTGCATGTTTTAGATTGCCCAGAAGGGCTCACTGAAGCGTGCGACGCAGTGTCAAAACTGTGGTACGCACCTAATACCGTGTTGGCCATTGGCAATTCCAACCATTTCATGGTACTTTACCAAGGATGCACACTGATCGGCTATGCTGCACCCAGCTAGCAGATCGCAAATGTACCGTTCACCGAGGTAGCTATGTCTCTTCCCGATGATTTTGAAATATTGCCTGAGGAGCCCAACGACCCCAACCGTGGCACACGCCTCTGGCTTTGGCTGCTGATTGCAGCGGCCGCAATCTTTATTTTTGCTGTTGGCATGGCGCTCGCCACCTTCACGAACCGCATGGGTGGCGGCGAAAACGCCAATGCAACGGCAACGGCACTGGCAGGCATCACCACATTCACCGCAACACCCGTTAGTTTTAATGCCACCATCACGACAACGGCAACCACGCAGGGAGCGCCTGCCAATGCAACGGCTACGCCGGGTCAATCGACGGAGCAGCCCACAACCACACCGACCAGCCAGTCGGCAACCCAGCCCACACCCATTCCCACCGCAACAGTGGCACCACCGACAGCCACGGCAACCGCTGGTTGTGACCGCACTCTCCTCGCACAGTTTGCGCCCGCCTATCGGCCGGAGTTGGGGTGTCCGACCAGTGACGCAGGCATTGTCTGGTCGGCTTGGGAGTGGTTTGAGCGTGGTGCCATGCTCTGGCGCGATGACAACGACCGAGCCTACGCCTTCTTCAACGACGGCGGTTGGCAGCCGGTCGATGAAAAGTGGGAGGGCCAGGATGTCCCATCTCGGGGGGAAGCTCCCCCCGGTTTACAGGCACCGCAGCGGGGCTTTGGCTACGCCTGGGGACGCAGCGATGCACTCTTTCAGCGTTTGGGCTGGGCCACCGATCAGGAGCGAGGTTTCTGTGCTGTCATTCAGTCCTTTGAGCGTGGCTTCATCTTGCAGGATAGCGACATTGAGTCATGCAAAGATAATCTTTTTAATCAGGCACGTACCGGAGAATGGCGCGCCCTCTTTATCGTAGCTATTGAGAACAGCGGCTGGGCTAACCTAGCGGGAACGGCATTGCCCACACCCATCCCAACCGCTACAATCGA
>Ga0116151_10003416_pt1 | contig 14231 bp, 11 predicted proteins | sample AD_UKC117_MetaG_FD_89893 | JGI IMG/M metagenome (GOLD analysis project Ga0116151, IMG submission 89893) | Active sludge microbial communities of municipal wastewater-treating anaerobic digesters from Hong Kong - AD_UKC117_MetaG | ecosystem: Engineered > Bioreactor > Anaerobic > Digestate...
GAAGATATCGGATTACCGCCGTTTCTGCAGGAACTGGGCAGTGTGGCAATTGCGTTGCTGGATGAAAACGGCAGCGTACTGGCCGCCAATCAAGGCTTTCTGCGCTTGGCGCCGCCGCGGGACGCTTCCGATCAATCCTGGGATGTTCGCTCGTTGTTTGTCAATCCGCGTCTTGAAGATATCAAGGCGCTGGTGCCGTATCACGGTGGCGCATTATTGCTCTACCGAGGGATTCTGAATATCGCGATTGGTGATCAGCCCTGCCGTTCCCTGCAAGGGCATATTTACCGCTGGCAAGAGGGGCGGTTGCTGGTGGCGGCTGAACATGACGTGGAAGGTCTGGAGGTGCTGGGCGCGACAGTGATGCAACTGAATGAGGAGTTGACGGAAACTCAGCGGCAATTACTGCGGGCCAACCGGGAACTGAAGCGCAATGAAGCCACGATCCGGGAATTGATGCAGACCGATCCGCTAACTGGCGTCGGTAACCGGCGCCGGCTGGACGAAGCACTGGCGGACGAAGTCGAACGCAGCCAGCGTTATCAGCACGCTCTGTGTCTACTAATGACCGACCTGGATCATTTCAAGGATGTTAACGACTATCACGGTCACACTGTGGGCGATGAGGTACTCAAGCAATTTGCCCTGCTGTTGAGTGAACACTGTCGACAGAGCGACTTGGTCGCGCGCTTTGGCGGCGAAGAGTTTGTCATTCTGTTGCCAGACACCTTGCTGGAGGATGCAGTCGCCTGCGCGGAGCGTATCCGCCAGCAGTTGGAGTCGCAACCACTCGTGGGACAGGTCGGGCGAGTGACCGCCAGTTTCGGCGTAGCGATGCTGGACCGGGATGAAGAGAGCGGTGATCTCATGCGACGTGTGGATCAAGCTCTTTATCGTTCCAAAAAGGAAGGCCGTAATCGGGTCACGCAGTCGGTGGTTGCCGGACAGAACGCCGTGCCGGATGTGGGTTGTTGTTAATTTTCAGGAACGATAGTCTGTCGTTTGCACCAGATCGATTTAGAATATCTATAAATACTCCAGAAAAGTTATTATACTTTCTCTTATGAGCATCAGAGCCTTCGCTTGACCAGGGAAAAGTTAGATGACTGAAATCGAAGTATTATTATCCGGGCGATTAACTATTAACGAAGCTAAGGCGTGGCGAGAGGAATGGATTAATCGACTGGCTGAATGCGAGCAACTGGTCGTGGATGCGCGTGAGTTGGCAGCAGTGGATACGGCTGGTCTGCAACTCCTGATCGCGTTGCGGCGCAGCGCCGAGCAAGCGGGCAAGCAGGTTCGATTGGCTGCACCACCGGCAGGCGCCTTGTTGACCGCCTTGGTCAAAGCAGGATTTCGGGGGGGGGAGGAATCAGAATCTGCGAAACCCCAGGACCCATTCTGGTGGGGGAAGGACTGAGACAATGACCAGATCAATGAATCCATCAGACACGTTCCGGCAAGAAGCAGCTGATCTGCTGGCCACTCTCGAAACAACCCTACTCGATCTTGAGGAAACACCCGATGACCGCGATCTGATCGATCAAGCGTTTCGTTGCCTGCATACGCTCAAGGGATCCGGCGCAATGTTCGGCTGGGAGGCGCTAGCTGCGTTTACCCATCATATCGAAACGGCTTTCCAGAAGGTGCGCGATGGCGTACTCAAAGCCAGCCGCGATCTGGTGACGTTGACGCTGGCCGCGCTCGACCACATTCAAGTGTTGCTGGAACAACCGGAACAAGCCGATCGGGTGCGTGGCGACGCTTTGCTGGCCGCCTTTGTGGATTTGGCGGCGGCTGCCAGCGATCGTTCTTCTCGCGGTAAATCGTCGTTGCCCGCAAGTCAGCGCAAGCCGGGGCATTCTGCCAATTCAGGCTCTGAACGGGTGTTTCGCATTCATTGGCGTCCTGGCCACGACGTTCTAGCGCTGGGCGGCAATCCACTGCTGTTACTGGATGAGTTGCGGTCACTGGGCAAATGTGCGGTAACGCCCATGACGGATCAGATACCGGCTCTGGAAGCGCTGGATCCCACCCGTTGCTACCTGGGTTGGCACATCGTGCTGACGACCTCAGCAGACCGGACCGCTCTGGATGATGTGTTCATTTTCGTCGCCGATCAATCGGAATTGGTCATTGACGAAATTCCCGTGACTGCGGAAACACCGCCCCGGCTGGGCGAAATTCTCGTCGAACGTGGCGATGTTCAAGCGGCCGATGTTGAAGAGGCGCTCAGCCGACAGCAACGCCTGGGCACCTTATTGGTGCAGTCCGGCAAGGTTTCCAAGGAGCGCGTGGCGTCAGCGCTTGGCGAGCAACGTCATTTGCATGAAGCGGCGAAAGCCCACGAATCCGCGGCGTCCAGCAGCACGATCCGCGTTCCGGCAGAACGTCTTGACAGTTTGATGGATCAAGTCGGCGAACTGGTGATTGCTCAGGCCCGGCTCCAGCAAACGACTGTTAATGCCGATAACCCTCTGCTCAAGTCGATTGCTGAAGACATCGGACGGTTGGCCGCCGAGTTGCGCGATACCACGATGGGTGTGCGGATGCTGCCGATCGGTACGCTGTTCGGACAGTTTCGGCGGGTGGTCCGTGATTTGTCGCGGGATCTGAGCAAATCGGTGGAACTCACGATGGCCGGTGAGGATACCGAACTGGATAAAACGGTGATCGAAAACCTCAAGGATCCACTTGTACACTTGATTCGCAATGCCATCGATCATGGCATTGATACAGCCGAGCAGCGCCAGGCGCAAGGTAAGCCAACCGCCGGGCGGGTGCATCTGTCCGCAGTGCATTCCGGCGCACAGGTGCTGATTACTATCGAAGACGATGGGCGCGGCATCAACCGCGTTGCCACTCGCACCAAGGCGGAGGAGCGTGGCTTGATCCAACCTGGACAGGAAGTCACGGACGCCGAACTGTTCGCCTGCATCTTCGAAGCCGGCTTCTCAACCGCTGCTTCGGTGACTAACATTTCCGGACGCGGCGTCGGCATGGATGTGGTGAAAAGAACCATCGACAGCTTACGCGGCAGCATCGATGTCGCAAGTGTAGCGAATAAGGGAACTGCGATCACGCTCAAGTTGCCGCTGACGCTCGCCATCATCGATGGCTTGCTGGTGCAGATGGAGAATGAACGCTATGTAGTGCCCTTGTCCGCCGTCGAAGAATGTGTGGAACTCAGCCGCCAGGAGGAAGAACACTCTGGCGGACGAGGTTTCCTCAACATCCGTGGCGAAATTGTCGCGTTCATCCGCCTGCGTCAGCTACTTGGGGTGCCAGGCGCTGCACCGGATATTCAGAAAGTGGTGGTCGTCGCTCTGGGCGAGTCGCGGGTGGGGCTGGTTGTCGATCAAGTGATCGGTCAATATCAAACCGTGATCAAGTCGCTCTGTCGGCTGCATCGTGATTTAGAAGGCTTTTCCGGCGCGACCATTCTGGGCGATGGCAGCGTCGCGCTCATCCTCGACATTCCTCATTTGATCAAATTTGCCCGTGAACGCGAGACCGCGCTCAGGACTGTCTGAGTCCGCCGCCCATTTTACTACTTTTGGAGATTCCTCATCATGCGTTTTACTATCAAGGCTCGGCTTGCAGCTTCCTTCGCAGCAATCTTGACACTCACCGCTATTTCCGCCTACCTGAGCATCAACAATCTTGGCAATCTCAACGAACGATTGAACAGCACAATCACCGGCCCCGTCGAACGGACCAAGCTGGTGCTCGAACTCCAGTCCAACCTTGGAAGGCTGGTTCGCTCCGAGAAAAATATTATTCTGGAAACCGAAGACGAGGGCATGAAAGCGAGCGCTGCCCGTATCCAGAGCATGCGAGCGGACATTCAAACCAAGCTGACCCGCTATCGGGAGCTGGCGACTGCGGAAGGTCTCAAGAAGTTGGATGCGTTTCTGCCGGTCTATGAAGAGTTCCAAAAATCTCAGGACGAACTGGTGCGGCTGGGGCTGCTTAATTCGAACGTCCGGGCAATGGCCTTATCGCTGGGACCGGGCAATGAGGCGTTTGAAGCGGCGATGAAAGCGATTAAAAATGTCCAGAGCGCCCGTGAGCAAGAAAATAATGTCGGGGTGGATGGCCAAATCGGCCCGCTCCTGGGGCAATTGGCTGAACTCATGCTCCGGATTCAAAACGAGGAGCGGATCATAGTTCTGTTGAGCGACGAGGCCAAAATGCGCGAGCAGCAGAAGCTTGTCGAAACCTATTTGCAAGATATCCAGACCCTGCTGTCTACCATCCGGGGACGCGCCAACTCGGCGCAACGCGATGAGCTGCAACGCTTTACCGCCGCTTGGGAGGCATTCACAGCGATTGATCAGAAAGTGCGCGCCGCCACACTGGAAAATGGCAATAATCAGGCGAGAGAGATTTCACTCGGAAAAAATCGTGAACTCCTGTACAAGCTGGAAGCGATGATCAGTGAAATCACCACCATGAACAATAGCATTATGGAGGAAACGTCGAAGGAAACGGACAAGGCTTATGTCTCTTCACGCATCTTGCTACTTAGCATGGCGTTGCTCTCCGTTGGCATTGGCATTGGCGTGGCGCTGTGGATTTCGCTGACCATCAGCCGGGGTTTAGCGCGTGCGGGTGGGCTGGCTCAAGCGGTCGCTGAAGGCGATTTGACCCAGACGATTGATTACAAAGGACGCGAAGAAATCGGCGATCTGATCGGTCACCTGACGGCGATGGTCGAACGGTTGCGCGAGGTGGTCATGGATGTCTCCTCCGCCGCTGAAAATGTTGCGGCGGGCAGCGAGGAACTCAGCGCCAGCGCCGAAACCCTGTCACAGGGCGCTTCCGAGCAAGCCGCTTCGTCGGAAGAAGCGTCATCGTCGATGGAAGAGATGGCTGCCAACATTCGTCAGAGCGCCGATAACGCCAGCGAAACCGAGAAGATCGCCCGCCAGTCCGCCGCCGACGCCAATCGCAGCGGTGAAGTCGTCTCCAAAGCGGTGGCCGCGATGAAGACGATTGCTGAGAAAATCACGATCGTCCAGGAAATCGCCCGGCAGACCGATTTGCTGGCGCTGAACGCCGCGATTGAAGCGGCACGGGCCGGTGAGCATGGCAAAGGTTTCGCTGTCGTGGCCAGCGAAGTGCGCAAACTGGCGGAACGCAGTCAGACCGCCGCTTCCGAAATCAGCACCCTGTCCACGCAAACCGTGAGCGCTTCGGAAGAAGCCGGGCAGATGTTGGCCAAGCTGGTGCCGGATATTCAACGCACCGCCAGCCTAGTCACTGAGATCAGCGCCGCATCGCGCGAACAAAACACCGGCGCCGAGCAGATTAATATCGCGATTCAACAACTGGATCAGGTCACTCAGCAAAACGCCGGCGCTTCTGAGCAAATGTCGTCGACCTCCGAAGAACTGTCGGCCCAAGCCCAGCAGCTGCAATCAACCATTGCGTTCTTTGTGATTGGCGATAGCGCTCATGCGCACCGGACCAACGCCAAACCTTCCGGCTCCTCCGGCGCGGCGCGGCGGACTGCTGTTTCCAAGCCAGGTGAACGCAAGGCCCCCTCTCCAGGCAACGGCTCGGCTGCGGCCCGACCGCAGGGTGGTCATGCGCATCCGGCTCCGGGCCACAGCGGCAAAGGCTTTGCACTGAATCTTGACGATCACCACCCGCACGGAGACGCTGACGATGCCGCCTTCGAGCGCTACTGAAACCCACGCAAGCGTCGGCGAATCACTGCAAATTTTGACCTTGGGGTTGGCCGGTGAGATTTTCGCTGTCGAAACGGAGCGGGTTCACGAAGTGCTGGATCCGCCACCGATCACGCGCATTCCCAACAGCAGGCCCTTCATCAAGGGGCTGATCGATGTGCGCGGCAAAGTCATCACCGTGACCGACCTGCACGTCAAGTTCGGCATGGCCCCGACTGCGCAAACCACCGACACCCGGATTGTGGTGATTGAGGTGCAGATCGAGGGCGAACCGACGCTGGTGGGAACCTTGGCTGATCGGGTCTACGAGGTGACGGAGTTACCTCTTGCCTTGATGGAGGATGCACCCCGGATCGGGATGCGTTGGCGGCCTGAATTCATCCGGGCGATTGGCAGGCGTGATGGCGATTTCATCATCGTTGCGGATATTGATCAGGTATTTGCCTCCGAGGAATCGGTCTGGCACGCCAGCCATCAAGATGCAGCGGCCTAACTGCGAAGAAGGAGACAGCCCATGCCCTCGTCGGTAGCCCCAGCAAAATCGCCGAAACGCCCGGTTCTGGATGAGTCAGTCCAATACCTGACCTGTGGTGTGGGCGATGAGACCTTCGCCATCCAGGTCGCCCAGGTTCGTGAAGTGCTGGATATTTGCCCATTCAACCGGGTGCCGAACTTGCCGCCGTTCGTGCGCGGAATGATTGACGTGCGCGGCGAGGCGGTGCCCGTCATCGACCTGAGAATCAAGTTCGGCATGGCGCCCGCCGAGATTACCGACAGCACCCGCATCATGGTGCTGGAAGTGGTGGTTGGAACCAAATCCCTGGTGATCGGCGCGCTGACCGACCGCGTTTTTGAGGTGACCGCGCTCGATTCCAGCGATGTCGCTCCACCACCGGATATCGGCTCGCATTGGCGCTCCGAGATTATTCGCGGCATTGGCCATTGTCATGGCCGGTTCGTGATCGTACTGAATCTCAACAGGATGTTTACCATGGAAGACTTGATGTCCACCGGCGAATGTCGGTGACGGAACGCCGCCATGCCCTCTTCATCCGCCTCCATCTTCGCCATGCCCCATCTGTCCGAGACCGAGTTTCGGCGCCTGGCCCGGTTGGTGGAGGACCGGGCCGGTATCCGAATGCCCGCTAACAAGCGCGTCATGCTGGAGGGCCGATTACGTCACCGCCTGCGCAAGCGTGGTATGCGCAACTTTGCCGAGTATTGCCGCTTTCTGTTTGAAGAGGGTGGCCTTGACCAGGAATTGAGCGACCTGATCGACGCGGTCACGACCAATAAAACCGATTTCTTTCGCGAACCGCAGCACTTCGATTTTCTAGTGGATCAGGCGCTCCCGGACTTGGTCAAACGCGGCGTGGGCATGGCGCAGCCGCTGCGGGTGTGGAGCGCCGGTTGCTCGATCGGCGCTGAACCTTATACGTTGGCCATGGTGCTGGCTGAACAAAAAACCGTGTGGCTAGGCTTGCGCTTCCATATCCTGGCAACCGATATCTGCACGACTGTTTTGCAGACCGCCGCCAAAGCGATCTATGCCGAAGAGATGGCGGAACCCATTCCCCTGGAGGTGCGCCGCCGTTATCTGTTGAAAAGCCGGAACCGCGCCGATAAATTGATTCGCATCGCGCCGGAAGTGCGCGCGCAGATCGCGTTTCAGCAGTTGAATTTTATGGACGAAGAATATCACTTGCCGCACCTTCAGGATGTGGTTTTCTGCCGCAATGTGATCATCTACTTTGATGCCGGGGTGCGGGCTAAAGTGCTCAGCCGCATCTGCCGAAGCATTGCCCGCGAAGGATACTTGTTCATGGGCCATTCGGAAACCATTGCTGGCCTCGATTTACCACTCCGTCAAGTGGCCTCCACGGTGTACATTCGGATCTGAAGCGTGAATTGATCAGGGGAAAGGCGGTGGCAAAAAAAATCAAGGTATTGGCTGTAGATGATTCAGCATCCGTGCGCGAGACGCTGAAAGAGATTGTCGGCGCTGATCCGGAACTGGAGATGCGCGCCGCCGCCGATCCCTACGCCGCCGCTAAGCTGATCGCTCAGGAAGTGCCGGATGTGATCATTCTGGATGTTGAGATGCCGCGCATGGATGGCATTACCTTCCTGCGCAAGATCATGCAACAGCGACCCATTCCGGTGGTGATGTGTTCCTCGTTGACCGGCGAAGGCACCAGCACCCTGATGGAAGCGCTGGAAGCCGGCGCTGTCGATGTAATCCAGAAACCGCGCGTTGGATCGCGTGAGTTCCTGCTGGAAGCGCGCATTCGCATCTGCGATGCGATCAAGGCGGCGGCAAGGGCGCGCTTGCGGTCGCGGCCCGCCGCAACTACGCCTTCCCGTCCGGATGACAAGCGGCGACTGGGTTCGGCTAAGCTCACCGCCGATGTCATCCTGCCCCCGCCCAACCAGCGCACAAATGCCGCCATGACCCGCACGACCGAGACGGTAGTGTGCATTGGTGCTTCCACGGGCGGCACCGAATCATTGCGCCAATTGCTGGAAACCTTCCCTGAAGATACTCCCGGCACAGTGATTGTCCAGCACATGCCCGAGAAATTCACCGAGGCGTTCGCTCATCGCTTGGACAATCTGTGTGCGGTGACGGTCAAGGAGGCCCGCGATGGCGACACCATCCTGCGCGGCCAAGTGCTGATCGCTCCGGGCAACCGGCATACGCTGATTCGGCGCAGTGGCGCCCGTTATTTTGTCGAAGTCCGCGATGGCCCCTTGGTTTGCCGACATCGGCCTTCGGTAGATGTGCTGTTTCGATCCGCCGCCCAGTATTTAGGGGCTAATGCGGTCGGCGTACTCATGACCGGCATGGGTGACGACGGAGCGCGGGGTTTGCTGGAAATGATGCAAGCTGGTAGCTACACCATCGCCGAAGATGAATCGTCCTGCATCGTGTTTGGCATGCCGCGCGAAGCGATCAAGCTGGGCGCGGCGCGCATCGTGCTGCCGCTCTCGCGGATTCGGGACGATATTTTGCGCAACTGCGCCGCACGAGAACGAACTTGATGCGAAACCACTTCGCCAATGCGCCGTCGCAGTCCTCGATCCAGAATCTGCTACCTGGGGAGCTGTATTGTGACCGCCATATCGAGTGTTTGAGCACGACACTAGGGTCGTGCGTCGCGGTCTGTCTATGGGACCGGCGCTTGCGGGTCGGCGGGATGAATCATTTCATTTTACCCAGCTGTCCCCCGAATACTGAAAATTCGTTTCGCTTTGGCGATATTGCAGTGCCAGAATTGATCCGTCGCATGCTGCAACTTGGCGGTCATGTTCGCTCGATTCAGGCCAAGCTGTTTGGCGGCGCCTGCGTTTTGGGGAGCGGTAGCTCGGATTACGCGATTGGCCAGCGCAATATTGAGATCGCGGTCACCGAATTACGTCGCTACCGAATTCCGATTGTCGCTAGCCGCGTGTTGGGAACCGATGGATTGGTCATTCGCCAATGCACGGTGTGCGGCGATGTCTGGGTGCGGCAGGTCAGGAGTACCGGCAACCGGCCTTTGCCATCGGCGCAAGTTCATAATCTGCCTTGGCTTACCGATGATATTGCCTCAATCCTGGCCATCCAGGATAAAAATGGCCTGCCAGCGGTAATCAGCACCCGCAACAAATTCACCGGTTCCAGCGCTTGCCGACACTGCTCTAATCTTCCCTATTGACTGATCGGGTTTCCCGTCCATGCAGGTTGATTCTTTCTTCCATCCATGACTTTATCGCTCTATAGCATCCGTTCAGTCTCCCTCTTTAACAAAGGGGGGAGATGAATGTTTACGCTCTATACACACACCGCTGGCGCAGGCCCGGAGGTCGTGCTGGTGCATGGCTGGGGCATGCATTCCGGGATCTGGGAAGATGTTGCCGAGGGCTTGGTCGATCACTACCGAGTCACAGTGTTGGACTTGCCGGGCCACGGTTACAGCCGGGAAGGGTCCGCAGTGGGCCACACCTTGGACGACTGGGCAAAAGCCGTGATCGCAGCGACGCCCGCGCCCGCGACCTGGATTGGCTGGTCGTTGGGCGGACTGGTTGCACAACAGGTGGCCTTAACAGCCCCGGAAAAGGTCCGCCGATTGGTTCTGGTCAACAGTACGCCATGTTTTGTCCAGCGCCCCGATTGGCCGCATGGCATCGCTTGGTCAGTTTTACAGCGCTTCGCTGAGGAATTGCGTGAGGATTACCGGGCGGTGCTCAAGCGTTTCATTGCGCTGGAAGTCCACGGTAGCGAACACGCCAGCGCCCAGTTGAAGCAACTCAAAGCCATGCTGTTCCAACACGGTGATCCAGATGTCTCAGCACTGGAGGATGGCTTAGCGATTCTGGAAACCAGCGATCTGCGCGTCAGGTTGGCAAAAATCGCTTGCCCGACCCTGTTACTGATGGGGCAGCGCGATCAATTGGTTCCGGTAGCAGTCGGAGAAGCGATGCTGAAACAGTTGCCGGATGCCCAGTTGCGGGTCTTTGGCCGGGCAGGGCACGCGCCATTCTTCTCGCACCTGCCGGAATTTATGACGGAACTACGAGCGTTTCTCGATGCATGATGACCGCGAAAGTTTACCGTTTGCGCCCGACCGAAATTGGCTAAGGCGCGCTTTTGAGCGGGCGGCGGCGGGTTACGACGAAGCGGCGTTTCTGCATCGTGAAGTGGGTGGGCGTTTGCTGGAGCGATTGGATCTGATCAAATTGCAACCCGGCGTCATCCTGGATGTTGGTTGTGGAACCGGCGGCGTCACCGTGGCCCTGATGAAGAAATACCGTAAAGCGCGGGTGATTGGCCTGGAACGAGCTTCGGCGATGGTCGCAAAAGCGCGTAAACGCGCGCCCTGGTTTCGCACACTGCATGGTTTGACCGGTGAACCCGAAGCGTTGCCGTTGGCTGATGCCAGTTGCGATCTGATCTTTTCCAATCTGGCGTTGGCCTGGGCGATTGATCTGGATCAGGCGCTGGCGGAATTTCGCCGGGTGTTGAAACCCGGCGGAGTGTTGCTGTTCAGTACGCTTGGCCCGGACACCCTGATTGAACTCCGCCGCAGTTGGGTCGCCGCCGATGAGAGCTATAGCCACGTCAACGCCTTTTTTGACATGCATGATATCGGCGACGCCTTGTTGCGGGCGCGGTTGGCGGAGCCGGTGATGGACGTCGAGCGATTGATGCTGACCTATGCGGGAATGGACAGCTTAACGCGCGATCTCAAAGCTCTCGGAGCACGCAATGTGATGCGGGGTCGTCCGACTCGCCTGACAGGCAAGGGGCGGTGGCGGACGGTGCGCGAAGCCTACGAGCAGTACCGCCGTCGCGATGGCCTGTTGCCAGTCAGTTGCGAAGTGGTTTACGGCCATGCCTGGGGGCCGCTTTCCCGGCAGTCCCGTTCCTATAATGAAGGTCCAGCGGTGTTTCCGCTTGCGCAGCTACGCCGGCGTTATCCGCCGGCTTGATCGCATCGCCGCCGTTGCATCAGAAGAGGCGGTTCGACGCGCATGAGCCGGGTGGGTTAGTGATTGTGGGCTGGTCGGAAAACTTTACAGTGGGTTTGAACGCAGGTCACGGTGTTTAGGGGCGATTCGGGGGTTAGGGCCTGGCTCACTGTCGGAAAATTTTACACCGCATCAGCCCGAACAACGAGCCTGAAGACTTTAATTATTTTGTATAGAAAATATTGCATATTATTGGTGATATTTTTTAATATAAAAAAACAATTATTTATATAAATTTTATGATTAAATTATACGATATTTTTTATTTATATTTGTCATTATAAGATGACTTTTTAGTGGTTTTAGCCTGACAGAATGAAAACCTTACGTGTGTCCGAATGTTCCTGATAGATGTCAGAATTTTTTACAGTGCTAATTTTTGTTTCAATAAAATATTATATATTTCAACATATTGTAAGTTGGCTTTTTTTGCAAAAATTTTCCCCGCCATCAGGCGCGCATGACCCACGACTAAGAATTCGGCACGGTCCCCGAACCCACCTCCCTCGCCCTCCTCGGCCTTGGCCTGGCTGGTCTGGGCTTCACCCGGTGGCGCAAGCGGCCTTGATTGTCAGTTGGGTTGAAGTTGTGGAAGCGGCGGCCTGTGGGTCGCCGTTTTTTCGTTGGTATCGCCGGAAAGCGGCCTGGAAAAGAACTGTTCTAATCTTGCTTCATGAACCCCAATCAATTCAAACGCCGACTGGCGCAACAGGGAGCCACTTTGTTAAACCTGGACTATCCCGTTCACCTGGAAGCCGCTGAAGAAGGCGGTTTTGTCGTGACGTTCCCGGATGTGCCGGAAGCCATTACCCAAGGCGAAGATGAAGATGAGGCGTTGCTGCGGGCGGTCGATGCCCTGGAAACCGCCTTGTCCTTTTACATCGATGATCGCCGCCCGCTACCGATTCCCTCCGCCACCGCAGGTCGACCCATCGTGCGCCCGTCCGCGCTGGAAAGCGCCAAGCTGGCGCTGTATGCGGAAATGACCACGCAGGGCGTTCGCAAATCGGAATTGGCGCGGCGGCTTGGATGGCGCTCGCCGCAGGTCGATCGGCTGTTTGACCTACGACACGCTTCCCGCTTCGATCAGATCGAAGCAGCAGCTCGCGCGCTGGGGCGACGGGTGAATGTGACGTTGTCAGTTTAAACTGCACAAAAAGCCCGGCCTTGGCCTGGCCGGTCTGGGCTTAACGCTGATCGCCTAATAACGCAACTCCACCTCAGCCGGGAACTGACTCAGGGTTACGGTGCGGTCAGTGAAGGTCGCCACCGGTTGACCATTGACCGTCACCTCACGCAACGGACGATCGACCGGAGAATACAGCATAATGCCGCCCGGCGGCGCGATCACATCGCCTGACAGACGCACCTTCAGCGTGTCCGCATCAGCCATCGCCATCCGGTAATTCAGCGTACCGTGCCAGGTTGGCATCCGTTTGACGCCAACGCCCTCCGGACTTTCCACCCAGGCGGCGGGAATGCCAGCGCCGATCACCAGCGCCCGATCCGCCTCGCGTTCGTAGACAAAGAGACTGCGCACCGCTCGAATAAAATCGGAACCGACCCAGGTATGCGGCATGTCGCCGATAAAGCGCGGGAGGCGCGGCTCGCGCCAGACCACTTCCGCCCAATGGTTCCAGGCAGCGGGACGCTGACCTTCCAGAAAGAAATTTAATGCTTCCAACGCCTGATCACGGAGACCAAGCCGGATCAGCGCACCCACCGACCGCCATTCATAAGGCGTATACGCTTCCCAGGTCTGTTCCTGGCGGCGTTGCTGGAAAAACTCAAGGTAGCGCTCAAAGGTGCGGTTCAGCGCCGGTTGCGGCAACCAGCCCAGTTCCCCACCTGGATCAATCGCGATCGTCGTCGACGTCGGATCGAAGTCGCCTAACTCCACCGCGCCCGGAATAAAGTCGATCTGACGTAAATGCAACGTAGCGTCCAGCGAATTCCACAAATCCCGACGGAACCCATCGCGCAAAGCGCTGATCCGTTCTGCTTCCGCATCCTCGCCCAGAATCGTGGCCATAGCCGCAGCATCTTTTAACCCACGCAGGGTAAAGAAATTGTCCCAGTAGGAGTGCTGTGGCTGGCTGGCGTAGCCTTCGTGGCTGATTGACTCGGGAACCAGCCCGCCATAGGGAATATACTCGGGGTCGATACGGTATTTGCCGTTCGAGCGTTGCTGACGCAGGAAGTCGATGTAACCGACCGCCTTGAGCGCATAGGGCCACATCTCGCGCAAAAAGCCCACATCCCGGGTATAGCGATAATACTCCATGATCGCGTAGATCAACTCGCCATGACTGTCATGCTCAGCGGTCGGATCAGCGCCGCGCCCGTCGACGCAGCAGGGCACCTTCCCATCCGGGAACTGATAAGGCGCATACCATTGCAGAAATTGCCGCACTTCTTCGGTATAGCCCATGCCCAGTAAGGCCGCCGAGGTCAATGCGCCATCGCGAATCCAGGAGCGGGCATAAGCGCGCGAACCGGGCTGAATCGCCGGACCGTCGCGGTTAATGAAGATGTAGGCCAGATTGCTCTTGATGCTGTTCGCCAGTCGCTGCGCAACCGGCGGCAGCTCCAGGGCAACCCGGTCCAGCCGCGTTGCCCAGTCGCGCCGAGTTTGTTCGAGCAACTGATTGGCTTGCGCCGCGGCGTCCGCATCCGGCAGGGTTGGCGCAGAGTCCAACCTGTCATGGAAGGGGATGCGCAGATATACCTCGCGCGATTCGCCAGGCGGTAAATCCCAGCCGTATTCCAACACCCCGGAGGCGTACCCAAACGGCGCATCCTCAACCCGCTCCTGACGGGGCAGACGACCTGCCGCTAAGTCTGCGAGAATCGGTCCCTGATCGAAGGTGGCGGCGCGGAACCGATCCGGTGTCGTTAAAACAAAGATATTCTTGCCGGAAGGATTCACCTGGAGAATCCGATCGGCATAATGCAGACCGCGAATCGGGGAAACGCCGCTGCTGATATTCAGCGATTGCCAGGGCGGAATGACCTGGAACGGCC
>Ga0116151_10003417_pt1 | contig 14229 bp, 9 predicted proteins | sample AD_UKC117_MetaG_FD_89893 | JGI IMG/M metagenome (GOLD analysis project Ga0116151, IMG submission 89893) | Active sludge microbial communities of municipal wastewater-treating anaerobic digesters from Hong Kong - AD_UKC117_MetaG | ecosystem: Engineered > Bioreactor > Anaerobic > Digestate...
GGGCATCAATCTGGGCAACGACGAGCAAGTCGGTCTGATCACTTACATGCGAACGGACAGCGTCAACGTGTCCACCCAGGCGCAGAGCGAGGCTCGCCAGTTCATCGGCGAGCGCTACGGCGCAGAATTCCTGCCTCCGTCGCCGCCGGTCTATAAGACGCGTGCGAAGGGCGCTCAGGAAGCCCATGAGGCCATCCGCCCCACTTCGGTGATGCGGACTCCCGAGTCGCTGGCCAGGATACTGAACAAGGATCAGCGTCAACTTTACGACCTGATCTGGAAGCGCTTCGTCGCCAGCCAGATGGCGCCGGCGATCTACGACACGATCTCGGTGGACATCGCCGCGTTGCCGACCCGTACGCATCCAACCTTGACTGTGGCACAGGCAGCCGCGCTGGCTGGCGCGCTGGACAATCCCGAATACCTGTTCCGTGCCAGCGGCTCGCGCGTGCGCTTCGCCGGTTTCCTCAGCGTCTACGTCGAAGGCCGCGACGAGAACGGCAAGGATCAGCGCAACGGCGACCGCAACGGCACCGGTGACGACGCTGATTTCGACGACCTGGAGAACTGGCTGCCTGCGCTGACAGCAGGCGAGTTGTTGGATCTGTTGGAGCTGCTTTCCAATCAGCACTTCACCCAGCCGCCGCCACGCTATACTGAGGCGTCGCTGGTCAAGGCGCTGGAGGAAAACGGCATTGGGCGGCCGAGCACCTATGCGCCGACCATGACGACCATCCAGAGCCGCAGCTATGTGGAACAACGGGAGCGTCGCCTCTACCCAACCGATTTGGGTTTTGCGGTCAACGACCGCCTGGTGGAGCATTTTCCCGACATATTCGACGTTGGTTACACTGCCAGGATGGAAGAGGCGCTGGATGAGATCGCCGACGAACACCGCGACTGGGTCGAAGTGCTGCGCGATTTCTACGTGCCGCTGGAGAAGCAACTGGCCGAAGCCGAACGGACGATGAAACCGGCCGAATCGCTGGCCCAACCCATCGGCGAGGCATGTCCGGTGGACGGCGGCGATCTGGTGTTGAAGTTCGGTCGTTTCGGCAAGTTCATCGCTTGCTCCAACTACCCCGAGTGCCGTTACACCCGTCCCTTTGTCGTCAAGACCGGCGTGATTTGCCCGAAGTGCCGCGAGGGCGAGTTGGTGGAGCGGCGCAGCAAGAAGGGGCGCACGTTCTATGGATGCGATCGCTACCCGGATTGCGACTTTGTAGTTTGGCAGGAGCCTTTGCCCACGCCGTGTCCTGACTGCGGTGGTCTGCTGATCAAGGCCGGGCGCGATGGCGCCAAATGCACTGTTTGCAGCCACAAATTCAGCCGCAAGCAGTTGGAGGCAGCCGCGCCTGCGCAATTGCAGCCTGCATGAGGGCTGTCGAATGAATACGGCGTCTGACACGCCAAAGCACGCTGGTGAAAGTTAAGATTTTTTGTAACTATTCAGGCTACAGAGGACTGACAGTCCTGGTCTTACGACAAAGCGACTGTCGCGTTAGTTGCAGCTCTGGTGATCGACCAGGACTGTCAGTCCTGGCTGAGCAGTTACGATTCTTCGGTGAACTATTGGGCTGGCAAGCCCCGAAAAAGGAAAACGAGAGAAACCATGGTAGAAACCGATCTGATATTGACGCTGGCCAAGACGCTCATCGCCGTTTCATGGGCCGACGGCAAGCTGACCAGCGACGAGATCACCAACATGAAGGAAATGCTGGCGCGTATCCCTGACCTGAACGCCCGCCAGTGGATGTCGGTGGAGATGTACATCGAATCACCCGTGGACGATGCCGAACGAGCCCGGCTGATCGGCGAGTTGCAGGTCCAGGCGCAGACGCCAGAGAACAGAGCACTGGTATTCCAGGCCCTGGATGACATGCTGGCCTGGACGGATGAGGTCACCCCGGAGGAGAGGCAGGCGCTGGACGAAGTCAAGGCGGCTTTTGAGTCGGGCGACAGCAGCGCCAGTCTGCACGGACTGTCGCGTCTCTTCCGCGGTCGATCCGCCAGCCAACCGGCGCAAAGCGCTGGTCCCAACCGCGAGGATCATCTCGACGACTTCATCAACAACCGCGTTTACTATGCCGCCAGCCAGCGTATGGCGCGGGGCGAAGCGGCGCTGGACCTGCCCGATGCGCAGGTACGCAAGCTGAGCCTGGCCGGCGGCATGATGGCCAAGGTCGCCGCGGCAAACCCGCAGATCACCGATCAGGAGATGACTGTCATGACCGGCGCGCTGCAAACGCACTGGCAGCTCAGTGCGGACGAAGCCAGTTTCGTAGTGGATGTGGCGCTGTCCCAGCTTTCATCTGAACTGGACGACTACCGGTTGGCCAGTGAGTTCGCACGCGTCACCGGCTACGATGAGCGCTGCCAGTTCGTTGACCTGCTGTTCGTCATCGCCAACGCTGACGGCGGCATCACCGAACCGGAGATCGAAGAAATCAGCTCTATCTCCAACATCCTCAGCCTACCACGCCAGCGTTTCTTTGAAGCGAAAAAGAAGGCGGCTGTTCAGTAACGCGACACGTCGCGCACATCGAATTCGTTTATCGCGCTGCGCGCGATGATTGAACCGAAAGTCGCAACAACGCGAAGAGGCGGCGGAACCCAAGCATCCCGCCGCCTCTTCGCGTGACTTTCTCCGTCTGGTGCTAGTGGACCAGCTTCGGCTGATCCACTAACGTACCGTTCAAATAGGCGCTGACGGCCGCGTCGATTTGTCTGATGTCGGTTAGGACGGGATTGACACCGATCTGCAACAGACTGGACTGTGCGCCCATGCCCATGCCGCCGGCCAGCAACACCTGGCAATCAACAAGGTTGGCCATCATTCGACTGTGCTTTTCCTGGGAATGTTGACCTTGGCCGTGCCCGTGCTCGTGTTGATGATCGTCGCTCTCCTCGTGGTGCTCTTCGAGTTGAAACTGATTATGGCCCAACTTGGGTCGCAGTTCCTGCTGCACCACCTCACCATCTTCCACCGTGAACACCAGGTAGTATTGTGCCCGGCCGAAATGGCGGCTGATAGTGGTCTGATCATCGGTAACGACTGCGATCTTCACGAGTGCCTCCTTTCGCTTTTCTAGGCAGCAACGGCCTCGAGTTGCTCCCTGCCCAGGATGTCGATCTCAATTCCTTCCATGGTCAGAATTGTTTCGTGCACCGGGCAGTGCTCCGCGACACGATGAATAGCTGCCTGCCGATCGGCGCACTGGCCATGAGGCAGTTCCACGCGCACCTTCAAATTAGTGAGCCTGGTGGGGTTCTCCAGCTTGTCGAACGCAACATCAACCGTCATCTCGCTGGCATCGATACCGGCTCGACCACAGTACTGCGCGACGAACGCGCCAACGCACGATCCCAATGACGCCACAAACAGTTCCGGCGGCGTCGGCCCTCGATCCTTCCCGTCCATACTGGCCGGGACGTCGATGATGACGCTGTGGTTGCCAAGCTTGCTTTCGAAGAGCATGTCGCCCTTGTAGTAGGTGGTGATTTTCGCCATGGTGGTTGCTCCTTGCATTCTGCGGCGTCCAGCGCATGCCAACGTCGGCAGAAGCTACTGTTGTGACAAGATATCACACCCACACTATACGCCACATGGGCGCGTCTGGCAATTTTCACAAGGTTGTGCAACATTCTACAATATGGCAATTAGCAAGCCTTGCACTTGATCAGCCAAACCATTTTGGAGGACAAATTGCAAGTAAGCGGTCAGGAAGAAAACGCCGGCGTGCTTCACTAACGCCGGGTTACGCCTCCCGTCCGCCATCACGGAAGCTTTGCTGTTCGCCTGGTCGGATAGCAGACCCACCAGACGCGCGTCATACCTCGGCCAGACCTCAACAGCGTGCCGCTGGTCTTCTGGTGCCACTCCCCACCCCGATAACCCCACACCCCATCAATAGGTGTTTTCCCGCCCCATGACCATCATGCCGAGCAGCAAGGCTTCGCCAGCTTGCTCAAGCTTGTCGGCAGAGATGGTCGCCAACGTGTCGCCAGGTAAACGGGCGGTTTCTTGCCAACCCGCCCAGCTGAGGGTGACCATCGGCGCCTCCTGTCCCTCGCCTGTTTGCAGCGCGCGATCCTCGAAGACAATGCTAATGTCCACTGCATCGTTCGCCGGGCCAGCTTTGACACCCATCCGCCCGGCAGAAGTGTCGAACAGACTGGACAGACGCTGATTGCCGCCAGCGGCGATCTCCAGCCCGTCGCCTGAACCATCACCCAACCCTTGCAGCAAAATCACTCCCTCGACCTCGAATGCAGAGGTGAAACCAACGTGCGCTTGCAGGAACTTGCGCACGTCGCCAGGTCGGATCGGTTCACCGCCATCCTGACCCTCGCCGGCATAGGCCACAAACAGATAGCTGCGATAGGGCTGATACTCGGACGCCTGCATGGCGCGGATCGCCTCCAGCATTACCGCCACGCCGCTGGCGTTGAAGTTGGCGGCCTCGTGTGCCTCGTCCGGCGGTATTGGAGCGCTGTCGTACTGCGCCATGACGACGATCAGCTTGTTGTCGAGCGCTTGATCGACCGAGCGCCCCTGAGCCGAGCCGCCAGGAAGATCCTTGTCGAAGCTAGTATCGCCGGACCCGGCCCTCCCGCTGACTCCAGGTAAATAGCCGATGACGTGACGGGCAGGGAATTGATCAACGATCGTTCCATCGACAGTCATCGACACATCGACGCCCGTATCGATGACTGTCACCTCATCCGTCCCCAGGGACGTCTGCTGGCGGCGCAAGCTGGCAACAGTCTCGCCCGTGCCTTGCAGCAGCCGGTTGGCAATTTCCTCGGTGATCCACAGCGCCGGTGTATGCTTGCCCGTCAACTCCCCGGTTAAGTAGTTGGAAACGATTAGGTCACGGCCAGAGATAGTGTAATGGCGCTGCATGTCTTCAGGATCGCTGGCAACCACCAGCAACCCGCTGTGCGGCGCAAACTCAGCTACCGATGCAACGTCCTCGGATAGCACCAGCAAGAGATCGTCCTTCCCCAGCGCACGCTCCAGAGCCGGACGACCGCGGGCGCCAAAGCTTCCCCTGCTCAAGGTGCCGGTAAGCAGGGCGCGGACCTGCCCACTCGCCTCGCCGACAGCGCTGAAGTAGCCGGGATATTCGACGAAATCGGTGCGGTACGTCAGCGCCGGATCGCCGTCCCAGATTCCCAACTGGGCAGGGCTGTTGATCTGCGTGAACTCGCGCGTTCGGTTTTGAAAATAGGTCGCGTTCTCACCGCCATTAAACAGGCCCAGGCTCTCAAACTGTTGCGCTATCCAGTCGGCCGAGTCGCCCATGCCCTCCGTCCCAAGGCTGCGGCCCTGAAATTCGGGTGCTGTCAGTTGCCCGACCTGGGCCAGCGCCAGCTGACCGTCGAAGGCGCGCGCCTGCTGCCGGTAGTAGGCGATGGAACCGGTATTAGCCCGCGCCCAACCGAATAGCAACAGGCCGCCCAGCGCCAACGAAAGCGTGTATCGGTTGAACAACTTGCCAAACCCCACGCCGACTGTCTCGATCATGCGCCGGATGCCTTCACCAAACAGGTTAAAGCCAACAATCGCGATAAAGAATGCCAGCGCGGGGTAGATCGCCAGCCAGGGATAGGAGCGAGCATACAGGCGCGCGCCGCTGAGCAGCGATCCCCACTCCGGTACGTCGGAATAGTGATAGAGCGTAGCGCCAACGTCCAGTTCGGCAAACGCACCACCGCCAATGAAGATGCCGACAAACCCAAGTTCGCCCAATAACATCAAAACCGCGCCCATCTCCAGCGCAGCCAGAGAAATCAGCGCTGCCAGCAAAATCGGCAAAACGTGAGCCACCATCATGCGAGTGGTGCGCACACCGACCGCGACGGCGCTCTCGATGTATGGCCGCGGGCGAATCGCCATCACCTCGCCGCGGACGTAGAGCATGGTTTCGCCCCAACCGACGACACACAGCGCGACGACAAACACACCCATCCCCTGGCGAATACCCATCGCAAGCACGATGATCATCGCCAGCACCAGCGCCGGAAATGCCGACAGCACCTCGGCGACGCCCATGACCAGGCGGTCGATCCAACTGCCACTCTTCCAGCCGGCGATCGCGCCCAGCACGAAACCGATCAGCAAGCGGGCGCCGACGGCCAGCACGGCCAGGATCAGCGTCTGCTGGGCGCCGGACAGGATCAGGCTGGCGATGTCACGTCCCAGCACATCGGTTCCCAGCGGATAGGTTGTGCCCGGCTCAAACGGCGGCACCAGAAACTCGCCGTCGATGATGGTCAACCCGCGGGTCGTGTAGGGATTGTGCGGCGTCAGGCTGGGGCCAAAGACCAGGATCGACAGCAAGGCGAGCACCAGGAAGCCGCCGACCATGAAGGGCAGATTGCCCATGGTTGCGCGCCACCAGGCACGCCGGCGTTGCGTACGATAGACGTCAGCCGCTGAATCGAAGAGTTCGTTGTGAGCCGCTGCCACATCAGCAAAGGGGCTTGGCTCAGGTTCAGCGCTGCGGCGGCGGAAAGCCTGACGGAAAAAGTCAGTGATCTCATTGTAGCGCAGGAAGCCGGCTACGCTGCCCAGACCGTCCCGAATTCGTCTGACGAAACGCCGCTTGTCCTCGTGCGCAATGTTGGAAATGCTGTCGCGCAGTTGTGGGTCGATGAAGCGATAGCTGATGTCCAGAGCCAGGTTGACCACGATGAAGATGAGCCCCATCACCATCACCAACGCGACGGTCAGCAGATCGTCCTGCTTCGAGATCGACTTCAGCAGCGTGAACCCCATCCCTGGCCAGCCGAAGAAATACTCCACAACCGGCAGGCTGCTGAGAGAAAAACGCAGTGAGATACCGATCGTGGTCAGGATCGGTATCAACGCGTTGCGCCAGATGTGCCCGCGCCAGATCTGGCGCGGCAACAGTCCCTTGCCCTGCGCGGTACGGACATAGTCCATCCCCAATAAAGTGCCCAGTGTGACGAAGGTCACCCGCGCGATCTGAGCCACGGGGCGTGCAGCCAGCACCAACGCCGGAAGAATGATGTGCTTATCCCAACCAAAGCCGCCAATTGGCAGCGGAGGCAACGAGCCGGTCGTCTTTGCCCAGCGGACCATGAGTAGCTGCAACAGCAAGGCGGCGAAGAAACTGGGGATCGACACGCCGATGATCGAGACGAGGATGAACACCAGCGACACGTTGCTGTTGCGCCGCTTGCCGGCCAGGTAGCCCAGCAAAATACCGATAACCGTGGCGAACAGCAGCGACACGGTCAGCAGAGCAATGCTTTTGGGGACTACATCCGCCAGGACAGAACTGACCGGTATCGGCCGCAGCGTGATGCTGCCTGCGGAGGTGTAGCCCAGGTTGCCGTGCAGCAGGTTGCCAAAATAGACCACCGTGCTATCGGCGGCATAGGAAAACGCCCGGGAAAAGTCCACGCCGCGGGCCATGTCCAGACCAAGGAAGCTGATGAAGACGATCACCACCAGCACCAGCAAGCCAAAGGCCAGCCGTTTCAGAACAAACAGACTCAGCCCTACAAACCGCTGATTGCGTTCGGTCCAGGACTCCCGCGGCGCGGCGGGTGAAACAGATTGAGGTCTCTCTAGAGGAAGCTGCTGCGCCATACAATGCTCAGTTTACCACACCGTTTTGGGCACGATATGGTTCGAAACGGCATTGTAACAGGCAAACCAAGGTCGGGGAAATTTCCGCTGACGTTTGTCAGCGTTGTCATAAAAACGGTGAAGTGACCAGGAACTGTTGGCACCTGCGCAGATGCTACGCGGGGTCACCACTCAGGTCAATAGTCAACGAAATCTCGGAACCATTGACGACCGTGGTGGCGGGAAAGGGGGAATGACGCACCAGCGCCCAGATGGCTTTGTTCTCGCTGCGAAACAGCGCCGTCAACGTGCGGATTCCCTGTTGACGGGCCTGGGCGCAGGCAAACTTGAGAAGCTCGGAACCGATACCACGCCGCTGGAGGTCATCGCGCACCGAAATGGCCAGCTCGGCAGAGTCGGGACCGTTCATGCCGTAGCGCACGCCGCCGACCGGTGCGTTGTACTGGTCCGGGAGGTCGGCGAATGCCAGCCAGGCCATTTCCTGCGGCGGGCCGAGATGCGCCAATCGTTCCGCCTCCGCGCGCACCCGTTCAGGGTCAGGGTCTACCATCGACTTGCTGAAACGCAGATAGCGGCTGTCAGCGCTAAGCCGGTTGAACAGGTCCACCAGATAGGGCGTGTCACCCTCCTCTTCGGGACGCACACGCACCAGCAACCCGTCGCGGGTTGAAAACTGATACCAGTCGTCGCGCGTGGCTAGCGCAGGCGGGATATTCACCGTTGCTCCATCAATTCATCGTGGTTCCAAGCGAAGCGCGCGCTTGCAAGTAAACCACCATGTCGATCTTGCTGCCGCGCTGCTGCCAGGTCATATGATAAGGTGAGTATTGCATCACCTGCCAGGCAGCTTCGTTCGTGCTTGCGAAAGACGTGATCGCCTTGCGTGCGCCTGCGGCGCGCGCCTGGTCAAGCAGGAAGTACAACATGCGCGAGCCGATGCCGCGGCCTTGCATGTCATCGCGTACGACCACCGAGACCGCAACCTCACCCTCGCAAACCTGGGAATAGCGGGCCACGGCCACAGGATCAGCATCATCCGGGTCGCCCTCGATCAGGGCGATCCAGGTGTATCCATCCAGCAAAACGGCAGCCACATCGGCGGACGCCGTAGAGGGTTGGGACTGACTGGCCGTGACACGGTTTTCTGGCGTGGCGCGATCGATGAGATCACGCAGACGCGCCTCGTCCGTCATATCGGCGGAAAACACGCGCACCTGCTGCCCATCCCGCGTCTCGAAGGCATACGTCGGGGTTCCTTGCATGATTATCACCTCTCCTGCTAACCTTCCAATTGTGTTACATGATTTTTATCGGGCGTGACCTTGGTTGACCCAAGATCGATTGTGACAGTGGTTTGAAAACCATCGATCACCGTGGTTGATTGATAGGGCGACTCGGCCAGCAGCGCCCAAATGCGACGGTTGCCAGTCTGGAACGTGCCAATCAGCGTTCGAATACCGGCCGCGCGCGCTTCCTGCGATAGAAAGAGCAGCATCTGCCCACCAATGCCCTGGTGCTGCATATCGTCGCGCACCGACACTGAGACTTCGGCCTGCTGCGGGGCGCCTGTCCGGACATAGCGCGCCACAGCCACCGGCGCATGAGGCTGGTCAGGCAAGTCGGCAAACGCCAGCACGCCCAGGCCGCTGGCCGCGTCGACCAGCGCGATATGCTCTGCCTCACGCTGGACGATCTCCGGGTCCACGATGGCGAGGTACTGGTTGAAACGCATGTAGCGGCTGTTAGTTGACAGGTGCTCGAAGAGATCCACCAGATAAGCAGCGTCTTCGGCCTGGACACGATAGACGTCGATCACCAGGCCGCTATCGGTTTCAAACGTAAATTCAGACTTTCGTTTCTCCATACAGTTTTGTATTCCTTAATGACGCATTGCGTCATGCGGAGTATAGCATAAAAGCCAGCGCCCGACAAGTAGCAGGCAGTCCAATTCATCGCAACTATCGAAACTCGTGCTTTTGGTGCGCTGTGCCTGCCGCGGAAAATTGCCTTGACACCCTTCCCCGATGTGTTACAATGCAGCCCATACGTCGGATCAAGGGGAGTAATCGAGTCGAGCAGGGCCCAGAGAACGCGCCGCAACTGTGACCTCGGCACACCTCTCCGCCAGGCCGTTCTCAAGGAAACCAATCATGCTGCTGACCATCGAGAAAGTTGCCGTACTGAAAGCCATCGATATCTTCGCCGAGACGCCGGACCATGTGCTGGCGTCGGTCGCACGCATCGTCGAAGAACTGAACCTTTTGCCCGGCGAGACTTTCATCAACGAAGGCGATCTTGGAGACAGCATGTATCTGGTGGCTGAAGGCAATGTGCGGGTCCACCACGGTGAGCGGACGATCATCACCTTGGGCGCCGGCAAGGCAGTCGGCGAGCTGGCAGTGCTGGACCCGGAACCACGATCGGCGTCAGTGACCGCCATCGATGAAGCATTCGTCTTTCGTATCGCCAAAGATGCCTTCGACGAAGCCTTGGCCGACCGTCCTGAGGTTGCCCAGGGCGTCATTCGTGCGCTCTGCCGGCGCATCCGCGAACAGGGCGCGCTCCTGCAAACCATGCCCGACCAGCCCGGTTGATTGCCGTGACCGGCCCCAGCGCCTCTCACCTCGCCCAACGCGACGAACGCACCAGAGTGATCTTGCTGGTGGGTCAATCGATCTCGCTGGGCATTTTCGCCTCCCTGCTGCTTATCACAGCCAACAGCCTGTTCCTGTCAACGTTCGGCTCGGCCGCGCTGCCCTACGCCTATCTGGCGGTGGCCGCTTTGGGATCGGTTACATTCTACGCGCTGGCTACCATTCAACGCAGTTGGCCTCCGCCGCGGCTCGCACTGCTCATCGACCTGTCGCTGGTGGCAGCGGCGCTGGCCGGCTGGCTGGCACTGGTTGCCGGGCTGATTTGGGCATCCTTTCTGCTGGTGGTCGCGATACCGCTGGTGATCCAGGCCGGTTTTGTGGTACTGGGCGGTCAGGTGGGTCGCCTGTTCGATGTCCGGCAGATCAAGCGGCTGTTCCCGAGGGTGGTCTTCGGGTTCGCCACCGGGCTCATGCTGGGTGGTTTGCTCAGCGGCCCGCTGCTGGGCTGGCTGGGCAGAACCGAGAATCTGTTGCTGCCCACCGCCGCAGCCGGCGTGCTGATGACCGGCTTTCTGCTGGCGACAACCCGGCGCTATTCCAACGACCTGGCGCCGATCGCGCGGCCCCGCCGGCAGCAAAAAGCGAAATCGCTGCCGAAGTTGTTGACCCGCCGTTACGCATTGCTCATTTTCAGCTATCAGATGCTGGCCGCGCTCACCAGCCAGCTCCTCAATTTCATCCTGCTGGACCGCAGCGGAGCACGCTTTGCAACCAGCGAAGCGCTGGCCCGCTTCTTCGGGACATATAATCTCGTCCTGAATCTGACCGACATGCTGTTCCTGGCGCTGCTGGCCGGCTGGATATTGAGTCGCTTCGGGTTGGGACTGGGCTTTCTGATCAACCCGGCCTCAGGATCGGCGCTGCTGGTCGTCATGCTGGCGGCCGGTGCGCTGTTGGGACCTGCCAGCCTGGCATTCTTCGTGTTGATCGCACTGACGCAGTTATTGAACATCGTATTGACTGACGGCGCGATGCGCACCTCGCTGAACGCTGCCTACCAGGCGCTGCCGGCCGACGAACGAACCGCCGTACAAACGGGCGTCGAAGGCATCGGACTGCCGCTGGCCATCGGATTCGCCGGCCTGCTGCTGCTCATCTTCCGGGCACTGAACGTCGCCGACATCCTGACTGTGACGGTAGTGACGATGACCTTCGCACTGCTGTGGACCGGCGGCGGCTGGCTGGTCTACCGCGGTTATGCCCACGAGCTGTTGCAAACGCTGCGCCGGCGCGCGCTGGGCAGTGAGCCATTGACGCTGGACGACCGCTCCAGTTTGGACGTGGCGCTGTCGCTTTTGGACTCACCGGAACCGGCCAAAGTCAGGCTGGGGCTGGACGCGCTGGAGAACGCGCACTATCCTGAGCTCGGCAGCCGAATCGCCCCGCTGGTCAGCCACAGCAACCCACATGTGCAGATCGACGCGCTGGAGCGCGTCGCCCAGTTGCGGATTGGCGAAGCCCGGCCGGCTGTGATCGCCACGGCGCAGGCTGGCGCGGACGACTCAGTGCGCGCCGCTGCCCTGCGCGCCTGGTGCGCACTGGACGGAACAGGCGCGATTTCGGCGGTGCTGCCGGCGCTCTCCACGCCAAACGCGACCGTACGCGCAGGCGCCGTGCAGGGTTTGCTGATCTACTGCGGTGGGGCCGGACGAGCAGCCGCCAGACCGGCTCTGGAAAACATGGTTGCGTCCCTCATCCCGGTGGAGCGAGCAACGGCCGCAACGGCCCTGGCAGGCGTCCCGGAAGCGCAATCCAGCGGTCCCCTAAGCAAGCTGCTGCAAGACCCGGACCCGAAGGTGCGGCAGGCCGCTCTCCATGCGGCGGGCGGTCTGCGCTCGCCCGCAATCATTGACCTGCTGACCGACGGTCTCGCGGATCGGCGCACCCGGTCGGCCGCGACGACCGCGTTGGCGGCCAGCGGAATCGCGACTCTGCCGCGGATCGAGTTATCTCTCGCCGATGCGAATGAATGGGCCGACGGAACCAGCGAACGACTGGTGCGCGTGGCCGCCCAGATCGACTCGCCAGCGGTCACCGAGCTTCTGTCTAAGCACCTCGAGCATCAGCATCCGCCGGTCCGCACGCAGGTGCTCGAAGCGCTTCGATCGCGTGGCTACCACGCCGCCGGCCAGGAAGCTGCCGCGGTGAACACTGCTCTGCACAACGAGGCGCAGCACGGCCGGGCACTGCTGCAAATTCGCACCAGCCTCGGTTCAGCGATCGAAGTGGCAGCGTTGCAGAGCACCATCGCCGACGAACTGGGGGCGATCCGCCATCGAATGCTGCTGCTGCTTTCCCTGCTGTATGACCGCCAGGGGATGCAGCGAGCCGAGGATCTCATCGGCAGCGGTCAGGGCGCGACCCGCTCGCTGGCGCTGGAAGGACTGGAGGTCATGCTGTCCGGTGAACATCGGGCATTGCTGTTCCCGTTGATCATTCAGGACGGTGAACTGGCGGAGATTGAGCCGTTGAGCCTCGTTGATCCGTTGCAGGCGCTGATCCAGTCGCCCGCCGTGGCCTTTCCCCCGGCATGGACACAGGCCTGCGCGTTGTATGCAGCAGTCCGGCTGCGGCTCGCTGCCTTGCGTCCCTACCTGGAAGCGGCCGCAGCGAACCCCGACTCGGATGTGCGCGCAACCGCCAACTGGGCGACGCGGTTGGCCACAGACATTGCCAATTGATAAGCAGGTGTATGATTATTTCTTTGGACCGCTGGGTTTCCCCCCGCATCAGACAGCTCATCGAAGACCGTTTTTATGCCCAGGTCACGCGTCAAGCGAGCTTCGAACTGCTCAGCCGCGATCCTGAGTTCCTCCGGCGACCGGGCGCCCACGTTGGCCTCTTCGCCGACCACGGCATCGTCCACGTACGCGATGTCGCGACGCGCATCCTGAGCGTACTTGAGACGATCCACACGGCGCACCTCATCCCGGCCCGACCCGTTGACCGCTACACCAACATGTGCGGCTTTGGCGTGCTGCTGGCCTATTTCCACGACATCGGCATGATCGACTTCTCGGCCGCCGGTCGCGCGATTCACCCTGAGTTTGCCGCCCAGGCTGTTTTTGACCCGGCCAACGAGGACCTTATCGAACTGATCTGGCGGGAAAACGCTGCCAACCTGTCGTGGCGTCTCACCGAACTGGCGGCCCAGGGCGTGTTCAAGCAGACACCCAAGACGGTGCTGCGCGAAATGCTGGCTGTTTCCATGGCTCACAGCAAGACCAAAGTACCGATAGCGATACTCAACGAACCGCGTGCCCTGCGCGCCGCGCTGCTGGAAGCCATCTCCACCGACCTGCAAACGCTCTGGCGGCAGCACATGAAAGTGCAGACCAGCGTTCCACTGCAACTGGTGCGCACCATAAGCGCCGACGCATTGGGGCCTGAAGAGGACCGGCCCGGCGCGGATCCAGTCCCAAACCCGCCGCCATCGGCAGCACAAGATGCGTGGCAGTTTCATGCCGCCCGCTTCTACGGCGACTTCCAGCGCGACGCATTCGCCTGGCTGACCACGGCTGACGGGCCGTTGCACGATCTGGCACAGGACGCGATCGATACCGTGCGTGCGCTGCGCTGCGCCGATGCCCTGCGCCAGCGCGGCACGGTTCTGCGCACCTCTGCGGGTTACGAAATCTACGTCAACGGTCAAACCGCCAACGCCGTGTTCTCCCTGCGTTTGGGCGCCGATCGACTCTACCTGCTGGAGCTGCCTGGCCCGATCAGCGCCGGCGAGGCCAACATGGCCAGCAGCGAACTCGATCCGTGCGGCGATTTGCGGGTTACTTTCCACCGCGGCGCGTTTGCCGATCATGATGCCAACCGCTATGCCGCCCAAAGCGCAGCGCTGATCGTCCTGGACCTGGCAGCGGACACTCTCGACAGTCTGCTGCGCACGCCTGATGACAAGTCGGCCCTGCGCAGGGCCGAGGATCTCGCGATCATGGTCGA
>Ga0116151_10003418_pt1 | contig 14226 bp, 10 predicted proteins | sample AD_UKC117_MetaG_FD_89893 | JGI IMG/M metagenome (GOLD analysis project Ga0116151, IMG submission 89893) | Active sludge microbial communities of municipal wastewater-treating anaerobic digesters from Hong Kong - AD_UKC117_MetaG | ecosystem: Engineered > Bioreactor > Anaerobic > Digestate...
AAGATATAGACAAAAAAAATAATAAAACTATAGACCCAAGAACAATAAAAGATATAGAAACATTAAAAAAATCCCTCTCTTCAAATGAATTAGAACAAGCAATTTTAGACTCCAAATAATTAGTCTTACTGTATCCAATAATGATACAAATTCTCCTTTTTTAGCTTTTCAGCGACTTTGATCACATCTTCAATTTTGATATTTTTGTATATATCCAATATTTCATCCAAGGTCTTAATTTTATCATAAAGTAACTGTTGTGTTCATACAAAATTAGCCATTTCATCACTAGATTCTATTCACATCTGCAATTGTCATATGTTATATCATATTGCTTTTGCAAACTCATCTTGGTTAATATCTCCATTTGCAATTTTTTCCAATTCCTCAAATATTTTTTTCACACCAAAATCAAATCTTCATTTTTCCAGTCATGCTCTTATCAAAAATACACCACTATCTACATCGCTGTGATGACTCGCCTTGATATAATAACATAATCATTCTTTTTCTCTAATGTTTTGAAACAGTCTAGAAGACATATTACCACCAAGTATCGTAGCCAAAACATTTGCAGCATATTTTTGCTCATCATTTCCATCAAATCATTTTGCAGAAATAATTAGATGATTTTGTTCAGTTTTCTTGTCAAAAAGATCAAATTTCTTATCCGGCAAAATATCTAGATATTTTGGTTTTTTCATACTTCTTTTTGAAGGTATATCAGCAAATTTAGTTTCAATATCTTTTTCAATTTTTCATTGATCTTCTATTTTACCGGAAATTATCAAGATTAAATTATCTTTTGTGTACAGGTTATTTTTATGTTTTATTAGGTCTTCTCTTGTAAAAGATTCTACGTTTTCTTTTGGTCAAAGTGTAGACCAACCATAACTATTATCTCCAAAATAAAACTCCTTCCACTTGTCCATTACCAATGCCACCGGATTGTCTTGATACATCATGATTTCTTGTATCACAACTCATTTTTCCCTCTGCATCTCTTCTTCTGGAAAACAAGCATTTGTCATCATATCTCAAAGTACATCTATAGATTTATTTACAAATTCTGGTGAAGATTTGACATAATAACCTGCGTATTCATCACCTGTAAAAGCATTAAATTCTCCACCAAAAGAATCTATAGCTTCTGCTACTTCTTTTGGATTTTTGTATTTTTTTCATCATTTAAAAAACAAATGCTCCAAAAAATGACTTATACCATTTGTCTCTCTTGTTTCATATATACTACCTGCCTTAGCAAGTACCAAAACTGTAGTAGAATTTATATCATCCATAGGTACAAAAACACAGCCTACGCCTCATATTTCTTTTGACATATACTTCATATTTTTCAATTTTTTTATAAAATAAACAATATCATATTTATATAAACTAAAACCTTAAACAAGATGATTTATTAAAATCGAAAATAAAACTACACTTGACAAATTAAAAAAAAGATATATAATGCAAACACCATTTAGATTATAAAATTTCAATTGATGGTAATAAACAAAAAGAAAAAAATCTGTTTAGTGTTGGCTATATTATTGTTAGCGTGACTTTCAAGTGCATCTATTTTGTCCAACAAAGTTGCTGCAGAAAATCTCTATCCTACAATAATCACTGCAAACGAAACTGGTACAAGTATAGATCTTTCTGATGCATTACAAAAATTCGTAAATTTTGTAAAAGATGGTATCAAAGAAAATACAGCAAAAAATAAATATACATTCAATGTACAAAAAGACACACAAAAGATATTAAACAACAAAGATAGTTTTGTCGATATTTCCGACCATTTAGACAAATATTATATCAATTATATTTCACAAAAAAATATAATATCTTCAAATCAGGAAAAATTTAATCCTGATAACTTTATTCGTTTACACGAATTATCAAAGATTCTTGTAAATTCTTATCGTTTCAAAGTTTGATACAATTTAAAATGAAATATTTGACTCACAAATCAAAATTATTTTCAAAATCTTATGCCAAAATACTACAATACAGCATATGAGATGTGACTTTTAGATAATATTCAAAATTTGGAAGACTTTGAAAGATTTATATCTTATCAAGAGTTTTATACCATATTATCCAACTTCCAGTCTCAATATCCAGAAATGATACATATAGAGTATATGGATTTAGAAAACACCTATAATACTCTCAAAAGATGAGAAGTAGTTAGAAATATAGTAAAAATAATGACTTTAGATCAAGATACAGAAGATTTAAATTATAAAGATACATTGTATCATCAATATGGATGAGCTGTAGAGAGATTGGCAAATTTATGAATCACAAACACAGAACATGATAAGTTTAATCCTGACAATCTTATTACACGTGGAGATTTTATTACAATGCTTGTAAAAACATATCTAGAATCAAATGATTTAGATTTTAGTATATCAGCATTGGATCTTGATGTTGTGGATTTAAATCCAGATTCAGTCTATACTCCTTATATTGTATATGCAGATGAAAATGAATTTATAGATTATTTGATAGAGTCTAGAAGATGAAATAGATATATTAAAGTAAACAATACCATGACAAAACATGAAGCATATAGTATCATATCTCAAGTAGCTTGAGTTCAGATGGAATACAGCACAAATCAAGCAGATCAACAAAATATCACTAGATGAGAGGCAGCACAATTGATGATAGATAGTTTTAATTTTGGATACAACAAGACAGATTGAAACAGTCAAATAGAAAAATTTATCAACAATGTAAAATTCATCACTGAAACTAAAAAACTAGCTAAATTATTTTAAAAAAAATAACCCATTCCACCTGGGGTCTATGTAAAAAATATATTTAACTCCGGGTGGATTTTTTTATATGCAAAAAAGTCCTTTAAAATTTGACAAATTTTCATTTTTCAGATATAATTTTTGTGAACGAATTTTAAAAAATATAAAAAGAAAAATGAAAGGTATATTTGGTCATATCAAAAGACATGGAAAAAGCGTACACCAACACATCAAAAAACATCACAAAAAGTATATTTTTGGTGCTGTTTCTGGTGCTCTTGGATACAAAGTTTTATCTATAATAGCTGCAACTATTTTTGCAAATCCACTTTGAGTATCATTTGCTAGTGAATCATCAGTTTCATGAGATATACAGACATGAGCTGAAACTGCAACAGAATTGACTTGAACTTTTGTGATAAACGAAGATCAAGAATCTACTACTGGTACAAGTGTAATATTAAATAATAATATAACTTGAGCGGATTATATGAGATTTGCAAATGATCAATCTTCTTTAGATTCTTGAAGTTGGGAAATATTCTCGCAAACAAAAGAATGGACCTTAGATAGTCAAACAGGTACTAAAATAGTTTATGCTCAATTTTCTTGAGTAGAAGATATTTTAAATTTACAAGATGATATATCATATATACCTATAGAAGAAGAACAAGAAATCGAGGAAGAAATTGAAGAAACAGAAGAAATAGTTGAAGAAGTTCAAGATGTAGAGGAAGTAGAATTTATACTAGATACAAGCCCAAATACATTTAATTTTGTAGATGTAGCAAATGCTAATTTAACAAGTGAATATTATTCAAATACAATTAATATTGATGGAATAAATACATGAACAAATATTAGTATAACAAATTGATTGTACAAAATAAATGATTGATCTTGGCTTGATATTGAATCACTTATATATTCATGAGATAGTGTTCAAATTAAAACATTTTCAAACGATGATTATGGACAAAGTAAAACAGTTACTTTATCTGTATGAGATCTAGATGTAGATTGGACAATTACAAACAAAGATACAAATCAAATATGTGATTCAACAGACTTAAATATATTGTCACCTTTATCTTGAGATATATTAAGTTGAGATATTGATATTTTGTGGGATTATAATAATTCAGATTGTGACTGAGAAACGTTTACTATAAAACTTCGAGATGCTAATACTCAATACATTACTATCTGAAACACAGGATCTGAAACTACATGAATTAATTTTGATAGTAGCTTATTGTATTCATGATTTTATAATATCACATGATTAAATCTTTCAGGTGAAGTAGAGACACTGTATACTTGAGAATATAGTGGATATAATACCACATATTTTACATGACACAAAATAGTAATTTTAAATTTACAACAAGAAATACTTCATGAGTGAGATTATTTTACTATAGACAACGAAAAACCAAATATTGATAGTATTGAAATAAATACAAATAACACAAACACATGATATGCTAAATTGTGAGACACAATAGATGTTATGTTTGAATCTAGTGAAGAACTTTCATGAGCTCAAGTAAATATCTTGTGAACATATGCTTTACTGCAAAGTAATTCATGAAACCTTTATCATTATACTATGGATCTCAATAGTTGAAATACTCAATGAATTATAATATACAATATAGAATTTGAAGATTTGGCGTGAAATACTTGATACTATGAATGAGTAGAAACTTGAATAATTTTTGATAATGCTATGCCTACATTGGAAAATATAGAATTTACAAATACATGAGATATTATAAATATTTTGATAGAAACAGATGAAAACACGATTAGTGAATTTAATTATTATTTATCATGATCTAATACTGGTCAGGATTTTAATAATACAACTTATTGAACATCATACAACTATATATTATCATGAATAAATACATGATCTATATACAATTATTCTTTTTCTATATCTGATGTAGCATGAAACATTTGATATATAGGATGATATTTTCAAACAAGCTGAGATAACGTGGATTTTACTTTTGAAAGTATTGAAAGTGGTAATATGATAGTAAATATATGATTTTCTGGTGATAATAGTGAAATAGAGGAAAATACATGAGTACTTATATCTACAAGTATAGCTGATACATTTAGAGCTGAGATAGAAAAATTTAATATTTGTAAAGCAGAAATAGATGATTTTAATGAAATAGAAATACCAGTAAGAAAATATAATGTTATATTAGAAATGCCAGAACTAGAAAAATCATATGTAAAAAAAGTAGTGAGTGCATTTTCAATAGTTTTGTTTGATAGGATGGAAGAAGCTAGACTTACAAATCAAGAAGTAGATGAGATCACAAAAGAATTCAATAATTTCTTGGTTATACTAAAACTTGTAAAAGACAATGATAATGAATGTGAACAAAATCTATCAAACTATTATATGTCAAAATTCAAAAAAACTCTTAAGAAATATGAGATAACTGTGGAGTAATACAATATAACTATATAAAAATATAAATATAAAACGATAGAAGAAGAAACATTCTATCGTTTTATGGTTTTATAGTTATATTATATTGCATTATTTTATTTCTACAACTCTGCTATCTCAATCTTTTGTGATGTAGATTTTCACATAATCATCTATATCCAATATATCTACAAATTTCGGCCATTCAATAGAAATATATTCATGATTACTTATCTGATCGTTGAATCATTTTTCCCAGATATCGCCTTCTGAATCTATCCTGTACATATCCATATGTAACAACTTATTGTTATAAGAATTGATATAAGCATAAGTTGGACTTTGTACCGCATTTTCATCAATTCAAAGAGATTTTGCAAATCATTTGGTCAATAATGTTTTACCAGATCCAAGATCTCCATAAAGCAATATTTTTTTATATTCTTTTCAAAGTTGTTGTCACAAATCAAACATTTCTTGTGGCGTTTTAATAATTGTTTTCATAATATTGATTCAGATAAAATAACAAAAGAATTTTATAAATTCTTGATTTTAAGTCAATAAAATGTAATCCTAGATTAGTTAAAAGTTTATCAAGTCAAAAGTTCAAAGTAACTTGATAACTTTTTACCTTTAACTTTTAACTAGTTTTTTCTATGAAAAAACTCTATTTAATAGACTGATCATGATATCTTTATAGGGCTTATTATGCTTTTCCAGAAATGCCAGATAAAGATGGACACAATATAAATGTAGTATATTGATTTTTTCGTATGCTTATAAAATTGTTTCATGACAAACCAGATTATTTTGTGATAGCTCGAGATGCTCCTACAAAAACACACAGACATGAAATATATCCAGAATACAAAGCAAATAGAATTAAAGCTCCAGACGATTTTAAAGCACAGATACCTATAGTCCAAGAAGTGGCAAAAAAACTGAATATTCCCAGTTTAGTTCTACCTGGATATGAAGCAGACGACATTATCGCATCAATAGCAAACAAACACAAGAGTGACTCTGAAGTTTTGTGTAATATATTTTCATGAGACAAAGACTTAAAACAATTATTGGATGATAATGTTGTAGTTGCAGATCCTGGTAAGTGAATTAAAACAAAGACACTAGATTTTGTACAAGAATATCTTTTTGAACCAAAATATATACTTGATTATTTGGCGCTTATTTGAGATTCTGCAGACAATATAAAATGAGTACCAGGTATTGGTCCAAAGTGAGCAAGTACTTTAATACAAAAATACAAAACTATTGAAAATATCTATGATAATATAGATGAAATTACTTGATGAACCAAAGACAAGCTTATTGCATGAAAAGAAGAAGCATTTAAATCCAAAAAACTAATAGAGTTAGAAGTAATACCTAAAGAAGAAATTTTAGATATAGAAAAATATAAATTAGAACTAGATTTCAATAACTACAAAGAAGTATTGGTTCAAGAATATAATTTTGCATCTATGGAAAAATGAATCACAGAATTAAAAAATAAATTTCATATGCCTCAGCAGAGTAGTCTTTTTTAGTAAAAAGTTTTTAAAGTAAAAAAGTTCATAAAGTGAAGGTGTTTTTTATAACTTTCAACTTTATGAACTTTTAACTTTTTATTCTGAGATTTATCTCAGCTTAAATATTATCAATTGACTACTTCAGCCGATGCTAGCCATCATCATATTATTCAATATTTGTTGATATTGTTGTGTATTATTTTGTTGCAAGCTAGTATATAGATTTAAATATTGCACCAATACAAATCTTTCATCCTGAGTTAAACTTGCTACCATCTCAGATACATTGTTTGGGTCTGAAAGATATACATTTACCGTATTTATCAATTTTGCCTCTTGTATTTGCTTACCATAAATATCAGCAATATCTTGTATAGCTTGACCATTTGATACTCTATAATTAAATATTTGTGCTATACCATTTATAAGCTCATCAGTATTATTCATAAATCTAGCTGCAGCAAGTTGTGCCCTCAAATATATCAATCATTCTTTATCTTTACTTCCAAATATAGATCTTAAATCTTCATCACTAAGACTAAACGCATATTTAGCTCACAAATTATTTGAATAAAATAAATCTAAATATCATTCATCTATCAATTGAGCAAGCATCATCATAGAACCACGATCTATTATTTTCCCACTTACAGGATCTACTTTGGCAAAAAATCTATGGAATAATGATTCATTTCATTCTCACATTACAACAGTCGCAATATTTGGATCTATTACAAGATATTTCAAATTAGCTTGCTTTAGTCTATGATAAGCCTTACAAGCATTACCATCCGAAGCTTGTTCCCAAAACCAAGCCAACATTCCATCAGATTTTATATTGTGCTGATTATCCAAGAAATATTGTAGATAAGTTCAAGCAATCAAAACTCCGTCGTTATCATCCCTATCTTTTGTATATTCAATAAATCTGTTATAATGTGGAAATTGTAAATCAAAAACATCTTTTTGAGAATATCAAATTTTAGTATCATTTTCTTGTCTAAGGTCTGATGAAATTTCTTGTACTTGTCATACAGATTGTTTAAACCATAAGAACGGTCCACTAGCTCATTGACTAGATATCCTAATAAAATTGAAGAACATCTGTGCCAACATTCGTAATACCAAAACACCCAAAGTGACTAATACCAAATTTTTGTGAGTATTATCTTTTTGATCATTCATAATATCTTGTAAAAAAGCACTTACTACTAATATTGTCCACATAATCAAACCAATACCATACCAAAGTATTGCTCCACCAATTATTCGCCACACAGCTCGTCATATAGTAGAAGACATGGCCAAAGCAAATAGTTTTTTATCTTTTTTGATTATTGAGTATATAAGAGTAAAGATAGTAAATATAAACATAAAGATCCATATAAATCCAATATCAGTATAATAACTACTCAAGTTTTGCAATGATCGATTGAATGTGATATTCAGTGGAACTATATATCTGTATGGTACTTGTATCTTTCACTTTTCAGTATAGACTGAATGATTTTGATAATATTGCCTCAAATCCACAACACCATCTCTGAGAGTATCAGGATTTTCCTTGTAATTTTCTAAAGTATTTTGCAATATTTCTTCAGCTTCTGATCAAGGTTTTAAAAGTCACAAAGCTTCTATTTCTTCCAGTTTTTGTATATTACCTTGATTTATTTCATCTTGATATTCACACAAGACTTTAGCAGAGGAGTTTGCACTAAAACACTTGTTATTAGACACATAAATTAGTCTCAATAACTTATAAGACAATCTATTGTTGTGATTAAATTCTTTCCATCCATATCAGACATATCTTCATACATCTTCATTTCATTTTTCAGCCTCTCTCATTCATTCTTTCAATTCTTCTTCAGTGAAATCAGCAGATAAACACTGTTCAATTCACAATTCTCAATTCACAATTCTCAATTCATTTTTATCAATTTCATTCTGTTCTTCTAACACTTCAGTATCAGTCGCAGCATATAATTTTATCGTTGCAGCGTTTCAATGTTTCAACGCTGCATCGTTTTTTGACAAAAATAATCATTTAACAAAGTTTGATGCTCCAAAATCTTCTGTCACTTTTACTTGTTTATAGGCCAACCACGGTCATTTAAATATCAACAAACTTCAGATTAGAGCAATTCACCATATAAGTATATATCATAATAATTTCTTTTTGTTTAATAACTCTAATTTAGTATTTTTTACAAACATTTGCAGTATACCAAGTCAAGTAATTATTATTCAAATTAATACAATCCACTTACCCAAACTCGGTCACATAAAATCAGCAGCATTTTGTGGCTGAATTATACCCATCATTCAAACTACTATTGTTCATATTCAAAATGCAGAAATAGAATTGATCCACAAAGCAAACAAAAGCACAGCAAATACTACTACATCTATAAATGCACTAGGTTTTGCCATACTAGCTAATGCAAAAAAGAAACCAGATATGATAAGATATTTCAGCGACTCTTTGTCCAATAATTTCTTTGCCTTATGTTCAGCTATATAACGTATAAAAACAAATCATGACAGCATAGCCAACAATGTTAGAGCCATTACTCAAAGATCAGTTTTATTGTCAATAAAAACTAAGAAGGCTCACATACCACTAGTTAGCCACAACAATAATGTCATCCAACCAGCACCAAATGTAATTCACTTTGTTATTTCAGATATTTTAATTTTTTCAGATATGTATGTTATGACTTCATTGATTAGTACTAAACCAAATAATAATACTAATGGTCCAGACAAAAAGTTCATACTTACTGCTATGGTGTCGGCAGACAACCATCATCATCCAAATATAGACCCAATACTAAACCAAAAAGCAATAAATGAGTGTCGCAAAAATGGCATCGTACTTGCTGTACCAATATTACCTCGTATCAATCCAAAATTTTCTGCTATCACTTTTGGTACATACATATATGCATGATTTGCATCCCAAGCAGTAGAATATGGTATAAACGAAAGTTGAAAACCATAAAAATAATACATGATAGAAAACAAAACTAATATTATCAATGCTCGTTTCCATCGATTTTGTTTGATATTGCTCACTTTCAAATCAGATAAATTTTCAGACAATATATTTACATGATTTTTCATATCACCTTTCAAATACCATATCAAAAATCCAAATCACAAGAATATTATCCAAATCAATATGGGGTGAAACAATCCAAATCACATCAGTAATTGTACAAACAGTAGCAATACTCCAAGCCCAAACCCAAATTTTAAAAATAATTCTTGTATCCTATTTTCTTTAAATTTTATAATTAATTTAGACAACCAAGTTCACAAAGCTAATATTCAAGCCAAAAAATAAGCTCACAAAATAAACAGTATAGTGGTGTTTATTATAAATATAATAAAACCAGATCATAACAATCATCACTTTATTCACATATGTAATAGACTAAACAACAGTAAGCCCACAAACAAAAATATAGTAAATTTCTTTAGAGAAAATTTTTTGTTTTTTAAAAGATACAAAACTGGTACAAATGCAGAAACTATAGCTCAAATCATAATCCACCAATTTTTTCAATTAGAAAACATATCAAGATAATATGTGTGATTGGCCATAAATTCACCAAAAACTTCTACACCCAACACAACTAAAACGAAAATCATTATTCACAAAAAAATCTTTTTTGTAAGACTTTTCATCCAAATAAATTAAATTATAAAAATAAACATAAAACTTTTTATTGAAGTAGGGGAGTTTTTCAATACATCTTTATTGTATAATAATGTCATTTAGAGTGAGCCCATTTTGCGACAAGTCTAATTTCATTAAATATATAAAAAGTATATTTTTATAGAAATAAAATTTGCATTTTAATTTTATTTCTATAAACTAACATAAATTACTTTTTTAAGAAATAAAATGATAAAAAAATTAGAAAAACTTCCATATTTCACATTAAACCAATTCTCACTTTTTTATAAAAATAAAAAAAGCGCTTCTATAGTTATATCAAATAAATTAAGACAAAAAAAAATACACAATATTAGAGAGTGAATATATATCAGCGATGAAAAACTAAAAGAAATTTCTTTATCAAATAAAATCACTTCTTTCAAAGAATTTATAGCTACGCATTTAATTTACACACCAAGTTATCTTAGTCTAGAGTACGTTTTATTTGAAAATAATGTTATCACAGAGAATGTATACACTTTCACATTAGTTACTACAAATAAAACAGCCACATTCAAAAACAATTTTGGTACATTTAGATATAAATCAATCAAAAAAACTTTTTTCTGAGAGTATAACACCATACTTATTTGAGATTTTATTATTTATAAAGCAATCCCAGAAAAAGCACTTTTCGATTATTTTTATTTCCAAAGATGATTTATTTTCAAAGAAGATTATATTAAAGAATTAAGATTAAATCTAGAAAATATTGATTTAAAATTATTTGAAAAAATTATCAATAAGTATAAATCCCAAAAGGTAAAAAAAATTTTTAATATTATCAAAAAAATGCAATGATTATAGAAGAAATAAAAAACGAAATTAAAAGACATCAAGGAAAAGAAGATATTTTTAAAATAGGATATATCAAAGAATTTTTACAAACAACAATTATCAAAGAAATTTATGAATTATCAGAAGCCAAGAATCTGATTTTTTATTGATGAACAGCAATTAGATTTTTATTCAACTTAAATAGATTAAGTGAAGATTTAGATTTTGTTTGAAAATGATTTAATGACTTTGAACTTTTATGAGAACATTTACAAAAAAAGTTAGAAAAATATAGTCTTATTGTAGATTATAAAGTACAGAAATTTAGAATTACTTTGAAATTTAGAAATTTATTGGATCAATTTGATTTACAATATTGAAATTCAAAAGATATTTATATTAAAATAGAAATATCAGACCATATAAATTTTTGTAAAAATTTTGAAATAAAAATTTATCCAATATTTAAACATAATCAAAGTCTTGTAATAAAATCATTTGATCAGTCTACATTGTTTTCCACCAAACTAAATGCAGTTTTATACAGACAGCGGGCAAAAAATAAAAACACAACAAATATAAAAGTAAAATGAAGAGATTTTTATGATTTATTTCGATATCTACAAAAAAATATCCAACCAAACATTGATTGTATTCCATGAGTTAAAGATTTAGAAGATTTAAAAAATAAATTAAAAGAAAAAGTAAATAATACAGACTTCAAAGAAGTTATACAAGATATAGAAAATTTTGTCGAAGATGATAATATGATAGAATTTATTGAAAACCACTGAAAAGAATATATATTGGAGAAGATAGAGGAGTGGGAATAAAAGATTTTTAATTTTAAAGACTTAAAATGAAAACAATAGTCATCACTTCCTGATATTTCAATCCTATCCACCCAGGTCATATCGAATGCCTAGAACTTTGTAAAGAATTATGAGATGAACTTCGAGTAATAGTAAACAGCGACGAACAAGCTAGAGACAAAACTGGTAAACAAGAAGTTTTTCAAGATGAAGATTTCAGAATGAAAGTTGTTTGATCTATAAAACCAGTAAATGAAGTAGTATTGTCTGTAGATCAAGACGGATCAGTTTGCAAAAGCATTGAATACACAGCTAAATTAATTAAAGAAAAATATGGAGAAGATGTAAAAATAATTTTTGGAAAATGATGAGACAGATTTACTTGAAATATACCAGAGGTACAAGTTTGTAAAGATCTAAGCATAGAAATTAGAGATTGATTATGAGCAAAGACACACAATAGTAGTGATTTTAGAGACAAAAATAGTTAAAATATTATGACAAAAATTAATATAATACAATTCTTACCATATTTTCCACCACACAAGTGATGACTTGAGACACACGCTCAAGAGCGATGATTTTGGCGAGAAAAAAAATGATACTGAGATGTAATTAATGTTGTTTTTGATATATGATATTTTTCTAAAAAAGATTTAAATGAAAAATTAATATTGATTCCAGCCGTTGAAATAATTCCTACATTTCCAATTCCCAAATTTCGAAAAAAAGAATTCCGAAAAACATTACGTGTCATTGCGAGGAGCTTAGCGACGTGGCAATCTAATTGAAAAGTTATAGTAGTAACTCGTACAAGATTTTTTACTTCGTCACTATTATGATGAATTTTTGCTAAAAGAAATAAAATAAAGCGAGTACACATAGAACACGGAGTAGATTATGTTAAATTAAATTCAAAACTAAAAGAGTTAATAGCACGAACATACGATCAAATAATTGGAAGATGGGTTTTTAGAAATTCCGATCAGATTATTTGAATTTCACAGGCTTGCAAAAACTTTGCAAACAAGTTTACAAAAAAAGAAATACCAGTGATATATAGGTGAATAGAGTTTAATCCTAAACCAAGAAACAAACACAATTGAGACGATATTAGATTATGATTCGTAGGTAGATTAGTGGAACTTAAATGAGTTGATCTATTAATCAAAGCTTTTGCAGAAATATATAAAAATAATAAAAGTCTCTCATTGCAAATCGTATGAGATGGAGAAGAAAAAGACAACCTAGAAAAGTTGACTAAAAATTTAAAAATAGATAGAGTAGTATCTTTTTTATGATTTAAAGATAGAAAATATCTTTGAGAAAGTTTCTTATCAAGCATAGATATATTAGTTAATCCAAGTTATCAAGAGTGATTACCCACGTCTGTTTTAGAGTGATTGTTGGCTCAATGCGTGGTTGTAGCGACAGATGTTTGATGAACTAAAGAGATATCAAATGAGAAAGATTTAATTTTGAGTAAAAAATGAGAAGTAGAAGATCTAAAAAATAAATTAGAATGTTCTATAAAAAGTCATAATAAATATATTTGATTATCATACAAATACGTTAGAGATAATTTTTCTTGGGATAAAAGTATAGAGAAATATCAAAAAGTTTTAAATCTAAAATAAAGAATGATCAAAAAAATAACACCATTAGTATCTACATTAATATGTACATATAATGCCGAGAAATTTATAGAGAACACTATTGATTCCGTACAAAAACAAACATATAAAAATCAAGAAATATTAATACGAGATGATGGATCTAGTGATGATACAATAGTTGTATTAGAAAAAATAGCGAGCAAAGATAAAAGAATACAAATCTTTACATCAAAGGAATTAGGAAAGAAGTTGTGACCATATTGATGACTAAATTTTCTTATGGACTACTCAAAATGAGAATATATAGCTATACAAGACCATGATGATATACGACATTCTACAAAAATCAAAAAACAGATTGATTTTTTAGAAAAAAATAAAAAATATATATGATCCGGGACTGGTGCTTTAATGTATTATGCTAAACAAGGAATTTGATTTTATGTGGATAGTTTAAAAGAACAAAATAAAAGTAAAGTATTACACACTTCATTAGTTTTTAGAAATAAAGGTTTTAGATACAAAACAGATATTGA
>Ga0116151_10003423_pt1 | contig 14218 bp, 12 predicted proteins | sample AD_UKC117_MetaG_FD_89893 | JGI IMG/M metagenome (GOLD analysis project Ga0116151, IMG submission 89893) | Active sludge microbial communities of municipal wastewater-treating anaerobic digesters from Hong Kong - AD_UKC117_MetaG | ecosystem: Engineered > Bioreactor > Anaerobic > Digestate...
CCTGCAGTAGCCGGCCCCCGGTAGCGTTCCCCGTCGTGCAGCCGTCCTCGTACCCGCCGCCCGCGCCGCCGCCCCAGGCTTGCTACCGGCACCCCGACCGTCCCGCGGGCGTGATCTGCCAGCGCTGCGACCGCCCCATCTGCCCGCAGTGCATGCACCAGGCGTCGGTGGGCTTCCACTGCCCGGAGTGCACCAAGGCGGGCGCCCAGAAGGTGTACCAGGGGGTCGGGTCGCTGCGGTCGGCTCCGGTGCTGACCCAGGCCCTGATCGGGCTCAACGTCTTGGTGTTCCTCCTCGGCGCGATCGTCAGCCGCGACCAGGTGTCGGAGTACTTCCAGGGCTCGATCACCCAGTTCCACATCGACTTCTCGGTGATCGGCACGGCGTGGATCCGCGGCGACTTCCTCTACAGCGGCCCGGTGCCGGGCGCGGAGGCGATCGGCGTCGGCAACGGCGAGTGGTACCGCCTCGTGACCTCGGGGTTCCTCCACTACGGCGTGTTCCACCTGGCCATCAACATGTGGGCGCTGTGGGTGCTGGGCCAGGCGGTCGAGCAGTACGGCGGTCGGGCTCGGCTCGCGGCCATCTACGGCGTCGCCCTGCTGTGCGGGTCGTTCGGTGGCCTGCTGGTGTCGCCCGACTCGTTCGGGGCCGGCGCCTCGGGCGCCATCTTCGGGCTGATGGGCGCCATGTTCATCGTGCTGCGCGTGCAGGGCATCCCGTGGCGAGGCTCACCGCTGCTGAACGTGCTGATCCTGAACCTGGTCATCACCTTCGCGTTCTCCGGCATCTCGAAGGGCGCCCACCTGGGAGGCCTGGTGGGCGGGGCGATCGCGGCCTGGGCGATGTTCGAGCTGCCCCGTCGCCCGGGCGTGTCGAAGGCGGTGCCGTGGGCGATCTGCGCCGGCGTGGCGCTCGCCAGCGTCGTCGCGTCGATCGCGGTGGCCTAGGCGACCCGGATCGGGCACCGGCGCCAGGTAGGGTCCTGCCACCTGGCGGTGGTCGTCCGGTGGCGAGGAGCAGGTGGTGACCGACCGGACGGCGGGCGTGCTCGACATCGCCCTGGGCGTGCTCCTGGTCGCGGCGGTCGCCACGACCTTCGCCCCCTGGCTGCGCAGCGGGGAGTCCCGGCGCAGCTCCTACGAGGTGGTGCGCACGGTCGACCGGCTCGAGCTGGCCGGGCCCGTCGCCCGTCGAGCCGGCCGGGTGGTGTGGGCCACCTTGCCCCTGGTTGCCGCGCTCGCGCTGCTGGCGCTGGCCCGGCACCGGCGGGCGATCGCCGCCGGCCTGGCGCTCTGGGTCGCCACTGCGGAGGGCCTGCTGGCCGGTGGCCTCAGGTCGGCACCCGAATCGGCCGATGGTGCCGTGGGGGTGGCGCTCGCGCTCGCCGCGGCGCTGGGCATCGTCGGCGTGATCACCCTCATCGGCGCACGGAGGACCTCATGAGCAGCAGCTGGCCACCCGACGAGACCACCGGAGGCGCGCCGGGCTCCTGGCCCCGGGGGCTGGGTCGCCCGCTGCCCCACGAGCTGGCACCCGCCCCCGAGCCGCGTCGGCGCCGGCGGGCCGGGGTCACCGCGATGGCTGGGGTGCTCGTGATCGCCGCGCTCGGGTTCGCCGCGGTCGAGCTGGCGGCGGGCGATGGCGCGAGCTCGCCCGAGGGGGCGGTGGAGGCGCTCTTCCGCGCCATCGACCAGGAGGACGCCATCGGGGCCATCGAAGCCCTCGAGCCGAGCGAGCGACGACTCCTGATGTCGACCGTCGGCGACCTCCAGGACGAGGGCGATCGGCTCGGGCTCACCGACCCCGATGCCGATCTCCGCGGCGTGCAGGGCGTGGACCTCGAGGTCCGCGACCTGGCCCTGCGCACCGAGGACCTCGCCGACGGCGTGGTGGCCGTCGAGCTGAGCGGTGCGGTGTCCTCGGCCACCGACCTGCGCGAGCTGCCGCTCGGACCGGTGATCGAGGGAGCCATCGAGCGCAGCCGCGAGGACGAGGACGGGCCCTCGAGCGTCGAGGAGCGCACGAGCGACGAGCTCGACCTCGCCGGCGGACGGCTCGTCGCGGTGCGCCGCGACGGGGGCTGGCACGTGAGCCTCGTGGCCTCGGTGGCCGAGGCGATCCGCCGCGACGTGGAGGACCCGGTGCCCTTCCCCGAGGCGAGCGACGTCGTCCCCGCCGTCGGTGCTCCCGATCCCGAAGCGGCGGTCCGCCAAGCGATCGACGCCGCCACGTCCCTCGACGTCCGGCGCCTGATCGAGCTGACCGATCCCGTGGAGGCCGAGGTCCTCCACCGCTACGGGTCGCTGCTCGTCGATGCCGCGGCCGACGGTTCGTCGGGTGGCTCCTCGGTCGAGATCTCGGACCTCTCGCTCACCGTGCGCGACGGCCCCGACGGGGATCGGGTGGTCTCGGCCGACACGATCACGATGACCACCGGCGACGAGGACGAGACCTACACGTCCCGCTACGCCGACGGCTGCACCGAGGTGACCTGGTCGTACTCCGACGCCTACCGGGAGGAGTACCTCGCCGAGTGGGGCGACGAGGACGCCGACTCGAGCTGGCTCGACGGCGACACCTACCGGACCTGCCGCGACGACGTCCTCGGTCCGTGGGCGATCTTCGGGCTGGTGGAGTCGCCGGGGATGCTCTCGGTCGTCGTCACCGAGCACGACGGGGCGTGGTACGTGCGGCCGGCGGCGACGCTGGTCGAGACGGTGCTCGACGCCCTGCGGGCGCTCGACGCCGAGCAGGTGCAGCGGTCGGTCCGGATCTGGACCGGCGAGTGGTGGCTGGCGGCCCCCGACAGCTTCTGGGAGGCGTGCGGCGTGGCCCGGCCCGCGGACGACGCGCCCGTGGCCGAGTCGCGTGAGGCCGAGGCGCGCTGCTACGAGCAGCTCCCCGCGGACTACGACGACGCGGAGTGGCCCTACGGGGGCATGTGGGGACCGATGTCGGGCGAGGACGAGGGGACCCTCCAGCTCCTCGACGACGGCTCCGGGCCCGATCCGGGCGACGACCTCGGCCCCGAGGAGTCGTGCTACAGCGATGCGGCGTTCGCCTCCGACGATCCCGACGCCGCCATCCTCGCCTGCCTCGAGGGGCTCGTGGCCGACGGCGAGCTCGACCAGGGCACCGTGGACGACTTCCGGTGCAGCACCGAGGCGTACGGGGCGCTCGACCTCGGGGGCGACGAGCTGAGCGACGAGGACCTCGAAGCTCGCTACCAGGAGGCCGACGACCGCTACGAGGCGTGCATCGCCGGCGACGGGCCGTCGTCGACGGCCACCACCGTGGTCGGGTCGGTGACGACCACCGAGGACCTCGGCGCCACCACCACGACCGCCGGCGGCTGAGCGCGCGTCAGGCCCGGCCGCTCTCCACGAGTGCCTTGAGCACGGTGAGGTTGCGGCGCCAGATCCGCTTCATCACCCGGCCACCCACCACCCCGCCCACGGGCCCGCCCATCCACCACGGGAACCGCAGGCGCTCGTCCCACGTGAACCTCGTGCGTCCGCCGCGCGCCCGGGTGAGGGTGAAGCGCCCGGTGCCGGTGACCAGCCCGACGTGGCGCACCCCCATGACCTTCCCGTCGCGCCACTCGGTGATCTCCATCTCGTCGGTGAGGCGGATCGGACCGACCTTGGTTCGGCACGAGAACGTGGTGCCGACGCCCGACCGGCGCCGCGACGTGAACTCGATCGCCACCGCGTCGGCCATCCAGTCGACGTGGCGCTCGACGTGGCGGACCTCCTCCCACACGACCGAGGGCGGGGCGTCGATGGTGGTGGAGACCCGGATGCGACCCATCGGTCCAGCCTAGGGACGGTGCCGGCCGCTCACCCCGAGAGCACCGCGGCGGCGTCTTCGGGGGCGACGATGTTGATCGGCACGCCCGTGCCCAGCTCGAAGCCGCCGGTGCTGTGGATGCGGGGCACGACGTGGGCGTGCCAGTGGAACGCGTCGGCGCTGCGGTGGGGGAGGGTGTGCAGCACGACGTGGTACGACACGTCGCCGAGCAGGCCGCGCAGCCGGGCGAGCACGTCGCGCACCGCACGGCCCACCGCCACCAGCGACGCCGGCGAGGCGCGGTGGAGGTGGCCGTCGTGGTCGGTGGGCACCACCAGGAGCTCGAACGGCGACCCGCTCCACCACGGGGCGATCGCCACCGCGCGCTCGGTGTCGAGGACGATCCGATGCCCTGCATCGCGCTCGGCGGCGACGGTGGCGCACAGGAGGCAGCCGCCCTCGAAGCGCCCGAAGCCCGCCAGCTCCTCGAGCAGCTCGCCCGGGACGAAGGGGATGCCCAGGAGCTGGGCGTGCGGATGGCGGACGCTCGCCCCGGCGGCCCGGCCGTGGTTCACGATGGCCTGGCTGTAGCGGATGCCGGTCGTGCCGGCGTGGTCCTCGAGGCGGTCGCGGAGGGCGGCCATCACCAGGCCCACCTGGCGGTCGTCGAGGTCGGCCCAGCTGTGGCGGTGCTCCGGCGTGAGCACGAGGACCTCGTGGATGCCCGTGGCCGGCGCCTTGGCGAACAGGGGGCCGAGGTGCTCCACCGTGAGCTCGCCCGCGCCCGAGAAGGCGGGGTAGCGGTTGGGCACCACGCGCAGGAGCCAGCGGCCGTCGGTGCCGTAGGTCTCGAGCGCCGGCGGGGTCTCCTCCTCGTGGCCGGGGCAGAACGGGCACGAGTCGGTCCCGGGGTCGGCGGGATGGCCGTGGTCGATGGCGAACTGGCCGGGACGGCTGGCCCGGCCGGTGGCGACGGTCGCCCAGCGGCCGGTGAGCGGGTTCAACCGCAGCTGGTTCACCGGGGCATCGTACGGGCGGGGGCCCGGGCGCCGGGACCGGCGCGGGCGGCCAGACTGGCATCGTGGACGGCTACGACGAGACGACGTACGGCGACCGCTTCGCGGACGTCTACGACGAGTGGTACGGGACCATCACCGACGCCGCCGCGTGCGCCGCGCTCGTCGCCGAGCTGGCCGACCTGGGCGACGACCTGGGCGGTGGCCCGGTGCTCGAGCTCGGCGTCGGCACGGGCCGCCTGGCGATCCCGATCGCCGCGCTCGGCCTCGAGGTGGTCGGCGTCGACGCGTCGGCCGCCATGCTCGAACGACTGGCCGCGAAGGCGGGGGAGGGATCGGTGGAGGCGGTGCTCGGCGACTTCACCGACCCCCCGGTCGGCGATCGTCGCTTCGCGGTGGTGCTCGTGGCGTACAACACGTTGTTCAACCTCACCCAGCCCGGCGCCCAGGCGCGGTGCGTCGAGCGGGTCGCCCAGCTGCTGGTCCCCGGCGGGTCGTTGCTCGTCGAGGCGTTCGTCCCCGATGCCGACGAGGCGCGCGCCAGCGTCGAGCCTCGCACGATCACCGCCGACCGGGTCGTGCTCTCGGTGAGCCGCACCGACCCGGCGCGCCAGGAGGCGATGGGCCAGCACGTCGACATCACCGAGCAGGGCATCCGGATGCGGCCGTGGCACATCCGGTGGTCGACCATCGAGCAGCTCGATGCCATGGCCGCGGCGGCCGGGCTCCGCCTGGCGGACCGGTGGAGCGACTGGTCGCGATCCGCGTTCGGGGCCGACGACGCCGTGCACGTGTCGCGCTACGTCCGCGACGCCTGAGGTGCATCCGGGCGGGCGCCGTAGCCTTGCGCCGTGACCGGCGCCTACCTCGACCACGCGGCGACCACGCCGCTGCGCCCCGAGGCGCGAGCGGCGGTGGACGAGGTCCTCGACGCGCCCGCGGGCAACCCGTCGGGCCAGCACGCCTGGGCCCGCGCCGCTCGTCGCCGCCTCGACGATGCGCGCGACAAGGTCGCCGACCTGCTCGAGGTCGCGCCCGGCGAGGTCGTGTGGACCTCCGGCGGGACCGAGGCCGACGACCTGGCCATCACCGGGGTGCTCGCCGCGCTCGGTGGGCGGCCCGCCTGCCCAGCGGTGGAGCACCACGCCGTGCTGGGACCGGTGGCCCGCGCCGGTGGCGAGGTGCTCCCGGTCGACGAGGCCGGTCGCGTCGACCTCGACGCGCTCGACCGGCTGCTCGACGACGACCCGACGGTGCGCCTGGTGTCGGTCGCCCTCGCCAACAACGAGCTCGGCACCCTCATCGACCTCGAGGCCGTGGCGGCGGTGGTGCGCCGGGCCCGGCCCGGCCGGGCCCGGGTGCTCCTCCACACCGATGCGGTGGCGGCCGCCCCCTGGGTCGACCTCGCCGGGGCGGCGCGGTCGGCCGACCTGCTCTCGATCAGCGGCCACAAGCTCGGTGGCCTGGCGGGCTCCGGGGTCCTCGTGGTGCGGGCCGGGACCCCCCTTCAGGCCGTGCTCCCCGGCGGCGGCCAGGAGCGCGAGCGGCGGGGCGGCACCCCCGCCCTGGCGGCCGCGGTCGCCCTGGCCGCGGCGGCGCGCGCGGCGGCGGCCGCCCGACCCGAGGCGATCCCGCGCCTCGCCACCTGGCGCGACCGCCTGGTGGCCGGCGTGCTCGCGCGGGCCGGGGAGGGCGTGCGCCCCACCGTCGCCCGGGACGTCTCGACGCTTCCGGGCCTCGCCCACCTGAGCGTGCGCGACGTGCCGGCCGAGGTCCTGCTCGTGGCCCTCGACGAGCGGGGCGTGGCGGCCTCGCCCGGCTCGAGCTGCGCCAGCGGGGCGGCCCGGCCGTCGCACGTGGTGGCCGCCATCGGGGTCGACGACCCGTGGCGGCGCGGGAGCCTGCGGCTCTCGCTCGGGTGGTGCACCACCGAGGCCGACGTGCAGCGGGCGATCGACGTCGTCGGCGCGGCCATCGCCGAGCTGCAGCGCGCCACGGCCGGAGCCGGGCGATGAAGGTCCTGGCGATGATGTCGGGCGGGGTCGACTCGTCGGTGGCTGCGGCGCTCCTGCGCGACGAGGGCCACGACGTGGTCGGCGTGACCCTCAAGCTCTGGGGCGGCGCCAGCGATTCGGGCTGCTGCTCGGTGAGCGACGTCGACGACGCCCGCCGGGCGGCCGACGCGCTCGGCTTGGTGCACCACGTGTTCGACCTCTCCGACGACTTCACCCGCCACGTCGTGGCGCCCTACGCCGCCGACCACCGCGCCGGCCGCACGCCCAACCCCTGCATCGAGTGCAACCGCCACCTCAAGTTCGCCGCCGTCCTCGAGCGAGCGTCGCTGCTCGGCTTCGACGCGGTGGCCACCGGTCACCACGCCCGGGTGGCACCGGGGCCCGGTGGCCGGCGGCGGATCGCACGCGGGGCCGACGTCGCCAAGGACCAGAGCTACGTGCTCCACGTCCTCGGCCAGCAGGAGCTGGCCCGCACGCTCCTGCCGCTCGGCACCCTCACCAAGCCCGAGGTGCGACGTCGGGCGGCGGCGCTCGGGCTCCGGACCGCCACCAAGCCCGACAGCCAGGACGTGTGCTTCATCACGCGCACCTCGGGCCGGCGCGCCTTCCTCGGCGAGCGCATCGAGCTCACGCCGGGCCGCGTCGTCGACGTCGACGGGGCCACCCTGGGCGAGGTGGCGGCCGTGGAGCTCGTCACGGTCGGCCAGCGCCGCGGCCTCGGCCTCGCCGGTGGCTCGGCTCCGCGCTACGTGCTCGACGTGGACCTCCCCACGGCCACCGTCACCGTCGGCGAGCAGGGCGACCTGCTCGTCGCGCAGCAGCGGGTGGCGGAGCTCCGCTGGAGCGACGGCGTGGTGGGCGGTGCGCTGCTGGCGCAGTGCAGCGCCCACGGTGCCCCCCGCCCCGTGACGGTCGAGGAGGATGGGGAGGGCGGTGCGCTCCTGCGGTGGGCGCGACCCGAGCGCCGCGTCGCGCCGGGCCAGAGCGTCGTGCTCTACGAGGGCGACGAGGTGGTGGCCGGCGCCCGGGCCTGCTGAGCGGGTCAGCCGACGGGAAGGCGGTGGGCGCGCGCCGCGTCGAGGAGGGTCGCGGGCCGAGCCGGCGTGAACAGCACGCGGTGCACGGCCCGGGTCGCCGCCTCGCCGCGCCCGTGGTGCACCAGCAGCTCCACGGGCTCGAGCAGCACCAGCTCGAGCGCGAGCCCGCTCGCCCCGCCGGTGAGGTCCTCGGTGACCAGCTCGTCGGTGATGCCGGCGGTGGCGGGGCCGAGGTGGCGCACGGTCTGGCGCAGGAACAGCTGAGGCTCGGGCATGGTGAGGGGATCGTGCAGGACCAGCCCCGTCGGGACGAGGACCACCCACCGGCGCGACAGCTGGTGGATCGAGCGCCCGCCCAGCACGGCGAGGGCGGCGGCGACGGCGAGGACGATGGCACCGAGCGCCCAGTGCCGGGTGGCGAGCAGCAGCGGCGCGCCCACGACGGCGGCGGCCAGCACCGTCCAGGTGGCCACGGCCACCACCGCCACCACCGAGGGGACCCGGAGCGAGAGGCGGCGCTCGGGCCCGTAGGAGGACCCGTCGACGAGCGAGTCGGCGACCCAGGGCGCCAGGGCGAGGGCGGTGGCCAGCGCGCCGAGTGCGCCGGCGATCACGCCGAGCGGGCGCACGTCGCCGTGGGCGGCGGCGGCCAGCACCCCGATCGCCACGGCGGGGACGACGGTGCGCACCACCGTGAGGCTCGTCGTCCGCGGCACCAGCAGGGCCACCACGACCGCGGCCCAGCCGCCGTAGCCGAGCACGGCGACGGTGGCCCGGACCTCGGGGGCCCGCCCGGCGAGCGCGTCGTCGGCCAGCGGGACGGCCGTCAGCGCCAGCAGCAGCCAGGTGGCGCGCAGGGGCCAGAGGCCGGAGCGGGCGAAGGCGTCCATCGGCCGAGATTTGCCGACGCGCCGCCGCGATCGCTATTCCAAGGGGCGGGAACGATCCCATCGGGGGCCGGTCCACGGGGGTGCTGACGTGACGCAGGCGAGCGGGAGCGATCAGGGAGTGGGGCTCGACGCCCTGCCCCTCGGCGCCCCGACCTCCGTCGGCAGCCTGCCCCACCGCGACCGGGCGGAGGCGATCGCCTTCGTGCTCGACCGCACGCCAGAGCTGCCGGCGGCGCCCACCGTGCCCCGCCTCGACCCGCTCGAGATGATGGTCCCCCAGGGGCTCTGGGGGGTGGCCGGCGTCGAGGTCGGCCCCGACGGGTCGTGCTCGGTGCCCGACCCCGGCGCGCTCGATCCGAGCGCACCCCTCGGCGACGAGTCGCTGAGCGGTGCGCCCTTCGCCACGTGGCGGGCGTTCCTCGCGGCGGTCGCCGGTCGCACCGAGCCGGTCAAGCTGCAGCTCACCGGTCCGGTCACGCTCGGGATGGTGCTGGTCGACGCCGGGGCCCCCGCCGACGTCGCCTTCGAGGTGACGGCGCGTGCGGTGGCCGCCCGCGCCCGGCACCTGCTCGCCCTCGCCGAGCGGCTGGCGCCGGCGACGCCGCTGCTCGTCGTGCTCGACGAGCCGGGGTTGGTGGGCGGCCTGCGCCCCGACCTCCCGCTGCCCGGCGACCGGGTCGTCGATGTGCTCTCGGGAGCGCTCGCCGCCCTCGAGCACGGTGCCACCACCGGCGTCCACATCTGCGGTCCCGCGGATTGGCGGCTCGTGCTCCAGGCCGGCCCAGGCGTCCTGTCGGTCCCGGTGGGTGCCGACGTCACCGGCTCGGCCGGCGCCATCGGATCGTTCCTCGAGCGGGGCGGGCGCATCGCCTGGGGGGCGGTGCCCACCGACGGGCCCGTCGGCGAGCAGCCGGCGCGCTTCTGGCGCCAGCTGTCGGCCCAGTGGTGCGAGCTCGTGCAGAACGGATGCGACCCGGTGCTGCTGCGGCGCCAGGCGCTCGTCACCCCGGTCTGCGGGCTGGCGCTCCACGACGAGGCGCAAGCCGACCACGTGTTCTCGCTCTGCCGTTCGCTGGCCGAGCGGATCCACGACCAGGTGACCGGCATCCGGCTGTCGGTGGGGGCCTGAGCACCGGCGGCGGCCGGAGCGCGATCAGATCTTCTTCAAGGCGCCCATGAGGCGCTTGAGCGTGGACACGCGGGCCTCGCCGTCCACGTCCTGGGCCTTGAAGGCCACGTCGAGCGCCTGGGTGTCGCCCCGGCGCTTCTTCTTGCCGGCGTTGGCCCCGCCCATCTCGGGATCGTCGATGAACTGGGCGTAGAGGTCGGCGAGCCAGGCAGCGTTCGGGTCGGCGGGGCGGGGTTCGTCGAGCGAGGTGGGCTCGAGGTCCTCGTGGTGGAGCGCGTTCCCGTCGGCGACGCGCCGCTTCTCGTCCCAGGTGCCCTCGTCGACGGGGAGCGCGTGGTCGACCTCGTCGAGCGGGGCGACCGCAGCGTCGGCGGCGGGCTCCTCGGTGGCCAGGGCGTCGGCGATGGTGTCGCCGATGTGGGTGGTCAGCGGGTCCTCGGCGCCCGGCGTGCGGTGCGGGAGGCCCATCGCCAGCACGGGGTCCTCGTCGAGCGGTTCGATCGGGGCCAGGTCGAGCGGCGAGGGGTCCTGGTGGCGCCGCAGCGGGACCACCTCGGCCTCGGCGTCGGTGGAGGTGACCTCCACCAGGCCGGCCTGCAGCAGGCGGTGCACGACCCGCGCGGTGGAGTAGGCGCCGCGACCGAGCTCGGTGGCCAGGTCGGTGATCGAGCGGGGCCCGGACAGGGCGGTGACCAGCTCCCAGTCCTCGCGCAGCAGCGTCACCTGGGCGGCGGTGCCGGGCAGGGTCCGGCGGGCCTCGACCCAGGCGTCGAGGCCGGGGATGGTGCCGCTCCACTCGTCGACCTCGCGGACGCGCTTGCGCACCTCGCCGACGATGGCGTCGACCGGGAAGGCGCGGAAGGGGCCCAGCCAGTGGACGGTGTCGGTCTCGAAGTCGAACTCGCCGGTCCCGTCGCGGAACAGCTCGATGAGCGGGTCGTAGACCACCGAGAGCACGACGGAGGCGAGCAGGTCGGGGGCGATCGAGCCGTTGCGGACCAGCAGCTCGCCCACCATCGGGCGCTCCCCGCTGGCGTCGATGGCCCGACCCCAGTCGTCGGCGGTGAGGCGGCCGGGGCGCACGAGCGCCGTGGCCAGGGCCTCGTCGGTGGTCTCGCTGCGGGCGAAGTACAGCTGGCCCCGGTGGAGGTACACGGTGCAGCCCGAGGGGCCGCCGAAGCGGGCGGCGCCGGTGCGGCCGTCGGCGGAGAGCACCTTGAGGATGCCGGCCGGCGAGAAGTCCTCGAGTGTGCCGTTGAGCGTCATTCGGATCCGGGTCCCTCGAACTGTGGTCTGGTACCGATGCCTGCTCCGTCGGCGCCAGCGGCGTCGAGTTGAGGCTTTCGGCCTACGTGCGGTGCCCCCCGACCTGCAGGTTCGGGGGCCATCGAGCATGTCACAGGGCGCCGATAGTGTGCCCGGCGATGACCGACGAGCCGCTCGCCGCCCGGGCCGAGGCGCTCCGCGCCGAGATCGCTGAGCACAACCGGCGCTACCACGGCGAGGATGCGCCCACCATCTCCGACGCCGAGTACGACGAGCTCGTGCGCGAGCTGCGCTCGCTCGAGGAGCAGTTCCCCGAGCTCGTGGTGGAGGGGACGCCCACCGCCCAGGTCGGCGCCGCCCCCTCGGCCACCTTCGCCCCGGTGGTGCACCGCGCCCCGATGATGTCGCTCGACAACGCGTTCGACGCCACCGAGCTCGAGGCCTGGGCCGAGCGGCTGGTGCGCCGCCTGGCCGAGGACGAGCCCGGTGAGGCGGCGCTGGCGTGCGAGCTCAAGATCGACGGGGTGGCCATCTCGCTGCGCTACGAGGCGGGTCGCCTGGTCCAGGCCGCGACGCGAGGCGACGGGCGCGTCGGCGAAGACGTCACCGCGAACGTGGCCACCATCGCGAGCATCCCCCACGAGCTTCCGTCGGGCGCGCCCGAGGTGCTCGAGGTCCGGGGCGAGATCTTCATGACCTCGGCCGCCTTCGCCCACCTCCAGGCCACCCAGCAGGAGGAGAACCGCGAGCGCATCGCGGCGGGCGTGAAGCCCCGGCCGGTCGCCGTGAACCCCCGCAACGCCGCCGCCGGCTCGCTGCGGCAGAAGGACGCCACCGTCACCGCCTCCCGCGAGCTGTCGATGTGGTGCTACCAGCTGGGCGAGGTGGAGGGTGGGCCGGCGTTCACCTCGCACCACCAGACCCTCCAGCAGCTCGGTTCCTGGGGCTTCCCGGTGAACCCCGAGGCGACGGTCGTGGCCTCCGTGGCCGAGGCGCTGGCCTTCTGCACGCGCTGGCAGCAGCACCGCCACGACCTCGACTACGAGATCGACGGCGCGGTCATCAAGGTCGACGACCTGGCGCGCCGCGAGCGCCTCGGCTCGACGGCGCGGGCGCCGCGCTGGGCCATCGCGTACAAGTTCCCGCCCGAGGAGCGGACCACCCCGCTGCGCGCCATCGAGGTCTCGGTGGGGCGCACCGGCCGGGTCACCCCCTACGCGGTGCTCGAGCCCGTCTTCGTCGGTGGGGTCACGGTCACCCACGCCACCCTCCACAACGAGGACCAGGTGGCGGCCAAGGACGTGCGCGTCGGCGACACCGTGGTGGTGCGCCGGGCGGGCGACGTGATCCCCGAGGTCGTCGGGCCGGTGCGAGACGGCGAGCACGACGCTCGCCCGGTGTGGCGCTTCCCCCGCACCTGCCCGTGCCCGCGGGGGTCCGAGCTGGTGCGGCCCGAGGGCGAGAGCGACACCCGCTGCGTCGATCCGGCCTGCCCGTTCCAGCGGGCGGGCGCCCTCGAGCACTTCGCCGGGCGTGGCTCGATGGACATCGAGGGCTTCGGAGCCCAGCGGATCCGTCTGTTCCTCGACCTCGGCGTGCTGGCCGACGTGGCGGGCCTCTACGAGATCGACTGGGAGCGCCTCGCCCGGCTCCGCGCCCTGGTGGGGACGTGGGCCTCCGAGGCCGTCGCCCACGCCCAGCAGCGCACCGGCGACGACCGCGCCCGCCTCGATGCCGTCGTCGAGGGGGACCTGACGGCCACCCAGCCGCCCGAGCCCAACGAGCTGGGCGAGGACCTCGTGGGCGAGCTGGTGGGCGACGCCGCCCTGTTCAAGTCCACGGCCGACGGGTTGCGGGGCCTCGGCGAGGAGGCGGTCGCCAACCTCCGCGCCGCGATCGAGGCATCGAGGGACAAGCCGCTCGCCAACCTCCTGGTGGGCCTCAACATCCGTCACCTCGGCCCGTCGGGCGCCCTCGCCCTGGCCGGCGCGCTCGGCAGCCTGGCCCGCATCCGCGAGGCGTCGGTCGACGCCATGGCCGCGGTGGAGGGCGTCGGCTCGGTGATCGCCGAGTCGGTCCGGCGCTGGTTCGACGACGACGACCACGCGGCGCTCGTCGACCGCCTCGTGGCCGCCGGCCTCAACACCGAGGGCCCCGAGGCGTCGGCCGAGGTCCAGACGCTGCTCGGACGGTCGATCGTCGTGTCGGGCACCCTCGACGCCTACGACCGCGACGGCGCCGAGCAGGCGATCGTCGCCCGGGGCGGGAAGTCGCCGGGCTCGGTGTCGAAGAAGACGACGGCCCTCGTCGTGGGGGCCTCGCCCGGCGCCTCGAAGGTCACCAAGGCCGAGTCGCTCGGGGTCCCGATCCTCGACGAGGCCCAGTTCCTCGCCCTGCTCGAGACGGGAGAGCTTCCCGCCTGAGGGCGGGGCTCAGTCGACCCGGACGTTCCAGGTCACGGTGCGCGAGGTGGCGTCCTCGCGCTCGTCGCGGAAGTACCGCAGCACGATCGTGAGCACGCCGGTGTCGTACTCCTCGATGACCTTGCCGGGGCCCGGCGTGAAGAACACGTGGTTCTTGTTGTTGGGCCGGATGCCGTAGCGGTCGAGCTGCGCCTGGGTGACGCTGTTGGGGTCGATGGCCCCGTCCATCTGGTCCTCGGGGATGTCGATCCCGTTGATCTGGAGCCGGCCGTCGTAGCCGGGCTGGAGGTCGGCGCCGATGGCCGTCTGGCGCAGCGCCTGGGCGCCGTCACGGGGGAAGAGGGCGATGATCGCCTCGTCGAGGTGATCGTCGCCGCCCCCCGAGACGGTGAACCCCGCGCCCCAGGCGGCCAGGGCCAGCGTCGATCCCAGCACCACCGCGATCAGCGCGCGGCGCGCCCAGGTGGGCCAGCCCCCGGCGGCCGCGCTCGACGCCGGCGGGGCGTCCGCCGGGGGCGGATCGAGGGGCGGGGCGGGGGCGTCGGGGGCGGGCATCGCCCTCCATCTTGGCGGGCGACGACGCCGATCGGACCATCGCGCCGCGTGGCCTGGGCCTCCCCGAATCGCCGGGTCCCGGGCGGTACCCTCGC
>Ga0116151_10003427_pt1 | contig 14217 bp, 12 predicted proteins | sample AD_UKC117_MetaG_FD_89893 | JGI IMG/M metagenome (GOLD analysis project Ga0116151, IMG submission 89893) | Active sludge microbial communities of municipal wastewater-treating anaerobic digesters from Hong Kong - AD_UKC117_MetaG | ecosystem: Engineered > Bioreactor > Anaerobic > Digestate...
CGCGGGCGACGTGGCGCGGAACATTCCGGGCGCGATCCAGTGGGACAACGACATGAGTCGAGCCCGCGCGGCGCTGAACTGGCCGAAGCAGTTCGAAATTGCGTTCGACGGTGAGACGGCCCGCGCGCTGCACGACGAGGACCTCGACGTGGATACGGACTTCTGCGCCATGTGCGGTCACGACTGGTGCAGCATGCGAATCAGCAAGGAGATCACGGAGTGGGCCAGCGGCAAGGCCGACGGGTTCGTTCCGGGCGCGAAGAGCGCGAAGAGCCCGGGTCTTTCGCAGGAGCAGCGCGTGCTCCTGGCGACGCGAGCCGCGGCGGAGGGCCTGGACGTCGATCCGGAGAATCTGACGCAGGAGCAGATTCGGATGCTGGCGCACAAGGGCGCGAAGCTGGACTGCCACAGCGATGTCGCGGACGACGCGAAGGCGCACAAGGTGCAGGCGTTTGTGCAGATCGGCGTGAAGTAGGACGGTCCGGCGGCGCGTTCGTCTGCATGTGGTCGTCGCGCCGAATCAGCGCCGCGGCGTCCCGCCGCGACGACTCGACCGGGTGGCCCATCGCTTCAGCGGTGGGGGCGCGACGATGCGAAGGCGCGGTTGCGTCGGGCAAGCTCAGTCGATCGATCGGCCTTCATATCGTCGCGCCGACACGCCTGGAAAGGGTCGGCCACAAGGCACAGGTCAGGCGTTTCCCGCTCGCCAATCATCGTGAATCCACCCTCGAAGAAGGTGGACCACCCGAAGCCGCGTCGCACAGCGCGTGACAAAACTCCATCTCTCTGTAGAATCTTCCGCCGGAAGTTTCAGTAAATGGGCCAATATGGAGAGAAAATGTGAGTGATCACAGTATTCCGATTATTCGAATCGGCGAAATGACGCCGCATCCCAACGCCGATCGTCTCGTCCTGACGAAGGTCGGGGGATGGCAGGTCGTTGTCGGCAGGGATGAATTCGAGCCGGGCGATCCGGCGATCTACATACCGCCGGATTTCACGGTGGATGTGAGTCGCCCGGCGTTCGCGTTCCTGGCGAACCGGACCTCGAAGCCGCGGATGCGGATCAAGGTCGCGCAGCTTCGCGGCGAGATTTCGCAGGGGTTGATGATACCAATTCCAGAGGAGCTCGATGCGCGCTTTGGCGTCGGCGACGACGTCAGCGCCGCCCTCGATATTGAGCGGTACGAACCGCCGGAGTCCGCGACATCGGGCGCCGATCGGGCGATTGCCGGTCCGTCCCTGCTGACGCACAAGTTCGACATTGAGACCTACCAGCGCTATGCGGACGTGTTCCTGCCGGGCGAACGGCTCGTCGTGACGGAGAAGATTCACGGCGCCAACGTACGCGTCGTAATGAACGATGGCGTCCTGTTCGTCGGAAGCCGCACGGAGTGGTGGGAGGAACATTCCAACAGCGTGTACTGGCGCGCTGTTCGCAGCGAGGGCGCCGCCCTCTTGGGCCTTCTCGCGGATACGCCGAACGTGACGTTCTACGGCGAAGCGTTCGGTCAGGTCCAGAAGCTCAAGTACGGTGCGAAGTCGGGCGAAGTCTGGCTGGCGCTGTTCGCGGCAATGCGCGCCGACGGAACGTGGATCGACACACCGGCGCTGCGGGAGACGTGTGCGGCGCGCGGCGTTCGGTTTGTGCCGTTTCTCGGCGTCGTGGAGAATGACGAGGCGGGTATTCGAACGGCGATGCGGCTTGCCGAGGAAGATTCCGCCATCGAGGACCATCTGCGCGAAGGCGTGGTTCTCGTGCCGGAGATCGAGCGAAGGACGCCGACGGGTGAGCGCGTTGCACTGAAACTCGTGAGCAATCGTTACCTGATGAAGTCGTAGGGCGGGGCGAATCGGGAGAACCCTGATGGATCATGAACGCTGGGCCAGGCGACGTCTCTTCAACGCCATCATGGCCGGCGACGGCAATCTTGCGCGCGAAGTGCTGGAGGGCGGTTGCGATCCGAATGTCCGCAACAGCGAGGGAACGCCCGCCATCATCGAGGCGGCGAAGACGTTGGTCCCGGAGTCGGGCGTGATCGATGCGCTGCTCGACGCCGGGGCCGATCCACAGGTGACCGACGAATTCGGGCTCACGGCGCTCGATCACGCGCGGCGGCGGTTGATTGAAGAGGGGGAGGGCCGCGATTCGATCAGCCGCTCAAAGTCGCTGGACGCCAGCGGGAATCTCGTCCTCAGCGATGAGGAGAAGGCGTACATTGAGGAACTTCGTGAGGCGGGCGGCGAGCGCGGTGACGAGGGCGTCGAGATCTACATGCAGGAGCGTCGCAAGGCGGCCCTGCGCCAGTTCATGCCGCGGCGGGAGCTGAAGATCATCATCGATCGGCTGGAGGCGCTGGGGCATTGAGAGAGCGATTCCTGACCGGGTGGCCCATCGCTTCAGCGGTGGGGGCGCGACGATGCGATGGCGCCGTTGCGTCGGGTAGGCTCGGTCGATCGTTTACGTACGTATCGTCGCGCCCGCACCTTGGAAAGGGTGAGCCACTCTGCTTATCCTTGCGCTGTGTCTATTCGAGCGTCGCGACAACTCACCTCGAGCGAACAGTCTTACATTGCGGACATATTCCAGCGGCTTCGTGACCATTTCCACGAGTGGCCGGACAACGGCGACGATGTTCACGAGCTTGTTGGGTTCGCCATTTACGAGGGATGTGGCGGCTCCGACTGCTGCGGCAGGCTCCTGGAAGAGGCGGCGCCGATCGCGCTCGGCGATGAACTTGTTCGGCGACATGAGTTTGAGTGGGTCATGGTTCACGCCGACGGCGCATGGCATTTCGCCGTGACGCATCCATCGCTGTCGCAGCCGATTGACCTCCAGCAAATGGAGGACGGCTCATGGAACGACGAGGAGTACGATGAGCCGACCCTCCCCGGAGAGATGACGCACGATTCGCTGGAGACGATTTTGGCGCGCATCGGCGTGAGGCGGGATTGAGGCGCTCGGCTTCGAGTACATCGAAAGCCCTCGGTAATCCGATCGTCGCGCCCCCACCTTGGAAAGGGTGAGCCTCCCGGCCTATCATCGATCGGCTTGAGGCGCTGGGGCTATAAGGGGCCTATTCCCGCGCGGGATGCGCAACCTGAATGTCGTGAGGCGATTTGCGTGAAGAACGTCGGGCGTGAGAATTCAGATGTCACGATCGATTCCAGTGAGACCGTGAGTGACGCCTCAGTCCCGCTGACTTACGGTTCGCCCGATCCGACGGATCGCGAATTCCCGGCGCGGACGTTCATGCGCGTTGTGTATGTTCTCCTCTGCATTCCTCTGATCTTCGCCTTCTTCACGACGCTTCCGCTGAACACGCCGGGGCTGGCCTACAACGGATCCAGACGATTCGAGATCGAGAACGCGCTGGTGCTGATCGGATTTGTTTTCGTCGGCGCCATGCTCTTTGTTGTGGTTCGCTGCATGGCGTATCCATCGAGTCGGCGTCATGTGAGGCTGCCGCTCCTTGCGATCGGATTCATGTGGCTGTCGTGTGTCCTCGCCAGTGGTCTCAAGGAGAATACGTGGGCGTTCAAGGGGCGTTTTGCGGAGAGCCGCAGCGAGCTCGACGCAGTCGTCGCGAGCGTCGAGAAGGGGGCGCGGCCCGCCGGACCACAGATGGTTGGGGCCTTTGCGATTCAGGAGATTCGCGAGCTGCCGGATGGCGGCATTGTGTTTGTGACGAGCATTGATCAAAGGTCTGTCTGGGGCTTCGCGTACATCCCGTCTGATACAGCGGAGGAGGCCGGCGCCGAGGCGCTGGGGCTCACGGGAGACGATGTGTATTACCAGGGGATGCGGCGATTGGACAGCAAGTGGTATGTGCTGTTCGACATGTACACGTACTCAAAGCGCGGCTGGAGCTGAGGTGAGCGTCGCGGCTGGGCTTGTCGCCAATCAGGGATTTTCTGTGGGCGTGTCGACGCAATCGTCATTCGAGTCGCAGGACAGTCTCCTCGCATTCGACATATCGTTCCGTGCCCGGTGAATGTTCGCGGCCCGTCACGACAAAGCCGCACTTCTCCAGCACGCGGATGGAGGCGGCGTTGTGTGTCGCCACGCGCGCGACCAGGGGGCGCGTGCTGACTTCGTCGAGCAGCAGTTGCAGGGCGCGTGTTGCGATTTCGCGGCCCCAGTGTTCCTTTGCGATCCAGTAGCCGACGGCGTCCTGGCCATGGAGCCGGAAGATCGTGATCTGCCCCACGAGTTCGTCGTCCGCGAGGATGGCGCGGAGCGTGACGCCATCGCTCTGCATGGCGGTTTCGAGGACGCTGCGAAATGCGGCTTCGTCGCGTGGTCGGACGGCGGCCATGGCGTTGGCGTCGGGGTCGAGCTGATGGGCGTGCAGCGTGGGGAGGTCGTCGGCAACGACGGGGCGGAGTTGGACGTTTATCGCGGGTGTGGGTGCGTTGGCCATTTGCGGATGATAACCGTGAGTGTGCTTGCGGTACGCCTGCGGATCAGCGTTGTTGGAACGCCCATTCAGGGCTTGATCCGCGAGGAGAACCCGGACCCAGGGTTTCGCTTCGCCCGCTTTGCGGGCTTCACTTCACCCTGGGCTCGACATGTTGCACGCCTTTGGCGTGCCGCGCGCCTTGCCGACACAGCATCACGATCGGCGACGGATGGAACCCGTGAGTCGCAAAGATGCGTGCGGCGCGCCTCGGCGGCGCGTGACACCTTATTGTCTGACGAACTCAGGGTTTCCGAGACGAGATTTCCCTTTTCGTGAATCGCCTTGGCGATTCTGAGGACGGGACCGACCTGGCGTCGGAATCACCTGATCCTGGCGGTCCATCCGCCTTCGCCGGTCTCGTTGTTGTAGCCGGCGCCGTACACGGTTCGGCCGTCGGCCGTGATGGCGTAGGGGGCCTTGAGCGTCCAGTTCTGGTACTTCGCGGCGTCCTCCGGTTCCATGGCGCTGAGGATCGTTCGCATGCCGTTGGTGGCGTCCCAGATGAACGGGACGATCGACTCGCCATCGAGCGTTGTACCGACAATGACGGAGCCGTCGTACGAGACGGCGAAGGCCTGGCCCGTCGCCGGTGAGTCATGGAGACCATCAAGGATGACGAGCCCCTCGGAAAGTGTCCATCGGAAGGGGCGATAGGCGACGCGGCGCAGTTCGCCGATGACAGTCAGGCCATCGCCGGAGATGGCGGTGGGCATGCTGTTGGTCGACGGATCGGTCGAATCGTCCAGCGACACGGCGCCGGTCTCTTCGGTCCAATAGAAGGCGCGGGCGGCTTCGCCGACGCCGGCGTAAATGGCGATGGCGCGTCCATCGTCGGAGACGGCGACCGCGCGGGCGAAGTTGTCAGCAGTCGATGTGAGCGTGTTCGGGCCCTCAGGATTCTGAACCCAGGGCGCCTTGAAGAGCGTTATTCCCTCGCTGGCCGACCAGCGAAACGCCTTGAAGGTAAAGGCGTTTTTTTCCCATGCCTCACCAACGATGACGGCGCCATTCAGCGATGCGGCCTTTGCGTAGGAATTGCGAATTCCACTTGTGTCCGAGGTCAGAAACAGCATGCCCTCAGAAGGTGTCCAGCGAAACGCTGTACTTTGGCCGTCGAGCGTGGCGTAGCCGACGACAGTGTTTCCATCCGCGGAAATGTTGGCGACCCGGCTCGGGAAGTGACAGTCTTCCGTGAGAATTTCGACAGGCGTTCCCGGGACCTTTCGGAAAGGTCGCCACTTGTAATTCGGAGGGAGGGCGATGTCGGCGAATCCCGGCTTGCCAGTTGATTGCACGGCTTCGCCGAGGGTACCGGCGTAGATGACGCCGTCCGCCGACCTCACGGCGGGCGAGGCGCGTTCTTCATCGCTCGCGCTGCCCGGGAAGGAAATGGCGCCCGGATTCTCGCAATCGACACTCGTGGGCGACTCGCATTCAGCGCCAGCGGCGACGAGCAGCGACAGTGCGGCAAGGACGCACAAGCCCTGAGTTGTTCGGCAAATCTGGTTCCGGCCGCGTCGGATGATGGCCATCTCCGACCTCCTTTTGCCTGGCGAGGCAAATTCATCATAACTGTAACCGATTGTCGCGGGCAAAATTCGGCAAACGACTCTCGCATTGGGACGCCGATGGCGAATCGAAGTCGTGCGGCGAAAAGGACTTGCGCGGCGCCCAAATCGCGAGAGCCCGTCTCGTCGAACGTCACGCCTTATGGGGCTGCGCGTCAGTCGGGGGCGCTGTCTTGCCGACCTCCTGACTCCGCCGATGGCCCTGAGCGATCCCTGCATGAACATACGTGTATTCCGAAATTATCATGCGGAATTCACCCTCGTATTTGCGCCGCTAGTCGGATTGCGCAATAATCGACTTCCCGCCGCGACTTGCCGCGATTGAAAAGCGAATCGTAAGCTTCGTAGTCAGCGTCAGTAATGCCGATTTGCCATATCTTCGAGGCGAATCAACCCTTATTGCTCTCCTATTTCTCATCCCAAGGAACCTGATCATGCGGACAACGCGATATCGCCGGCGTGCGACCGCCGCCGTGCAGACTGCCATTTCTGTGGGTTTTCTCGCCGGATTCGCCGCGCTGGCGATCGACACGGGACGCATGTTCACTTTGCGCGGTGAAATGCAGCGATCTGTCGATGCGGCGGCGCTGGCGGGGGCCGGGAGTCTCGGATCGGGGCTGGCGGCAACGCTGAGCGCCAGTTATCGGCAGGGCGCCACAAACGATATCAACCTGGTCGGGCTGCTTCAGTCCGAGGCGACGATCAACGTCGGTCGATGGGACGGACTGAATCGCCAGTTCTCTCCATCCGGATATGAAGAAGGGCGACCGACGCCGAACGCCGTGAAGGTTGCGGGATTCCGCGCGGACGTCCCGCTGTATCTGGCGCCGATGTTCGGGACGGACTCGACGCGCGTCGGGCGACGCGGCGTTGCGGTCGCGGGCGCCGGGCGCTGCGCCGGTATCTGGGGGCTGGAGGGCATTCGCGCCCACGGCGACATTTATACGGACAGCTACAACTCGACAGAAGGTGACTACGGCGGCGGCGAGATCTATGCGAACGGTGATCTGTGCAGCTGCCAGGGCGTCGACCTGATGGGCGACGTCGAGATTTACGGCGACGTGATGTATGACGACGACTACACGGTCGACATCTCCGGAAGTTCCTATACCGTGAGCGGCGTCATCGATGACTTCGGATGCACGTTCCGAGTACCGAAGATCGACATCGAGGCGGCCGAGGCGAGCAATGACAATGACGCGCTCGTGACGGAGAGCGGACGAGATCCCATCCGCGGTCATCGTGGTCAGCTGATGCTCGTGGAAGACGAAGTCCTGCGGATGCCGGCCGGGCGCTATTACTTCGACGGCGTCAGTGTCGTCGGCCAGGCGCGGATCGAGGTGCTTGGTCCCGTGGAAATTTTCATCGGCGGAAACGCGACGTTTGGTGGCGGCGGTATTGTGAACGTGACCCGGAATCCCGCCGCGATGACGATCTACTCGACAGGGACGGACCTGAGACTGACGGGTGGTAACGACGTTTTCGGTTCAATCGTGGCCCCGGACGCTGATGTGACCGTAATCGGCGGCGGCACGATCTACGGAACCATGCTCGGACGAACTGTCGACATCGGCGGTGACGCGTTCATTCACGTTGACGAATCGATCGTGAGAGAGCTTTACGGTACCAATCCGCGCACGCCGGTTCTTGTGGAATAAATGCGCCGGCTCTGTCAGGCGCTGACTGTACGCATCTGCGGGCCCCTCGAACGTCCTTTGCGCGTTCGGGGGCCCTCTCCTGTTCCAGGGCGCCGACGCAGGCCCGTACGTCACGGGCGGAGCCTATCAGGGGATGAAGCGGACGAACTCATCGAGGCCGGCCTGTGTCGTCGGCGTCCTGCGGGGGCGCCGCGTCAAGCGCTGAGCGTGTCGAAGGCGCGTACTCATGGCGGAGCAGACTGAGGATGATCCCGTCGTTGATCTCATCGCCGACGTGCCAGCGCTCTCGGACGCGGCCCTCGCGCCGGAAGCCAAGGCGTTCCAGCAGGCGGAGCGACGCGTCGTTGCGGGGATCAACGTCCGCCTCGATCCGATGGAGCCTGAGCGTACTGAAAGAGAAATCGAGGAGGGCGGCCACGGCTTCGGTCATGTATCCTCGGCCCCAGAATTCGGGGCGCAGCATGAAGCCGATTTCCGCCCGTCGATGGTCTGTGTCGATACTGGCGAGCGTACACGTGCCGATCGGTTTGTCGCTGTCCGCTGTGACGACGGCCCATTCGAAGAGCGTGTGCTGGCAAAAGCAGCGTTGAACGCTTTCGACAAACTCCACGCCCTCGGACGGTTCGACCCAGGGCGTCGTACACCAATAGCGCATGGCCTGGGCGTTGGAGAAGATCTCGAACATCGCCTGCGCATCCGCCAGTTCAATCCAGCGGAGTCGCAGACGCTCGGTCGTGATGGTCGGCAGCTTGTCGCCTTCAATCAGTCGCATGGCGGGATACGCATCGCCTCCCAACGCGCGCACGAAAATGGCGGGCGTCGGCGACAGACTCTACGGCGCGTCGAGGCGATCCCGCAATAGGGCGCGCGGCCGGCGTCGTTCTGATCAGCGGCGGCGGGATCGGGCGCGTCGGCGACCTGCTCGCATTGTCATGAGGCCACAGAAGGTTCCCGCGATCATCAACGGGCAGCCGAGACCACAGACGGGTGAGTGAAAGAGGAGCGAGAACAACAGGTTCAGTCCGCTCGCATAGCTCGGACAGGGAACGGTTTGCGGCTCGGGCTCAGGTTCCGGCTCGGGCTCGGGTTCCGGGGCAATGATCTCGTCGGAGTCCGTCGCAATGTTGTTCGTCAGATCCGGCTCGTAGACACCGGCCGGGGCGTCTACCGTCGCCGTGTTGTCAATGGTCCCTGTCGCGTCGGCGGCGCTGTCGGCCATGACGGTATAGGTGATCGAGCTGTTGATCGGCATGTCGACGGTATCGTTGATATCGCCGGTTCCGGCGGCCGTGTTTCCCGTGGCGCCGCCGGCGGCGCTGCTGACGTAGCTGATATTGGTCAGTGTCGCCGGAAACGCATCAGAGATCATGGCGCCTGACACATCGAAGGGACCGGCGTTGGAGACGACGATCGTGTAGGTCAGCGATCCGCCCTGCAAGACGCTCGTGACGCCGTCGTCCTTGGTGATCGACAGATCGGCGGTGATGACCCGGTCGACATCCGTGGCCGAGTTGTTCGTCGGATCCATGTCGGGGAACTGGGGACCGGAGTCGACAACGGCCGTGTTTGTGATGTCGCCTTCGGCGGTCGCGCTGACAGTCGCCGTGACGGTGTACGTGATGGCGCTTCCGGCGGGCATGTCGACCGTGTCGTTGATGTCGCCCGCGCCCGCCGCCGTATTCCCCGTGGCGCCGCCGGCGGCGACGCTCGTATAGGAGACGTTTGTCAGTTCCGCTGGGAAGGTATCGGTGACCGACGCGCCGATGACACGAGCGCCGCCGATGTTTGATACGACGATCGTGTAGGTCAGGACCTGTCCGCGCAGGACATCCACTTCGCCGTCGTCCTTGGTGATGGCAAGATCGACTTCACTGATTCCTCTTGGACCCGCGACAGCCGGTGCGGCTGCGAGCGCGCTGACTCCAAGGAGGGCGATTGTTCCGCTGCTGATCAAAGCGTGAAGCGGGGTTCGACGCGTGAACCGGCGCGGTGTGCGAGTATGGGCGTTCATGATCTGTCCTTTCAGCCTCGCGATACGACGAGTGGGTGGAACGAGAGACGAGCGCTTCGTGCATTGCGTCGAATCGCCAGAGGCAAGCGAAGCCGTCTTATTTTATCTGAACCATCGCTTCGGCATCAATCCATCGCGATGCGGGATCGTCCGAGAAACGGAGCGGAGTAATGTGGCCGATTCGACAGGATTGGCGGGATTTCGGTGGCCGCCGGCCAAATGGATCGCTCCGATTCCGCCCGGGCTCAATGTGAAACCGGTATTGCGACGTTTCGTTGTGTTCGGGGCGCCACGCCGCCGAAAGGACGACGGACGCGAAAGGCAAAACACTCGCCGATCGCGCCCGTCCGGGGCGTATGGCTCGTCAGGGGGCGTTCGTCAGAGCGCGGCAATGAAGAGCGCGATGTCGAGACCGTCGATGGCGCCGTCAGCGTTCATGTCTCCCGACGCAATGCTGCAGGCGGGAAATGCGGCCGCGTAGCCCGCCGGATCGATGAGGGCGAGAGCCATCGGATTGAGATCGGCCAGACTGACGACGCCGTCGCAGTTCATGTCACCCAACAGGGGGGCCGCGTGTCCGAGGCAGTCGTGGACGCCCGGCGTCGTCTGGGCGGCGGCCAGCGCCATCGATGTGGCGTCGTTGGCGCCGGCGATCGAGAAGAGCGGCGCGACCACCCAGTTATCAACATCGAAGGCGCCCTTGTTCGGGAACTGGTTCGGCCTGCGATGGGCGTGACTGTTTCGATACGCCCAGGGTTCGATCAGGCCGGGGAAGGGCGGGATCGCGTCGACACCGATGACGCCATAGACATCGTGCAGATCGCCGCCGGTCATCAACGCGTACACATCGTTGCCGTCGCCGAAGAGGCCCGGGGCGTAGAGATCGGCGTTGAACCCGTAGGTATTGAGGAAGTCGAGATCGCCCGCGAAATCGCTGGCGGCGATCACAAAGGAGTCGCCCGGGTTGAGCAGGATACCGGCGAGATTCACGATGGCGGAAGGCGCGGCCATTCCGTCTGGAAACACGATCAGTTCGTCGGCGGGACCGAACTGGACGGGATTGATACCGCAGTTGGTCAGTTCGGCGCAGCGCGGGTTGCTCACGCCGACGGCGCCGGCGACGACTTCCGAGATGATGACGCCCGAGTCACGCAGTTCGATCGGATCGGCCGGCGGCGGACTCTGATGGCGGATGACGAGCGTCAGCGTTCCGCGGAGAAACGCGCGGGCGGCGTCGTCGCGCGTCGGGTAGACCATCGTCTGTTCGGCGTAGGCGTTCATGTCGATCGTGACGGGGAGTGACGGGGCGCCGGCCGTGAAGGTCATCGTCACGTCGTCGTCGTCGAGGATCACGCCGGGCTCGGGGGTCGCGGCGGCGTTGTCAACCGCCGCGCTGAAGAGCGGTCCGGGACCGAAGGCGCCAATGGTCAGGTTCAGGTCGATCGTGCCGGCGCCGGGATCATCTTCGATGGCCGGATCGTCATGTTCCTCGTCGGCGCGGGCTTCGAGCGTCCAGACGTACTGTATGTCGTAGGTGTCGCCGGCGACGAGGTTGTCGAGGAGCAGCGAGAAGGTCGCGTGGGTATCGGCGAAGCCGTCGGCGATGTAGCACGGCGACGTCTCGAAGACGGAGGCGCTGTCGAGCATCCACGCCTTGTAGGCGATTCGAACGACCTGCGTGTTGTCGCCATCCAGACGGACCAGTGGATTGGCGCTGGCGCTGACGGGACCATCCTGCGCTGTCAGGGAGGCGCCCGCGCCCCAGTCGGCGACGCCACCGCTGTACATGAATCCCGGAATGATGTTGTTGATCGTCACGAGCGTTCGGTCGTCGTCGCCGGCGATGCAGTCCCACGCGTAGGAGTGCGCGTCGAGCGTGACCTGGCTCGCGTTGTTGTCGAAGCGAAATACCGGTTGCTGGGCGAACAACGAGATGCTGACGAGTAGTGGCGCGAGCACTAGCGTCATGCGAAAGGCCGGAAGCGAGGACGTATTGCGTTTCATCTTGAATTCTCCCCGAGGTCGTTTGAGGTGAACGTGAGACAGAGCCGTCGCGCGTGGCCGATCGAGCCACGATCGAGTCGCCGAAAGCGGTTCCCGTTTCAGGACGGCGTCGGCGTTGCGTCGTCCTACTGATTAGACGGATCGGGGCGCCGCGTGGCTGCCGGAATGTTGGCGGCGTGGCGCGCGGACGGCTTGAAATGGGGCGAAATCTCAGTTGGCGACTCCGCAGAACGACATCTGCGAGAGGGTATAGGCGGCATAGAGAAATCCACCCCCCATGATGGCGCCGAGGGCGAACATGATCAGCAGGCCGATCCAGTCTCCTTCGGCGTTGGGGCCGGGACTTCCGCCTGGCAGACCACCGATCATGGGATTCGCCTTTCTCGACCTCGTGGGTCGTACGGGCCGCATTGTCGACGTTCGGCGCCGCGTTGGCGTCTATAAATGCGGACGCTTCCTGTAGGCGAAGATCGCTCGAATCGCCGCGGGAATGGCCGTCACGCGGGATTTCGCTTTGTTAGACAGGCGCCTCGCCCCTAAAATGAGCGGGCAGGAACCATCGGGTCCAACCTCGCTGAAAAAAGAAGTCCACGAAAGGGGCATGTCATGTTCTCCCAGCAATCGCGGGGCCGCGTCATTGTGTATGCACTTCTGCCGGCCGTTGTCGGCGCGTTGAGCGCGTCGCGGGCGGAGGCGTGTGGCGGGTTTTTCTGCAGCGCGATCCCGGTCAGTCAAAGCGCCGAACAGATCATTTTCCGGCAGGACGGTGAGCAGGTCGCGGCGTTTGTTCGGATTCAGTATCAGGGCGCGGCCGAGGACTTCTCGTGGGTCGTGCCGGTTCCGGGAATCCCGGACGTCGAGATGTCGTCGGAGTTGCTGTTTCAGCAGCTGGACGGATTGACGCGGCCGAGTTTCCAGTTGCGCTATGAGGGGGATTTGTGTCAGCGGGGTCCGTTCTTCGGTGTGGCGGATGGCGTGGCGGCGCCGCAGGCCGACGGGAACAGCCCCGGTGGCTCGGTCGTCGTTCTCGAAGACAAGGTTGTCGGTCCCTTCAATGTGCAGATCATCAACAGCGACGACGCCGACGCCATGGCCAAGTGGCTCGTCGACAACGGCTATGACCTGACGGATCGCGGCGCCGCGCTGATCGCGCCCTACGTGACAGAGGGGATGAACTTCGTTGCGCTGAAGCTGCGAAAGGACAAGGATGTCGGCGATCTCGTTCCGTTGAAGATGGTCTATAAGACGGATCGCCCGATGGTGCCGATTCGTCTGACGGCCGTGGCCGCGACACAGGACATGGGCGTGATCGTCTGGGTCGTGGGGCCCGCCCGGGCCGTGCCGACGAACTTTCCTCACGTCGAAGTCAACTACGCCCGGCTGAACTGGCTCGGCGGGACGTTCTCGCTGTATTCCGACTATGTCAATCTCGTGACCGAAGCGATGAACGAGGCGGGTGGCATGGGATTCGCGACGGATTTCGCGGGCGGCGGGGCGGAGCTGCGAGAGCGGATGCCGGACGTTGCGACACTGCGAGAGACGCTGGACGCGCAGCGGAACCAGCTCGATCCGGCGCAGGGCCTGGTACAGATCGCGAGGACGCTTGTCTACACGCAGTCCAAACTGTCGGCGCTGTTCGCAGAGCACCTGCCGCTTCCGCCCGACGAATCGCGATTCACCTATGGCAATCCGCAGCGACTGGCGGAGATCTTCTCCTTCATCCAGTTGCGACTGGCGCTGGACGCGATCGCGGAGGGGATCCGGAACGATGTGATCGATCCCTACGAAGACGCCATCGGCGCCCTGGATGGTGAGCCGTATGTGACGCGGCTCTTCACGACGTTGTCCGCCGACGAGATGCGGGTCGATCCGAACTTCGGATACAACGGCGAACTGCCGCAGCAGCCGGCGATTCGCGAAGCGCGGCTGGAGGGCATGTGCATCTTCGATACGCTGCACTGGCGACTCGTTCTGGGAGAAGGCACGGGACGCGACGGCGAAGTGATCGCCGAGGGGACCGGCGATCTGCCGTTCACGGTCCCGGAAGATGTTTCGAAGCAGTCGGCGATTCGTGAAATGCGATATCTGCGAGAGACGGTGGATCCGATGGTCGTGGCGACGGGAACGACGCCGTACGTGAATCAGACCGACGCCTCGCTTTGCGGCGTACTGAGCATTCCGCTGCTGGGGCTTCACGTGGTGGGGCTGGTGGTTGTTTCGCGCCTTCGGCGACGACGATCGCGGGCGTAGCGGTATTGCCAGGATGCTGCAACGCCCGTTCAGGGCTGAATGGGGTTTGTCGGCGCCGATCTCAGGGTTGCGGCGCCGGCCGCGTGCGCGTCCGCCGCTGACCCCTGGGCTGTCCAGGTGCGGCTCGAGACCCGCCGCCGACAGTTCGTCGCTCACCCAACCCCACCCAAACGTTGCCTCAAGAACCGTCGGTGTCCCCTTCGGCCAACAGGCGATGGAATCGCGAAACACGGCTCGATCCTCATGGCGAACTTTTTCACGCC
>Ga0116151_10003428_pt1 | contig 14215 bp, 13 predicted proteins | sample AD_UKC117_MetaG_FD_89893 | JGI IMG/M metagenome (GOLD analysis project Ga0116151, IMG submission 89893) | Active sludge microbial communities of municipal wastewater-treating anaerobic digesters from Hong Kong - AD_UKC117_MetaG | ecosystem: Engineered > Bioreactor > Anaerobic > Digestate...
CCACGCTTTCGAAGAGCGCCCGGGGATGGGGGAGATCGGCCCCGACGGGCAGCAAGCCGGCGCCTACAGCCTCGGCCGCGCCCTAACCACCAGCCAGCGCATGCAGGCAGGACGCACCTTCGTCGGCGAGGTCCGCGGAAGCGAAATCTGGGTGTTCATCAAGGCCCTCGAATCCGGCGGCGGCGGCATGTGCACCACCCACGCGATCCGCGCCGACGCGGCCATCGAAAAACTCGTGACCTGTGCGCAGGAATTCGGAAGCCACGTCACCGACTCTCTCGCACGAAGCAAGCTCGCCTCCGTGATCGATCTCGTCGTCCACCTTGGTGTCTCCAGGTCCCCGAAACCGGGCGGCGGCTGGAAGCTGGATCACTGGGTCGATGAGGTCCTCGCCGTCGGTCGCGGCGAGTCCGGCACCGGGCTGGCGATGACCCCCATTTTCAAGACCGACCGCCGCGGCCGCGTAGCGAGACCGCGGACCCTCCCGGACGACATGCGTGACGACCTCGAGGACTTCGGCTTCGACGCGTCCGCGTTCCACCTCGAGGGCGGAATCGGAGACGTCGAATGACACTCATCGCCGCCCTGTCAGGGATCGCCGCCGCCGTCGGCATCCTCCTGATCGTCACCGGGCTGCGCGCCGTCCCCGTCACGGTCAAAGCAGCTGCCCCCACCCACGCCCGGCGGCTGGGGATGTTGGCACGCATCAGCCCCCAGGCACGGCTGCGGGCACTGGTCGCCCTCGCCGTGGGCCTCATCCTGGCGGCAACCACCGGATGGGTGCTGGCGGTCATCGTGCTCCCCATCGCCGCGGCCGGACTGCCGGCGCTGCTGAGCGCCCCCTCCGCCGGCGAGAAGATCCGCCGCCTCGACGGGATGCAGGACTGGACTCGGTCCCTGACCGGCACTCTCGACGCCGGCCTCGGCCTCGAAGCCGCCATCAAACACTCGGCCCGTTCCGCTCCCGTCGCAATCCGCGCCGAAGTGCAAACGCTGGTGCGCCGCATCAACTCACAGGCCCGGGTCGAGGATGCGCTCCGCGCGTTCGCCGACGACCTCAATGACTCCACCGGCGACCGGCTCGTGGTCAACCTCATTCAAGCCAACAGGATGCAAGGGGTACCGCTCGGTGACGTCCTGGCAGATCTGGCCGACGACATCGCCCACGACGTCGCCGGGCGCCGCGAGGTCGAATCCGATCGGGCCAGACCGCGAAGTCAAGCGCGGATCATCATCGTGCTGTTCATCCTGCTCATGATCGGGTTCTTCCTCAGCAGCTATGCAGCACCACTGCGCACCCCTCTCGGCCAAGGTGTCTTCTTCATCGAGCTCATCCTCTTCACCGCCACCCTGATCCTTCAACGCAAGATGGCGACGGTTCCCGACAGCGCCCGATTCCTCGACGTCACCCACCTGCCGGAAGGGGCGATCCGATGACCGGCCTCCAACTCGCCATCACCGCCGGCACCTGCCTCGGTATGGCCCTCGCAATCGCCCTGTGGCAGCTGCTACCCGACCGGGTCGACCCCCGCGATTTCGCCGACCGCACCTCCGCCACGGCCCACCGCCGCCGCCTCGCCGAACCCGCGCTCGAGGTCTCCTCCCGACGCGATCGCCTCGGCGTCTGGGCCACCCGGGTCTCACCCCCCGGCCTATGGCGCACCACCCGCGCCGCCGACCTCGACATCCTCGGCATCCCCCTCCACAGCCACTACGGCCGCAAAGTGGCCATCGCAGCGACCGGCCTCCTCATCCCCCCAGCGGCCACCTACGCTCTCTCCTTCTACGGCATCACGCTCCCCGTCGCCATCCCCGCTCTCGCCTCACTGGTCGCCGCCGCCCTCCTCTTCTTCGCCCCTGACCACGAGATCCGCGGCAAAGCCGACCAAGCCCGCAGCGAAATGGTTCACGCGCTCAGCGCCTACATCGACCTCATCGCGCTCCAACGCCGCGGCGGTGCCGGCGCCCGCCAAGCCATGACCGCCGCCGCCCAAGTCAGCCGCGGATGGGCCTTCCGCCGCATCGCCCAAGAACTGCGGCGCAGCGAGCTGGATCAGCAGATGCCCTGGGATGCGCTGCGCGACCTGGCCCGCCGCATCGAAGTCCCCCAACTGGAAGACCTCGCCAACATCATGCGGGCGAGTGAGCGCTCTGGCACTCAGGTCTACGCCGGCCTGCGGTCCCGGGCCGCCAGCCTCCGAAGCGAAATCCTCGCCGACCAAAAGAGCAAAGCCAACGCCTCCAGCGAACGGCTCGTCATCCCGTCCGTCCTGACCGGGTTCGTCCTGCTCCTCATCTTCATCACCCCAGCCATGCTCCGATTCGTCACCGAGAGCTGACCCTCGTACCCGGGGCGCCTTAACGCGACAAACCGCAGCGGGTGTCACAAACTAAGTCGCACGGGGGCATTGATGGATGTCACCACTCCATGGAGATCACAGAAGGGAACCATCATGACCAGACTGGCTAGCTCGCTGACCGTCATGCTCAGCAAGCTCCGGGAGGACCGGGGCTACAGCCTCGAAAGCACCATCGTCAACGTCCTGCTCGGAATCTTCGCGATCGCCGTCATCGGCGGCCTCACCGCGTGGGGCCTGAACTACGTCTCCGACCTAACAAGCCGATGACCAGTTGCGCTGCCGCCCCGCTCCACCGACGCGCCCTCCGGACGCTTCGCGACGAGCAGGGCGGTAGCGCGGTCGAAACCGTGCTTGTCATGTCGGTGCTGATTGTGATCCTCACCGGAGCGCTGCAGATCACCCTGCTCTTTATGGGCCGCGCTGTAGCCCGCGGCGCCGCGCAAGAAGGGGCTCGCGTCGCGTCCGCCGAGGCCGCCACCATCAGCGACGGCCTCGCGATCGCCGCCTCCTTCGCGGCCGACTCCGGGGACGCTCTGACCGACGTGCGCACCACCGGTGCCCGCACCCCCGACTTGGCCACCGTGACCGTCACCGGCTCGACGCTCTCGATCTTTCCCGGAATCACCCCGACCATCACCCAAACCGCCGTCATGCCGGTCGAAAGGATCACCGGATGACCACGCACCACTCCCAGCCAGCGATCCTGCGAGACGAGACAGGGTCCTCCACTATCGAGCTGTGCATCTACGCCAGCGTGATGTTCATGTTCATCGCGATCATCACCGTCGCCGGGCGTATCGCGATCGCCGGTGACGCTGTCCAATCCGCGGCAGCCGAGGCGGCCCGAGCCGCCTCCATCTCCCGCACAGCCGGTGACGCCCAATCCGCCGCCGCCGGCGGCGCGTCCGCGATCTTCACCAACTCTGACCTCGAATGCGTCACCACGAACGTGTCCGTGGACACCAGCGGATTCGGGACACCCGTTGGTACTGCTGCCACCGTGACCGCCACCGTCGACTGCGACGTCGCCCTCAACGACCTCACGCTGATCCCCGGACTCCCCGGAAGCCACCGCATTACGGCCACCATGACCAGCCCAATCGATACCTACCGGGGCCGGTCATGAGCCGGCGCCTCTGGTCGCGACTGCGCGCCACTCTCGCCGACGAGACCGGGTCGATCGCGGCGTGGGTCATCATCACCGCCGGCGTCTTCGCTCTGCTGATCGGGCTGGCCGTCGACGTCTCGGGGCAGGTCCGCGCCCGCCAGCACGCCTACATGGTCGCCGGTGAGGCAGCCCGCGCCGGCACGGGACAGGTCAGCGCCGACTCCGCGATGGGCGGCGACACCATCGCCGTCGACCCCGCTGCCGCCGCCGACGCGGCCAGCGCCTACCTGGCGGCGTCCGACGTCACCGGCACCGTCACCATCACCGGCGGCGGCACCATCCTCGAAGTCGTCACCAGCGACACCTACGACCCCCGCTTCCTCGGCACGTTCGGCGTCGGCCCCCTCACTGTCGGCGGCCACGCGCAAGCCCGGCTGGTGCGTGTGATGGATGGGAGCGAGCAATGATCAAACGACTCGCCGCCGGCCTGACTATCCTCGGTCTCCTCGTCGGTCTGCCACTGGTCCTAGTCGCGCTCAACGCCGGCCCACTGGACCTCCCGTCATGGGAGACGATCCGAGGATCCCTGACACGCCCCGATGACGGCACCGTCCTGCTCAGCATCCTGAAGGCGGCCGGCTGGATCGTCTGGGCTGCACTGGCTGTCTCGATCATGGTCGAGATCGTCGCCCGCCTGCGTGGCGTGACGGCGCCCCGGATGCCTGGCCTGGGCCTGCCCCAAAAGCTTGCCCGCGGCCTGGTCGGCGCGGTCGCGTTGACCGCGTTGGCAGCGCCCGTCGCCGCCAACGCGGCACCCGCTGCGGCGCCGCTGGCTGCTGTCGCCGTGCATACCCCGACCATGCAGACCCCGGCCGGCCACCCCGCCGCCGCTGCCGCTCCGGCCGTGAAAGCCACTGACGTGAAAACGCCGTCCGCGAAGGGGGCGGCCGAGACGCCATCGATCAGCCACATCGTAGCCCGCGGCGAGACCCTATGGGCCCTCGCCGAGCGGTACCTGGGGGAGGGCACCCGCTTCCGCGAGATCGTCGACCTCAACCCCGACACCCTCTCCGGTCGCGGCGACTTCCTCCGCCCGGGCTGGACCCTGCGCATCCCGGCACCGCCGTCCAGCTACACCGTGAAGGCGGGCGACACTCTCAGTGCCGTCGCCGCCCGGTTCCTCGGCGACCCAGATCGGGCCGAGGAGATCATGGCGGCCTCCCGCGACACCGACCAGCCGGACGGGCAGCGGCTCACCGACCCCGACCTGATCCGCCCCGGCTGGATCCTCACCCTCCCCAACCCCGCCGTCCCGGCGGGCGAGGATCACCCGGCCCCATCAACGACTACGCACCGCGAAGCCCCCGCCCCGGTCAAGCGGGCCCAAGCCGTGGACCCCGAGGCCGAGCATGCCGCTCCCGCTGCCCCGCCACCCGCTCCTGTCCCGTCGGCGCCGTCATCCCCCGCCTCGGCGCCTGCCCCGTCGTCGTCGGCCCCCGCCACCGAGCAGACCCCCGCTGCCGCCGCGGAGGCCGACGACGACACCCCGTGGGCGCCGATGCTGCCCATCGGGGTCGGGACCGTCCTGGCCGCCGGGGTTGTCACCGTCTTAAACCGGCGCCGCCGCGACCAGCAACGCACGCGGCGGCCCGGGCAACGCCTGCCCGCCCCGGCTGCTCCCGACCAGCAGCTCGAACGCGCCCTGCGCGCCGGCGAGAACCCCCTCGACGATGTCGCCGCGGCGCTACGCGGCCTGGCCGGCCACTTCCACGGCGCCACCCTGCCCACGGTCCGCGCCGGCCGGGTCACCCCCACCCACCTCGACCTCTACCTCGAGAGCCCGGCCACTTTGCCGCAGCCGTGGGTCAGCGCCGGCGACGCCACCGTCTGGACCATCCCCCTCACCGACATCCAGCCCCTCGAAGACCCCGCCGCCGAGGACACCGCCTCTGCGGCGCCGTGGCCCACCCTGGTCACCATCGGCCGCGACGACGAAGACGGCTACGTCCTGCTGGACCTCGAGACCCTCGCCGCCCTCACCGTCACCCCTGGCGCGCACGCCACCCGGGCGGTCGAGATCCTCACCGCCCTCGCCGTCGATTTGGCGACCTCCCGGTGGGCCGACGACCTGCGCGTCACCATCGTGGGCGCGTGCGCCGACCTCGAGGACGCCCTCCAGACCGGCCGAATCCGCTACGTCCCGACCGCGGCGCGAGTCCTGGACGAGCTGGAGCAGCGGGCCGGCGCCGACCAGGCCGCCCTCGCCGCCGCCGGCATGTCGAGCCTGCAGCAAGCCCGCGCCCACGGCCTGGCCCCCGACGCCTGGATCCCCGACATCCTGATCACCACCACACCCTTGACCGACACCCAGCAGCAGCGGCTGACCCGTCTGCTGCACTCGCGCCCACGGACCGCGATCGCCGCCGTCACCCTCCAGACCCCGGCGTCCGAGTGGAGTCTCGATCTCGACGCCACCGACCCCACCCTCGCCGTGCTGCAGCCCATCGGGCTGCGCATCCGACCCCAGTACTTGCCGCGCGCTTCCTACCAGGCCTTACTGAAGGTCGCCGACCTCACCCACCCCGCGGAAGTCGTCACCGTCGAAGATCAGGCTCACGACGAGCCGACCCTGTCCACCGTCCCGGCCACCCCGGCCGCGCTCCTGCCCATCACCACCAGCGGCGGCAGCTCGCCGGCCGACCTGCCCACCATCCAACCCATCGTCCACGTCGACGTCGACGACAACCCCGACGACGTCGACGACGCCACCCCCGCGCTGGCGCCGGAGGTTGTCGACGAGGCGCCCCTCGTCGACGGCCCGACCCCAGCGGCGGACCAGGCGACCGCACCGGTCGATGAGGGTGTCGACGAGGGGGAGGGGTTGGGCCCGGTCGTCATCAGCGTGCTCGGCCCCATCACCCTCACCGGCGCCCGCGGCACCTGCGAACCAGCCCGCCGCGCCCGCCTGACCGAGTTCGCGGTCTACCTCGCGCTGCATCCCGGCGTCAGCCACACCGACATCGACGACGCCATCTGGCCCAACCGCAAGACCGAGGACAACACCGCCACCCGGCATCCGGTGTCCACGCGGCTGCGGAACTGGCTCGGTCTCGCCGATGACGGCCTCGAGTTCTTCCCCCGCCACCAAGGCGACGACATCGGATATGTGCTGCATGGGGTTCGCACCGACGTCGAGCAATGGGACGCGCTGATCCAAGGCCGGCCCCTGGCCGCGCCGACCGAGAACCTCGCCGCCGCCCTGGCGCTGGTCCGCGGCCGCCCCTTCACCGGGCAGCGGATCCGCTACTACGCGTGGGCCGACCCAATCAAGCAGCGCCTCATCGCCGAGATCGTCGACGCCTCCTACGACCTTGGCCGGCGCTACTACATGGCCGGCGACTACCCCGGCTGCGAGAAGGCACTGACGATCGGACTCGACATCGACCCCGGCCAAGAAAGGCTCCACCGGCTGCGGATCCTCGCCCGCCACGACGCCCACGACATCACCGGCCAACAAGAGGCGATCGACCGGCTGATGGTGATCGCCGACGAGCTCGACTGCGAGCTGGAGCCCGAGACCGAGGATCTACTCGCCGACCTCTCCGACCCCGCCCGTCTCGACGACGCCCGCACCGCCATCTAGGAGGCCACCCATGACGTCGACCCAGACCCGTACCCGCGCCACGGCTCTCGCTCTCGCCCTGCTGACCGGAGCCACACTCCTCAGCGGCTGCACCGGCGACGCCGCCGGCACCACCACCTCGACCACGACCGTCCCCCCGGCGTCGACGAGCGCCACCGTCACCCCCACCAGCAGCACCACCACCAGCGCCGCCCCCACCGACGAAGAACTGGCCCAGCAGGCCGTCGCCGAGTTCTACAAAGAACTCGACCTCGTGGCGCAAGGGAAGGCTCGGCTCGACAGCTTCACACATGCCGCATCGGGCGGTGGCGGAGATCCAACTGCCACCCTCATGAAGTGGCGGGGTCTCTTGTCAAATCAGCTCCTGCAGAAGGGGGTCCAGGTCGGGGAGACCAAGGTCTATGACCTGACGGTAAAGCCAAGCAAGAGGGTCGATGACGGGGAGAAGCCGCGTCCGGCATGGACGGTGACCGGCTGCGTCGACCGCTCCGGGATCCACATCGAGGACAAGACCGGCAAGACGGTCGACAGCAGCGGGCAGCAGGAGACGTCAATGACGACTCACGTCGTCATTGACGTCGACGGCGCATTCATGGTGCTTCGAGACGATCCGGGGAAATCATGCTGAAGCGGTACATCATGCTTGGGGTGACCGGGCTTCTCGTCCTGCTCGGTGTAGTCCCGGCAAGAGCGGCTGGGCCCGTGCAATGCCCAGCGTCGTGGGTGTGGAACGCCGGCTATCGCGCCTGCGTCTTGACCGCGAGTAGTGGAGGCGGCGACCCTGGACACCCCGGCGGAGGCGGCGGGGGAGGCGGCGGCGGCGAGCGCATCTGCGTCTACGGCGGCGCCGAAATCCCCTGCGAGACCGAGGACGGCTATTGGATCGGCCCACCTAACGAGTGCTATGTCGAACTCACAGACCCGCAGCCCCCGAAATCGGATCCGGTATGGGAAGGGCACCAGGACGGCACGATCTGGCACTGCTCGAAGCGATTCCTGGCTGGCACAAATGACTTTGACTACGATTTCCACTCCATTCAGCCGCCGGCTGCTGGTGGTGCCAATCCGTCGGTGCTGATCGCGCAGGCGGTGACGCGGATGGGGATCCGGGGGATCGAGATGGGGTCGACGCCGCCGATGGCCGCCGGGAAGATCGGGATCATCGGCTTCCCGACGTGGCTGTGGGCGGCTGACCGGTCCCCGCAGACGTGGGGCCCGAACCGGGCGACGGTGACCGCTGGCGGTGTCACGATCACCGCGACAGCGGCCGCGAAGCGGGTGGAGTGGGAGATGGGCACCGGCGACGTCGTCACCTGCGACGGGCCCGGCACGCCCTGGTCCTCGGGCTACGGCAAGTCGGAGTCCCCGACCTGCGGCTACCTGTATGTCGAGGACGGCCGCTACCCGGTCCAGGCCGTCACTTTCTGGGATCTGCAGTGGACCGGCATGGGCCTGTCCGGCACGATCCCGCTGGCGTTGTTCTCTCGTGGGGAGATCGCGATGGCTGAAGCGCAGGGCGTCCGTATCGGCTGACACTCAGCTCTTCGGGTGGCCGCTGTCGGGGCGGTGGCTTGCTTGTCCTGCCACGGGGGTTTCTGGGGTGTCACTCACTGGTCGGTTGGGTGGCGCGGATGGCGTAGAGGCTGGCGATGCCGCCTTGGTTGATCACGTCGGTGGCGAGATCCACGGCGGCGCCGGCGAGGGTGGCGGGATCGCCGATGTCGAGTGTCATGGTGACGGGGTGGTATCGGCGCAGCGGGGTGGAGGTGCCGTCGTAGGGGTAGCCCAAGGTGTCGATGGCGGTCATGACAATCGGGTCGGGGCCGTCCCACTCGATGCCGACGATGATGTCGTAGCGGGTGGCGGTTGTTGTCAGTCTCGACAGCGTCGCGAGGAAGTCGGCGATGGCGACCTCGGCGCGGCTGGCTCTGACGCAGCTGACGGGCTCGCCCTCATCACGGCCGGTCTGCGTGCCGCCCATGGCTGCGGTGAGCGTGACCGAGCCATTGTGGTGGAGGCTGATGGACGCGCCGCGCCATTCCTGGCCTTTGAGACTTGTCTTGTAGTTGGGGAAGTGCCAGCGGCGCAGCCCGGGCCGCGGGTGTGAAACCCATGCCAGCGGGCCTTGGCCAGCCAGTGCCTGACCTTTGGTGTTGAGCAAGGTTCGGGAGAGCGTTGCCGCTTCGGTGATGAGGTAGCTGGCTTCGGATGAGGTCATGGTGTGATCGAGGCGTGCGGCGTTGGCGGGGCGGGCGGCGGCGACGAGCCAGGCCCGCTCGGTGATATCGACGGTGCCGACGGCGTCGGAGTAGAGCTGCTGTAGGGCGGCGGCGGCGTTGTCGGTCCATTCGAAACGCCGCCGGTAGGCGGCCGCGATCTGGCTCTCGCTGAGCCAATGCGTATCGGCATGGTTGCGCACCGGATAGCCAAGGAAGCCGGTGTCTTTGGTGATCAAATGGGGTGCCTCGGGGCTCGCCGGGACGTAGAGGGCCACGGCCCGCTGCTGCGGCTGGCCGAGAGCGAACAGTTGGATGCCGCGCAGGGGTGGGGAGATCCGACTGTAGGCGGCTGCTCGAACGGTCCGCTCGTAGGTCTCGGTGAGGTCCTGGCCGGCATCAACCCGGCCGGTTGCTACACGCTGCTGTTCGTCGACGCCGAACACGATCAGGCCACCGCCGGAGTTGGCCATCGCGGCCATGTCCTTGACGATGTCGCTGCCGGCGAACTGACCAGGCGGCGGCAGTTTCGTCTTCCAGTCCAGGTCGTCGCATTCGGCGACGCCGGCCGTGATGGCTTGGTCGAGCATCTCCGCTGTCGGGTCGCTCGCGGGCAGGCCGAGTTCTCGGTGGAGCGCGGTGAAGAGGGCCACAGCTTGCAAGCTCCTTTGCTGAGCCTCAGGTTGAGGCGGGGTTCAGGGTCGTGGTGTCGGTGAGCATGCTGTGCAGGCTCTCGAGCCTGGTCACGACTTCGTCGTAAGTGAGAACTTCGATACCGGAGAGTCCGTCGCGGTATCGCACGAAGGATGCCGTCTGCTCGTGGTTGAGTGAGGAGAGGGTGCCGGCGATGACGGCTCCCCGGATGATGCCTGGGTCCAGCTCGAGATTGGGCGTGTGTTTCAGGATCATCGGCAGGTCGGCGCGAGCGGACTGGATCTGTGCGTGGAGCTGTGCCACAGCGCCACTGAGGGCGCGGTGGGGAGCGAAGACGTCGCCACGATACGGTTTGGGGTGAACGAGTTTCGTTGCGGGAGTTTTGATTTCGACCAGGTGCACTGCCCGAGTGATGGTGTTGGCGAGGAGGAAATCGGGGTGTCGCATGCCCGACCCCTTCAGGTTGGGTGCGCGGACCGTTACTTGTTCTTCCACGTAGACCACTGGTGCGGCGAAAAGTTGCTGTAGGGCGAAGGTGTTGGCTCGGAAGAAGGCTTGCCAGGTCTTCTCGAGGCGGGCGGCCGGGTTGCTGGTGAGTGCGTCCCGGAACTGGGTGATGAGCGCCTCGAGCGTGACCAGGTCGATGTCCCGGCGAAGCTTTCCAAGGACGACGGGGTTGTCGTGGGCCGCGGCTCTGGTTTCGGATCTCGTGAGGTCCAGCAGCTCCTCACGGCCGTGCTCGTCGAGATCGGTGTCTCCGGCGATGATGGGCGTCATCGCGCGAATCGGCGGAGTTCGTCCTGGGCTGGGGATCTTGGGAGGGTTGCCTGCCGCGTGCGCCACGAGGTTGTAGGCCTTGGCGTCGCTGAGTCGCCCGGCCACAGTCCGTGCGCGTTCGGTGTGCAGGGTGACGGCGTGTGTGAAGGTTTCGAACTCAGCCATGGTCAGGTGCAGGACGTTGCCGTGGACGTGTCCAAGGGCTGTGGCGCCAAGATGCAGCACCGAGCAGGCCGTTTGGGTCTCGATCTCTTTAACCAGTCGCCGGTAGGTGCGGGGGAATTGCAGGCCATACGCGACCACTGCTCCGATGCCGTCCGGTAGTCCTTTGAGATACGGCTCGTCGAACTGGGTGGTGAGCGCGATGGGATCATCGGGGCGCCAAACGAACTCGCCGAGGTCCAGCCGGATCTCAACGAGCTGCGAATAGGCCGAGCCGTTGCCGCTGTTTTCGCCCTCGCGTGGATATAGAGACAGCAGGTTCGATGATCGGGTGAAGCGCGCCATCTCCACCCCGGTTCCTCCGTCGTGGGGGCCGAACCGGGTGATCACCAATCCCTGGGGGTCGCTGACGAGGGCCACGTGCCCCCACGCCGTCTCGAAGACTTCGGTGTTCATGTCGGGAACGTATATCTGGCTGGCTGTCGCTCGCTCGCCTCGGCTCCTCCACGCCCGGGAGCCGGGGGTGATCGTGGAGAGGTTTAGCGAAATCTAGTGCCGTGTAGCGTTTCACTACACGCCCGTTCCGGGCTTAGTGGGGCTGGTGACGTGATCAGCTTCGCCCGCAACGGTCGGCTCACTCAGCCTCGGACCGGGGAACCCAGGAAAGGGTTCGTAGGCGGCCACCGGCGTATTGCGCATATGGGAGAGCGTGGTTCGCTGTCCTCTGTTCACCCGGTTTGTGTACCTCTGTGCGGGGTTGGCGACGTTGTCAGGGGGTGGTTGTCGAGTGGGTCGGTGCCCATGGCACAGGACCGGGTGAGGAGCCGGTGCGGGGGTGGTATGTGCCGTTGTATCCGAGCCACCACAGCATTGCCACGTCGAACAGGTGAAGGGTGTAGATGCCGGCCTCCACCCAGTCGCAGTAGATCCATTTCCCGAGGGTTTTCTGGGTCGGGTGGGCGATGCTGTTGCGCATCTTCACGAGAGAGCCGAGGGGATCGAGTGGGGCGGGGTTTTGGTTGGCCGCAGCGTTGCGGATCCCCGCCGTGTGGGTCGCTGTGAGGTGAGGGAACGAGTCCGGAATCGACAGGTCCGCGCCGGTGAGCGTCATGAGGTCGCGCAGGATTGTTTGGGCGTTCAGGTCTTTCCAGTCCGTGCTGCTGATGTGGTGGGGGTCGGTCTTCGGCAGGGTCTCGACGAAGTGGCCGTAGGCGAGTACCTGGAGTCCGCTCACCGGCAGGAGAGTGCTCATAGGTGTCGAGGCGTCGGTGTTGGCGGTCAGGTAGTAGGAGAGGGCATTCTTGAAGACTCCCCATCGGAGCGGGTCTTGGCTGGCCTGGTATCCGTGTTGGAGGAGTTCGGTGATCTGCTGCGCAGCGTCTGACTGATCGAGCCAGGAGGTGGTTTTCACTGGCAGGTCGAGGCCGCGCATCCCCGACCAGTAGGTCCAGACCGGCTGATGTGCTGTCCAGCCAACGGGCAGGGTGGTGGAGATGGATCGTCCCATGGCGAAGGAGAGCAGGTCGTCGATCACGTCCAGTACTGGAAGGGTCTCGTCGGCGGTGAACGAGACTAGATCGGGTCGGCGCAGGCGGCCGACGTGGGTCACGGTGTGGGCGCCGTGTGTGTGCATGTAGTTGAGCACGTCTTTGGGTGCATGGTCGCCGCGGGGCTCGAGCCGCAACTCCCAATCGTTGCCCAGGGTCGTCCGGAGACGTCCGTGCCTGATGACGCCGTTGTGGCAGGTCGCGAGTCCGTCGTCGGCGCGCCACCCGTTTAGGACATAAAACGTGACCTCGTCCACGGTGGCTCCGGAGTTCATCGTGAAGGGGATAGGCATGAACGGGGGGGTCCAGGAGGACCCCGGTGAGCGATCTTCGGTGAAGGCGGCCGTGGTCGGAGGTGTGGGTACGGTGCTCGTGGAGGGGATCACCACTTCAGGCCTGTCAACCCAGCCAGCCTGCCCCACGCTGTCGAAGAGGGTCTTGACGTCGGCGAGGGAGATGCCGCTCGTGCGCTGACCTTGGGCCCATAGCCGGGGGAGGGGACGTAGCCCTAATTTGATGATGCCTTCGTAGTCCTTGCCACCACTGGCGAATGGTCCCTGGTACACCGGGATCGCCTCGGCGCCGAGCGGGGGCAGAGGGTACAGGTGGGTCAACGCGACCGGCAGCCGGTGCGGGAGGACGGTTCTGCCATCTTCGGATTGAGCCTCCTGGCGGCACGTGCATTCGGCCTCTGTGCTCGGGTTCATTGCCTAGGACTTTCGGGTTCGCGGTAGTCGTGGGGGTTGGGGCTGAGCCGGGTCGATCTGGGCCATCGATGTTCCGACGTGGTCGATGCCGGTGATGTCCCGAACGAATTCGGCGAAGGTGGGCATCGTGAATCGCAGTCTTCCTCGGCCGGCGGCTTCGATCAGACCTTTGTCGATGAGGCTGCGCCGGGCAAGACTCCACTGGGGAGTTGTGCGCCCGGTTGCCGCGACCAGATCGCTTGTTGTGACTGTGCCGTCGGGCGTGGCGACGGCGGCCATGCCGGTTAAGAGTGCCTGTTCCACGGGCGTTGCTTTAGCCCAGCGGCCGCGGAACATGCCGCCGGCGAGGCTTGCCGTTGTTGCTTCTTGTCCAGCGCGCACGTCCTCCATCCGGATGACATCTCCGGGACGTTCCGGGGCGCGGGCGAGCCATGCTTCGTGGCCGAGTTTCTGCAGCATGAAGGGGTTCCCTGCCGCCGCCGTGATGACTTCTTCCACAGCGGCGGGCTCCCAGTGGACTCCGAGATTGAGCGCCGGATCCAGCAGCACCTGGTGTGCTGCGTCGGGGGTGAGGCGGGGGAGCAGCCGATAGTCGAAACGCTCGGCGAAGGAGTTGGCACCGATGAGGACTTCAGGCGTCTCGGGCAGTCCGGCTAGGAATACGGCGACGGGGGTATGCGCGGTCTGGATGAGGTCCTGCAGTGCTGTGGCGACAGTCCGCAGGTCGTCGACGGGGGCTTCATGGACTTCGTCGACGAAGACCGCCAGGCCGGAGCGACCGTGGTTGGTCGCAGCCTGACCGGCTTCGATCAGTAGCCCGGCCAGGTGTTTGCGGTCTGTTGGTGCTGGCGGGGTTCTGGGCTCCGCGTTGCCGTCGGAGGAGACCTTGATGACGGCGGCGTTGACCTCGATCGACAGGCCTAGACCCTATGGGGGCGGGCGGGGTTTCGGTTGAGGGTTGAGGCCGGGGCCTCGCGTATGCAGAGAATCGTGGATCACCTGCCAGATGGGCTGGCGGTGCCGACATGCATAGGAGGCCCC
>Ga0116151_10003431_pt1 | contig 14213 bp, 11 predicted proteins | sample AD_UKC117_MetaG_FD_89893 | JGI IMG/M metagenome (GOLD analysis project Ga0116151, IMG submission 89893) | Active sludge microbial communities of municipal wastewater-treating anaerobic digesters from Hong Kong - AD_UKC117_MetaG | ecosystem: Engineered > Bioreactor > Anaerobic > Digestate...
CTCACACAGCGGCGGAAAGATCGTGTTTCAGTAATGCTGAAAGGCCGGGTAGATGGTTGAAAAACCAATAACCAACAACCAAGGACTAATAACAATCAACCAACAACCTGATCCAGGCTATTCGCCTGTGGAGCGTGTGACAGAGCGTAGAGGGTGGAGATGGTAGGGTGAAAAGTATCCTAAATGTTTATGCTAATTGATTGATCAAACGCAAATCAATTTAGTGATTTTATTCTTCCATAAACAGCTAAACCATAATTTATACCGCCTTCTGTAAAAATTACAAATTCATAAAATTCATTCTCCAGCAAACCATCATAAAACTGCCACTTTTCGATTGCGCCTTTATCATCAAATTTTACAACAGAAAAGGTCAAAACAACAATATATGGCACACTGACATTTTTAAAAAGAGTGCTGTTCTTCATGTATGACATTGCTTGCCTTTCCACCTTGTCATAGTAGGCTTCTGTATTCTTTGGCTTCCAATACTCACTGGAAGGCTCATTTTCATTTGATGATTGATATTTGCATTCAATCAAAGCATTTAACTCAGAATTTTTTCTGTTTAACACCAGCAAGTCAAAAACCCCATTCCCGGAGTCCTTCTTTTCATAGAATTGATTGATAGTTAAAATCTCTTCACTTTCTAAACTCCTGATCGCATGATCAAACAATGCTTGAAACGATAGCTCGCCACATCCATTGCTTATCTCATTAAAACCAATTACACTCTGCAATATTTTCACTTCCTGATAAAACCCACTAACTGCAGCTTCCAATATTGTAGTGAATTGATGTTTTTCCAGAGATACATGCTTTTTCATCAGCTAAACAATTTTATTTTAGGGCATCCAGTAATATTCAATCTTCCATGGAAATTCTGGAGAAAGTGACTGAAGTTTTTTCCAAATTTCAAAGTAGCCTTTTTGATCTAATTGTGTCCAGTTCGGAATTTCATCCAGGATATCAATTGTTGTCTCCTTTTTGATATTTGTCAGCAAAATTCTGTCTATTGGAGGGTGAATTAAAGAACAAAGTACACCTACACCTTTGTTTGGCAGAATAACTGCTGTTTTGAGGTACACGGCAATGATCTTGGCTGCACGACCAAAAGTTACTTTTTCCTTATCAACCGATTTCCCTAATTCTTTAATTAGGGTTTTACTATTCTCTATAAGGAATGTAGCGTAGGATTCCTGATCTATGACCTCAGGAATCCTCCCTTCTGCTAAATCACGGAGTTTGGTCTTATTGATTGCAGTTTCTATGACCTCAGTAGTAGTAAAATTACGTTGAACAGCTCGTGCAGCTGTCCAGACAGCAAATCTGTGTGTATGCTCTGACATATTATAACTATCAGGCACCAGGTTCACTTGCTTATCTTTTGACAAAATACCAGTTTCGGTTTGTTTCATGCCTTACAACTTTTACATTCTTCAAAAGCTGCAGTTGATTCTCTTCATCAAGCATTCGAAGTGTATTTCTTATGGGCAAACCATTTCTGTGGTCCTTCGAATATATTCCCTTTTCAATGAAGAGAGGCATCAGGTCTTTTGCCATTACCTCTCTTACTGTGGGATTCTTTTTAAAAAAGTCTCTCACCACCTGGTCGATTCTGCCTACTTTTTGAATTTGATAAGTTGTCATAATATCCGAAATTAAACTTTCATTTCCCTAAATTAAAAAAAAATTAACCTGACTATCAAAAAAGACTAAATCTAATTGTATTAACTAAAAACAAAAAAAATTATACTATTTCCTGGCCTGGTAGAAACCCCGGTAATCCGGGGCGTTGGCTATGACCACCGAATCTTTTTCCCGCACCCCGAGATCATACACCTCCTGCGCATACCCGATAGCCTTGTCCAGCCTATCCTCCTGCGCTGCATCCGCCAGGTCAAAGAGGCTGTCCACAGCGGGGTTCTGGGCGTAGAGGGTAGATGACAGCAGACAAAGGGAAAGGAAGAGGGTTGGGCGGGAGGTCATGGGGAGTGAAAATAGGGATTGGAAAGGATGTTATGAAACTAATTATTTGCAGATTGGTGTAGTGGAGGATATCAAAGCGCTCCACTGTCAACCAAGCACAAACTTTGATAGTAAAACTGCACTTATTTTAACCAATTCAGCCTCAATTTCGGCAAACGGGTGTTGAGCTCTCATTGTTCATTCTTTATCTTGTTTGCATGTCGCTTGTGCGGTTTGAATCACACATTTTTTTGCCAAGCTTTAGTTGGTGTGTCCGCTTGTGCAACTTGGTAATGTGTCCGCTTTTGTGCGTTGTCAGCTTTTCAAAGATTATATTTCTCCATTAGTTTTTTACAAAATTCCACTTCCTTGTCATTGAACAATTTTTGATATTTAGGTCTTGATGCTAAATACTCCAAAGAAAGGTCGACACGGTGCGGAATTGGCTCTTCGAGTTTTTTAAATCCTGATTTCATATCCCTTGAAGTCATTTCATCATGTAGAATTCGTTTAATAAACTCAACTCCGCCTCCGTCAAGTTTCATTCGGTCTAATAGCAGATTACTAATCGGAATACCGATTCTTAAAGCTTCATCAAATGACTTTTTTACATCATCTTCCAATTCCTGTCTAATTCGGATTTCTTCTTCGTCAAGTTGGGCAAGCACAACACCCGCAATTTTGCCTTGTTCTCTAAATTGGGTTAAGCCTGCAACTTCTGTTATTTGTTGAGACGCTTTGTTGCAAATGAATTTATGCTTTTCTTCAAATTGTTTTAAGAGTCTAGCATCTTCAACTAATTCGGTTTCTAAATGCATCACTATTATATTTTCTTCATTACTTTGAGCAAAATATGTCCAGTTATAGGAGCCGTTAATTATTGTTTTATTGTCAATGATGCAGAATTTATGATGCAAGAATTTTGGAGTTGCGATATACAATATACCATTGTGCTTTAGAAAGTCCTTCCATTTAGAAATGTTCAGAAAGTTTTCCTTTGATTCGCTCATCACAACAATTACATTTAAACCTGACTCTGCTCGTTGTGTTAATGTTCTGATTATATCCTCATCTGTAAGCCAAGCAATAGCCACCTTGATTTCTCGGGTAGCTTTTTTTAGTTGCCCGATAATTCCATTTCTAATATTGCCAAAGTGTGCTACTGATTTCATTTTTTCTATATCATAAGTAAATGCTTCGTTCCTTTTCTGCTCTTTCTAAATCTGTATCAGTCTTGGCTTTTTGACCATCAATAACAGAAATATAGTCATCAGGTAAATTGTGTTCTTTAGCTCCAATTAAACAATGTTCTTTATACCAGTCCATAGGAGTTAAAGCATTGTCGAGATATTTGGCTTCCGTAGCGATGTAAGCAATACATTCATGTTCCTGTCCTTTGAAATCAATCACTTTAATTGTCTGCTCGTCATAACCTTTACCTTTTCCCTCTGCTGTATCAAGTGCAGTCTTTTGACTTTCTTCGATTTCAAAAATTACACCCCAAACAACATCCGAAGTTTTTCCAGTTTGAATGATGTTGGCTTTTCCTGAACCATCTTTCTTGCTTATTTTATTGAATAAAAGTGAGTATTCTTCAAGTTTGCCAATATCTAAGTATTCTGCTGAAGGACATCTGTCGAGATGATGAAGTCGTTTAACACTCATATTTGAACCATACGCAAAGTATTTAAAGGTCTTAGGTGCAGGTGTCAAAATCTGAGTAATGATTTTGTCTATGTAGCCACCTGGACCAGATTTATTCCCGTCAATTGGACTAGCATAAACGTGTTTGGCGGCAGCATAATCATCTAATGGAATTGCTCTTAGAGGGTCATCTTCTCTATGCCAACCATCAAGACCTGCATCTTGTAAATTGTCTGGCGGTGGTTGAAGTATGAAAGAATGTAAAGTGAAATTGCTCACTGCCAATTTCCTTTCAAGTCCTTTTATCGTTTTGTAAAGATTAATTTTCGGGCTATCCCATCTCAACTGCTCATTTCTCAGGCCGTGAGGGTCAATGAAGCTCAAAAATTGTTCGTTTGTTTTTTTGTTCTTTATCCAAAGCATGAAGTCAGGATAAAAACCGCCTGAAAGAAAATAAAAACCAAAGCCATGTCCTCTACTCATGTTTCTGAGTAAGAAAAAGTCAAGGTCTGGAAAGCGACTTCCCTGCGAAGCAATAAAGTTTCTAAGGTCTGCAACAAACGTGAATTCACCTTTATTAAGGCCTGGCGGTTTGATGGTTTCTACAATATTGGTTCCGCCTGCAGAAAGTGTCTGGTGGCTGTCGTCTTTTAATAGGGGTTGGTAAATGTGTGCATCAAGCCATTCTTCCAAAACAAATGTGTTACCCTTTAACTTCGTTGGATAACTTGTTGTAGAATCACTTAGTTCGCCCAACCTACTTAAAATTGAACTAATGCCAGAAAGTTCATTGCCGTTTACATCAGTAGTAATAACTTCAAATTGCCATTGAGCATTTTTGATGTTGGCGTTATCCTCACTAAGAACTTTGGTTGTTAGATTATTCCCGTCATAGTTTCTTAGTTGTCGTTTGTAAAACAACTCTATGTATTGTTTCAGAATTTGAAATACAAGCTTGTTCAGTTTCTCAACATCATTTATGCTTTTGATTTCAAACTTTGAATCTGCCGTAATTCTGTAATTTATCCGTTTTATAAGGTCTTTTAAACCTGAACGAGTAATTAATATGTTTGGCATTTTCGGGCTTGCCATTCGTTTTTTATACAAAAGCAATTCCGTGTAAACCCAATCCCAATCAACAACATTTAAAAGAGTATCTGATAATTTGTAGTTTGAAACCTTAACAGCCTGACTGACTTCTTTCTTACCAGCAATAGCGACAAACTTCTTTGTTGAAATATCTAACCTCACTTTGATTGATGGCTCGGATATTAATTTTATGATGTCCGTTTCTTCAAACCTTACAACTGTGCTATCTTTTTCTAGTGTAAATAGTTGTAACTGATTTAAGTCGTGTGTTAGGTTTATATCGAATGTGAAAGTTTTTTTAAGCGTTTTAATTCCTTCTCGTTCTAAATCTTCTTTAAACTGCTTCATATAATCGGCTCTGAGTCCAAAAATGTTCAAGCACTCCACAATATTGATGTTTGAAGGGGCTTCGGGTAAACCTTTGCTTCTTTTCAAAGAGCATTCTTTTCCTCTCAGTCGAACACCTCTGCCAAACAACTGAATGATTTGTGAACCTTTTGATTTTCCGAAATTGATTAATCCAATGGAAGAAACACGATAATTATTCCAGCCCTCAATAAATTTCTTCGCACCAATCAGAATGTTTATTGGGTTGCTGTTTCTGTCACTAAGGGTTTTAAATAATGATGTCGATTGCGTATCTCTGTTGTAATCATAGCCCACCCTTTCGGTTTCAACTTTGAAACGTGATGCGTCACCAACATAAATTAATGCAAAGTAGTAGTCAGAGCCTTTAATCTTTAATGCGATTTCACCCTCTGCTTTGGGTAAGGTGTGTAATTCCAATTCTCCACCTGTGGTATGATTGAAAACTGTTTTAAGACAAAACTCATAGATTTCTTCTGGTTTGCCGAGTTCTGTAATCAAATAATCAAGCTTTGCAAAGTAATCTTCTTTGAATAGGGCTTCATCTGAATGTTCGATGAGTGCCTTAATCCATTGCAGATACTTTGACCGATTTTGCAAAAAGTCTTTCAGAAAATCTAAAACTAACTTTACGTCCGATATTACTTCCTGATTTTCGCTTTCCTGTGTTTTCGATAATGAACCGGTTTTTGGCTTTGGTTCTACCGAACTTCCAACGAAAATCAATAGTGGATTTTCAATTTCAAATGGCAGCAGTTCATCATGGTGTTTGGTGAAATAGATTTTTTGCTGAACGAAAAGCAGCAGATTTTGTAAAAGATATTGTCGCTTCTTGTCTTCGTTGTTGTCAAGTAATGTGGAGTCAGTCAGGTTGTGAATCCAGTAATCTTTGCCATAGCCGTCTTCATAAAAATGACCATAACTGTAGTCAAACACAATGCTTTTTGCATATTCTGTCAACAAGCCTTCGTCACTTAGTTGCCCGAATGTGGCACTATATTCAAATGCAAAACCTTCGCTGCTCAATGTGCTTCGAATATCCCGCCAGGCACTGTCTTCGCTTTTGTTGCCCTTATGGCCTTCATCTACAAATATGGCATTGTTGCGGTCAAACTCACTCAACGGAACGGTAACGCCTTGCCCGGTTGAAAATTCACGTATTTTGTGAATGTCAATCACTTTTACACTCGCACTTTCTTTGTCTTCCCAATACAGATTGGCAGGAATACCGCTGGCTTCCAATTCAGCCAAATGTTGATCACTCAAATCCTCACTTGGGGTAAGCAGTATTAGATTTTTAAACAGTGTTGCAGAAGCTTTGGCGTAATACTGATATTGCAGAATATTGATGTGCAGAATGTAAGTTTTGCCCGAACCTGTCGCATTCCAATATGCCAGTTTATTTAATTCTTCATCAGTAAACGGAGTTAATGCTTTTATTTCAGGCTTTGAAGATGTAGCAATGAATTCATTGAGTTCGTCTTTCAAATCGTGCTTATTGCTGAAAAAGCGATGCAAATAATACTCTGTAAATAGCAGCGAAAAGTATTGATAATACTTTAATCGAATTGCTGTTCGCTTTCCACGGTTGATTTGTTGTAAATGAGCAATCAGGTTGCTGTCATACTGCTTTAAATCTTCAGGCGAAAAGGTAATAGACGATGAAAGGTCTATGTAGAATAGCGAATTGTCAGCTGTATTGCTGTCAAACTCCTTTAAGCTGTATTGGTGTTGTAACTCTTTGAAATCCATGAAACCAAACCTGTTCAGCAGGAATTCAAAAAGAGCTAACTGCTTATTTAATTGCGGTATTGCTTTTTTTGCCATGATGTTATATAACAGGTTCGTTCATTAATCGGATAAATTCAGGTTCAATAGGATGTGCCGAAAAAGCATTGTCGCCATTGCAGTAAACAAAGGCTGTTGTGTTATACCAATCTTGTTTAGTAATAAATTCCTTTTCTTTTTTCAGGTCAATACTGTTTTCATCAAAGTTTCTCCAGATGATGATGAATTGTTGCAATCCTTTTTTACCCATAACAATTTTGTAATCCAACACATTGTTTTCTGCCAATACATAACGCTGCACTTCAATACCCAGCAGAAAATTGAAAGTGGTTACCAAGTCAATGTTTGTTCCTTCTTTCGGCTCATTTTGCTGCACAATTTTCATGGTATAGTCAAAAGGCTTAGTAAACTTTTCTAAGTTTATCAGACTATCGCTGCCCTTTGTGCCATGAATAAGTTGGTAACGAATGTTATCTAAGAAACTAAGTTGGGGTGCAGAATTGAGAATTTCAATATTGTTGAGCGTGTCTTCGTATTGTTCCAGTTTGATGTATTGGAATATTTGAGAAATACCCGAATTGTTTTTCTCAGGAATTCCTTTATCCCACTTGTCGGAGTATATTGCTTTTAAAATTCTTGGTTTCGTTACATCATTAAAATAATTACCCATTTCAACTAAAATGTATTTCCTGCTACCCTCCGTTTTTCGATTTAAATTTATTACCGCATGCCCCGTTGTTCCACTTCCTGCGAAATAATCAATTACATATCCATCATTGGTAAAATATGTCTTTGATTCAATTAAAGATTCAAGTAATGATATCGGTTTCGGGTAATCAAATTTATCTGAATTAAAAAGTGAGAATAATAATGCAGAACCATCCTCATTTGTTCCAACTTGTACGTCTTCATTTGGCATAGAAGGAAATGGTTTTGAGTGTTCTGATTCTCTAAAGAATCTCGGTAGCATTCTCTTCTTTTCCTTAACTATAATTCTTGCACCTCTCTCAATTTCAGCTTCTAGAAAGTCCTGAGTCCATGTGAAATTACCTTCAAGCTTTGCTTCGTTGACATTCTTTTTTTTCCGAACGAGAATAGGTTCAAGCACTTTTACTTTTGATGCAGTAGTTCCATATTCGCCTGATTCAATTGTAAATTCATCATCGTCCTCGTTTATAAACTCTATTTCACCAGGTTTGAAGGAAAGAGTCTTAATAGAATTGCCATCTTTATTCATTGGCTGAGATTCCTCTGGGTCTGCTTTGCCTCCATAAAGCATTTGCCCAGGTCTTGCCTTATCAGCAATAATGACATAATCGGTAATTTTGTTTACTGTATTACTCAAATGACCACCAGTGCGTGTCCTTTTCCAAGAAAAAGTTCCTAGAACTTTATACCCTATTGTTTGATAAAGCGAAATTGAATTGTGTAATTCATCATCACCTATGCTCTGAAAATGAATTCCGTTTTTTTCAAGCATTTTTCCTGACATTGCAATCCTATCTTTCATCATAGCAATCCATGTAGAATGCTCAAATGAATCTTTATATACAAACTTGCCTTGCTGCCTATCAAGTTCAGTATTATAAGGCGGGTCAATGTATGACACCTTTATTTTATTTGAGTATTTCTTGAATATGAAATTTAATGCTTGCCAATTTTCGGAGTTTATCAAAACCCCATCAGTTTGTTCTTCAATATTTATAAACGCAATTAATAACCTCCATTTTAATTCATCTGTCAAATACTTCGTGTCCAAAACCAATTTGTCATTGGCTTTCAAAAATGCTTTTGCATCAGCATATTCATCCTCTTTCTTTCCTTTGGTTTTCTTTGGTTTCAGTTCACTGCCTGTAATAAACTTCAGCTCAATCCAATCTTGTATCTGTTTTTTGTCCTTGTCTGTGAGAATGTATTGTACAACATCCTCATACACACTCTTGGGTATGCGGTCAAGCGTCATGCAGTAGTGGCTTTCCACCACAAACTTTTTCTTTTCAAATAAGCGTTTCTGAAATTCTTCCAACTCACTCATAAAGTCAATCACCACCAATGCAATGTCTCTAATGGCAGATGCTTTCATTACATTGTTTTTAATGGCCTCTTGCACTTCCTGTTCCTTCCAGGTGGGGTCTAAAAAGGCAATGCTAAACACATCATTTTTCAAAAACGTATCCAATTCTCTTTGTAAAAAGCTCTTTAGGTCTTTATGAATAAAGTAATCAAACTTGTTTACTGTGGTGTAGCGTTCAAGGTGGTAAAGGAATAAGGGAATGGCCTCACCCTTGCTGTTGTTTCGTGTTTTGCTCAGAAACAATAAAAGTTCAGCATCCCCAAATTTCTTGCCTGCCTCATTTACCAAAGCAGCCAGTTTTTGGTTGATACCTTTATTGTCCGTTTTTACGCTTTGTTTATCGCCCCATGTTTTCTTTTCTTCAGCAGTCGGCACTCGGTAGTAGAATTTAACCAAAAGTTTTCGTTCTTCGGCTATCCATTCAAATGGTACTTCAGCCGGCACAAACAGTCTGCCTTTTTCTTCTTTGTTATTGTTGATGGCTGTATCAGCATCAAGAATTCTGAACTCAACCTGTGTAAGTGTTTTCGGGTCAGCAGATTGATTATTGAACAGGTAGTTTTTAAAGTTGTCGCCTGTTTTTATGTAATACTGGTCGTAGTTCGCCCAATACAATTTTACTTCTTCACCTTCATACGGAATCATGTAGTTGTTCTTACCTGCACGGGGCTTGCTGATGAAGTCGCCACCTTCATAATAGCGTTCAAAGAATCGGTAAAGCTCGTTGTAGATAGATTTTTCGGTGTCTTCTGAAACACGTAAGTCATCTAGGATGGTTCTTTGTTTTTTATAAGCACCAAACTTCTCTTCGAATTTAAGAGCCAATTGTTTGGGTAAGGTCGAAGAGTCTATTTTTTCAAAGTCTGGGTCAAATTCATTTTGAAGTTCAGTTTTGAGTCTTTCCAATTCCGCTTTTATATCGCCACTCTGTCTATCAAGAATTTTTGATTTTACATTTTCAATTTTAGCATCAATATCTTTCTCAATAAAAGCTTCAACCTCCTTGGCCTTAATATTCAAGACGCGATAAATACCAAAATCAAGGTCGGTATTGTTCAATTGGAATAACTCTCTTAACAGGTCTTTCAATTGTTGTTTTGTATCTGTAGTTGCCATGTAATTACTTCTTGTTTTTAGTTTTTGAACTCAGTTCCTTTCTGGTTGCTTTCAATATTTCGGTTGCGAACTTTTCATCTTGAAGTTCTGAAACGATTGCTTCACTCATAAACTTGATAGTTAATTCCTTCTCGTCCTTACCAAATGTTTTGGCTATGGTGGGAATCAATTGTCGGCTAACGGGTCGTTCACCTTTTTCAAGTTTGCTCAAAGTGCTTTGGTCAATATCGAGAATCGCAGCCAGTTTACGTAATGGCATTTCGCTTGCTTCTCTAAGTTCCCTTATGAACTCTCCGAATTTTTCTGAATTCACTTGATGCTTCTTTCTTGACTAAACTGTCAAATTTACCTTAAACAATCAGATTGGATGGTAGAAGTCTGAACATTCTAGTTACCGCATTTGGTGGGTGTGAGAATTTTGACTTTTTAGTTTATGAAGGGATGATCACACTCCCGGCCCGATTTTTGCGTTTCCTGTACTACCTTCATACCATGCGCAAAATAGTCTTTTCTCTCCTCCTCCTCCTCTCCCTCAGCCCCGCCCGGGCGTCGAACCTGCTCATTCCGATGGATGACAGCCAGACGGATCACCTGAAGGGTTTCTAAGATCGGGCAAAAGCCAATAGTAATGCATGATCGTGTTTATCGGCCGCTCTCAGCGCATGAAGATAAGCCGTGCGGGCTTGTCCGGGTGCAGAAAGGCCTGAGGCCCCCCATGTGAAGGGCTGCTGTTGCAGGAGCTTTTCTGCCAGGATATCTGCCATAAGGCGGCTGTGGCGTCCGTTGCCGTTGGGGAAACAGTGTATGCTCACCAGGCGGTGCTTGAATCGCACTGCGATCTCATCGGGCGTGTAGGTTCCATGTGCCAGCCAATACTTCGTATCGTCCAGCAGTTTTCGTAGCTCAGTTGGAATCAGCCAGGGGGCTATGCCAATATTCTTCTCCGTATGGCGGAAGCTGCCTGCCCAGGACCACACATCACCGAACATGCGCTGGTGCACCCGGCAAATGAATTCTTCCGTCAAAACGGTCTCTGCAGAAAAAGAACGACCCATGACCCATTGAAAAGCCTGTTCAACATTCTGCTGCTCAAACTCATCCAACTCTCTGCGAAGGGTAATATGTGTAATGCGGAGACCCTCCTGCTCGTTCGCATCAATGGGCGTTTGACCCTCGGTGTATTCCAGGTTCAATCCCATAGCATCCCGGGCATATCTCTTTTCAGTTCGGCAGTACGCTCTCTGACAGCTGCCTGCAATCGTTCGGCAGAATTGGCCTGGTCTTCCAACTGCATGGTCTGAGCCGTTCGCTTGACAATACGGGTAGCCAATTCGGCAGCCTTTCGCTCTACCAGAGTCTCCAGAGAGCCATCTGCAGGTACAAAACCATAGACAAGCTGCAAATCCATGGCCCGGGCTGCTTCTTTCAACGCCTTAATGGTAACTGATCCGTCCTTTTCCCGCTTTTCCAGGTCGGCAATGGCTTGTTTGGTGACCGACAACTTTCTGCCCAGCTGCTCCATAGACATACCAAGAGCAGTGCGGATGGCCTTGATCCAGCCAACAGGGGGTATGGTATCTCGCGAAAGGGCGACATACGGCTTCAACCTGGCATCCATCTGCTGTAACTGCAATGATCTTTTACCCATGATAGTAAATTTATATCTTGACGTATCAACATCAAAGGTAAAGCTATTATTTTACTTTTAAACTAAAATAGTAAAAGTATAGATTGACATAAAAGCAACCTTTTAAGACGCCGGAATGGGATGTTATCACAAATTCCAGAGCCCTGCTTCACAAGGACTTACTGCAAAAAACTGCATCAATTATAAGTGGCGTACTTATCTTTCCCATTTCCATTTTTCTGGCTTCAAACTTCTCTTTTGTTCGAAACTCAGAAGAATGAATGGTGAAAACTGCATTTGGCAGAATCCTGACTTCCTTTAGTGCGTTGCGCATCTCCTGAAGATATTTGTCGGCTTCTGTAAGCATTTTCTCCGCTTGATTCACCATGCATCAAATATATATATACTTGTTTATTGAAATCGAAAAAATGGAACAATAAAATTCATACCCAAGACCTAGCAACTTATTATACATTTTTCTTATTTCATCTATACCTTCTTTAGAGGAAATCGGAGCGTCACCAATGGTGAAAAGTGTCCACTACCCTCCAGATAGCAATCGGTACCCAATACACGTTACTCACTAAATCAGCTCTTCATTTTGATCAGGAGACTCCCTACTGGCATGCAGACGGGTTCTTTTGTGTTTCTTCATGACAAGGAGACTCCGGCTCGGAGGCCGGAGAGACATTATCTGAAATGAGAGTCCGGTAAACATACCAATCACGGATCCACAAATAACAAACTGGAACAGCCATCCCACTACCCAATACCCGCTACCCAATACTCAATACCCAATACCCACTACCCAATACCCTATACCCAATACTTACAATTCCGGCACTTAATTTGTATCATTACCGTTATCAAACCATGCGCAGTTTTATCCTTTCTCTCCTCCTCCTCCTCTCCCTCAGCCCCACCCGGGCGTCGTACCTGCTCATTCCGATGGATGACAGCCAGACGGACCACCTGAAGGCCTATGGCATCACGTACTGGGTGCTGGAGAACGGTGGCAAGGCAGACTGGCTCCTGAACTATCGCGGCGGCAGCTTCTGCTTCGGCTATGTGGCCGATATCGAGAAGGAATGCCTGATCCGGGGGGTCCGGTTCGAGGTGATACCGGATGCGAAATACAACGGGATCGTCCGCGAGATCGCTGATCCGGAGGTGAATATGGAGGTGATGAAGCTGGAAACAGCACCCAAGATCGCCGTGTACAGCCCCAAGACCAAGCAGCCCTGGGATGATGCCGTGACCCTGGTGCTGACCTATGCGGAGATCCCCTATACGGTGATCTATGATGAGGAGGTGATGGACGGTGACCTGCCCACCTACGACTGGCTGCACCTGCACCACGAGGATTTCACCGGCCAGTACGGCAAGTTCTGGGCGGCCTACCGCAACCAGGCCTGGTATAATGAACAGGTCCGCGAGGCGGAGGAAATAGCTGCTAAATATGGTTTTTCGAAAGTCAGCCAGCTGAAACTGGCGGTCACCACCCGCATCCGCGATTTCGTGGCGGGAGGCGGATTTTTATTTGCCATGTGCTCGGCCACTGACTCCTACGACATCGCCCTGGCGGCGGAGGGGGTGGATATCGCCGAGAGCATGTTCGACGGTGATGGCATGGACCCGCAGGCGCAGCAGAAACTGGATTTCAGCAAAACCTTCGCTTTTGAGGATTTCACCATCGTGCGGAATCCCTATGAATACGCCATCAGCAACATCGACGTGAGCAAGACCAGAAATGTGCCCAAGGAGCTGGATTTCTTCACCCTGTTCGAGTTCTCGGCCAAGTGGGATCCCGTGCCTACTATGCTGACGCAGTGCCATACGAGGACCATCCCGGGGTTCTACGGACAGACCACTGCCTACCGGAAGGACCTGGTGAAATCGAATGTGCTGATCCTGGGCGAGAACAAACCTGCCAATGAGGCCCGGTATATCCACGGCGAATACGGGTATGGTACCTGGACCTTCTATGGCGGACATGACCCGGAAGACTATAAACACTACGTGGGCGATCCGCCTACCGAGCTGGCGCTGCACCCGAACTCACCGGGGTACCGGCTTATTTTGAATAACATATTGTTTCCGGCGGCGAAGAAGAAAAAACAGAAAACTTAGTTGGCAGTGGGCAGTTGGCTCCCGATAGCTATCGGGAGGCAGTTGGCAGTATTCTTTTGAAAGAATTCTTCGTGACCTCTGTGTCTTCTTCGTGTCATCATGTTCTGTATTTTAACACAAAGGCGCAATCCCGATAGCTATCGGGAGGCGCAAAGAGCACGAAGTGAAGTTGGCGTTTGGCGGTTGGCAGTTGGCAGTCTAGGTAAAACATGCCTTTGTGATCTCAGTGTTAGTTCAGGCGTAGCCGGAACCTGTGCCATAGTGTTAAAACGCTGAACACAAAGGCACGAAGAAGGCGCAAAGAGCACAAAGTAAAGTCGGCGGTCGGCGATTTGCAGTTGGCAGTATTCTTTGAAAGAATTCTTCGTGACCTCTGTGTCTTCTTCGTGCCATCGTGTTCCGTATTTTAAC
>Ga0116151_10003436_pt1 | contig 14185 bp, 6 predicted proteins | sample AD_UKC117_MetaG_FD_89893 | JGI IMG/M metagenome (GOLD analysis project Ga0116151, IMG submission 89893) | Active sludge microbial communities of municipal wastewater-treating anaerobic digesters from Hong Kong - AD_UKC117_MetaG | ecosystem: Engineered > Bioreactor > Anaerobic > Digestate...
CGTTGGGGATCAGCACGCCGTTGCTCAGTGGCGCATCGATGAGCAGGGTTGGCGCAGCCGGCGGCGTGCCGGGCAGGCGCGGCACGCGTAGCAGCGTTCCACTCGCCGGCTGTACGAGGACGCGCAGGCAGTTGGCGCGGCGCACCTGGCGCTCCGTGGCGCCGGCCTGTGCAGCCAGCGCGGCCACGCTGTCGCCCGCCTGTACCGTGTAGGCCGGCCAGGTGACATGCTCCTGGCAGCGGTTCGCCAGCTCTGCGCGATTGCGCCGGTTCAACTCCTCCTGCAGGATGTGCGGGTCAGGCAGCGGTTCGACAAGCGGCCCGCGATAGAAGTCCAGCGATACAAAGTCCTGGGCGGCGATGCCGTTCTTCGCATCGCCGGCGGTTGCCTCGATGGTCAGGTCTTGAAAGAAGAGATCCGGTTGCGGGTGCAGCGTCGTGCGCCAGGCGCCTTCGCCATCCGCCGATCCCTCCACCACCGCAACCTGTTCGTCGATGATGCGATGGCCGCGATCGCGGGCGCGCACGACAATCTGCGCGTCGGTCAGCCCGCGCGCCGTGCCGGCCACCTCGAACGCGCGGCTATCAGCCGGGAGCTTGGCCTGGCTGGGCGTCGTGATGGTGATGAAGGCTGTTTGGGGCGTTGGGGTCGGGCAGTCGGGACGGTCGGCGCAAGGCAGGGGTGCGTCCAGGTCGCGCGCTGCGGCGGGTGGGTTTCCTGAGAGAAGCAGGATGGGTACAGCCATGAAAGCTGGCAGGCTGACAAACAAGACGCGAGCGGTATGTCGCATGGTATTTCCTTCTCCTTACCTTGGACGACTCGCCAATTCGCAGGGCAGTGTGAATCGGATTGCCTAGCTCTATCAGCGCCCATGGGCCGCCCGTATGCTGACGTGTTCAGAATAGACGTTTGTGAGGATGTGGAAGCTTCAGGGGCACTGGCGAGGCTGGTCGACGCGGTGAGTGCTGCGCATCGCTGGTGCTGAATGGCAATGCAAGAGCGAAGCCAGCGCCAGATCCGGGCTATGTCAGTTCGATCCTGGCGGACACAATTTTCTGCCAGTTCAACGGCCACACTCAGTTGAATCCAACCGACGTATGTATGCTGCGCTATTCGCCCAGACATGGTTTTGAGACATTCGGGCTGGATGTAGATCCTGGTTCGCACTCGCAACAGTCGATGACGCGAGCGTTGAGCGGACCCTGTTGCGAACTCCGGTGGTTGTACCAGAAAAACCCACAAGTGAAGAATAGAGCGAAGAGCTGTTCTTGTTCGTCCGCCAAATCTTTGGAACAACAGTCGGTTTGTCGACTATCGAACATGCCAAGGCAATCGCCTACTTGCCTTCCGCAGTTGGCGACGCGGGACGAACGAGCAAGAACGCCCCTTGGACATTCAAGGGTTTGCGCGTGAAGCCTTCGATTCGCTCGCTATAGATGCCACGCAATGTGTCGCCCTGATCTAGCACATCCCCTTCCAGCGTGACAGTGCGTGAGATCGTGCGGCCTGCTGTGACGCTTCCAAACGTACCGGAGATGGAGAATGTGGGCGTGATGGCGTCCGTGGCGCTCGTGATTGAACCAGACAATACTGGCGAACCAGGAAATGCCTGTGTTCGGGTCGAATCGATGGTGCCGGAAAGTCCACCTTCTTCAACTGCAGACAAATCGACAGCAAGATCCATGACACCAAGCGATGCGGGTTCAGAGATGGCAATCGTGCCGATATAAGCTCCACCGAGCGTTCCTTCTGTCCCTGCTCGTTGCAGATACGGGGCAGCTGACACCGAATGTTGATGAGCGGCATCTGCCTGTGTATGCAGGGATAACGAAATAGACAAGAGAATCGACAGACAAAAAAACAACCTTGTCGGCAAGCGAAGCAGTGTTCCGCGTATTTGATAGGCGCTCATCTACATCTCCAAGGCGATATGAACATGATCTCTTTTGTGCACTCTCTCAACGTTCCTCGTACTCTGCTAGTCCTTGATATTTGGGTTTAGCTCGACGACGCGCTTTGTGCTCCCTTTGGTCTCTTTCCAGTCAAACGCCTTCTGGGCCTTTTCATGCTGTGTAGTTACGCTCTGCCAGAGTTTCTCTGCCTGTTGGGGTGTCTTGCCAAGCATCTGTTCTGCGAGTCCCTTGAAGTATTTATTGAAAATCCCGACATGAACAGTCTCGTGCTTGAGTAAAGCCATGTACATTTGGTTCCATTCGGCACTCGTCTTAGGGCCTGCCTTGCTGAGGTCTTTCCACTCTGGCATCTCAATCACCAATTTAGCCTCGATTGTTACCTTAGTGATTCTATTATTTGGAGTTGAGGTCTCGAAATTGTACTGCATACTAGACCACTCCATACGACCCCATTCCTCGCCACGCTTTCTCATGAGGTCACTGCCCACTTCTTCGAGAGTCTTGCCTGTCACCTCGTAGTGCTTGACCGTCGGTCCTGCTATCTTGGTCTCAGCCTGGGTGCCGTTTGGATCAACAAACCTGACCGGATTGTTCAGTGCATACGCATACAGGTTCAGCGACTGTGGATTGTCAGCCTGCTGGTCTGGTTGTTCGCCATACAGGGGATCCGTGCTAATGAACTGGCCCACAACAGCGTCGTAGTAACGGGTACCGTAGTAGTACAGCCCGCTGGTATCCCGTTCTTTGCCCGTGAATTGGTAGCGCGCTTCCTGGCCATTCCTTTCGTAGCGCGTCAGGCCGTAGGGGTAGTAAACTACCTCAGAGTTGACATTGCCGCCTGCCTCCAACAGCAGACTGGTCCCGCCGAGATGGTCCGCGGCGTACCACAGCGTGGCGCTGGAATTGTTCTGCCCTGCCAGTTGACGCTTAGCCCGCCCGCCGAAACCGGCGATCAGTTGCGCTGGATCGAAGGGCATCGTCACTTGAGCCAGACGCTGATCATCCAATAGTACATAGCGCACGAACTCATCCCCTTGCGCCACGGCATGCGTGCCGATATAGAGTGTCTTGGTCACGAGCTCATCGCTATGCACCGTCTGTCGAATGCGCTGACCGTTCGCATCGTATTCGTAGGAAGAGACGGTAACTCCGTCCTCTGCACTCGCTAGCCAGTCGCGCGCCGTCCAGGTGTATTGGGTGTTGCCCTTCCGGGTGAGGTTACCATTGGTGTCATAGGTATAGGCCTTACCGTCTGCCATCGTCACGGCATGAGGACCAGAACCGGCCTGGCCATGCTGCAGGTCGCCTAGGTTCAGCCGTGCGTCCAGTGCGGTACTGGTTTTGCGCACTAGGTTACCGATGGCATCATAGCGATAGTCGATCCGGCCGTACGTGCCTGTGGCATAGGCTAAGCGATAGAGGCTGTCGTAGCCAAAGTTCTGGGTTTGATCGTTGGCATCGTTGCGCACACCTAAGGGACGATTGTCCTCAATCAAAACGATGTTGCTGGTTCGGTCGAATTCGTATCCTAAATCTTGCAACACGTTTTCTCCAGCGGCGCTTTGCAAATGCTCAAGCCGTAGACGGACATCGTAGCCATATCGGGTGGTGACGCCGTTGGCATAGGCAATGGCGCTACGCTGACCGGAGGGTGTGTAGTCGACATTGGTTACATAGTCAGGGATCGTTTCGAGCAACCCCTGGTCATTATAATGATAGGTAACGGTGTAGCCGTCGGGATAGATCAACTCGCTTAGTCGATCCATGGCGTCGTAACGCATACGCGTGACAAAGCTGAGACCTTCTTGGGTAAAGCTTCGGATACGCCCAGCGACGTTCCCGCGCTCATCGTAAGAGAAGTAGACTGCTCCTTCCGGATCTTCGACATATGTCACTTGCCCCAACGTATTGCGCGCATCAAGGTGCAGTGGGGAAAGCGCATCGTCATAGTGGTAGGTGAAAACAGTCTCGAAGCCATCATTATCTGTCGGCCACTGTTCGGTTAGCGGGCGATTGGCCGCATCATAGGTGTATGTGATCACTTGGCCTTTGGCGTCCTTCGTCTGCCGCAAATTGCCAACGTCATCGTATACATAATGCATCTCGCCACGGTCCGGATCCACCATGCGCACCTTGCGCGACAGGGCATCGTATTGCATGGTTTTGACGTTACCCTGGGCATCGGTAATTTGGACTAGATTGCCCAAGGGGTCGTAACCATAGTATGTGTGGTAACTCTCCACTGTGTCGCTGACACGATTGGTCTCTACGACCTCAACGAGCCGCTCCAGGCCATCGTATCGTAGCGTTTTTGGGGTGCCCACGTAGGGTGAGCCCAGATGATTGTCTTCTTCGTCCGACTGAATCTGCACAAGTGGGTGATACTCCACCGAAGCAAAGGAGCCATCAGGGTTGTTCGTACGCACAACCCGCGCCAGTGAATCATACTCCTTGCTGGAGTGGGGAAGGGCAGGATCAGGTGCATGATAGGCGAAGTCAACATCGAAATACGGCAGGAATTGGTCGCGCTCGCTCTGGCGGGCGTTGAACGTCACGGCGTCTGCTACGACCACTTGTCCATTTTCGGCCTCGCTACGCGTCTGGAGCTTGCGCCCCAAACCGTCGAAGTAGACCATACTGGTGCGCACGTTTTCGGTGCCCGACTGCTCGCGCTGATGGGTGGTGATCGAACTGCGCGGGCTACCTAAGTCATAGTGGAACTGTTGAGTTGGCAGTTCCAGCGTATCACCGGGGAGGACGATGTCGGCTATGCGCCCGAACGCATCGTAGGTGAAGAAGGTGGTGTTGCCGTTGAACTCGGTGGCGCTGATGATCTTGCCAAAGCCAATATCATAGGCAGCGGTGTACGTAAGCACGCGACCGGCTTCAAGATGAATGGTTTCCGTGACAGGGAAAGCATGGGTTAGATCATCATATCCAATTGTGGTCAGGTGACCATTGGCATCCATGATGCCGATGACATTCCCGTAGGTGTCGAAGGCTTGGCGTTTGGTCGGGACGAAGCGATTGTCACCGAGCGGCCCCAAGAATTCCTCCTGTCGTGTCAGATTCCCGCGCTCAACGCTTTGTAGCGGTAAGCCGACATAGGGGTCCCCGTCATAGTAGAGGCGAGCCAGGCTGACGATATTGCCTGCCGCGTCGGTTTGCGTGATCACCGCAGGCGTGTTGATAATCCAGCGCTCGGGGTTGATGGCGTAGTCTGTGTGCTGGAGTAACTCATCGTTACCACAGGATAGATCAAGCGCGCCATCGGATTTGGGGCAAACCTGACCGAAGTTGAAGTTTTGCGTTTGATTACCGTATTGATCGTAGCCAAAGGTTTGCAGTAGCTGAACCGGCTGGTTCGTGGCTTCATAGACCAGCGTTTGCGTCCCGGTTATGGTGGAAAATTGGCTCACGCCGCCGGCAATCTCGTAGGTCGTCAGCGTGTTTGTGACTTGCAGATAACAGCCTGTCTCAGGGACACTACAGTCGGCTTCTTCTGCCAGGACGGTTTGTGCTTTGAGCAGTCCTTTGCGGCTTTCATTTGTATCGCCAACATCATAGAAATAATGGGTAACTGTGGTGGGGGCCGACTCGTCACCAACATGAGTCTCGATGACTTCGGCAAAACCCCGGAATTCTTTCTTCTCACCGTCGTAGTAGCCATCACGGTAATGGTATTCCGTCACATAGGCATCTTGGCTATTGGCATCACGCACTGTCACCCGACTCACGACCTGGATAGGAAACGGAACGGTGTGTGTCCAGGTGATATTCTGGCTACGGTCGAGGAGATAATCGTCAGTCGACGGTTTGTACTCGATCTCAAATGTGCGTCCCAAACCATTATCAATGTGACTGAGCAGATTTGGCTGTGTTCCCTGGGAAAAATCGACATAGGCGACGTTTTCGAGCCCCTGACTGAATAGCAGCTCATTTGCCCCATCACCATCGATATCAGCCAACCGAACGGACCAGCCAACCTGATGTGGCGGAGTGTTGTCTATTGTAATCATCGGCGTAAAGGTGTCATCGCCGCGGTTCAGCCAATAGAGGACAGATCGGTTCCCAATGACCATGAGATCAGCCAGCCCATCTGCGTTGATGTCTCCAAGTCGAATCTGGCTGGCGGGAACAGCCCCGATATCGTGTACACCACCGCGCATGCGTACGACTTCGCCAAACTCGCCATTGCCGTTGTGCGGAGCATAGAAGAGCGTACCGTCCACGGGCCGGATATAGACCATGTCTTGCAGGCGATCCCCCGTCATATCGGCCAGTTGAACGCGAGGATTCGAAAACCCGAGGCCCTGACCTATGGCCACGCCATGGTTGGTCTGTGCATAATGCCAGGTGTCGAACGCACCATCTATGTCGTTTGCCTGGAGGATCCAAACCTGGTATCTCTGTGAAGTGGTCCTGAGAATATCGATACGCTTGTCGTTGTTAAGGTCGACCAACCGCACATTGCTATCACTGAGTGATAGATTCGGGTTTGACTGAAAGGCAATTCGTTGCGACCACAACTGGCCTGGTTCGGCTCGATAGTAGAAGAACCTACTTGATTTGACGAGCAGGTCAGATTGTCCGTTGCCATCCATGTCCGCCATGCGTACGCCAGAGCGCAACAATGGCACATCATCCAGCCGCGTTGTTGTCTGTTGCCAACCCATCTCACCGAAATTGAGGTAGTAGAGTTGGTCGTTATCTCGTGTCTGCAAAATGTCTGGCAAGCCATCGTAGTTGACATCGACCAAGTCGGCGTTGTAACCGTCGACGAGTCTCGGTGGCACATCCGAAATCGTGACGGTTTGTGCTAGATCGCTGCGGAACGATGTGTATGAGAATGTTGTAGGTGGGAGGACAGTGACTCCATCACTTGCCGTAGTTGTGATCGATTCGAGCAGGGAAAGCCTTTCCGTCGAGTTTTCGAGTTTGTAGCCAAACCGATAGATTCGCACCAGGTCGCCCAATACCCGGATCTGCGCTTCTGCCAGACGCTGGGAAATCGAAATCGGTGCGCGGCTGGTTCGATCCGTGAAGACATCCGGCCGATCCGTGTAGTGGAACGAGATAGAATTGTATCTACCGTCGGCAGCGAAATTGAAGCGAATCTCAGATATGTAGGGATATCCATCGACAGATTTGTACAGGTACTGAATCTCGTTGCCGTTCGTATCAATTTGCCGATCCAAGTTCCAGCGAAAGACACCGAGCTGGTGATGGTCAATCCGACTCGAATCATCGGTGCCGAAATACATCTGAGTGCCATTCGGTAGGGTTGCCACCCAGTGGTCTTGATCTACCGTCATTCTCTGAAAGCGAATGAACAGGCTTTCATTTTTAAGACGGAAAGTGCCTTCAGCGACTGACACCAGCTCTTCGGCATTGCTGTAGATGAATTCGTCATTTGCGCCATAAGTAGGCAAACCTTTCTCCGTTTGGCGCTGGATATAGGGAATATCGAGCTTCCATCCGATACCAATGGGGCCATTCGGGTTCCCGCCGTTGTATTGCATGCTCAACTGTGGTTGAAAGCCATTGACGCCAGGGGGAACAACGAAATTGAAGGGGTAGGCAGCGGTGCCTGTACTCAGATTGGGCTGAAACGATTCTCCGAGCCCTTCAAGCGAACCGGGTCCGGTTGGGAGTGAGATTACCTGTGGGGTTACCCCGGATTTTCCCTCCGGTTCGTCTGCCTTAGTTGGCTGGGGCCAGGCCAAGCCGAACAAGATGGTGAGCGCGGCGCAGGCGATCAATGTAGTATGGAATTGCCTGTCGATCGCTCTTCTCATATTGATGATCTTGGACTCAAAATAGGCTAATGGCGCATGTGTTTATGGACGTGAAATGCGCGTCACATCCATGTAAATGATGATGTCGTCGATCATTTCAAGCTTAAGATACTTATTTGATGGCGCATTATCAGATAAGTCGATGACCAAAAACCAACTTGATGCTGCAGGACTAAGGTTGAACAATTCTGATGTTGGTATCCCACACATTTGTGGTGAAGGTGGTGGTTCACAATCGAATCCTGCGGTCACTGTTCCACGCCGTGGCCTATCTGGAATCCTTCCCAATTGGTTTTCGATCATCGTACTGCTTCCGTAATCGACCAGTAAACCGCTGACAAAACTACTTGAGTTGCCTGGCGTGTACTCGACCACGTTCCCTTCGCGGTCCATAAACGTCTCCGTGCCGCCATGCTCGATCCGAATCTGTGGCGTCCCAACAAAAACTCCCGGACGGTGTAAGATACTGACTGCCACACCGTTGCAACCAGGCGAACACCCGATGTTTGGATTGTTAGGATCGACAGGTGCAATGCGATAATTCCAAAGTAGACTTGTGTCAAACTGTTCCAACGTCGTGACAAACGGAATTCTCAGAACGCGACTGTTGACATCGTAGTACCTTAGGAGCATTGAATTAAAGCTACCATTGTCCTCGACTCTTTCAGATAACCCGAACACTCTTTCTCTGACCGAAATCGAGTACGGTGTGTGGCTTCTGGAGATCACACCGAGCTCATCGGTCTTGGCCCGTCTGTAGTTATCCAAAGCCGTCAGGAAGTTGCCAATTTCCGCAGCGGTTCGTGCGCTAAAGATGTCGTCGATATTCGGTTTCCGAGCATCGGCTAAGGCATCATATCCGCCATTAAGCGGCATCAAATATTCGTATTCCAGTGCCTTTGCGGCCAGGTATGCGTATTGAGCTGCAATTCGGAAGCTTCGAGATGATTGGATCGTGAGATTTTCGCGTAGGATACGATAGATAGGATTGTTCAAATAACTATCCAGTTCAATTCCGACTGCCATATCACGTAAGTTCTTCCAGTGGTGATACTGCTGACCAAGATGATTATGGCGCATGACCAAGCGGTTAAACTCTGCCTCGGCAGCGTGTTTGTTAATCTCCAAGGTGGATTTCTCAAGCAGCCACGTCAGGATTTGTGCTTCGCTGTTTCTTTTTTCCATCTCGGCACGAATATCCGCGTCTTCTAGAATTGCATCCCGTGTCAACTTAGCGAGTGATACGGCATCTTCATCCGTGGTCGTTGTTGTTGAATCTATAGTTGCATCCGCCCAGTCGAAGTCTATATGTTGGGTGGTGGATCCTGTCGCAGAACAGCCGCTAAACAAGAACTTAAGGCCAAACTCTGCCGTACAACTGGCAGTTTGCGAAAAACCGAATCCGAGACTAGACGTTTGTGTGCTAGAATCGATGTTGGCCACTGTTGTTCTAACTCGACTCTCAATGCCCTTCGAAACCTCAAAGGCACCTTGTATCCCAGCATTCTGCAATAGCATTTCGACTCTGTCTTTCACAAGACTTTGTTCAATAACTATCTTCTCGTTAAGATTCTCGATTTGTTGTCTAATGGCACTAATGTTGTCTCCTGCGGCTGCAAGGGCACAATAATTCTGCTTAAGTTCGCCAGGGTTCTGGGCTAACGTAGCAGCGTCGCACGCAATATTGTTCATACAGGTTTCGAAGTTGTTGCTGGTGTCGTCGCTGCTTTTGCCACAAATCTGCAATAACTGAGTATCGTAGGTCAAAGGAATTTCCAGTAGGCGCTTATTGATTGCGTCCCTAGATTGATCGAAATCTCGCTGTGCATTGAAGGCAGCCTGCTCGTCTTCTTTAGCCATTGCGTAGAAGGCTTCCGCTTGGCCGCGAATGGAGCGGGAGTCGGCGTAATCACCGTAGAGCTGCAATGGGACATACTTGTCGGTGAATCCGAAGGGATTGACGCCACTCCTGATCACTTGTGCACGATTGCGCAGCAATTCGAGGCTGCTCAACAGCAATGGCGCTCCCGTAGCCGTGAAGTCAGCAAAGCATCTGTCGATACTATCTTTCCGGGCTGTGCCCGTCAGGTGATTCTCTTCCGCCTTTTCTTCGCAGCGGTCGGCTACATTTTGAGCCAATGCTGCGGATTGCAGGTAGCTTGTGGTGAAGGCATCCTGATAGGTGGTGAGCGCTATGGCGTCTTCGCGTTGCTGTCGATAGCGGATGGCCTCCTCATCAAGAGCCGTGACCATGCTTTCGGTTGCAACCGCAAAAAGCTCAAATTCGCGGGGAGTAAACATGTCCGCCACGAACACTTTGCTAGGCCAGCCGATATCAGTGTGAAAAGAGTCAAGCAAGACATTGGATGCCAGTTCGAATTGGTTTTTCGCCTTGTCTAGTAGGGCAAATTCCTCTTCGAGGATTTTTTCTGCGGTCCAGCCAGGACCGCCAAACCGATAATCGGTTGCATCGACCAAAAATTCATTGCCGAAAATAATATGCACGTACGCAATCTCGCGCGTCATCTCGAGGATACCTTCTCGCCCCACCTCGCGCGCACGTCGGGATGTCAAGGTCTTTGTTCCATTTTTGTCCTCCGCATAGGCCTGGATTTCAACATTGGGTGGTTCCGCAAGTAATAATGCGGTATAGAGTGAACGGGCAGCGAGCATCTGGTTGCGAATGTTGATTTTCGCTTCTGTCACCTCTGGTCCCAACGTACCACCCTCCGCCGATGTAGAGACCTTTCGTGCGAGCTCGTCCCGGTTGGCTTCAGGACAATATCCGCGACTGGTGATTCCAGAGTAGTCAAAGCAGAATCGGTAATAGAGGTCACCGCCGTTGAAATTCTGATAGTTATTCTTGATATCTTCGGTGCGCGTAATGCTATTTGAGGGTAAGAGCTGTAATTCGTTTTGTCGGAAATCGAGTCCATGTTGGCCAAGTTCGTACGCCTGGTTGTAGACATTTTGGTAGTCCTGGCGCGACAAGTAGGAAGGGGGCTGGCTGGTCACAAGAAGTCCCAGGCCGCCTTCGTCATCAATGCTTCCGCCAGCCGACGAAAGAGTGGCTCCCATCCCATCTAATGTGGAGCCGTCACCTTCTTGACTCAAGACATGACTCTGACCATTTATCAGAAGGATCATAACGACCAATAGGGTGGCCAATGATCTAAGTATTTGCATGTTGTCACCTCATGCTATCAAGTGCCGAGACAATCGCTATGGGCGAACCCAATAGACCTCTCAAACCTGACTTTTGGCTGAACTGATCTAATGCGATCATTCGATCAGTGTCCTCGAATGAGTCCACTGCAAAAAGGTCGGAATTCGATCCAGAAGAGAAGCGTCGAAGGAAACCGTCCCGCTCGCGGCATGAAACTGACACAAATCAAGGGCGGCGAAGAGAAGCTTGACTTCCCACGTATTTGCCTGCGTTATCCGCTCACGCCTGCACACCGGGCATTTGCCCATACGCCATTTGGACCTGCGTCCAGATACCAATAGCCATCATCCCCGATGAATACTCTTGCAGTCCTGGAATCCCATTCGAATTCACCTCGAATGTAGGTCAAAAAGCAGAAACCATGAGAGCTATGAATCATTTGCACAGGATCTCCGGAATCTACCTCGTACTCGCCCGTGTATTGCATTTTCCCTCGAATCTCTCCTACCACATCTACACTACCATTCACACCAAGATTGCCTCCAACACCGAGGTTACCCGTGTTGAGACTTCCCGGCATAGTGACGTTGCCGTTGGCTGTATTCATCAGCAATCCCCAACCGGCTCCAGAGCCATAGAAGCCCATCGTATCTGCGGTATTCAGACCCACAAACCCAATCTGCGATGGGATCGTATCGCTAAACCAGATGCCAGCGGAATTGTTCCCGCCTGCGCCCAGAATTCGAGCACGACCGCCGACATCCAGCTTGTATTCAGGTAGATCAACACCTACGCCAACATTGCCATTTGCCTCAATAACAAATCGTTGATATTCGTCGTCCCCCCCCCCGGCACTTGCCAAGAACAGAGGAACATCTGCGTGGCCTTGGTAGGCGGTCTTGATTTTCAAGCCATAGGCACTGCCTCCTCCCGTGGAAGTGACCAACATCCCCCAGCGATTGTTCGCTTGGTTTTCTATCGTGACCTGAGCATCGTCACTTGGTGTGAACACTGGGTGAGTTGACTCCTGGTTACCAATCCGTACTTTTCCTTGATCCACCCAAACAGCCGTATAGGGAGCGTCACCCTGTCCGCCCAACGCATATGCATGGCCAGATCGAAACGCGTATGGGACTGCAGCAAAGCGCTGGCGCGGCATTTCGTTGTGGCCAGCTATTGTGACACCAATAAATTGATCAGGACCGGTAAATCTGATTTTGGACAGAGAGGGCGTATCCGCAGGATTGTCGCCCAATAGGATACTAAAGTTTCCATTGCGGACGGTCACCGAGTTGTCTGGGCTGGTGAGTTTCGGTTGAGCGTCCAACCCGAGACTGTCGTAGATCCGTAACGTCATGGTGTAGACACCACTTAGTGGATTGCCATCCCTATCACGTAAAGTTCCCTGATAATTGATATATGGAGGAATCCCTGGTGATGCCTGATCGCCCGCCTGCAATAATACGGCTGCACCGCTGAAAGTCATGTCCGCAGCAATGGCAGAGTCCGCATTGTTGAATAGTGCAACAAGACCGTAGAGTGCCAGCAGTGCAATTGTAGCGAACCCAACCACCTCAGCGAGAGCTTTCACCTTGTTGACGATAAGCATTTTGTCCTCCTGCCTCACCGGCCTATATGGCACTCCACCGAAATCGAGAATGAGTCCCATCGAAAATCTTCAACCGTTGACCCAGCCGTTATGGAAACCGGTATTGGGCGCGTGCTCTATCCTACTGAACCAAAATCACCGGCGTGTCACGGTTGCATCACGGCGCCGTCACCGGAACCCCAAAATCACAACAGATTCGCCAACTGGCTGACGGCGGCTTGGATCTGCGCTAACATCCTGCTCGCCTTGTCAATGTTTTGCTGCACGCGCTGAAGTTCGTCAACCAGGAGCACCAGATTTGGGACTGCTGCAGACCCCACAGGCACACGCCCACCCGGCGGCAACGCGCCGACGATCTGTGCGTAGAGCGTCTGCGTCTCTTCTAGTGGAGGTACGCCCAGTTCTTGGTTCAGAAACTCCCGGCACTGGGCATACTGTCGCGTAGCCAACCCGCGCTGCCCGCTCTCCAGGTAGATACGCATCAGTTCGCAATGAACATCTTCACGCACAGGGTCGCGGCGCAGGATTTCATCCCCGCAGGTGATAGCACGTTCATATTCACGGACGGTCGCGTAGAACGTCATGAGCCGCGTCAGGCAATTGAGATGGATCGTGCGATAGCGCTCGCGCTCGCGTAGCGCCCAGTCGTCGTAGAGGCTTTCCAGCAGCTCGCCGCGATAGAGGGCCAGGCACTCCTCGATCTGCGCTGCGTCGGCGGGTCCAAACTCCTGGGCGGGCTTGCGCAGCAGACTGTGGGTCTGGCGTGCAAAGCATTCGACGTCGACCCAATGCTGGCTCTCCCAGTTGAAGCCGACTTCGCCCGTCGAGTTCGAGAGCAGATAGGTCTGCGGCGCGATGCCGTCGGGCTCCAGTGCCTGGCGCAGCCGCCAGATAGCCGTGTTCAGGCTGTTGCGCGCACGTGCCGGCGGCCGCTCGCCCCAGAAGACCTCCAGCAGAACGTCGCGCGGGACAGGGCGCGATTGCAGGAGTAGATAGGCAAACAACGCCTGGATGCCGGGCGCCAGGTTGAGCCGCTCGCCTTGTGAGGGGTGGTCGACATGCACCGTTCCAAATAGCGTGACATGCAAAGTCTGCATAGGGGACTCCTTGATCATGCACGATTTCGTCGGTGGATAGGGTATCCGTCAATAACCGCGTTTGAACACCACATCCCAACTGAAGTGACCTAGACAGGTGCGGGCGTCGCGAAAGAACTGGCAGCCGGCTTCGTCGCTGCAGTAGCCCGCTTCGATCAACTGCAGCGACTCGATGGCTTGTGGCAGCCTTTCGGGCATGAACTTCATTCCTTTCGATACTCGCATGTTGGCGCGTGGCGTTGCATCTGATCGAGATTGCCGGGCGGTGCATCAGGACGTGTGCACTATCTCATGGCGAGCGTTCTATCAGCGTTCTATCTACCCGCTCACCGCGTCACCTCCACCCAGAAGACCCCGTTGCTGTACCCCGGAACATTCACATAGCCCTGCAAATCCGCGGCGACGAGGTGCGGGTCGGGCAGGTCCTGGATGAAGATGGCGTCGAAGCCGGCGCCGAGCATGCGCTGCGCGGCGATGAACTTCTCCGCTGCGGCGGCGCGGTCGGCGCCGGAGAGCACGTTGCCCTCTTCCACCAGCGCATCGAAGGCGGGGTCGCTGTAGAAGCCGAGATTGAAGGAGGTCGGCTCCTGGCTGTGGAAGAG
>Ga0116151_10003437_pt1 | contig 14182 bp, 24 predicted proteins | sample AD_UKC117_MetaG_FD_89893 | JGI IMG/M metagenome (GOLD analysis project Ga0116151, IMG submission 89893) | Active sludge microbial communities of municipal wastewater-treating anaerobic digesters from Hong Kong - AD_UKC117_MetaG | ecosystem: Engineered > Bioreactor > Anaerobic > Digestate...
ACGCCAGCGTCAACGAGACACTGGCCCTCACGGCGACATCGCTTGTCAGCCCGACGCTCACTACGCAGGGTGTGGGGTTCGGCTTCTCAAACGGCTTCGACCCGCAAAGCAATGCCGGGGCCAGTCTCTACCTGCCTCTGGCGGTGAAAGAGTAGACGCACGCAATGCTGCCGACCGTCACCCTGATCGATGTTAAAGTCAGCACCTACACGCTCTGTCTCGTGACGGCGCTCTTTGTGGGCGGCGCGGTAGCCTATTTCCGCCTGTTGCGGCTGGGCAAGCCGATCGGCATCTTGCGGCTCGGGATTGCCCTGACCATCGGTGCAAGCCTGCTGGCCATGGTGGCAGTCAACTACGTAGTCAACAGCGTGCTGGCGAGCGAGTCCATCGCGAGCGGAGCAATCTTTCAGCCCGAAGGGATGAGCATCCTCTGGGCGCTGCTGGGCGGCTGTGCGGCGGCGATGCTCATCTGCCGGTGGCAGCAGGTCCCCACCCTGCGTGTCTTTGACCTATTCATCGTCGGCGTGCCGCTGGCGCAGGCCATCGGGCGGCTGGGCTGCTGGGCGGCGGGCTGTTGCTACGGCAGGGAGACGGAGGGCTGGCTGGGCATCTATGCGCCGGACGATCATGGCCACTGGGCGGAACGCTATCCGACGCAGTTGATCAGCGCCGCCGCCAACCTCGCCATCTTCTTCATCCTGCTGACGGTAGAGCGGCGTAGCGTGCGGGCCGACGGCACGCGCCAGCCGTGGGCCTTTGACGGCATGCTGCTCTTCCTCTACATCCTGCTCTTTGCGGCCAAGCGCTTTCTCATCGCGTTGCTGCGCGAGAGCGGCGCCCCGCTACTCGGCTCCTTCAACTGGATGCAACTGAGCGCGCTGCTGGCCATGGCCATTACGTCTGGCCTGTGGGCGTATGCAAGCCGGCGCCAGCAGGCAGCGGCTGCCATCGGTTGACGCACGCTGCACGAGTGCAAAGCCCCGCCGCTTTGACAGCGGCGGGGCTTTCGCGTATGCTTCCCCAAGACTTGCGCCTGTAGCTCAGCGGAACAGAGCATCGGTCTTCGGAACCGAGTGTCGGGGGTTCGAATCCCTCCAGGCGTACTAAATACTCTGGTAAAAGGGCTCCATGTGTCGCCAATTTGAGAGGCGGCACACGTTGACCGACCACAAGTCACCCAGCTTTGCAGATGCACTCGGCGTCTACCTGCTAGACCTCGAGGCGCGTAACGCTTCCCGTACTACCATCACCTATTACCGGTATCACCTCGGCGCGCTGCTGACCACGTGCCAGGCGGCCGGCGTGGTCGCGCTGGGTGACGTGACCGCCAACCACATCCGCAACCACATCGCGGGCATGGCGCGGCAGGGCATGGGCGGTTACTCCCAGCTCGGCGCGTATCGAGCTGCCCGCGCATTCTTCAACTTCGCAATCCGTGAAGGCTGGGTGACGGCTACACCCGTCGCCAAACTCAGCGCGCCCCGCGTCGAGAATCGCGCCCCCGAGATCTACAGCCAAGAACAACTCAAGAAGATCTTGAACGGTTGCCGCAACTCGCGCGACCGTGCGCTGGTGCTGCTACTACTCGACACCGGATTGCGCCGGCAAGAGGCGTACAACCTGTGCGGCGATGATGTGAACTTGGAAACGGGCGCCGTGATGGTGAGGCAGGGCAAGGGCAAGAAAGACCGGTTGACCTTTGCCGGGGCGAAGACCCGCCGCGCCCTGGCACGCTACTACATGGAGACGCGCACACCCGGCCCGGGGCAACGGCTGTGGGTATCCATGAACGACGGCACCGACTTGTCGTTCGATGGCTTTGTGTTGATTTTCCGGCGACTGTCCGACCGCATTGGTTTTCCTGTGCGGCCGCATTCATTCCGGCGCACCTTTGCAACGGAGAGTCTACGGCGCGGGCTACCGCTGGAAACGCTGCGCGTGCTAATGGGGCACGCGGATATGTCAGTGATGCGCCGCTATGTGCGGTTGCTGCCTGAAGACCTGCGCGACGCACAACGGCAGTTTGGCGTCGTCGACGGGATGCTGTGACGGGCTCGAGATTCACGAAGTAACCCGCCGGCCGGGACTGTGCAAGGTTGTGACTTGCACAGGAGGTAAACCGGCACGGCGGGCTAATCCATATTCTACCATGCAGGAGGTAAAGCATGAATCAAGCCACGTACGTACACCCCACCGACCAGGCGATTGCGGCCTGGAACCAATTGACCCTGTGGATCCTGGCCGATGACGCCGGCGACAACCCGCCGGACCTGGTGCACGTTGACCCGCGCCAGGTGACCACTTGCCCGCTTTGCCGCGCGGCAATGCCTGTGGACAGCCACGAGTGCCCACAGTGTGGAACGGTGCTCGACTTATGAGAGATTCACGCGGGCGATTCACCACAGGCAACACCGCGGCCAGCGCGGGCGGCCGGGCACGCGCGGCGAAGCTTTCGCCACGGCGCCGGCGGCAGATTGCGCGGCAGGGCTACCGGGCCATGGTTGCCAAGTGCTTTCACGGCGACGAACGCGCGCAACGGGCATACTTCGCGGCCCTCGGGCTGTGGAACTCCGAACGCGTCTTCGAGGGGACACCGGTCCCTGTGCGCGCCAGCTACCCCGGCAAGCCAAACGAATTCTTGACCAGGTATTGGCAGCTCGAGCTATTCCGCGGGCTACATCTTGACGTTGAATTTCCCCACAGGAGGGACACCCATGGCTGAAGAGATCTTGACCGAACTGCAAGCGGCATTCCGCGCAGATGGCTTTGTCGCCAATATGCGGAACAGTGCCTCCGCTAACGGCATGGAGATTCAAGTACCGGTCGAATTGCTCGACGGCGCCAGCTATACCCTTGGCTGGTTTGTCGAGCCGGGCGGCCGGCGCGTGCGGCGGTTGCTCGACTACTACGGATGGATAAAAGTCGAGCCCACGGTCGACAGCATTCTGGCCGCGATTGAAGCGTCGGAGTACACGCGCACGCGGCGTTGCTGGCCGGCACAAGCCAAGTATCACGCGGTGAAGGTTATCCGGGGCGGTGCGCAATGACCCCGCAAGACGCACTTATCGCAGTGGGCATCATCGTCGGCGCCGGCGCCGTGCTGGGCTTGAACGCTGGGATGCTCTTCATCCTGTGGATTGAACGGAGGGCACGACGATGACACCCCGCATTCGTGGTTCTGACGTGTACGTTGTCGAAGATCTCGAGCGCATCTTGACGGCGCTGGCCGGGGCAGCGCGGCGCTACGCTGGCGACTATGGCGCCGGTTATGCCGATGCCCTGCGCGACGTGGCGGCCGGCGTGGGTGCGACTCCGAACGGTTTGCAGATAGAGCGGGGCGTCATCGATGGAGGGTGCACCTATGTTGTCGTTCGTGATTGACTTCGCCGTGTACCTGGCATTGTCCACCGCCGCGTTCTGGGGTGTCGTGTGGCTTTGGCGGCACACACTCGGCACTGTAAGGCACAACCTTGAACGTTTCCTGTTCTGGGGCACGTGGGTTGGCTTCTCCATCATGGCGGCGGGCGTCTACCACGTGGCAAACGGGGAACGTGATTTCGGGCGGCTGTTGATGCTGTTGGCGCTGGGTGAAGCCGTCGCCGTGATGGTCGGCGTCAACGTGGGCGCGGCGCTGACATTCCGCAAGCCATACGACCCCGAGCAAGACCCCGAGTTTATGGCGGAAATGGAAGAGCGGCGCCGGTTGCGGGAAGAGGGCTTCCAGCGTTACTTGGCAGATCTGCGCGGGGATTCCGGGCAATCGGCGCGCGTGCTGCCTACAGAAAGGAAGATGCTGCGATGACCAATCAACCATTCACCGTGCCCGGCCAGCGGATGCGCTGGGCTGTGGCAGAGCTGCGCAAGGCGGGGATTGACGCCAGCGTGCAGCGCGGTCCGGGCGGGCAATACATCATCACGGTCGACGATGACGACCACGATTGGGCAGCGGGCACGCTGGCACCGATGATGGCGCCGCCGGCGGCACGCAATGAGGGCAGCGGTATCAAGGATTGGATTGCACCGGGATTGGCGGCGCTGGCGGCGGGTTACTTCGCATTGTCGGGGCTGTGGATGCTGGCCGGCGTATTCCTCGGGGCGGGCGCAATTATGCGTGCGGTCTTCTGGCTGCAAGACGCTATGCACGTGCGCGCCGTGCGAAGTCGTAACCCATGGGGAGCGCGGCTGCTGTGGGTTGTCGGGCTGGGCGCGGCGGTTCTGTTCGTGTACGTTGCCGTGACGGTCGGCGCGTTGTCCGGGCTAAGGTGGTGACCCATGACAGACTACACCCAACCCGAACGTTACGACCCGAGCGACTGGCAGCAAGTACAGCAACGGCGCATAGCGGCCGAACATGCAGAAGCGCGCCGGCCCGGTAACTTTGTCCCAGCCTACGCACCCGGCGACACCCCGCGGCCGATTGTGCGGCGCATCGAGGCGCCGGCGCCCATGCAGATTGACGCGCCGCTACCCGTCCAGACCGTGCAGCGGCTGGCCACAAGCCATGTAGACCGGGCGAAGGGCTTTACCATCAAGGCGCTGCCCCTATCCGTCGCCGTGGGCGTGGGCGGGCTGCTAATCGCTGTGGGCATTGGCTGGGTACCGCTGGCCAGCATGGGCGCGCTGCTGGTGCTCTTCCTGGCCTTCCTGGTGACCTGGCTGGCCGCGTTCGTGTGGAGTGAAAGCGCATCACCGGACGGGGTGACCCTGTGGCAAGTGCTCTTGCACTACCGGCTGTTGTCGCGCGAACAGAAGGCACGATTGCAGAGAATGGAGCTCGACGAATGACGGCAAAGACGATGACTTTTCAGATTCCCGCGGAGCTGGCCAGAACCGAAGCGATTGCCGGCGCAACCCCGGAACGTTTCGCCCCGCTGCGCAAGGTTGCCAAGGCACTGTCACGGCGCGGGCTGGCGGCCGCCAAAGTCGAGCTGGTCAACGTGGCATTGCTCGAGCTGGTTAACCTGGTCTTCGAGGATGACACCGACGGCCGGCCGGCGAATGTGGACCCGGACGGGCGCATCTTGATTCCGCTGCCATGGGGCAGATTGGGGCACAAGGCGTGGGAGCTGCGCCGCACCGAAGCGAACGCGCTGCGCTGGCTGATGCTGCAACGGTATGCCACGCAAAACGAACCGTTGTTCGTGTACGATGCCGGCGGCCGGGCCTGGTTGCTCAACCTGGCTTACAGCAAGCGCAGCGCGTTGTCATACCTGCGCACGATGCCGGTAACGCTGGCAGAGTGGCGCCCCGCGTGGGAGGTGACCACTAGCCAGTGGGCGCGCCAGAACCTGTCCACAGGGTGACCAGGATGTGCCCGGTAAGTGTGCGCTACGGTGTCCATTATGTGTACCCGCGGGTGTGCCGCGGTGTACTCGTGGCGAGATCTTCGCCCTGTGGGTGGACAGGCAACCTGTCCACACAGGCGAAGCGGGGCGGGCACGACAGACGCGCGGCGGCATCATTGCGACGGCTCTACCATGCGCGCCGGCCGGCGACAGGCAACCGAAAGGAGGTGCGCGGGCAACTGACCGGCCCGCCCTACTATGGCCGGCGGCATGTAGGCGACACCCCGGGGCAGCTCAACAACTTATACCAACGCCCCCGCGGGCGCTGGAGGATGTACCTGGCCGTTACACGAGCTGCCCCGGGGTGCTACAATGGGCGTCAACGGACAAAAAAGAACCGTGGCGCCCGAACGTTTCGACCCGGCCGGCGCCACGGTGACAAGCTGCCACTACCCCACAAGGGGCGGCGTGCATCTTGCCCACAGTGTAGGCGCCGGGCCGGAAGGTGTCAAGAGGATGACAAAAGAAACCGTTCGATTAGGACCAATCCGAGTGCCCGGCGAAGTAGCAGCGGCAAAGATTGAATATGCCTGGCAGATCTCGGAAGAGCGGCCAGCAACACTTGTGAAGTGCGAGAATGTGGGCGGCCCGCTGCACAAGCTCGTGTTCCGCAAAACCATTCTCAGGGGCGGCATGGTACTCGGGCCTTTCATTGACGAAGTCTGGGGACGTTCGACCGTCGAGGTGGCGACCGTGATTGTAGACGGCGATTACATCGAAGTGGCACAAGTAAGGGACGGCGGCGCGCCAATCGTGGCGTGGCTGGTCGACCTGGTGCACGACCTGTGGCTCGACGACGCGCCAGCGGCACAAGATGACCAGGCGCCGGCGGATGTGGCCAGCGGGCGCGAAGAGACACCGGCGCCGGCAGCTACCTACCCGGTACCAAAGCGCAAGGATGTAATAGACCGAGTGCGGCAAGCGCACGAACTATTGAAAAACCCTAGCAACACGCCAAGCACGGTATTTCGTGACCTGGCACGTATCGACAAAGACACTTACCGGAAGTATTGCCGCGGCGTTACAGGTGAATATCCTGTGGAGTTATAACTCCGCAACTCTGCACGCTAACTCTGCAACTCTGCAAGCAACTCCACAAGGAACCGTGCTAGAGTAGGTGGCAGAAGGGAGGTAAGCGAATGGCCTACAGAACGATGACGATTGCAATCAGCGACGAAGAGATGCAAGCATTGAACCGGCTGGCAATGGCACATTACCGGCGCCCGCGTGACCAGGTGCGTTACATCTTGCGTCAAGTGCTGATTGGTGACCAGTCAGAGGAAAAACACAACGGCGCTGCGCCAACTTTACCAGGAGCGAACGCAGCGACCGTTGTGAGTCTGCCGGGCTAAACCCGGCCTATTACAACCGAAACCCTATGAACTGGGCAGCATTGGCCAGCCGGCCTTTTGCACCCCTCCACAGGAGAAACGGACACCCACATTATGACGGAAAACTCGACCGCTGACAACCCTGTCCGCGTCATAAAGACAACCTGGCGCAACCGGCCGGCCTTCGACGTGCAGAAGACGCTGGCCAGCGGCAAGAGCATCACCACGGCGAAGATCTGCACCGACGATGCCGGCCGGCTCTATCTGCGCAAGGAGCTACGCGCCAATCATCACGTCGAAAACGACGATGCAATCGCCCTCGACGAAGAGACCGTCAACGTGGCGGCCGGCATGGGCGCAACCTATTGCGTGGCGGTCGACGCGGGCAGCAAGACGATGTGGCGGCAAGACCTCGACGTTATCCGGCGACTTGGCTGGACAGAGAACCGGAGCGCCAGCGGCTGGCAGCTCTTTCTGCGCAAGGTGCACTGGAACAAAACCGCTGACCAACTGGCCGGCGCATTGCACCGACAGGCGCCGCTGCTGTTTGCGGGGAACCGTGACGGCGATTGAGTGCCCCGAGTGCGGCCAGCACGCCGCGGAGCTCTACGGCAACCGCGGCAAGTGCTACGCGTGCGACTTCGAATGGTGCGATCGTGACCTGGTAGCTATCGGCGCATTGGCCGATCTACATACTCAATTCCATCTTGTAACGGCGCTGGGAGGCGCGACAACACATGGCTACGGATCTGGATCTCAATCAGTATTTGGGCGGGACAACCTTCAAGGGTGCTGACTTTCAGGAAGGCGCCGAAGCGTTTGTCATCGAGGATGTGACGGAGCTGGAATTCCAGGACGGCACGAAGAAACCGGCGCTGACGCTGGCCGGCGCCGACAAGAAGGCGGCATTGGGACCGCGCAACCTGCGAACGCTGATGAAGGCGTTTGGGGAGCGTACGTCACAGTGGATCGGACAGGAGGTGCTGCTGACCGCCGGCGACGAATATCAGGGGCGGCCTTCCCTGCTGATTCTGCCGCAGAAGCGCAAGGCGAAACCGGCCGTGACGGTGACTGAAGACGCAGCGGCAGAAGTCGACTTCAACTCCAAGTAGCTGACCACATAGCGGGCACTGCGAACCGTTTGCAGTGCCCGCTATCACCCTGCGAGGTGCACCCCATGGCGACAATGACGCGCGCCGACCTTGACCACATCCAAGAAGCATTGGCCTTGCTCTTCGAGCCCGGGCAAGTCTTCGAGATCCGGGCGCCAGGCTACCGGAACCGGAACGGAAACACCGCGTCGGGCTACTTCGATGACCACGGCGAAGCGGCGCGCCGGGCGGCCGTGCTATCGGGACAGGCGCCGGCGGTGTACGTCACCCTCAACCCCGTCAACCCTGACTTGCTGGCGCGCGCAGCCAACCGTATCGCGGAGTATGCCAAGGCAACCACGGCCGATGCCGACATTGTGCGGCTGCGCTGGCTGCCGCTCGACTTCGACCCTGTGCGGCCCTCGGGCATATCGTCGAGCGACGAAGAGCACGCGGCCGCGCTGCAACGGGCTCGACAAGTGCGCGCCGACCTGCGCGAAGCGGGCTGGCCAGAACCGATCCTTGCCGACAGTGGCAACGGTGCGCACTTGCTCTACCGGCTCGACCTGGCACCGACAAAAGAGAATGTGGCGCGGATCCGGCAGGCGCTGGTCGCGCTGGCAGACAGTTACGACGATGACCTGGTCAAGTTGGATCGGACGGTGCACAACCCGGCCCGGATCTGGAAGGTGTATGGCACACTGGCGGCGAAGGGTGACAACACCCCGGCCCGGTCGCACAGGTTGGCGGCAATCGTCGAGTATGACGAACTCGACACCGACGTGCTGACCGTGGCGCAGCTCGACGAGCTGGCAGCACTGGCACCGCCAGACGATGCTGGCGCCGCTGGGGACGGTGACCCTGTCTTCGACCTGGTGGCATTCGTCGAGCGCCACAGCGACGTGCTACAGCCGCGGCGCATGGGCGGCGCGGAAAAGTGGCGCGTAACGTGCCCATGGAATGAGGCACATGCGGGCGATGCTGTTATCGGTCGCATGGCCAGCGGTGCGATATGGGCGAAGTGTTCGCACAACTCGTGTTCGTGGCGCTGGCCAGAGCTGCGCGAGCGGCTCGAGCCGACACCCGAACTTGTGTTCGACCACAAGCCGCCGGCGCCGGCAACCAACGGGGCAGCGAAGCGATCGGAACCGGAGACCAGGCGCCAGGAGCCGGCCGGCACAAAGCCTAAGCTATCCGTGCTGCTACTGCGCGAGGTGTTGCCCGAACTCGACGTTTTTGTCGACCGTGTTGGCGAGCCCTACGCGCGGGCAACCGTCAACAAGGCATTGGTGACGATGCGGATCGGCTCTTCGCACTTTGGACAGTACCTGTCCGCGGTGTCAATGGCGAAGCTGCACACGCTACCCAGCTCGGACGCGCTGACCGAAGTCCGGCGCATTCTGGCCTTTCACGCGCAGAGTGCCCGGCGCGATGTTTTCCTGCGCGTGGGTGAATTCGACGGGCGGATCTACATCGACCTTGGCACACCGGATTGGCGGGCGATCGAAGTCGACGAAGACGGCTGGTCAATCGTCGACGATGCCCCGGTCGCATTCCGGCGCGGACCGAACACGGCGCCGCTGCCCTTGCCCATGGAGTCGAGCGGCATCGACACATTGCGCCGCTATGTGAACCTCGACGACGACGACTGGCCACTCGTGGCAGCGTGGACCGTCAACACCTTTCGACCCACCGGGCCTTACCCTGTGCTGGCCTTTGTGTCGAGTGCCGGCAGTGCGAAGAGCACAGCAACGCGCGTGCTGAAGAGCATCATCGACCCGGCCGGCGCTGCGCTGCGACCCCAGCCGCGCGATATTCGCGACCTCATGGTCGCGGCGAAGCACTCGTGGGTGCTGGCCTTCGACAATGTGTCCTACCTCAATCAAGACGTTTCCGACGCGCTGTGCAGACTGGCCACAGGCGGCGGCTACACGACCCGGCTGCTGTACTCCGACGATGAAGAAGCAATCTTCGAGGCGCAGCGACCGATCGTGATGAACGGCATCGCGGACGCGATACAGGCGCCGGATCTCATGGACCGGGCAATCATTGTGTCACCGCCGGACATTCGCAACGGCAAGCGCAAAGAGGAATCGGCATTCTGGCGTGACTTCCGGCGCGACCATGGGCGGATCCTGGGTGAATTCCTGAATGCCGTTTCTACGGCGCTGCGCAACCTTCCCACTACCCAGCTCGACGAGCTGCCCCGCATGGCCGACTTTGCCAAGTTTGCGACGGCGGCCGCGCCCGCGCTGGGCAGCATCGACGTGCTGGAGCAATACGCGCAGCAACGCGAAGAGTCGATGCAGACGCTATTCGAGTCTTCGAAGCTGGCGCAAGTGCTGGTGAGTGTGGCGCCCTTCGAAGGCACGGCGACGGAGCTGCTATCAGCGATCGACAACGTCATCGACGAAGAGACCCGCAAAGACAAGTACTGGCCGAAGACGGCGAACCGGCTCAGCACGGCGGTGCGACGGTTGGCGCCGGTACTGGCTGCGCAAGGTGTATTGATTGACCGGGCAAAGGGCAGCAAGGGCACGCGCAGCGTGAAGATAACCCGAACGACTTGACAATAAGGGTGGCGATGGGTGGCGATGGGTGGCGATGGGTGGCGATACGGGTGGCGATAGAAAATGAGCGATTTTAGAGATGTAAACGGGCATTGGGTGGCGCGGGTGGCGATACTTTCACTACCTTCCGGCCCGCTACCCCATGCGGCGCGGGTGGCGATGCTTTTGGAGCTTCTATGTTTTCAAAAGTAAAGAGCGGGCTAGATAACAGGGGCGGGCCGGAAGACGGTGAAAACATCGCCACCCGCGCCACCCACAGCGAAAGAGGGTAGCAACATGCACGATCGACGGCTCGACAGAACGGAGCGATTTATGCGGGTCTACGAAGGCGCCGGCCTGCGCTTTCGGCTCGACGATGCCGGCGACCTGGTTGTCGGCATCGCGACCCGGCGCAACTGGCCAGACGGTGTACCGCCGTTGTTGCTGGAAGCAATCGAGATCCGGGCCGGCCTCATTGTCGACGTGCTGAAAGAGCGCCAGGCGGATCTGGCCATGGAAGCGGAACCACCGGACGAAGACGAACGGATCGCAGAGTTGGAACGTTGCCAGGTGACCCTGGCAGAAAGGGCAATGCAGTATGAGTGAACTTGCAGAGGTGCGCGCCGTGCTGAGCAGAGCGCAGAACGCGCCGGACACCGAAACCGCGCTTGACCTGGCTGTTGGCGGCTACAAGCTGGCGGCAGGCTACATCGATGCCTTGGAGGGCTTGCGGAAAGATGCCAAGGAACTCGTGACGGAAGTCTTCAGCGAGACCGGGCAGACTGACGCCACGACCAGTGCCGGCCGCGTGTACGTCACCCGGCCCGGCCTCACGGTGCGCTACGATGCCAAGGGGCTCGACGCGGCGTGCAAGGCAGACCCGGACCTTGCCGCGAAGCTGGCGCCCTTCCGCACCGAAGCGGAGCGGCCCGGCGTGTTGACGGTGCGGTGACATCATGACGTACCGAGCATGGAAACACCTTGAACGGCGCGTGGCGCGTGCGCTGGGCATGACGCGCACCGGGCATCATGGCGGCGCGGATGTGTCGAGCCCATGGGCAGCGATAGAGTGCAAGTACCGAACAAGCGTTCCGGCGTGGCTGCGCGATGCCGTTGGCCAGGCACGGCGCAATGCGGGCTCGACGCAGCTCCCCGTCGTCATCGTGGCGACCCATGGCCAGCGGCTGCAAGATGCCCTTGTCGTGGTGCGCTTCTCGGATTTTGTCGACCACTACGGCGACGGGGTTGACGCGCTGGATGATGCCACCGACGAAGAGCGGCGCGTGCTGGCGCCGGATATGGAGGGCTGAAGCATGACAGAACACACGTTCCGGCGCGGTGACCAGGTGGCTTACACCCCGCCCCATGTAGCAGGGGACTTGCATCACCCCTCTACCGAATTCGGGTTCGTGATGGCGCCGGCCGGCACTGGCCACTACTGGTGCAGGTTCTGGCGCCGTGGGCACCTCGGGGAGCTGCGCACCACGGCGAATAGCGAGATGGCGCCGGCCGATTGCCTGGTCGCGCATGACAGTGTGCCGGCGGTGCGCGTCGACGAAGCAATCGGAGCGATTCTCATGGAAAGGGGCGGCCTATGACGTGAAAACCCTTGTCACGGAGCGGAAACGGGCTTACAATAGTTTCATATCAATTGATTCGATATTGAAGCTATGCCAAGACCGAAACCGACCGACACGCGCACTTCGATTTTCGACCCATGGCCGAAACCGGGCGAAGAAATGTTGCTGATAGCTGTTGCCCTGTTTGCGGTGCGAGATGGGGACCGGTCACCGGAAATTGAAGATCTGGTGCTCGACGTGCGAAACGAGATTGCAGAGATTCCAACGCGGCGCGGCGTATGCGTCGCACAACGTAAGTGGTAGAGCCCATTGGAGGGGCGGCATGATGGCGAAGGGACAAGAACTACAGGCGCAGCTCGACGGCAAGCGCAAAGAGCTGGCAGAAGTGACGAAGGCGGCGACGGACGCAACACAGGCGTCAATCGCGGCGAAGAACGAACTTGGCAGCGTGCTGGACGAGACGGCGGCCGTTGCGCTGGTGGCACGCGAGCGCGTGCAGGGCAACCGGGCGCGCGCGCTGAATGGCCAGGCGGCAGATCTCGAGCGCGAGATCTCCGAACTCGAGCAACTCATCAAGGAGCAAGCCGCGACGGAAGCGGACGCAGAAGTGCGGCGGCAGATGCCGGTCGCGGTCGCGGCATTGTGGCAGGCCTTCGAACGCGCGCAGGCGCTGGTCGAGGCGGAGCGCGTCGCCTTGGCTGCCAAGTCCGCGGCGGAGGGCGGCAACCCCTGGCAGGTCGCGCAGTATTGGCACATCGTTGACCAGCTTGGCGACGTGCTGCAAGCGTTGGGCGTGGCACGGTGGGATTTGAACGGGCGGACCGGAACGAAGATTCTACGGAGGGTGTAGCATGGCGACATTGTCTCTCGGGCCTTTGGCAGCATTGGCCACAAGTTTGATGGGTGAAACGGTGCGCGTCGTGTGGCGCGACCTGACCGACTTCAACGCGGACGGGCGGGCCGGCATCATCGACGGCGCCCTGACGATTGAACTCGACTGGTGTCTCGGCACGTGGAAGCGTGACCACTTCTCGCCCGTCTTCTACCACGAGTTGGCGCACATCCATTACGGGCACCACCGCGGCAGCGTCTCCAGCGACCAGGCGGAGCGGGAAGCGGACGCACTGGCCGAACGCTTCAGCGAGCGGTGCGGCGCTGGGCTGCCCTGGCGACTGGCTCACAGTGACCTGCACTGGGAGGCAGAGCGGCACCTGCTGCCCAAGTTTGAGCGGTTTGCCAGCGAGCTGCGCGCCGAGCGGGCGACGGCTCAACCCATCCAGAAGGCGAAGCCGACGAAGCCGACGATGCCGGCGACAGGCACGCGCACAAGCGGCGTGCGCTACACGCGCGAGATACTGGAGCAAGAATACCGAAGCGGCGCGCTGGACCGGTCGCGGCAGATGATTGGCGGCTGCGTCGAGTCGATGATTGCCCGGTCCTTGGGGCTGCCCAACGGCGAGGAGGGCGACGGCACACGGCGCATTGAGCGGCGCGTCACCGTTGGCGGCCGCACGGTGGCAGCGTTGGCGGCGTAGCGGGGCGATACCCCCCCGGGGCACCCGCATTCTTAAGGTGCGTCACGATGGACACCGGTTGCGAAGCAAGACGCGCACGAATAGGACCGTTGCCAGTTTGTGAGATGGGGTAACGATGGCACGAAGTAGCGACACACCCGGCCCGAAACCCCGCGGCCGGGCTGGTATCCACATCGACGACGCGCCGAAGATGCCGCGCGGGTTGACCCCAGCGGCGCGGCGGATATGGCGCGACCTGGCGCCGGCCCTGGTCGACGCTGGGCTGCTTACTGCTGTGGACAGTGGTCCTTTCGGGCTCTACTGCCAGGCACTGGCATTCGGTTACGATGCCGCTGGCCAGCTTGCGGCCGATGGGTTGACGGTCCCTGACCGGACCCACGGCGGGGAGCTGCGCAAGCACGCGGCGTGGCAGATATTCACACAAGCCAATGCGACGGTGCAGAGCTGGGCGGCGCACTTTGGCACCACGGCGAAGGCGCGCCAGGCACTACCTGTGGAAGAGACACCGGCGCACGAGTTTGTGCGGCACATGACCGCGCCGGCGCCGGCCGCACCGGTCGAAGCGGACGAATGGTGAGAGAGCACGGCGAGAGCTGGGCGGCCGGCCCGCTGCGCGGCGAGTCGCTGAAGGATTGGTTGGAGCGGTGCATCGTCGAAGAGTGGCGCGGCGCCGATGAACCGGTCCAAACCGTGCCCCGCGGCGTGGACACTGTGAAGTGCGTTTGTAGTGTGCGGTTCACATTCCGGCCGG
>Ga0116151_10003453_pt1 | contig 14144 bp, 10 predicted proteins | sample AD_UKC117_MetaG_FD_89893 | JGI IMG/M metagenome (GOLD analysis project Ga0116151, IMG submission 89893) | Active sludge microbial communities of municipal wastewater-treating anaerobic digesters from Hong Kong - AD_UKC117_MetaG | ecosystem: Engineered > Bioreactor > Anaerobic > Digestate...
CTTGAAGCACTCTCCGGGGTGCTTTTTTTGTTTTATGCATTGTGCTCAATAATGCCGGTTAGTGCGCCCGTACGGGAGGTCGGGAGTGCATGGCTCCCCCACGCTACTTGAAGCACTCTGCGGGGTGCTTTTTTTGTTTATATTTCTGCTTATGTACTACTTCTATGTCCTATACAGCATAAAAGACCATAAACTCTACAAGGGCTTTTCCGGTGCTATTCCTTCCAGATTATGGAAACATTTCAACGTTGGCGTCAATGCTACCAGAGAAAATACCTTTGGATCGTTTCACATCCATACAGATTTCTCTTACATTAAACATTGTATGTAATACAACATGTATTAAATGTAAAATTGATTACCGGATAACCTCTCAACCATGAAATTCCCCAATGCACTGGCCATCATCGTTGGCTTTGTTTTATTTGCAGGTATCCTCACGTACGTGATACCTCAGGGTGAATTTGACCGGGTTAAGGATGAAGAATCGGGACGCGAAATGGTGGTGGAAGGGTCCTACCACCAGGTGGAAGCAGACCGCTTATCTCCTTTCGACATTTTACTGACCATACCCCGCGGGATCGAAGGCAGAGCCGATCTGATCGTACTCATTTTTCTCATCGGCGGTGCATTTGTCGTCATCGACAAGACGGGAGCCCTCGCCTCCGGCATCGACTACCTGGCCGGTAAAGTGGCCGGAAAAGAGTGGGCCGCCCTCGTCGCCCTCAGCGGCGTATTTACCTTTGGAGGTGTTGTCGAAGGCATGCAGGAAGAACTGATCGGAATGATACCCGTTATCCTTTTGCTGGGCCGGAAATTAAAATACAACGCCTTAGCCATGCTCTCCGTCAGTTTCGGTTCCGCCGTAGTCGGTGCTGCATTCAGCCCGATGAACCCATTTTCGGTCGTTATCGCCCAGGAAGTAGCGGACCTACCCTTCCTGTCCGGGTTCGGGTACCGTTTTTTAATGCTCATGGTGGCCTTTGCCCTTTGGACCTGGATTTCAATCCGGTACGCCTTCCGCAATAAAACCGACGGAAGGGAGGCGGATGCGGAGGTCTTGCAATCCTCTAAATTATCGGGCCGCCACCTGTTGATCCTGGTTCTTATACCCGCTGCTTTTGCACTGCTCGTAATTGGCTTTCTTAAACTCGACTGGGGGTTTGAAGAAATGTCAGCAGAATTTTTTGTTGTTGGCATCCTGGCCGGATTGATCGGTGGGCTGGGCATCAATGGTACCAGTGAAGCATACATCCAGGGATTTCGGGATATGACCTTTGCCTGTATGGTCGTGGGTGTCGCTAACAGTATCTCTCTGGTACTCAAGGATGGCACGGTCATCGACACCATCGTTTACGGGCTTTTTACCCCGTTAAAATACCTGCCGTCTGATCTGTCGGCTATCGGAATGATGGTCGCTCAGTCAGCACTTCACTTTCCGGTTCCCAGTTATTCCGGACAAGCAATACTTACCATGCCCATCCTGATCCCTTTGTCGGATCTCCTGCACATATCGCGGCAAGTCTGCATCCTGGCCTATCAGTATGGGGCCGTTATGATGGACCTGATCCTTCCCACCAATGGAACCTTAATGGCCATCATTGCCATTGCAGGCATTTCCTATGGTGATTGGTTCAAATTCATCTGGCGGAAAATCGCCCTGATCCTCCTCCTCGGGGCTATAGCAATCCTGGTCGCGCATCATACCGGATTTTAAAATCGATGATTTAGGCAATCCGATTCAGCATTAGCCTTTAAAGGCACTCCGGTTTAATTCCATTTTTTCAAGCAAATCTTTAAACCGCTTGTCTTTACGGATAGGATTAAAAATGGAATCCGTGGAGATATAAGGCATATTGGAGTCATGTTCGCGATATGCCTTTTGCAGCCATTCAAGCGCTTGATCTTTATTCCCAGCCCGCGTAAACAGCGTGGCGATCTGCCAGGCGGGCACGTAAACTGCTTTGGATCTTTCCACCTGCAGCCGGGCAAGGTTTTCCAATGCAAAATGATACCCCGCTTGCGCAAAGGAGGATTGCAGCGTTTCTAAAGCAACACTGTCTTTTCGAGCCTCGAAATAGCGTCTCCAAACGTCAATGGCTTGGTTGTACTGACCCGTCAAATGATAAGTTGTCCGGAGGGTGGATATCGCGATGGGATCGTACGAATTATGATCAAGCGCATTGGCGAGCAAGTCAATCACCTGATCGTATTGTCCAGAAAAATTCAATACCATTCCATACAATGCCTTAAACAACGGGTTGAACGGATCCAATTCAATGGCTTTTTCCATGTGCCGGATAGCATCGTTTTTTCGGCCGGTAATGCATAAAAAATGCGCATAATAAGCATGGGCGTCACCAAAGTTTGGGTTCAGTTTTAAGGTTTTGCTATATGCTTGTTCAGCGGCATCCCAATCCCACAGATACCAGGTTGAAAAGATGGCTTTCCAAAACTGAACTTCCGGCAAATTGGCCCCTAATTCCTCCGCGGTGGTTATGGCTCTGATCAATTCTGTGGCTACCTCCGCAAATCCGATGTATCCCTGCTGCAATCGGCCGCCCCATACCGCCATTATCCCGGCATAGGCCGGCCCGTAATCCGGGTCTTTGGATTTGGACAATTCGAAATATTTCATCGCTGTTTCCAGATCTGCAGGAGTTAATTTGTACCAATATTGCAGGCCTTGGAGATAAGCCTTATAGGCATCCGGATTTACCGCCCGCTCCTCGGGTTTAATGCTAATTCCGGCTGGTGTAGAAATTCGCGCCGCTTTGAATATTTCTTTGGTAATTTGGCCATATAGCCTGCTGATGTATTGAAAATCAGTCACATACGAGCGGGACCAGGTTTCTTCTCCATTGCTTCCATCGATCAGGGTAATAACCAGGCCAAGCGTGTCATCCAGTCGAAAAATGGATCCGGTCAGGATTCCGTCCACTCCCAACTCTTTGGCAATCGATGCATAGGAGTCTTGTGCTTCCCGGTAGCGCAGGACCGATACGCGTCCCTTGATTTCCAGGCCACTCTGTTGTAAATAGGACAACATGTCATCATGCACCCCATCTACCAGAGCCTGGTGCTCCTGACTGTTCTGAACAGTGAGAAATGGCAGCAAAGCCAGCTGTTCTAATCCCGATCCCCTTTGCCATTTAAAATAACCAAAAAGCAGTCCCAGGATCACCACCAGCGACCCTGCGGCGAGGATTATTCTGTTCCGCCAGTTCGGAGCCGGCGTCTCCAGCTTGCCCTGCAAATCTTTTTTGTTGGGAAATACCACGCCGGGCATCCGGAGTGCATAGACTTCCCGGCTTCGACCATCGTTCTTAAAATGGAAGGAGCCCAGTAGCCCAAATTCAAGATCGTCCTGATTCTTGATTTCTTCCATAACCTTACCCGAAAACAGAACAGCCCCGGGTACGCCCAAAGACTCAATGCGAGAAGCCAGATTAACACTGTCTCCAATGATGTCATCTTCGGTGATGACGATATCTCCGGTATGGATTCCTATTCGTACCGGTATGTCAGCCTTACGGAATTGCTCCTGGAGCTGGTAAGCACACCGGACTGCTTCGGAAGTACTTTCAAAGATGCTGAGGGTTCCATCTCCGTAATACTGGATAATCCGTCCATGATATTTTGTGGTTAAAGGTTGAAAAATGGCCCGGTGCTGGTTGCGAATGACGATAGCCGTACCCTCACTTTGTTGCATCAAAGCGGTATAACCTGCTATGTCCGTAAACATAATTGCGGCTAGTTTTCGTACTGCCATAGCGTTAAATCCTGTATCCGTCCGGACTAAAATTTACAGTTATTTTACCACTTTATTTACCTGTAGACCAATGATTTGTTCACATAACCGGAATGATAAACGTTTACCTTTGGGTTCAGCTGGGAAGTATAAACCTGGATGGATTGAAGAAAAGAGCTTAATTTTACCATACCAATAACCCCAGCTGCCATTTCAACGAATCGCTGTCATGAAGAGAACAACCCTGAGCACGCTGATTGGAGTATTGTTATTACTAACCCTATCGACTGGTCTGGTTGCCCAAAAGAATCAGGTCCCTGATAACATCTTTGCCACCAAAACTTCGCCCCTGGCTCAAAATGACGAGCATCAGGGCTTTTATGCTGCATTTGGCTACTTTGCAGGTTATTCACTCCATGCAGCCAGTTACATGTCCGTCGATCAGGGTGTTCCCAGCACCTATACAGGATTCCGTGCGTTTACCTTTGATGCCCGCGGCGGGTGGGGTCTGAATGATCAGTTGGTCGTGTATGGAACGGCAAAATTATCACCGGGAAATTCAACGCTTTCCTACTACCACTACTTATACAGCGGAGGAGCATTAGCTTATTATCCCGATAAGCATACCGAATTTGCGGTTCACGCCGGAGCCGGCTACTACAATGCGAAGGTTCGACGGGGTCAGTTAGCCGGTAAGGGTTTACTCTTTAATCTCGGAGCAGGACTCGAATTTAGCAACCATGTGTCGCTGGAAGGTATGTTCCTTTTCGGGAAACTCCAGGATGATCCGGAATACCCCTATCCCTTCCGGACCCATGAACTGAATGCCAGTCTGGGCGTCTTCTGGATTCTGTATTAATTTGATTATTTGGTTGTATCCGAATTACCTGGATTTTGCGCCAGATTCCTTAGTTTACTGCTATGGAATCCAAATCACCAACCACCACTCCCCAACTCGAACGTAAATTAGGCCCTGTCATGCTCTGGGGACTAGGCGTCGGGTATGTGATCTCTGGTATGTATTTCGGCTGGAACCTGGGCCTGGAGCAGGGAGGCACGCTGGGATTGGCCATTGCCACCGCGTTTGTCATCCTGATGTATCTGACCTTCACATTCAGTTACACGGAGATGGCCTGCGCTATACCAAAAGCCGGAGGAGCCTTTGATTATGCTTATCAGGCCCTGGGCAAGCAAGGAGCTTTTTTTGCCGGCATGGCGCAAAATATTGAATTCATCTTTGCACCTCCTGCCATAGCTTTTGCAATCGGAGCTTACATCCATCTGTTTCTGCCGATGGTGCCCATCCTCACCATTGCCATTATTGCCTACCTGGTATTCACCGCATTAAATGTCTATGGCATCCAGGCGGCAGCAACCTTTGAACTCTTTATTACCATTCTGGCCGTACTGGGTCTTATTCTGTTTTTCTTCGCTACCGGCCCTTCCTTTTCTTGGGATCACCTGAAAGTAAATGCACTTCCCCATGGCTGGACCGGTGTTTTTGCAGCCATTCCATTTGCCATCTGGTTTTTCCTCGCCATCGAAGGAGTTGCCAATGTCGCAGAAGAAACGATCCATCCACAGCGTAATATCCTGATTGGGTTCGGATCGGCATTGCTTACCTTGGTCGTATTATGTTTACTCACCTTTATGCTTTCGATTGGTGTAAACGGATGGGAAACGGTCGTTTATGATCCGGGTTCCGGACAGGCTTCCGATTCTCCCCTACCCCTTGCACTCAGCCACCTGATGGGGCAAAACCATTGGATCTACCGGATCATCAGCTTTATCGGTATTTCCGGACTGGTAGCTTCCTTTCACGGCATCATCCTTGCTGCCGGCCGTGCAACCTACGAATTCGGAAGAATGGGTTTTGCACCTGCTGTTTTCGGAAAGATCCATCCGCGCTTTAAAACGCCTTCCAATGCATTAATGATCAACACAGCAATCGGTATCGTGGCCTTGTTTACAGGTAAAACCGCTGAGATCATCACCATAGCCTGCTTTGGCGCCTTGACCCTTTATGCCCTCTCCATGATCTCCATGATCCGGTTACGCCGGCAGCAACCTGACCTGCCCCGCCCCTTCCGCGTTCCTTTTTATCCGGCCTCACCAATTATTGCCTTGGTCATCAGCCTGGTGGCGCTGGTCTCCATCACCATTTACAACCACTGGCTGGCGCTCATTTATGCGGGAATCTTGTTGATCGCATACATTTGGTTTACCTTCAGGCACAAAGAAGCAAATCATGAAAGCTAAAGGTCTGCTAACCGTCGAAGCATTGAAAGAGTTGGTTTCGCATGGAGCCATAGAGACCGTGATCGTTGCATTCACCGATCACTATGGCAGACTGATGGGCAAACGGTTTGATGCTGAATTCTTTGTGGACCAGGCACTGACAGAAGGTACCCATGCCTGCGATTATCTGTTGACCACCGATATGGAAATGGAACCGGTCCCCGGATATGCCTTTGCCAACTGGGCATTGGGCTATGGCGACTTCCATCTGGTCCCAGACCTGAATACCTTGCGGATTGCAGATTGGCTCGAAACGACGGCCTTGGTGTTGTGCCAGGTCGTTTCCGATAAATCGCATCATCTGGTCGAAGAGGCACCCCGCTCCATCCTGACCAGACAACTGGAACATGCCAATAGTGCCGGATTTAAAGTAATGGCGGCTTCCGAACTGGAGTACTATCTTTTTGAAATTGACTATCGCAGCGCGGCGGAAACACATTTTCAGGACCTCAAACCTGCGGGCTATTATCTGGAAGATTATCACATCATGCAGGGCTCACGGACGGAGGCGTTCACCGGAGCCGCCCGCCGTCATCTTAAAAACTCAGGCGTACCGGTAGAAAATTCAAAGGGTGAATGGGGACTGGGCCAGCATGAACTCAATGTCCGTTATGCCGAAATACTAGAGATGGCCGACCGGCACATCGTTTACAAACAATGTCTGAAAGAACTGGCGGACCAGATGGGCCTTTCAGTCACATTTATGGCCAAATACCACCAGGACCGCGCCGGATCAAGCTGCCACATCCATATCAGTTTGTGGCAAGATGGCAAAAATGCCTTTGTCGGAAAGCACAACTATGGCCCTGTCGAAGGCTCCGAATTATTCGGTTGGTTTCTGGGTGGCTGGATTCATTATGCCCCGGAAGTGATGGTCTTCTATGCACCAACAGTAAATTCCTATAAACGTTATGTCGACGCATCGTGGGCCCCTACGCGGTTGGCCTGGAGCCATGACAACCGTACAGCCGGATTCCGGGTGGTCGGCCAGGGTTCAAGCCTGCGTATCGAATGCCGCATACCCGGTGCCGATTGCAATCCCTACCTGGCGTTTGCTGCCTCCCTGGCGAGTGGCCTGCGTGGTATCCGCAATAAAATAGAACCACCGGCCTGCTTTACCGGTGATGTCTATGCGGCAAAAGAACTTCCTGCTGTACCAGCAAACCTCGAAACTGCGCTGGAGCATTTTAAAAGTAGCTCCTTTGCCAAGGAAGCCTTTGGCGAACAGGTAGTCGGGCATTATTCCCATTTCTACCGCACAGAGCTGGATGCTTTTCAGCGCTCTGTCACCGACTGGGAACGACAGCGTTATTTCGAAAGGATTTAATTCATTTAGATAATAGACATGAGACACCAGAAACCAGACTTTGATACCATTTAATATCAATGCCTAACTTCTAGTGTCTCATGTCTAATGTCTATTATCTAGTGTCTAATGCCTAATTATCTACCCCTTTACCTGGATCGGAACAACTAATTTGACGCTGACATTTCGACCCATATTATACACGCCCATTCTTCCTGTCACATTATTGACCGCTTCGTATTTTAACCGGCTCAGGTGATTTTGATAGGCCACATCGGTCAGGTTGTTGGCGTTGATAAATAAAGAAAATAAGGTCCGGTTATTGGATACAAAATCAGCACCCAACCCAACATTCAGTAAGGTATATCCGGGCGTAGCCGTTTCCGTGCCATATGCCGAATAAAAATGATCCTGCCGGAAATAATTATCCACCCCGATCATAAAAAATCCATTTACCAGATTTTTTCCAATCTTTTTTACATTGGCTTTTAATTCGGAAGTTAATTTCGGTGCCGGGGTGAACGGCAAATTACGCGTCGAATCCGGCTGATCTGCTTGCACAGCCCGAACCCAGGAAAAGCCATTTTCAAAATGTAGCCAGTCGATCGGCGCCGGATGCACATCGATGCTTAATTCACCACCGTATAGGTGCGCGTCCCCGGAAGTATACTTATAAGTCGCATATCCATCGGTCAAGCTATCCCCGCCCATTGACCGGCTCAGCTTTTCGAGATAGATGTAATTGTTGATTTTATTGGAAAACAAATCCAACTCTGCCGTTATGTAATGCGAATTAACTCCCAGTGCAAAATCCCACTGCCAGCTGCTTTCAGCTTTAAGGGTAGGGACGCCTATGATGTAATTCACCGTACCTTCATGGACGCCATTGGCCGATATTTCAGCAATATTCGGAGTCCGGAATCCTTTGGATAAATTTAGCTTGGCAAACACCTGTTCGCTAAATTGATAGGTAGCACCAATACTTCCGGAAAATCCCTGAAATTGAGCATCAATGTCGGAAAATTGCAAAAAAGAATCGCCATCGGGGTGATCCGTCCGCTCGCCAAATGCATCCAGGTACAACGCATCAGCCTTTTCTTGCCGTGTATCAAAACGCAATCCACCACTTACATCTAATTTTTCAAACGATTTCCTGGCCAACGCGAAAATACCGAAGTCAAAAAGGTGGTAATCCGGAATTAAAAATTCTGTTCCTTTATTTTGAGATTTCTGATACATCCCATTGGCACCTACGGAGATATTCCATTTGTTTAACTCCGGTAAATTATAACGAATGTCGTAATTGACCGTATTCAGAAAGAAATACAATCCGTATTCATCCGGGGTTAATATTTCTCCATATTCCTGCCGCCTGTTTTGTTGCCACCCCAGGATGGTCTTCAGGCTTCCATTGCCCAGCACAAAACTGCTGTTGGAAACTGCTTTATAGTGATGGATTTTCTGGAAAGGTACTTGAGGCGTGTAGCTTCTGAAGTCGTCCTCCGTTGCAATGGCCTCCCCTTCTTCTCCGCCTATGGCGACCGGTTTGATAAATTTTCCGGAAGCACTATCCCGCTCTCCTTCCACAATTCCGGGCGTCATGTCATAAACGCTGAAGTGAATGTTTGAATACCCCCACGATTTGATCACGCCCAGGATGCCACTAAGGTTGTTTTCTTTGAATCCGGAATTAAATACATAACCATCGTAGGCATTCTGGTATGCATGGGATTCTTTGCCACTATAACGCACATCCCAGATGTAATCGTTGATATTTCCTGCCAGATCCGCAGACCCACCGATTAGTCCCGCATTGGTTTGGTAATTGGCCAGGACTGAACCGGAGATCTTTCCTTTGGGTAAAGTCGGTGCCGGCAAAAAGTTAATCACTCCGGCCATAGCATCCGAGCCGAAGGCAAGACTTGCAGGGCCTTTGAGAATCTCGACCCGGTTTACGCCGTATTCATCAATTTCAATGCCGTGCTCATCACCCCATTGCTGGCCTTCCTGTCGTATCCCGTCATTGACCACTACGACCCGGTTGAATCCCAATCCACGTATAACCGGCTTGGAGATCCCGGGACCCGTCGTGACCTGATCGATGCCGGGGCGGGAAGCTATGGCATCGATAATATTCGACGCATTTAATGCCCGGAGTTCTGCCGTAGAAATGGTCGTGATTGGCGTGGGTGTACGCCTTTTCTCAGCAGATTTGGAAAGTCCGGTGACCACTACCTCATTCAGTTCCATGACTGCCTCTTCCAGCATAAAATCTTTTGTGGTGGTGGTCGCCAGGTCGATGGTTTCCGCGATCAATTTATATCCGATGAAACTCACCTGTATAAGTGCTTTGGTCACTGGTAAATTTTCAATCGTATAGATACCGTCTATGTCGGTCGTTGTTCCCTTTTTTAAATCCGGAAAATAGATTTCAACACCTGGAAGTCCCTCCCCGGTTGCCTTATCGGTCACTTTACCCTGCAAGGTGACACTGCCGGATGCTATCGAAGGTGCAATAAGAAAAATACTGGCAAATAGATAAAGCAATAATTGCTTCATAACAGATTGATTTTAAGAGTTGACACTGTGGTTACTGCTTGGTCGCCCTACAGGCGGACAGTGGATAATCTGCTAGCAATCAACAGGCGGGCCTCTTAAATCGGCGGACAGGTAATCTGTAATGACATAATAGGAGGAGTTCGCAACCACCATTCGTGGAGTGAAATGTTTTGTGATTGCGACCAGTTCACAGACGGAAGGTTTCATGACGGGAGCCGGCACGAAATCGCATATAAAACAGTGGTGTTCTATATTTTCTACGTGAATTACATTGTGTTCGACACAATGTTTATCGTCGAGATGCTCCAGCGTGTGTATAGCCTCGGCTACTGTTGGATACAGGAAAACCAACAGGAAAAAGAATGCGCTTATTTTACGGAGCCAAGGAGCCATTACCCAAATGTAAAAGAATAATCAGTAAAAATGTTCAATAACTGCTGATATAACATACCATCACCGGCCATCCAACTGGAAGAAGGCAACCTCCCCCTTAAATGGTTCTTAAAATAGGAAAGACGCTACGATGCTGTGGCCCGGCACCCGGATACTAAAAAATTAATCTTCTACTTCTTATCCATCCGTTACATTTGTAATCAAGCAAGAACCAACAAACCCAATTGAAAAACATGAGATTGGAAAACAAGGTAGCCCTGATCACCGGCGGAAGCAGCGGAATTGGAAAGGCGGCAGCACTACTCTTTGCGCAGGAAGGGGCGCAGGTGGTGATCGCTGATGTTGATGTCGCCGGAGGAGAGGCATTGGTCGAAGTCATCGGGCATCAGGGCGGTCAGGCCACATTTGTCAAAGCGGATGTCTCCCAAGCTAAGGATTGTGCAGACATGATATCTGCTGCAGAACAGACATTTGGCAAATTAGACATACTGTTTAATAATGCCGGGATTATGGATAGCCAGGACGATACTGCAGAGACTACAACAGAATCTACCTGGGATCGCACCATGGACATCAACGTCAAAGGCGTCTGGCTGGGCTGCAAATACGGTATCCCTGCTTTGCGCCGGGCCGGAGGTGGGTCCATTATAAATGTAGCTTCCTTTGTTGCCAAATTGGGCGCCGCCACGGCTCAGATTGCATACACCACCAGCAAGGGTGCGGTTCTTTCCATGACCCGTGAACTGGCTGTCATCCATGCCCGCGAAAACATCCGGGTGAATGCGCTATGCCCCGGGCCTTTACGCACAGAGTTACTCATGAAATTTCTGAATACCGAGGCCAAAAAACAACGGAGACTGGTACACATACCGATGGGTCGTTTCGGCGAAGCAGAGGAAATCGCAAAAGCTGCTTTATTCCTGGCATCCGATGACTCCTCATTTATGACTGGGGCAGAATTACTCATAGACGGTGGCATCACCGCCGCCTACGTAACTCCCGAATAATGCCAAAATCCCAGGGATTTCAGATCATCAGCCCCGGCGATGCATCCATAGTAGCCGAAAGACATTATGCTTCTGCCGATGAAATTCAGCAGGTCTTACAGACGGCTCGTAACGCCGGTATGGCTTGGCGTCATGTTCCATTGGACGAGCGGATGTCGATCTGTACCCGGGCTATCGATCATTTTGTCGCCAATGCCGCTGCCTGGGGGGAAGAACTGACCCGCATGATGGGCCGCCCCATTCGCTATTCACCCAATGAAATACGGGGAGGTATGCAGGAACGCGCACGGGCCATGATTGCCATGGCGCCAACAGCCCTGCAGGATCTACCTGCCCGGGAAAAAGATGGGTTTCAACGATTCATCCGGCGGGAAGCATTGGGCACTGTACTCGTTCTGGCTCCCTGGAATTATCCCTACCTCACCTCCGTCAATGTGATCATTCCGGCCCTGCTCGCCGGCAATACCGTCATTCTGAAACATGCTGAACAAACTGCCCTGTGCGCGGAACGGTACCAGGAAGCTTTTCAGGTAGCCGGCCTGCCAGCTGGCGTTTTTCAATTCCTTCATTTAACCCATGACCAGGTGGCCGATGTCATCGCGGACCCAACCATCGACCATGTAGCTTTTACCGGGTCGGTAGCAGGTGGGTATGCCATTCAGGCCGCCGCCGGCAAGCGGTTTATTACCGCCGGATTGGAATTAGGCGGAAAAGACCCTGCCTACATTTGCGCTGATGCCGATTGGGACTATACCGTGGAAAATGTCGTCGACGGCGTTTTTTTTAATTCCGGTCAGTCCTGCTGTGCCATCGAACGGATCTATGTCCAACAGGAAGTCTATGCGGATTTTGTACATGATTTTGTATCCCTGACGAAAAAATATATGTTGGGCGACCCCCTTGACCCTGCCACCACACTGGGGCCTATGGTTCGCATCAACAATGCACAAAAAGCCCTGGCCCAGGTAGAAGAAGCGATCCGCATGGGAGCCACACCCCATATCCTTCCGGATGACTTTCCAGCGCTTCCATTGCCTTATCTCGCTCCTCAGGTTTTAACGGGTGTCCATCATCAGATGGACCTCATGCGGGAGGAAAGTTTTGCACCGGTGATTGGCATTATGCCGGTTCAGGATGAAGAAGAAGCCATCCGCCTGATGAACGATAGTCCCTATGGGCTTACCGCTTCTATCTGGACGTCCGACCCCGATCGGGCCATGTCCATTGGCGAACGAACAGCGACCGGCACATGGTTCATGAACCGGTGCGATTACCTGGACCCTGAACTGGCCTGGACCGGGATCAAGAACTCCGGATATGGATGCACCTTATCCCCGCTGGGATTCGAGCACCTGACCCGCCCCAAGTCTTATCATCTTAAATTCCGCACTTCATGAAAACTGCCTTACTGGTTTGTGATCATGTACTTCCGGACCTGGTGCCCGAACACGGGGATTATCCTTTTATGTTCAAACAACTGCTGCCGGCACTGGAGTTGGACGCCTGGTATGTTTGTGACGGACAATTTCCGGAGATCGGAAACTACGATGCCTTCGTGATTACCGGTTCAAAATATTCCGTTTACGATGATATTCCCTGGATTAATGATCTGAAATCGTTTGTGCGGGGCATCCATTCTTCCGGTAAAAAATGCATCGGTGTCTGTTTCGGACATCAAATGGTGGCAGAAGCGCTGGGTGGTAAAGTAACGAAAGCTAAAGCAGGCTACCTCATCGGAGTACACACTTTTCACATGCTGCAACATGCATCCTGGATACCACACAAAAAGGCTTCCTTCCACATGCTGATGTTGTGTCAGGATCAGGTGCAAGAATTGCCGGATGAGGCAGATGTACTTGCAGGAAATGAATATTGTCCGGTGGGCATGTATCAAATCGGCAACCAGTTCTTCTGTGTTCAGGGTCATCCGGAGTTTTCCAAAGCTTATGATCAGGCAGTCTTTACCCATCGTTCGGAACGTATTGGATACGAACGCATCAGTCTTGCCCTGGAAAGCTTTAGCACAGAACCTGACCGGGCGTGGTTGATGGAAGTGATCCAGGCATTTCTATTCAATACCTAGCTATCCAATCAAAAAATCTACATTACTAATTGGCTTTAGGACGACATGAAACGCATGAGTAAAGCCTGAATGTTGCTTATATGCATAAAATAGCTTATATTTAGGTAGCATAGAACAACAATCTTTGCTATACCATCACAGCATCCCGACACCTGTTACCAAGATCGCATCAATTAAGGCGGCAATGCGTTGTTAAGGCAATGAGTCATCATTTCTACTCATTACTTCTCAACCAATAGTCCGGATTTTACACAATGAATACCACATCGAAAGGTGCATTGGTAAACTATTTCAATTAACCCGCAAAGAAGTATAATGGCCCAAAGTAACACAGAATGACTTATGGATAATCCGTTTTTAAAATTTAATACAGCATAAATGAGGGTTTTTATCCTTTGCACGGGAAGGAGCGGGTCAACCGCAATAATTAATGCTTGCAAGCATATTAAGAATTATACATCAAGTCATGAATCACTGACCCATTCATTTGGCCGCGACCGATTCCGTTATCCGGAAAATCATATTGAAGCAGATAACCGGTTAGCATGGCACCTGGTCCTTCTAAATAAATTATACGACGACGATCCCATTTACGTCCACCTAAAAAGGGACAAAGAAATGGTAGCGCAAAGTTTTTTAAAACGATTTTACATTCCGGGAAGCATTATTGATTCCTTTTGCGAAGGCATTAGAATGACACCAAGTGAAAAACTATCCAAAGAAATGCGCCTTAAAGCTTGTTATGAC